>Ga0272443_10000591_pt1 | contig 63917 bp, 46 predicted proteins | sample SSMAcet12_FD_193581 | JGI IMG/M metagenome (GOLD analysis project Ga0272443, IMG submission 193581) | Marine sediment archaeal communities from Little Sippewissett salt marsh, Falmouth, MA, United States - SSM-Acet-12 | ecosystem: Environmental > Aquatic > Marine > Wetlands > Sediment ... | reverse complement strand
CTGCACATCCGCCATACGACGGGTGTTTTTGTGCCGGAATGGAAAGATATACCCTGTTGGGTGGTGGCGGAGAAAGATCGGCCGGTAGGGGGGCTGACCTTTTCACTGCGAAACGGATTGTTGAGTCTGGATGATCTTATGGAGGGCAGGGAAGATCCGCTGCATAGCTGGACGCCGCGGTGGTTCTCGACGATTCGACTGGAATATGATTATGATCCGGAGGCACGATGTCCGCTGTGGTTAAATTTTCTGGGTGAGGTGCTGGAAGGGGACGAGCAGCGGATACGTTTATTGCAGATGTGGTTTGGGTATTGTCTGGTGCCTATGACCGAACAGCATAAGTTTTTGTTGGCGGTGGGCGAAGGGGCCAACGGTAAGAGCGTGGTGTTCGAGGTGATGAGCGAACTGTTGGGACAGGCAAATGTTTCGCATGTTCCGCTGGAATGTTTCGGTGATCGGTTCTCACTGGAAGCGACGGTGGGGAAACTGGCGAACATCGTCAGCGAGATAGGCGAGCTGGACAAGGTGGCCGAGGGAAGGCTGAAAGAATTCGTGGCGGCGGACCGGATGAACCTGCAACGGAAATACCGTGAGTCGGTCAACGTTAAACCGACGGCGAGACTGATGCTGGCTACCAATACGCTGCCGCGGTTTGCAGATCGTTCGCAGGGATTGTGGCGGCGGATGATATTGCTGCCTTTTAATTATAGCGTGCCGCCGGAAAGACAAAATAAACTGCTGGCGTGGTATATCTGTAAGGATGAACTGGCGGGGGTGTTTGTCTGGGCACTGGATGGACTTATGAGCCTGTTACGCGAAGGGGCCTTTGTAGAACCGGATGTTTGCAAGGCGGCCCTGAACGAATATCGCATTGACTGTGACCCTCCGGGCCAGTTTCTAAAGGAAAATTACGAAGCCAGCCCACTGGGGGCGATTGGTACGCGGGAGCTTTACAACCATTACAGCTCGTGGTGCGAGGAAAACGGCTACCGGCCATTAAACAGCCGTAACTTCGGTAAGGCCCTGAAAAAAACCTTCCCCAAAGTGGAAAGAGACAAAAAGGGATCATCCAAAAACGGACGTTTCTATTTTGGAATTACAAAACGTGATGAGTAAGCAAACTCATGGAGGCCATGAGGCCGTCGGAGGTATTAATATATTTATAAGAAGTTATTCAACTGGAAATAACATTTAGAAATACACAGCCCCTTGGCCCTTTAAATATATTCGCGGGTTATTCTATTAATATATTGTCGATCCAGGCGCAGTCGCTGCCGCTCGAGATAGAGCCATCTTTGGTGTAGGACCACTTAAAGGTGTGCAGGCCGGGCGATACGGGGAATGATTCCTGAGACCAGCCGATCGAGCCGGACCATTTATTCTGTTCTACGCCGTCGATGTAGAAGCGAAGATAATCATAATTCGGTTCGCTGGAAACTTTTTTATAGAAAGTGATTTGGGAGCCCGTCACATCGATTTCAACCTGCAGGGTGCTTTGCTGGTAATGGGTTATGGTTCCTGAGTGGGCGGCATAGGTTCCTTCATACACCACATCCGAAACGATGTTCCAGTTGGCGTTTCCCAAGTGCTGCCAGGTGTAGCTGGAGAAATCACCCGTTTCGAAGTCTTCGGCAAGATCGGGGGTGGCAGGTCGGGGAAGCCAATTGGCAAATATCTCCTGCAAGTCCAACACGTTGATATGGTTGTCACCCGGAGTAGCAATATCACAGAGCGTGTTCCAGTGCTCATCGCCCTGGTGGGAATCCCAGGCGGCGGCGAGGAGAGAAAAATCAATAAGGTTTACGAGACTGTCCTTATTAATGTCGGCGGTTTTTTCGAATCCCCATATTTCCCAGGTCACATCCCAGGTAAAGTAAGTCCAGCCGGGTGTGGAGTGATCGATAATGATATTATTTATTTTAAAGCCGAATTCCGTGATGACGCAGCCGCATAAATCCGGCCAGCCCGAGGCAATTCCGGCAGATTTAACCAGAGTATTACTTTCGAGATCGCCAGTGACATTAAACTCTGCTAATACATCTAAATTTTCATCTGTTCCGTTGGTCAGATAATCAACCGCTTCCGGTAAATCTGCCGCATCCAGTTGCAGGTATGAGCCTTTGTCCTGCTCGGTGACGCCAAAAAAGGATGGACCGAACATATCCCAGTATCCCCCCATCTTCATTTTAAATCTCATGCAGTAGTAGTCTTCCGCACCAGAACCACACCAGCCACTGTCATTGATCGTAGCGAGAAGGGTGGCATTGGGATGATCGTGAGCTTCAATCCTTGCCTGCAACTGATTAGTGCTGTAAGCATAATACGTCAGATTTGTCCAGCAGTAAGCCGGTGAGCTGCCGATGGTGGTGCCGCTACACAAGGGAAAATATGCATCCCCCGCCTGCATAAAAGAAAAGATGAAGGTATCGGGAACTCTGATGTAAGGTACTTCAAAGGTGATCTCCTGGACGCCACCAGTCATCAAAATGTTTGTTAAGGGAGGGCTCTGCCAAAAAAGTTTACCGGGATAGTCATTAGGAGCGGTGGGTAGATAGAACCGCAGAATATAATCATTCATTTCGCCGATGTGAGAGCTGCCAACCCCGGCCATGATGGTAACACTTGAGACATAGCGCTTGGAACCAGCCAGGGTGACAGTGTTTCCAAAATCATCTATCATGATCGAGCTGTCGGCGGTTATACCAAGACTGTCATATACGATGTCCGCAGTTGCGGGAACATGCGAATAAAAAATCGACCAAACAAACAGAGATGAAACGAGAATCCTCTTTCCACGCATAATCTAATACCTCCTTATGCAAAACCGATTTTATCTCAAGCTGGATTGAATCCGATCGTATTTTTAGAATAACCGTTGGCCAAAACGTAGCATATTGCTCGCGTAGAGGGCAGCCGTAACCTTCTTGGATTATTATACAAATCGGGTGGCAATATGCAAGTAATTTTTCCGACCACGACTCAGCGCAATCAGCGTAAAGATTGGGACATGGGTGGGAACCGGAGTTGGGAACTTAGGCAATTATACCTCTTGAGCCTGGATTGGCTTATCTTTTTATTGGGAGATTTCAAGTCTGGGAGGTTGCTTTGGGGAGTTGACTGCTGGTGGCGTTGCGGTAGCCGGTAACAACGACATCTAAATTCGATTTGATTTCAACGATCGCATAGGAGTTATTGTCCGGTGGTGGGCCTGTGACCAGGGCCTTGAGGGTGTAATAGTGTATGTTTTCAATTTGTTGCAGGCTGCCGGCGTGATGATGGCCCTGAAAGACGGTCAGTACCTGCCCGGATTTCTGTAGAACCTGGCGGACTTTGTATGCGTTTTTCACATATACACTACCTTTTCCATCCAGCAGTTGATGGATAAATACAATGGTGGGCAGAGGGGCGGCGGAGAGGTCCTTTTCCAGCCAATCCAATTCCTGCGGCGGAACATTCGCATCCGTCCAGTGAAAATTCCCGTGATTGTAATCGGTGCCGTCGGCCAGGTAGTTCGCATCCAGTACCACGAAATGAATGCCGCCTTGGTCAAACGAATAATAGGTTCGGTACGGATCCTGATTGGTATTGATGATGTTAGCTAAAAATTGTGTCTTGGAAATAGTGTCCATGTCATGGTTGCCCAGTACATGATAAGTAGGCCCGGAAAACCGCTGGAATTCTTTTTCGACGGTTCTAAGATAGCCCAACGTCTTTTCTTCGGCAGGGGGAGTGTCCTGATCCTTGAAATCACCCAGTTCAATTAGAAAGTCCACCTTTTGCTCGTTCATGAACTGTACGCATTCTGCCAGTTTGTCCAGCGAATCCCGATAGAAGCGAACGTCTTTGGTTTCAGTGTCGGCGTAATGGATATCCGTAACCATGCCGAAACGCACCAGGGAATAAGGTTTTCCCCAGGGCAAATGTTGACAGAAAATGGATGTCAGGCCCAGACCGGCCAGGGTGGCAGCCGAGGCCTTGAGAAATGTCCGACGAGTAACTACCGGGTGTAAATCTTTTGTTTGGTGTTGCATCCGGGATTTTTCTCTGACATTACATAGTTTAGCTCAGCTATGCCGCTGAGCTGGAGTTTCTAATAGTAAATCAAATCTGTCTCGAAAAATCAAGCTTTCCGAATTCATCTTGAGGCGATCTCTGCCCCACCGTAACAACACCTAGGTTGGATTTTTTATAATTATCCTATCGTTGTGCCGTCAGACTATTTAAAAAAGGACTCCAGCAGCACGCGGGGAGTGCCGGCAAAAGAAGCCCACTGCAAATCACCGGCGATTACCTGGGTGCCGCCGGTAAAATAGACTATGGTTTTTCCCTTAAAATAGCACAACTCAGCATCGGAGGCATTGCTTTCGCAGACCTCGGGCCGCCGCAAGGGGATATTCTTATGCGTAGAATCAAAGGTGATAAAAGGTCTGTTCGCAGGGGCGTCCTGCCAGTGGAGCAAATCGCGTGAGCGGGTGATTCGGGTTTCAAATCCCTTGTGGTCGGGGAGACGTTCAAGATATAAAGTGTAATAAAAGTCACCTTCATAATAGAGAGCCGGACCACCGACATATTTTTTTCGGCCATAAATGGCATTAGGAATACGTTCCCAGTGAATCAGGTCGTCGGATCGGCAATATTTGAACGTCCATACCGGCCAGTGACTCTCATTTGTTTCATATAACAGGACAAAGTGATTTTTACCTCGACATACGGCGGTGTTGAATAAAAATTCTTTTTTTTCTGCGTGCAGAACTGTCTGGGGCTTAGACCAGTTGATGAGATCGTCGGAGGAGGTCATATTGATTTCGGTAGTGTTCCTCCAGGGCTTGTTCCGGCCATAATCTCCGGCGAATACGTACACACGTCCTTTCCAGACAAATGCCGTGGCAAAAGCATGGTTGACCAGGGGCACAGAAATTATTTTGTCTTTCTCAATATCCCGGATGCGTACGGTATCCTCGTGAAAAAAATCACCGGGTTTTTTGCCGGGGACATCCCAGAATTTCTGATTACTCTCCAAAAGATAAAGTCTGTCCTTAAAAACAAAGGGGGTAACTTCGACCAAAGGCGATCCGAGACGGCCGTGTTTTATCAACGGATTCCGCCAGGAATCCTGCAGGGCAAAACTTTCCGGCTGCCAGGTGAGGGTGTTGAGGATGATTTGGAGAAAAGCGGGATGTTCAAAATCACCGGCGCTATGGCCGGGCTGGTAATAGAAGACCCATCCTTTACCGGTGTGCTTATACCAGCCGCAGCGATCCTGTTGATATACATTTCCTGTGTCCGGATCAACGCAATGTAAACCGAACAATACGGTTTTTTCGCGGCCGTCGGTGAACTGCTGATTGAGAAATACCTCTGTATTTTTCAGATCCAGGGCCGGGAAGCTCTCCGGCTGACTGGGCGAATCGGAGCTTTTGTATTCGATAGTCCGGTCATATTTGACCTGGTGAGAGGTGATATAATGATTCGGCTGTAAGTTGACCATGGTATGGGTCGTATTGGCGATGACCTTCCAGGGCCGGGTAGGGTGGTTACGGGGGGCCATATAGATGCCGGTCAGTTTTAGCCAGTCGGGATTCTTAATCCGCCCCGAAGCGATACCGTGATGCAGGATGATGAGTCTGCCGCCCTGCTGGGCATATTGAATGAGGATCTTTTCCGTCCGCGGCGTCATCAGGGTGTGAATATACATAAAGACGGCGTGAAAGGAGGATAGATTCTCCGCCAGATTGTCTTGCTCGTTATATTGGATGTTATAATTACCCTTTGACTGTAAGCCTTTCGTCAAGGCCTCCATCGGCGCAGCATCATCCGCCACGATCAATAATTGCCTGGCAGGATTTTGGTTTTTGCTGAAGGTGGCATCCAAAGTTACGAATAAGAAGACCGGTAATACGGCCAAAAATAGAGTAAGTGTTTTTTTCATTTTCTGATTTCCTATTGAGTTTTAATGTTTTTATTGTTGCTATTGCCACAGTAGCCATCCGTAAAAGTACCACCGGCCCGACCTAAATTCGTTCACGGTGGATCGGTTACCTCAGAAAGCTAATTTCAGTTTATTATACGCAGGCCACGGGGGGGGCACAAGGATTTGGGGCAGAATTGCGATCTACGTACCGTCATAAAGATAATACATATTTTTTGACGGCTGGAGATTTTGATTCTCAGGGCAGGGGGATGTCCGGGGCGAAGCCGTGGCCGGTGTTGTATTTGTATAGTCGGCCCGAGCCACCACAGGACCGACCCTTCCAGGCCATCTGACATTTCCGGGACGGTAAGTGAGTTCCAGTTCCAGATGATGTGGCTATAGATGTGTATGCCCGCCGCGGCGAAGTCTCGACAAACCTAGCGGGGAAAATGACCAATCGCCAGCATCGCCATGGGAAAGGCAGGCTTGTCGTTGATGTAAAGGGCGGGCACGGCCTGGTAGGACCGCGGTGGTATTAAAAAATTATTACTTGCTTTTGATATATATCTCTCTGTATAATGATGTCGCATATTTTTGTCTTGACTTTGGGAGAGATTTAGGTTACACTTTATACAGATTAGGTGCGAAGTTTGTTTTCTTTGGATAAATTACAGGGTTTTTGGTCAATAGGAGACGTTAGGTCGTATATATTCTTTTATCGAAGCGGAAAAATAGCAAAACTGTTTCAGCTATAGCAGAACTATTTTGTCCGTAGAGGGTGAATATCATGTATAAGAAAAAAGGATTTACCCTGATCGAGCTGCTGGTGGTGATTTCCATTATCGCCCTTTTGGTGGCGATCCTGATGCCGGCTTTGAACAATGCCCGCGAACTGGCTACCGGGGCGGTGTGTCTGGGTAATCAGAAAACCCTGATTACGGCCTTTATCATGTATTGCAACGACAACGATGACAATATGTGTTCCGGGTTCGTACGGGATGAGATTTCCGAGACTCTCGGCCGTCCCATACCGGACCCCCCCGAGTGGTGCAGGGCCCCGATGCTGATCCGCAAAAGGGGCAATAATATCATTAAATCATACGCTGGAGATCATCCCACTCAGGAGACTCGGCTCAACGGTATCCGGGAGGGCGCCCTCTATAAATATATTAACACCCCCGAATCCTATCACTGCCCGGGCGACAAGCGCTGGCTGAAGGGCACCTGCCTGGGCCTGCCCCCGGATTTTGCCATCTACCGCAGCTATTCCATGCCGGAATTCTATTTTGTCTGGGACGAGGATCCCTCAAATCCGCAATGTTTCTCGGTTGAGCAGGAATATCTTTACTCACCTCATGAAAAGAAGATTACCAACATCAAGCCCCCCACGCAGAAAATGGCCTTTCTCGAAATGAATTATTACGGTAGCGAAAATCACGGTAAATTTGAATATGATGGCTGGTCCTATCTGCCCTACACCGGTACGTGGTATGATCCCATAGGCAACTATCACAACAAGGCCGCCTCCTTCAGTTTCCTCGACGGCCATGCCGAGCTGCACAAATGGGAGGATTCCCGCACCTGGCTGTTTGCTCAGGATCCGCTTAAGGCCAAACAAGAAGCATTTCTAGTCGGGAAGTTTAACGTACAAAATAATCCCCGGAATCCCGACCACGTCTGGTGTGACAGGCATTATCCGGGAAACTACCAATATAAAAATGGTCCGGAAGTAGGGTTCGGGCTGGAGCAAATTTTTAGATAAGTTCCGGATGGATTCTCAACCCCGGTCTGAATTTCGAGTGCTTAGGCAGATTTGACGGTTTCATATAAAGGCAACCTCTAAAAAAATCCGGCAGGATGGGCTTTTAGCCCATTCGGTTGCTTTGGAGAAGATGTTTTTCTCAGGGCAGGGGGACGTCCGGGGCGAAGCCGCGGCCGGTGTTGTATTTATACAATCTGCCCGAGCCGCCCAGCAGGGTAACATCCAGGCGGTGATTGGTAAGTGGTACAATCTCGGCGGCGCCGGTTTGACGATTGAGCATTAAGAGTTCATTAACGGAGTTGTCAAACTGGATATAAAAGGGCAGGGTTCTAAGCTCGGGATCCTCATCCATACCGTGATCGAGGTTGGTGAGTATGAAATACTTTTCACCGGCATCATCGGTAAAGAAGCCCAGCAATCCATCCTTTTCCCTGCCCCAGGTGTCCGGCTGAGTATGGTCGATGTCAACGTCGATTATCTTGGAATCACCGCCGGCTCCGGAGGACCAGATGGGTACGGTTTCAGGTACAGGATTTGGGTATTGCTGATCATCGTATACGAAAATACCGGGAATGTATCTCAGATCGGTGCTGGTAAGAAAACGCAGGCAGTGCCCCAGGTTCATCACCTCGGCATTGACTTCGGCGGCATCATAATAAAGGTCGGTCGGATTATCAGCGGCGTCCAGCAGAGCTCCGATACCGAAGTAGTCATACGTGAAATAGGCTAGGCCGGTGTAACCGGCCGTCAGGTGTACAAAGATGTGCATGCGCAAGTCGGATTCGCTGGGTATGCGTTTATCTAAATCGCCTTCATCGTCATTCCAGCCTGCCGACTGGATAAACGCCCAGTAGGGCCGATTGGTCGCCAGGCCCTTGGCGCGTACCTGAGCTAATGGTTTCCAGAAGGTGGTCCTGGTTGTATATGCTTCGAATGGGTAGGCGTCATACATCAGGATATCGGTATCGACTATATCGATGAGTTGATCGAGATAATCATCAAAATCATAACCCGAGGGATAACCGGTACCGCCCCAAAGTGTATAGGGATTCTGGGAAAACCTGCAGTTGACATAGACCGGCATCCAGGGGAAGTTTTCTCTCAGCCAGGCGACCGCCTCGGCGATAGCCTCCATCTGGTTGCCGTAAGGTTCATCGTGTGCCATCCAGGCCTCGCCGCCGCAATAGGAAGCGGCCAGATTGGCCGTATTCTGAAAAGCCGCATCCGCACCGTTATCAGCCACCATACGCGCAATCCATTTCAAACCCCCCAGACAGGCCTTTTCGCACTGGCCCATACCGCCGGTGAAACTCTGGCCTAACTCATACCAGGGTAAAACAGGTCCCAGACCGGCGCCGGCGTATTCGACGGTATCGAGATTATCAACAAACAGGCTTAAGCCCATAATGGTAAAGGGGCGGGTGCGAATCCAGTCGAAGATATTGTGAATACCGTTGTCATAAAGCCAGTTGTCAGACAAGAGGGCATAGTCTCTGACATCAACGTTATCATCGTTGTTCAGGTCGTAGGGTGATTTGTCATCCGGCCAGACGGCGTAGTTGTATATTCGGACATCATCAATCAGTCCGTCAAAATTCCGGTTATAATAGGTACCGCCCATCATGCCGATGAACAGATCATCAGAGGTTACCGTCGATGGTTCGGTGATAGTATTAGTACTGAGACTCTGGGGAACGTAATTGTAGTAGATGGTAACTTCCTGGGTGGACTTTTTGTAGGCCGCCATGATGTGCTGCCAATTACCGGGCGTGACCACATCGTAGTCGGTATGAGCATTGCCGTTGTTGGCCTGACTTTCTATATCAAACCAAATTGTTCCCTGGTTAATACTGAGGGCATATTCTTTTTCCCTGTTACTATGAACCTTGGCTATTACAGTATGTATGCTGCTGGTGGTATGGGGGTAAATCCAGGCGCTGATGGTAAAGTCGCCGTTCCCGACACTCAGTGAGTTGCTGTCGGCAATCTGGACATAATCATCACTGCCGTCAAAGTCCAGAGCCGTACCTTCGTGGCCGGCCACCCAGTCGGCGGCGTCCATGTTGTAGAGCGTACCGGTATTGTCGTTGTCCGAGCTGTCGTAGGTAAGGCTGCCGCTGCCTTCATCAAATTTATACCACCCGCCGCCGCTTACCGGGATCGGCATATCACTTAGCCAGTTTATCACCAGCTCCCGCAGATCCAGCAGGTCAACGATGCAGTCCTGGACTCCCTCGGGCCCGGTAAAATCAGCTTCAGGACTGTCAAGGCAGCCGTTATAGGTATATTCCGCCGACAACATACCGGTCAGCAAGACCGGCATCAACAAAGTTATAAGAAATAACCTGAACTTTATAAAACGGCCGCAGCGAGAAAACGCGGATGAGGCGTACGGCTCCCTGCTGTTTGCAGAAGATATTAAGGAAGGTGCTGCTTTTGGCATGCTCTTTTTTCCTTTTCTCTCTTTTCCCAAAAATTCCAGTTTATCTATTCTATCATTTTCTTATCAATTTTTCAAGTCTGTTCATACCCTTCAGTACCCTCTAATTTGCCGGCTCATCAAACCATTTCAGTTCCCATTCATCCCGCCACTCTATACTAAAATAAGGCCGCTTGGAATTGATTGAGATGGGCAGCCATACATAACGGCCATCAATGGCATTCTTTGGCTTCCAGATGTCAAACATAGCGATATATGCATGCTTTTGTCCCTCTACTTTAAAAATGTAAGTGCTCTGTGCCCCATAGGTTTTTTCCGGCCCCATTCCGTTTTGAGGATTTACTCCCAGGCAGGGGCAGTCAATCTCGAGCCACGGACCGAAAATATTTTCGGCTACCCCTGCCCGTGCCTGATTGGGAGCCCAACCGGAACAACCGCTGGCAAGGAAATAGTATTTCCCCTTATGCTTGAAAATCGCCGCTGCTTCCATCCAGCGGTTTGGAAAAGCTCTGGCATACGGTCCGGCATGCGACAAATAATCATCTGAAAGCAAGGCTATATGAATTGTACTGTTTTCCTCTGAGGAATAGATGTGATATGCCTTGCCATCATCATCAACAAACAAAGTCATATCCCGAGCCTGCTGGCCGCTTTGAAAATCCCGGCCCAGAATATTTTGTAACATGACCCATAGCCTCCAGATCGAGCTTCTGGCTTTTGATGCCTCGGATGGATCCGGTACCCGCTTTTGTTCAGTTGAGGCATTGAGCGGCCAGACGCCGGAATTGGGACGGCAGGAATACATATACTTAAACGGCCCTGTCGGGTTATCGCTTATGGCCACACCGCTTCGGGCACTATTATATTCCGTATCTTTCAGTTCCAAATGAAACCACATGACAAATTTTTTTGTTAATTCATTGTAGATTACCTTTGGCCGTTCCAGGATACAGCCTTCAACGATATCGCTTTTGGTATCGTCCGACACCGGCAATACGATCCCCTCATCCTTCCAGTCGGAGAGATTTTTTGAAGCATAGCAATGCACTCCAACCATTGCCTTGTTGCCCAACTCACCTTCAATCATATGTTGTCCGTACCAGTAATAAGACCCTTGATGGTACAAAATACCACCACCATGGGCATTGATAGCAATCCCGGCAGTGTCTCTCCAGATCTGGCCCGGTTTGAAGGATGCTGAGAACGCAGAGCTTGAAATAATACAGACAAATGCAGCTACAGCAATTATCTTTGTAATCCGACATTTCCCATTTACCCAATTAAAAAACACAAATTACTCCTTTACTTTAGCGGGATTAACAAAATGCCATTCCCTGCCCGGTTTTCTACAAATAACCCTCAACAAAGAGGGCTCTCCATGTTAAAATAAAAAAAGCTTCCTAAGCATCATCCGCAGGCTTTATAATATCACATTATTACTCCTTTGCACGGATTTACTGGGAAAATCCGGAATTAAGATTCTCTTACCTGGTGAGGAAATACCATGAAGAAAGTGCTTTATTTTGCAATATTGATGTTATGGCTGCCCCCAATCTCGTCGGCTCAGGATGATTCCGGAATCGTTTTGCAGCCGCCCAAACGGGACGCCGGCGGGGATTTGCTGCCGTGTATGCCTTATCAGGAGTTTATTACCAGAGGCATGAAGTTTCTGCTGGACGATCAGGACAAGTGGTATAAGGGAGAGCGTCTAAAAGATGAGGCGGGTAAGCCCCTGCCGGGCTATTTTCTCCACGCCAAGCTCCGCCCGAACGGATCGCCCTATACGAAACCGGTAATAGATCGCGGGGTGGTCTATCCGGCCGGTCATCATTCCTTTGATATACAGTGTTTTTTGAGTTATTACGAATATGCCGGCGATGAACGGGCGCTCGCAAGCGCCAAACAACTGGCCGACTGGAATATCGCCCATAGTACCCCTATGGATTGGCTTTACGGGGGCCTGCCCTACAGTACCTTTGTCAATGGTGTGCCGGGTGGTTTCGTCGATGGTGATGCGATCATGACCGACAAGCCGGCGATCATGGCGTTGGCGTATATAAGACTTACGCGCGTTACCGGTGAAGATAAATATCTGCAGGCCGCTCGGGTGATAGCCGACACCCTCGCCAAGAATCAATCAGAAGCGGGCAACTGGCCCTTCAGGGTCAATCCCCAGACGGGTGAGGTTCAGGAGGAATATACCAGCAGTATTATTTATGCCATCAAACTTTTTGAACAGCTTGACCTGCAGGACGGTACCAGACGTTACCAGCAAAACCGTATGCGGGCCTTAAAATGGCTTAAGGAAAATCCCCTCAAGACCATGCTCTGGCTGGGTTTTTATGAAGACGTGGGGAACAGCCCGGAAAATCGCACCAACTGGGACTGCATAGATACCATTAGTTATATCCTGGCGCATCCCTGGCTGTTTCCGGACAGCATGGCTACGGTCCAGAAGCTTAACAACTGGATCGATGAGAATTTTATCGAACACAATCATGCCTATTCTCCGGCTGATGGCGTCCGCGAGCAGAAGGTCTGCTTCAGTATTATGGGCGCTCACTGCATCCACTGGGCCGCGATGATGGGCGACCTTTACAACGTAACCCATGATGAAGTCGTCAAGAAAAGGGTCATCCAGGCGGCCAATTTTCTGACCTACCATCTGCAGCCGGACAACCGGATTATAGTCGGGCCCGAACACGGCCTGAAACACCCGCAGGGAGCTCCCTACTGGTATAGCTGTCAGTTCAGCTCGATATATCATTTGCTCGAGATTATGCGGATGTTCCCGGAGCTGGACCCGACGGCATCTCAAGACAACCAGAAGGCAGGCGGGATTAATAATTTGATGTATATGTACACCTATGTCGGCGGGAAGGGTAAGGTTGCCTATGATGAGGCCATGGCTGTGGCCTGTATTCAGGGTCTCATCAACCGCGAGCGTCCCTGTTTATACGTCGTGCCTGCTAACAAAAAATCAAGGCCGTACTATTGGCTGGATATTCTTTCACGTAAGGACGGTTGGCTGGCGCAAAAGAAACGAGTTGCCATCGACGATCTGGACAGCCTGGTAAAATTTGCCGGCGATAAATTGAAGGGCGCGGTGATCTGGGATCCTAAGGTACCGGCTACGTGTAACGTGGCCACGACGATCGCCGGGGTAAAGGACGGCATAGTTCTAAGTCCCGAGCTGGCCGAAGAGAAACTTACAAGCTGGAAGTTGCCGGTGATTGATGATTTGCGCGGTCGTTTTGACGGCAGCTTAACGGGCAGTAAGAAAAACGATGCCTATCGCTGGGCGATTAACGAGTATCTGGCTAAGGGGCGTTGTTCCTCGCATTTACTGTGCCTGTTTGAAGACTCCGCCCGAGCCCGAGAGCGTCGCGATATCGGCTATGTGGTAACCCGCGACTGGGCGGTAATGAAGCGATCCTTTGTGTTCGATCTTTCCCCCTGGTCTGACGAGCAGCCCAAGGATGAACCCGACCAGCCGCTGGGTAGTGATCTGGAAACCTATAAGATGATTTTAGCAGAAGTGCTTCGTCACAGCGGAGGTAAATACATGACAGAAATGACGGGCTTTTTTGCTTTTTGGAAATACTGTAACCAAACCGGTTATCCCAGTAAGCATTTGGATGTGCCCACCGAATGGGAAACGGTCTATCTCATCTCGGCCTACAACTGTTATCAAAATACCATGTCCAGCAGTTGTTACAATCAATCATTCCACAGCCAGGCGCCTTTTACCCCGTTGAAACAGGCTCGTCCGCCAATGAAGGACAAGGTTGAGGATAAAGCTTATGTAGCTATTCTGATGGCGGACTACGATTCGACGACGCCTTTGTATGATTTTCTGCCGAAATTCTGGGACGACGCTGATCGCGGCAAACTGCCTTTGGCCTGGGGCGTTAATCCAAATCTGATCGAGACCTATCCGGACATCATCAGCTACTTATACCAGACGGCCACGAAGAATGATTTCTTTACCAGTGACGCCAGTGCCGCCGGCTATATGAATCCCAACCGGATTGCGTCGGAATATCTTGATTTGTTTATCAAGCACAACCAGAAGTTTTTCCAGACAACCGATATGTCGATCGCACCTATGGTGCTGGACTGGGATCAACCCACGGCCGCGGTTAAGGATGCGTTTACGCAATTCGCACCGGAGGGCTTTGCCACCATCGTGCTGGACTACCATAACAAGGGCGGTCATGTACCAGAGCCCCATGTGTGGAAGGGGATGCCGGTTATGGAACTCTACAACGATACCTGTAACTTCCAAAGTCTGGAACAAACAGCCGCTGCCATGTTAAGTGTTATCTCCCGCCAGAAGCAAAGGCCGGCGTTTTGTTTCTTTCGGATAGTATGGACGCCTCCGTCAAAAGTAGTGGATTCGGTGAATCTTTTACAAAAGGAGCACCCTGAACTGAAGGTTGAGGTGGTTGATCCCTATAACTTTTTTGCCCTTTTCAGGAAATCTCAGCAAAGCTCGCCCGGGCGCAAAGAATAGGCCCCAGTCGGGAACCGGGGCCGGAGGTGTAAATATTGTTTTGGGGCTTATTCTGTCTAGCCGGCTGTATGCCGCCTACGTTGTTTCCAACACACTTTTTTTAATAACAACTTAGACTTACTCTCTCACCCCACACAACTTAGCACTTACTTATTGATGAGCGTCTGCGCCGCAGGAAAATTGTTCCCAGGGCCAGCGCAACGATCGTAGAAGGTTCGGGCGTATAGCAGTACTCGACGATAGCTCTGCCGCAGGAATCGACCGGCGTCACGGCCCATTCAATACCGCTGACACCGCCAAATTCCGACCACTGCTCGATGAACACATCAAGGTCAAAGGTGTCCATGCCTATGTACTGGCTGAACAAGGTTGGATTGATATATCCACTCTCCCAGTTCGAAACCAGTGTACCGTTATATTCCAGGCCGTCCGGGGCAGCAGGGTCAAAATCAAACTGACCGTCGCCGATGTTGCCGTCCAGATCGAAGGCCTGACTATGCAGGGACTGGACCTCGCTGATCACCGGTTGCAACGACATGTCCAGCAGATCCACATCCGTAGAGGACAAACTCCCTTTGGCGCCGAATTCAAAGGTGCCAGAAGCCGGCAGTTCGCCGTCGTTATCCAGAATGAAAGTTCCATGATCGACGTTCAATTCCAGATATACTTCTATTGACTGCAGGGTCCGGGTTCCGCCCATGTCATCGAACTGATTAAAGGTCAGCGTTTCGGTGAAATTGGGAATGCCGCAGAAGCGAACTTCCTGTGTCTCATAAAATCCGGGACTTGCCCCAGCGACTACCGGCAGGGCCAACAGTGACATAATGATAATTAAAGACTTGATACGCATTTCTCTCTCTCCTTTTTTCTCTCTCTACACTAACAAGTGTGATTTTATTCTATCAGATCACCAGCCCAAGTCAATGAAAAAACATGTTTTGAAACTTTTTTAAAAAAGTATTATTATCGGCCTCAGGTTGGAAGCAGCCCTTTATAAGCACGCCTGCATTTCCAGCCCCGGGCCATAAAATGTGCACAACGCCCATTATCCGGCGATAATAAATTTATTTTAGGACTTTGGTCCCGGACGCCGATAACTTATTTGTGTCTGCATAAAAAAGATGCGTAAGACCATACCGTAAAAATATGAAGGGAGGCCTGTAAGGTGACTACTTATAAGGTTAAAAATTACGCCCTGGCAATATTGATATCAGCGATTTTATTTTTCAACGGCTGTAATGGGGTGAAGTATTCTCCCGCCGATGAGGCCAAATACTTCAAACCGAGTATCGCGGTGGTAAGTTTCGAAAATAAGGCCCCCGTTCAAACCGGCTGGCAGTTGGGTACGGGGCTGGCCGATCAGCTCACCGACCGGCTTATGGCTACCCACCGTTATGTTGTGGTGGAGCGGGCCCAGCTCGCAAGGGTATTAAAAGAACTGAAGCACACGGATGATCCTGATTTTCGCAAGCTCGGACAACCCCAGCGCGGTCAGCTCAAACATGTAAAATATCTGGTCAAGGGTACCATCACCGACTTCAGTCATTATGAAAAGGTTGAAGGGATATGGAAACCGATCCTTAACCTTTTTGGCGTGACCGGACGGGCCGTGGTCGCCGCCACCATCTATGTCATCGATGTCGAGAGCGGCCAGGTCATGGGCAGCAGTAGCGTCGAGGCTATCGTCAAGGCCAAGAAGGGCGGTGCAAAAGTCAATTACCAGGGTATGGCCTTCGGCGGTTATCATTTTTATCATACGCCTCTGGGCCGGGCCACCAATGAAATGCTTGATAAGGCGGTCTGGGAAATTGCCCAAGCCATTGCCGAGACTCCCTATCAACCCAAAATCGCCTCCATCATCAACAACCGGGTTGTCATTAACGGCGGCAAGGACCGACGGATCGAAGTCGGTGATGAATATGTCGTCCATCCTTCCTCTGAGCGAATTACTGATCCCGATACCGGTGATGTCATCGGCCACATCACGGGCAAGGCCATGGGTCGGGTCCGGGTTATGCAGGTAACCGAAAAATATTCCATTGCCGAAGTCATGCGGCCCAGCGGCTCTGAACAATTCGCTCCCGGCCAGACTCTCTTTAAGGTACAACCCGAAAACCTGGGCCGCTCTGCCGCGATCACCAGCTATTAATAGTGTATGGGTATAAGGGTATAAGAGTAGATGAGTATATGAGTGTAAGAGTAAACACAAAATCCTAATACCTATTTGCCCTTTAATAGCTGCGGCCAAAACAAATCCAATTCTACCCACCTAAAATCAGGCCCTTCGGCAGTGAGCTCAGGGTCGAACTGCTGCGCCGCGTCACGATAACCAAATCTACATAGCAAAAAGCAAACATTTGTCTTGTATGTTTTGCTCACTAAGATTATGTTATTTAGGCGTTGCTTAAGATTTAGAATTTGGAACTAAATAGCTTACCACCAGTCCCAGGAGTAAACGCATGACAATTCAGCAGATAATAAAAAAAATTGCCTTGTCAGTTATAATCTGTTTTTTGGCACTGCTTGCGAATTGCCAGAATTCTGAAAACCAGGCCAAGCACTCGGATGCTGCCACGAAGCACTCTGCCGGTGATGACTATACCGTAGCCTGCTATTACTTTCCCAACTGGGGGCCTGTGGGCCAGTCGGAATGGGAGAATTTAGCCAAGGCCAAACCCAGATTCCCCGGCCATCAGCAGCCCAGGATTCCCCTGTGGGGACCGCAGAATGAACAGGATCCCAAGGTGATGGCCCAAAAGATCGATGCTGCGGTTGATAATGGTATTGATTGTTTTATTTTCGATTGGTACTGGTATGACAACGGTACGCGACTGAGCAAAGGGCTGGAAGAAGGATTTTTGAAGGCCGCCAATAATAAGCGCATCAAATTCGCGTTAATGTGGTGCAATCATGACTCTTCAGCGGAAATAACCGGCCGGTATGGCGTCGTCAAGCCCGAGACCTTTGAAACAATTACCGATTATGTCATCAAAAATTACTTTTCACATCCTTCCTATTGGAAGATCGACGGCTGTCCTTATTTTTCGGTTTACGAATTTTTCAATCTGGTCAAAACCTATAAAGATGTTCCCAATACTATAAAGGCTCTGGAGCGATTTCGTCAAAAGACCAAAGAGGCCGGTTTTCCGGATCTGCATTTAAATATCGTTGCCTGGGGTGTGCGCCCGGCTGACCTGCTGGAAAGTAATCCCCAGTTGCGCGTTGACAGCCTGACTAGCTATGTCTGGGTTCATCATTTTAACTTGCCGGATTTTCCGGCCAATGATTATCACGCCATGATGGATATCTATTATAATATGTTGCAGCAGGGCGGCGGCAAGTATGGTCTGGATAAACCCATGGCAAAATCTAAAATACCCTATCATCCTAATGCCACGGTGGGATGGGATCCGAGCCCGCGCTGCCTGCAACCGGGACCTTATGTCAAATCCGGCCCCTATCCCTGCGGGCCGGTAATAATAAATAATACTCCCGCCGAATTTGAAGAAGCACTCGTTCGCACCAAAGCGTTTGTTGATCAATATTCGCCCCGGCAAAAAATAGTAACACTTTATGCCTGGAATGAGTGGTCCGAAGGCGGTTATCTGGAACCCGATACCGTGCATAAGATGGCGTACCTGCAGGCTATTAAAAAAGTATTCGGAGGTGCATGTTCGACGCCCGCCTCACATGACAATCCTAAGTAATAATAGCAAATCGACAAGTTCATTAATTGGCTGGTACGTTATGTGGTGATTCGTAGGCGCCGATATCGGGGGCGGTGCCTTGGGGTATGATGGTACCATCAATATCTGTTTTTAAGCCTAAGTTCTCGGCTGCGTCAATACAGGGTGAGCCAGGTTTCAGGTGGAAATCAGGTTGGGCGAGGTTCACGAACAGAGGATCCTGAAATATAGAGTGAATGTCTTTGTTTAAAGTGGTTTGATATGATTTAAACTGTTGGGTGGAAAACTGCTGAGATTTCAGACGTATCATGATACCGGTACTCTGATACCAGCAGTTGTGATCCATAGTTAGCTGATTGATCTGATCGGTTGACCAGGTGTGAGCGAAAAGGGCATTGCCCGTAGCTTTGAAGAAAATATTGTTGCGGATGTAGATATCATGGGCGGGGGCGTTGCTTCCATAAAAGCATAAATGGCGGCCGCTGGGATCGGGTCTCTGGTTGTGGCCCCAACACGTTCCGGCGTTGACGCAGGTGTTATTATCGAAATAGATGTTATAAGTGAGTGAATTTTCTGGTTGGTTCCAGTACTCGAAAGAATACTCGCAATTCCAGATCAGATTTTGACGATAGGTAATGTTGTACTGTTTACATTTGGGTTCACTGTTCTGATTTGTCAGAGCAGCGTCGTAGATTTCCCAGAGGCGGCATTTCTCAACCAGGGCATCGTGGGCATTGTACCAGAATTCGACTCCATTGCCGTAGCGAACGGGGCGTCCATCCGGTCGGCTGGCTTGGTGACCACCGCCAATATAGGAAAAGTCGCAATGAGAAATAATCATATGGTGAGCATTGCTGCAGCCAATACCATGGGCGGCTCCGTAGCGCAGGTCCAGATCATTAAAAATAATGTAACTTTTGCCCTTTACGGGGATGATATGTTGCATTAAGGCCAATTCAATGCCGGCATAAATCGTGGCAGGATTTTTAGGACAATACATTATGACACGCTTTGTCTGGCGGTTATACCAGAAGTCCTCCTGCTGTTTGAGATCATCCGGTGACCATTTTTTGACGCCACAAGATTTACCTCCATTGAATATGATGTTGCCGACATCCATAGGAAACGTGGAAGCAGTGGACCAGATATTTTCCTGCTGCTGCTGCCAGTCATTCGGCTGGTTGGCAGGGGCGGAACCAAGAAGCAAGGGCTTGGGGCCGTGGCCATAGGCAGCATAGGTGATATGACCTGTTTCGTCGCCGCTGTGAGGAATTAGTTGCCCGCGCCAGGTATCACCCCGTTTAAACCGAATCACATCATTAGGTTTAAATGGCGCGGCATTGACACGCTCCAGAGTCTGCCAGGATGTCTCGGGAGACTGTCCGTCGTTTGCGTCCGAGCCCTTGCTGGAAACGTAATAGACTTTCGCATGGGCGACCAGGGAGAAAAACAAAAGCATGATAATACAATGCCGGCCGAGTCGGCTTAAATACATTTTATCACGGAATGTGTCTTGAAGCTGGTTTTTCGGAGACATATTTATCTTTCTAAACAGTACAAGTTTATTCTTACAGATAAACCAATATTATCCAAAAGCCTATCACAGGGTCAAAGCAATTCTTTCTACCCCACATTACCGGGCCTGTAAATCGGACCTTGACGGTATAGACAATTCCGGGAAAGAAACCTGGTTGCTATGGCAGGTTTAATGTGGTAAACTCGCGAGCCTCGAAAAGATAAAAATTTTTAATTGTTAAATGGAAAATCTGGAAATAATACCAAATGGAGAAAATTATGTTTATTAAGCATTTTAATGAAAAGTCTCAGGTTAAATTTCTTTCCTGCCTGATTGTTTTTTCTTGTCTGAGTCTTGTGAATCTTTACGGAGAAGATTTGAGTTTCGCGCAGAATGTAAAACTGCAAGGTGATTTAGAAAAGCGCATCGCCCTTACGCAGCGCCGCTTGCAAAGCCATCCCTATGATGTGGAATTTGTCGTGCAGGATGTCGCCCGGGTGCCGGGGAAGAAACGCCGCTTCGAAGAATATGAAGGCGATGTGTCGGGTCGCGTACTGGGGGCGTGGAGTTTTATCTCCCGCCTACTCGACCAACACCCTGAAAAGCTTGATAAGATTGCCCAGGAGGTTCTGAAATGTCAAAAGCCGGAAGGTTATTTCGGCATCAACCAGGAGACTGAAGGCTGGGATCATTGGGGCAGACAAAACTTTGGTCACGGCCGGCTGCTGGTAGGCCTGGTGGAATACTATAAGCTAAGCCACGATAAGCGCTTTCTCCAGGCGGCGGAAAAACTGGGTGACTATTTTGTCAGAAGCGTCCCGCGCTGGACCACCACCCATGCTGATAATCCCTGGACCGATACTTCAGATAAAATTAACTGGCAGGATCATAAATCAAATCGCAGACATTTTGTTAAGACGCATCAAACCAGTATCCTGGAAGGGCTTATGCTTTTATATGAGTTAAAGCCCAAAAAAGAATATTTGGATACCGGCCGTAAAATAGTGAAGTTGTTTCCCGCTTTCGGGCAATATCATTCTCACTCCTACCTCAACACCATGACAGGTATCGCCCTGCTGTATCAGCATACCGGCCAAAAAGAATATCTCGATCTGCTGGAAAATCTTTACTGGCAGCACATTCGGCTGCTTACCGACCGGGCCGACGATTCGGTTTGTGAGTTTTATCCGATGGACGGCCGTACCGAAGGTTGCTCGGTTGTTGACTGGCTCAGGTTGAATTTACAACTGTGGCGTATCACCCGCCGGGCCGATTATATAGAACGCGCCGAAGGTATCTGGCTCAACAGTCTGAATTTTCATCAAACCGCCGATGGTGCCTTCGGTCATGCCACTATCACACCTTTTGGATATAATAAGCGCTACGATCAGGCCTGGTGGTGCTGCCTTATGCACGGCTTGTTTGCTTACGCGGAAATCGTCGAGAATATTGCCGCTTCTGATAATCAGAACCTGTGGATCAATTTTTATACGCCGGTAAAATGTCAACTGAAATGGCAAAACACCGATCTGCAGCTACAGGTCAAAACCCAATATCCATCAACGGGAGATATTGAAATCGCTCTGAATCCGCAGCAGCCGGTTTCCGGTAATCTCCGTCTTAGAGTTCCTCACTGGGTTGATGATTGCCAGATTACCGTGAACGGTCAAGCCGTCGAAGCCGCTCGTTCACAGGGCGAACTTGTAGTAAACCGCAAGTGGCAAAAAGGTGATCATGTTCTATTGAAATTCCCCGTGGGCTTGCGTCTGGAAAGTCCCCGCGGTGTTAACCTGTTGGCAATTCGACCGTTTGGCAGCGATCTCCGCCCGGCCGATTTTTTCCATGGGCCCTTGATCCTGGGTGCGGACCTGCACTGGAATAAGGAGTTTCCTGTTTACATCACCTATAAAAGGGGGCAAGATTACCATTATAAATTACCGCAAGCCCAGACTTTTACAATTGCCCATACCCACTACAAACTCCCGGCTCAATATCAGCAGCAAGGTGAAGTGATACTCGTTCCTATTGCCGAGTTTACCAACTACGGCACCTGGGACGACCAGTTCGCAGGATTTGTCCGCAACAGCTCAAAACCCGTTTTTAGAACGGATGTTAAGGTGGAACAGTTGGTTAAAGTTACCAGATGACAATTCAGCTTTACAACCGTAATATAAAACTGCGCAAGTTAAGTGGTCGAAACATGTGTTCAAAGGGGCCGACCTCTGGGTGATCAGGCCCATTGAAGATATTTATAGCTCAAATAATGTTATAGCTTGAGAATCAAGAAACGGAAAAAGGAGAAACCATGAGTATTAAGCAATTAGTTTCACGTCGCCGCTTCCTGGGCAGTACGCTTGCGGCCGGTGTATCTTCAGCGGTTTTGGGAACGGATTCTTATGCAGTTTCTGATGAGGCGGCGGGTAAATCCCAGGTGAAACGCAAGCGCAGGATCAAGCTGGGTATAATTGGTTGTGGCGGACGAGGTTCGTGGCTGGCCGGCTTGTTTGCGCAGCACGGTGGTTACGAGATTTCTGCCGTGGCCGACTATTTTCCCGATCGCTGCGCTCGGATCGGTGATAAGTTTGATGTGGACAAGGCTCGGCGTTTCTCTGGACTGGATTCTTACAAGCGCCTTCTTGATAGTAAAGTTGAAGCTGTTGTAATAGTTAATGTTCCACATTTTCATCCGGACCATGCCCAGGCGACTGTAGAAGCGGGTTGTCATGTGTACGCCGCCAAACCTGTGGCAGTAGATGCACCTGGTGCGCTCAAAGTACAGGCCGCTGGTAAGCTGGCAACAAAAAAGAAGTTATGTTACCTTGTGGATTACCAGATGGGCACTGATCCTGTAAATATTGAAGTCGTCAAGCGTATTCACGCAGGAGGCGTAGGCCGACTTGGTCATATTGACAGTATAGGATTTTCGCCACCCTGGCATGAGCCGCAGATAAAGACGGCCGAAGATCGCTTACGACTTTGGCTGGCCACTATAGCTCTATCAGGAGATGTAATTGTTGAGAATACTATTCATTCGATTAACGCGGTATTATGGGTAACGGGCCGCCGTCCGGTGAACGCTATCGGCCGCTCGCGCATCTGCCGACCCCAGCCGCGCACTAATTTTCGAGAGATATATCTGGTAACCTACGAATTCGAGGACGGGCTCCTCTGGACCCACCGATGTCAATCATTGAATAACCAACTGGACTGGGCCCTGAAAGCCGATGTGTATGGAGATAGGGCCACCGCTCTTATATCCTATAAAGGTAGATCGTACCTGCGTGGGGGGCCGAAACATTACGGGGGCGGTGCAGTTGAGAGCCTCTACGATCGCGGGGCTATCCGCAATATCGCTACGTTTTACGATAATATATTGAAGGGCAACTTCGAGAACTCGACAGCACAACAGGCAGGCGACGATGCCCTTACCGCGGTACTGGGGCGCGAGGCTTGCAATCGCGGTATTTGTTTTACGATGGACGACTTAATCAAGGAAAATAAGGTATTGGAATTTGATACAACCGGCCTAAAGATCTAACGCGTTCTTTTCCGGTAATCCTGAGCTGTTGTTCGGATTTCTGATTTTATAACTAGTCTCCTTGACATGTCCCAGAGGGAACATATAATCCATTAAGAACCAAACCCGTCGTTCTGGGCCCCAGCCGGACGGCACAAGGGTGGTAGTATAATCAACATTATAATTTTATAAATAGGAGTTACCATGTCAGCAGCTTCTCAAAAATCTCTGAAAGGAACCCAGACCGAAAAGAATCTTTTAACCGCCTTTGCCGGGGAATCTCAGGCCCGCAATCGCTATACCTATTTTTCCGGACAGGCCCGCAAGGATGGTTATAGACAGATATCAGCTATATTTGCCGAAACCGCCGACCAGGAAAGTCAGCACGCCAAGCGATTGTTCAAGCTACTTGAAGGCGGCGAGGTGGAAATAGCCGCCGCTTTTCCCGCCGGTGTGATTGCCACCACTGAGGACAATCTCCGGGAAGCCGCCCAGGGTGAAAATTACGAACACACGACAATGTATCCCGAATTCGCCCAAACGGCCGATCAGGAAGGATTCCCCCAGATAGCCGCCGTTTTTCGGTCCATAGCTGTGGCCGAACAATTCCATGAACAGCGCTATAACAAGCTGCGGGAAAATATTCAGAGTAATCAGGTCTTTCAACGTGAACAGGAACAGCGCTGGGTCTGTCGTAACTGTGGTTATGTACACGTCGGCAAATCTGCCCCGAAAACCTGTCCGGCCTGTTTGCATCCGCAGGACCATTTTGAGCTGGAAGCCACAAATTATTGATTGACGGACCCCGACATTTCTTATATACCGGTTGCCGTAATGGACCGAGTATTTGTGTGCTGGCATCCATTTTCGATGTTTTATAAGGGACAATGAACATGATGGATACATTTAGCCTCTCTGAAGTCTTGCAAATGGCCGAGGAAATCGAAAGAAGCGGCGTACGTTTTTATAAACAGGGGGCCCAGGCCAGTACTGACCCCGAGACTAAAAAGGTCATGCTGGACCTGGCTGAAAAAGAAAAGGAGCATGAAAAAACCTTTGCCGAGCTCCGCCGTCAGTATTGCAGTAACGAAGACCTGAATCTGGTTGACCTGGACGGGCAGGTGGCCATGCACATCCGGCTGATGGCTGAGACTCATGTATTTAATCTTGACCACGAAACTTCACAACTGGTAGCCTCCGTCCAGTCGCCGCGCAGCCTGTTGAAGTTGGCCCTTGGTTTCGAAAAGGATACCATCGTCTTCTTCTCGGCCTTGAAGGATGCGGTAACGGATAAAAACCGTGAAAAAGTGGACATTCTCATCCAGGAAGAAATCGAACATATCCGCCAGTTAAGCCAGGCTATAAAGCAGCTGCGGTAGATAATAGTAATAGGATTTTGATTTTTGGGTATAGTGTTTAGAGTCTCGGCAAAAAACAGTCTTACCGGACTAATAAAAACTCGGTACTAGTAGCGTAAAGGAGATTAGCAATGAAAAAATATCGTTGTCTTTTATGCGGTTACATTTATGACCCGGAAGCCGGCGACCCGGACGGAGACATCGCACCGGGTACGGCATTTGAAGACTTACCTGATGATTGGGTTTGTCCCGAATGTGGGGCCGGTAAAGATGAATTCGAACCCTGCTGAGAACTCATGGACAAACAAAATCGTTTCTACTTGTTGATTATTATTGCTGCCGTCTTCCTGACGGTCATTAATATATCCATTGCCCGTAACGATTCGGACTATACCCTTTTTGATCCGCTGGTGGATGTGGTCGATCTGGTGCAGAGATATTATGTCTCAGAGACCGACCAGCAGGAGCTTATCACCGATGCCATTAACGGCATGCTGCATGAGCTCGATCCTTACAGTGAATATATCCCGGCCCAGGATCTGCAGGAGTTCGACAAGCAGACCAGCGGCAGTTACGAGGGTATCGGTGTCGGTATCGATGTTCAGCAGAATCACATTGTGGTCATAAGTCCTTTCGAGGATTCCCCGGCTTACCAGGCCGGTATGCTGCCGGGCGATATTATTTTGGAGGTGGATGGAGATTCGACCAAAGGCTTCTCCGCCACCCAGGCCGTCAAGAAGCTAACCGGTCCGGCCGGCACTAAAGTAACTCTCAAGATTCTGCATCGTGATGGTAAGGAAGAAGATATTACCATAACCCGTCAAAAGATTCGGGTACACACCATCCGGGGTTGGCGGCGCAGTCCTATAGACGGCAGTTGGGACTACCTGTTGGACGCCGAGTCAAAGATGGGCTATTTGCGGATCAGTCAGTTTACTGAGGATACCGTCGCCGATCTTGATCAGGCTGTGGAAAAACTCAGACAGCAGGATATGCAGGCCTTGATTATGGACCTGCGACAGAATCCCGGCGGCCTGATGACCGCGGCGGTGGAGACGGTGGACCGTTTTATCGATCATGGAGTGATTCTTTCTACCAAGGGTGCCCACACTTCCCGCCAGGTCCAAATGGCCCATGCACCGGGTACATATCCCCGCTTTCATCTGGTGGTCCTTATCGATGAAGGTAGTGCCAGTGCCTCTGAGATTGTGGCCGGCTCTCTGCAGGATCATGACCGGGCTGTCCTTGTTGGTGAACGTTCCTGGGGTAAGGGTTCCGTCCAGCGGATTATCAAACTCTCCGACACCGGTGCCGCGGTCAAGCTTACCACCGATCATTATTACCTGCCCAAGGGCCGCTGTGTCCACCGCCTGCCCGGTGCCAAAGATTGGGGTGTGACTCCGGATGTCGAAGAGGCGTTTTCCATAAAAGACGTTGCCAAATACCGCCAGCTTCTGGATGAACTAATTCTCAATCCCCTGACCCAGGCCAAACAAAAAGAAAATAACAATCACCAGCAGGAAAAATCCCCTCCTGCTGAAGATACCCAAAATGTTAAAGAGCTGGCCCAGAAACTCTTGGCTCTCGATTCTCAGCTTGCCCAGGCCGTCAAACAGTGCAAGGGTCTGATCCGCACCAAACCGACCCTGCCAGTCCTGGCCGAGACCATCACCGATTACGAATCACCTCCTGCCCCTGAATCAGATACCAATAATAAAAAAGAAGACCTCGCTCCCGAAGAAGAGATCCTGCCCAAACCGAAAAGATAACGTAGTATGCTTCCGGTAATTGCTGATTTCTATAAAAAACACTTTTATAGTAAACGTAGATGTTTATCTAAGCTGCTTTTTGTTTTGGCCCTCAGTCAGATCGCTACCCAGGTATGCCGGGCCTATCCAATCACCATTACCAATTTTAAAATCTCATATCCTACGCCCAACAAAATCAAGGTCATGATGGCTGCAAAGGGGGATGGTGTTAAGGTTGGAAGTTATTGTATCCGTCTGGATAGCTGGCCCGGTGAAGCTGGTCCTCCGCCCGGCTTTGTCACTCAAGCTTCCGGTCGCAGCCAGGGTTATACCTATTTTGCCCACGACAATGATATCCTGCTTAAGGACAACGGTCCGATAGACGAAGATGCCACACCAGGGGTTTTTGCACTGACCTTCGATACCACAAAATGGCCTGAAGGTGACTACCACCTTCTGTTTTGTGCCCACAATCGACCGGCGTCGGGTAATTATATCAGCGACACACGCATTGAAGTAATTACCATAGGCACTGCCAAAAAGCCTCGCAAGTCTCTGGTCAACGCCCCGCAGGCTCAGAACCATGTCATCTACCAAAAAGATGGTATTTATGCTTGTTTCCCGGGTTTGTATCTTAGGCCGGATGGTAAGCTGGCCATTTCGTTTGGCACGCGAGTGCAACGCAGTCACATCGACCCGACCGGTGGTAGCCAGACCATGATTTCCAGCGATGGTGGTTATAATTGGCAACTTACGAAGGAGCCTATTGTTGACCGTCGCTGGTTGAGGAAAGACGGCACGCTGGTCCGGGCTCTGGCTACAGGCTGGATTTACGTTCCCGAAGCAAAGTTGCAGGAATTAGAACGGCAGCACAAAACTATTTTGCATGCCAAAGAAGATACCCTAGCGTATTTAGGCGGTGCCGACTGGCATGAATCGCTCGACAATGCAAAAACGTGGAATCGTCATTCCATTGACATACCAGATTACATTTCCGGCTTGATGAATTTTCTTCCCGCCGCCAGTGAATTACTGACCAGTAAACAAATCCGCTTGACCGCGGTTTATGGCAGTCGGATCGACCCCTCAGACCCCGATGGTTTAGATTCGTCTGAAGTATTTCTACTTCGTTCTGAAGATGACGGTCACAACTGGACCTGTCAGCCTATGTATCCGAATGGCTTACCCGACCCCAATCTGGGCTTCAATGAAACCGCCCTGGTGGAAACAGCCGACGGTACCATTATTGCCATGATGCGCTCCACACCCGAGGCCTTCCTCTACCAGAGCAATTCAAAGGACGGCGGCAAAACCTGGGGCCCGCCTGTCAACACCGGCATCTGGGGCTATCCGGCCCATTTGCTGGCCTTGGACAATAACATAATCGTTTGTACCTATGGTTATAGACGAGCTCCGATGGGCATTCGGGCCTGCATAAGCCGCGATGGCGGTATCACCTGGCAACAAGACAAGATAATCATCCTGCGTGATGATGGCTGTAGCAGCTCAGACCTGGGGTATCCTCAAACCTGTCATCTGGGCGGAGGCAAGCTCTTTACCATCTACTATATGACCACTCCGCGGGATAATTACAATACCCATATTGCCTCGACCCACTGGCAATTGCCTGATAAATAACGGCCGAATAGCACGTCACGTACCTTTTATTTTGAATTTTTGTCATATTCCTGCTGAAAAGTGGTATATCATGGTATAGAGGATTTTTGTCTGCCATGGGTGGACTATTTCATTGGAAACTTACATAAGTTCAAGAAGGAGTTTTTTATGAAAAAGCGGAAAAATCAGTCAGGATGTCATAGTTGTAGTATAAGTCGCCGTGGTTTTTTGTCGGCCGGTTGCGCGGCCTGCGCAGGTGCGGCCGGGTTGCTGGCTCGTCCGACAACGGCATCAGCGGCCCAGGATAAGGGCAAGATGCGCATAAGGGTTATTTACTCACTCCACGCTCCGGTCCAGCCCGGTCCGGACTGGCCCAATGTTGGCTTCGATTTTAAACCGGTAATGAAGGAAATTAATGAGGATTTGGCCCGGAAGTGTCCCGACTTTGAATTTATCCCGACCATGGCCAACGGTCCTGATCAGGCGAAAAAAATTCTGGAAGAAGATAAGTCAAAATCAATCGACGGCTATATTGTTTTGCAGATGAATTGCTGGAACCGGGTGGTGCAGACAATGGTGACCTCGGGCAAACCGGTACTCTATGTTGATTTTCAATTTGCCGGCAGCGGTGGCTTCCTGGTATATACCGCCGCCTTCCTACGCCAGAAAACACAAAACTTTGCCTTTGTGGGCTCTTCACGCAGAGGCGATCTGATCGAGGCGGTAAAATGTTTTAAGATTGTCAAGAACGGCGGCAGCGTCTCCGATTTTGTCACCGCGGTAACCAACCTGCGCAAGGCGGGCACCCCCAAACCCGGCAGCCTTATTTGTAATCCCGATCCTCTGAAGACTGCTTCGATCAAAGACTGTATTGCCGGCATGAAGGCCTCGCGAATCCTGGCGGTCCGCGATACCAAATCCGGCCCGGCCCAACCAATCGTGGGAATTCCCATGGAATTTGTATCGTTCGCCGAGGTCAACGAGGCATGGAAAGCTGCTGATAAGGATCAGTCCCGTTCGATAGCCGACCGCTGGCAGAAGGACGCTCTCTCTGTCGTCGATGTCTCGCGTGAAACCCTGGAAACATCTGCAGCTATGTACCTGGGCATGAAAGAAGTCTTAAAGAAGCACAACGCCAATGCCATTACGATCAACTGTCTGGGCGGTTTCTATGGCAATCACATCCACGCCTATCCGTGTCTGGGCTTTCACGAGCTGAACAATGAAGGTCTGGTTGGTGGCTGTGAGTGCGACGTGCAGTCCACCGCCTCAATGGTCTTGTGGAACAAATTAACCCAAGGCCGACCTGGGTTTATCTCCGATCCGGTCATTGATACCGCCAAGCGGCAGATTATCTATGCCCACTGCGTGGCCCCGAAAAAGATGTTCGGCCCCCAGGGACGGACAAATCCCTTTGAGATTATGACCCATTCCGAGGATCGCCAGGGTGCTGCGGTACGTTCTATTCTACCGCTGGGCTATATGGTCACCTCCATTAAGGTAAATCCCCAGCGCAAGGAAATTATCTTCCACCAGGGTCGAGCTGTCGATAACGATCCTGATGACCGTGCTTGTCGGACGAAATTAGGCGTCGAACCGGTTGGTGACATCGAGAAACTCTTTACCATGTGGGATCAGTGGGGCTGGCACCGCGTAACTTGCTACGGTGATTTGAAAGAGCCTATCCACGCCCTGGCCCAGGAGATCAACTGGCAGGTTGTCGAAGAAGCATAACACGAAAATTCAGCCTGGAATTCCTGTATAGATATTGGCAAACGTTTTTTCGCATTTGTGCCCGGGGAATTTCTGGGTCAATTAAAAAGCCCGGGAATGATATCAGCCGATCTATTGTTCGGTTGATATGGAGGTTAGTTATGTTGAAAAATGCCAGAGATGGAAAAGGGACTATTCCTTCAATATTGTTTCTGACATTTGCTTTTGTAGTTTTATCTACATCTGTTTACTCGGAAACCTTACTCGAAGTACGCTCCTTTCCTCTCTTGGGCCAGACTGATCAACTGGAAGACGAAAAATTAGATTTTTGCTATTGCACCGGCTCTTAAGGCGTTATGCCTTACCATCCAACAGTAAGATTTAAAAGTGAATTTACTGAAAATACCTGCTGATTCTAAACGAGGGAGATGCGAATGATAATACGAACAAGAAATATGACATTGGCAATATGGTTTGCTTTTATTCTGTTGCTGGCGGGTTCCTTATTCGCGGAGAATTTGGATCCGTGCGAATGGCAACTGCTACGTAAAGGCCAAATTACTAGTCAGCAGACAAGACCAGTGTCAGACCTGCAAACAGACGAAGGATTTAATACTTGCCTTGTTAGCTGGGCACCTGTTTCAAGTCTTGGTTTTGAATTTACAGCCAAGGAATCTAAATGCTGGATTGCCGTTGGTCTTATGGAGCCATATTGGAATGAGACAGGCAAGCGAATTCAGGTTGTTCATGTTGAGGGGACATCGCCTTCAAAAGTTGATTTGGTAAAAGAGGCAGACGGGCAAAACAGGCCGTTTGTTCTTGTCCTTCCCTGCGAGGATGTGAACCACGATAAAAAAATAAAAATCAACATTACGGCTGCGGCAGAATCTGAAGATAAGAATGTTGTACTGAACAAAATATGGCTTTTCAGTAATGAAAATAAACCTGAATCTGAGCTGATTCTAAAAGGATTGCTAAATGATAAAGCTGATGCAATGACTGATTTTTCAAATATGGTCTTTGAAGCACACAATTTAAACAATGTCAAAAAAGTGGATGGCAGGCTTATGTTTGGTAACGGCTATTTTCTTGGCTGCTTTGTGGGGCCGTTCGAAAAACCGGAAACTCCCTCGACAAAAGTCCACGACAAAATAAGCAGATTATGGATGGGTTATAGTTCACCTCAAATGTCGCAGATAGGCCTTGGCGTAACAATTGTCGAGGAAAAAACAGGGCAAAAATGGACTGTGGGGGCCTGTGATGAGTACTGTTTTAAAGACGGCGTGATTCGTGTTAAGACCCACTTGTCCATTGGGGAAGTTGAGACGGAAACATTTGGTCTGTGGGAACAGCCTGTTCTCATCCGACACATTACATTTACACCCTCCAAAGACGATAACAGTAAGTACCACATTCAAACAAAAATGCAGCTATACAAAGATTATGATAATACGCCACCCGAGAATCCGGAATTGCTGCGTGTTTTTGAACAGGCCTATCCGGATAAACGGGAAGTGCCGCCTTCATTGGTTTTTCATGAGGATGAAAAAATCTCAGTCAACAAAGACCGCCGTTCTGTGAGTTGGTCTTATAACAACCCCTATTACCGCAAGGCTGTTGTGGGGATTATCGAAAAGGATTCCCAAATCGAGATAGCTGGTGATGAAAATGAAATAAAAAACAATAACCACCATTGGATTGGTGAAAAGGCCGGTGGTTTGGACATAAAGAACGAATTCTCGACAGGTATGCAGTCATTAACTGTGGTGATTACATACGGCTCTTCAGAGGAAGAAGCGAAGAAAATCTGGAGTCAACTCACAGCGGATTCGGTTAAAGCGAGTCCTGTAAAAGAGAGTTGGCAAAAGTGGTTTGAGACTGGTGCGGTTGTAGAAACCGGCAATACGGATTTGGATCAGGCTTATCGCAATGAGATGATGTACTATAAAATCAGCCAGGACGCCGAATTGGGTGGAATGATTGTGGGAGGCAGATACCAGATTACCACTGTTTGGACGCGTGATAGCGGGGTCGGTATTTCTGCGATGCTAGATGCGGGGCATTACCAGGAATGCAGGCGAGGATTAGAATTTTATGCAAAGCATGCCGCATGGAACGTACGAAATGACTGTCTACATGCAAATTATCATGCATCAGGGAAAGTTCTTTCTTGTATCTGTGGCCCGGCTCAGGTTTCGCTGGAAGAAGTGGTTCAGCCTTTTAAACGTGGTATGCCGGCAGAATGGGGCTTGCAAATGGTTGGGCCGCAACTCGATGGCATGGCTTATTTCCTCTACAATATCGGCAAATATGAACGTTATACCGGTGATATGGAATTTGTCAGAAATATCTGGCCGTTTATCATGCAGGTTGCTCATTCCCTTGCAGCGGACAACACAATACATGCTGAGGTTCCTGTGGAAAATGGTTTTTTTGACAAATATAAATACTACAAGAAATACAATCCGGAAACAGGATTAATTATTGATATGTGTTGCGAAGACGGTGGTTTTCGCGAACATATTCTTATGAATGGATTAGCTGTGGCTGGTTTTAGAGAAGTCTATCGCCTTTCAGAAAAAATGGGCGAACCGGTTACCCTCTGGAAGACACGCGCTGAACAACTTGACAATTCTATTCGCAAGTATTTGGTTAAAGAAGATAACGAGGGAAGAAAATATTTTCTCGAATGGGTAACTCGTGATTGGCTGATGGACGGCAAAGAGATCGCTTTGGGGCCACGTGGGTTAGGGTATCCCCTCACAATAGCTTCAGTTGTTCCTTATTTGAACTGGCGTGATCCAGTTTATAAATCAACATTTGAATTAAAAGTTCCTCAGGATGCTAAAGTAGCGGGGTGGGGCATGTGGTATGCGACTTTGGCACATGCTGCATTTGAGGCGGGTCAATCAAGAATAGGATGGCATTACCTGAAACAGGTAGTTAATAATTTACCCCCGTCAAAACTGATGTATGAACATAATAGTTTTGTGACTGATGAAGATGGAACAATGCGTCTAGGCATGCTGTGCTTATACGGTTACGCTTATCTGCCCCATGCTGTTATACGCGGTTTTGCAGGAATTGGCTTTGATGAAAACCGCCGCGAATACTTTTTCCGACCTCAAATTCCGGATGAATTTGGTGCTGTGAAGTCAAAAGTCAAAATTGGAAGTACCATTTTTGATGTTACATCTATGGGGAATGGAGAAACGGTTGAATCGTTTGTTATTGACGGTCATGATTATACTTCTAACCAGGGTATTATGCCTATTGCTTTGATTGATGGCAAGAGACACTCGGTAGAAATAAAAATGCAGGTATTATATAATTAACTCAAACTGACCGATATTAGGCCGCGAGGAGTTTTTCCAGGCGGCGGATAACGGATTTTTCATGGCTGACTTTAATAACATTTTGAACTTCCTCCTGCCAAACAATCTGATGCATACGGTCTTTGAGTTGGCTGATCGGCGGTACAGACAGCATATCCTTGGTTTTGTTTTTACGGCCTTGTGCATGTTGGGCATCCATGCCCACATGGGTCAGGCAGGCATAGGCACTATCGACCAGGCACAGGTGTCTAACTATCGCCCGGTACCGCCACATGCGGTAATCGCCCAGCCCCAGATGCTGTTTCTGTTCCTTAATCATCACCTCAATCGCCCAACGCTTCAGATAAAGGCAAACGATTTTCGTCATCGACAAACCCAGATCGTTCGTAACCAATGCGACTACTGTTTTATCATTTCTGCGTTTGGAAAAGACGACTTTAACTGTGCCCAGTTTATTCATCGTTCCCATACGCTGAGCAAGTTTATAGTCGGATGTTTTTTTAAGCCCTTGGATGCTGTACCATCTGCCCGTTCTGTTAAGAATATTTCTGCCGTATTTACCAACTTTATGTTTGATAGAATTAACGGTAAGCCAGCGATTCGACTTGCTGACGCCAATATAACGCCATTTCCGCTTTTGGCAGGCATTGATGACAGTCGGGCAAAGATAGAACGCATCAAACAACACGGTGACATCGAATTTCTCAGGTATGTCGGCGTCGAGAACAATTTGCCCCGCCAATTCCGTCAGTTTCCTAAACGACTGCTCAAGGCGCTTGGCGTGTTCTTTTTTGACGTACAGCCACGAGCCCAGCGGGATCGTTACTCCCCGGTAGAACAGACAGGCTTTGAGAATCGTATGGCCCATACAATATTTACCCGTAGCATGGTGATGAATCTTGCCGACTGCCTGCATATTCCTGGCTCGCTTGATCGTCTGCGTATCATCGATAATCAACAGGCAGTCTTTACAACTTTTTTGATAGAGCCGCTTGAGAACTCCATTCGCTTGCTCTTTCACGACCGCCGTCGCATCAAATTCGCTTCGCCAGAGAAACTCGCCGTGATTGGTGCGGTGAGTTGTATTTCACAAGAGCTTGACCAGCCTGCCAATCGTGCTGCGGTGGCTGATACAAATGGCCAAGACGAGATTGCAATAATAAGAATAGACGTGAGCCGATACCTTGTTGTGGACCGGTTTGAAAAACGGTTTGACTTTTTGAGGAATTTTGCCGATAGTAATCATAAGGCCTCCTTGCCAGTAAACATAGGTTTCCACTCTGTTTATCGGCTTGAAAGGCTTTTTTTGTTGGATCATTCTATCCATAAAATACGTTACCATCGGTCAGTTTGAGTAATTAATATTAACAGGTAAATGGCGTTTTTGGGATTTTTTGGTTTGCATCAGCATTAGCAGCGATATATGCAAGATCATCAGAACTTTTTGGATAATGAGTTTGTAGGCGAGATAACCGAATCGCAGACAGCTCTGCGTTCGTATATCTGGAAAATGGTAGGGGACTACCATTGCACCGAAGACGTTCTACAGAAAACCAATGTGGTCCTTTGGAACAAACGTATGGAATGGGACCCGACCACGGTCTTTTTAAAGTGGGCCTATCGCATTGCCTATTTCCAGGTCAAGGCCTATTGCCGCGATCGCCGGCGTGAGCAGGGGCGGATGTTTTTTGATCATGATGTTTTGGATGTGCTGGCCCACGATACACCTCGTTTCGAATCTATGGGTGATTTACAGCAGGCCCTGGCGGATTGTTTGCAAAAGATGGATAAGAAAAAAAGAGATTTGTTGTTAAAACGCTATCAGAAGGACTGCTCGCTGGAGGAGATGGCACGCAAACAAAACTGTACTCCTAATTCTCTTGCTCAGCATTTACGGAGGTTGCGTATCAAGCTCTCGCATTGCATCCAAAAACGGCTGAGCGAGACATCTGTTATCCCGGAAGGGTAAAGTTATGGACAAACAAATAAATCATTTTGACGAGTTGGTTTGGCAGTATCTTGATGCCTCGATCAGCGAAGAAGATTTTGCCCGGTTTCAGCATTTGTTAAAAACCCATACCGGGTTACGCCACCGCTACCAGTTTCTGGTGGAGGTGCACCACGGCTTGAGCCAGCACCAAAACCAGGTGACTTGCCCGCAGGTTACCGGGCAAAAATCATTCTCATTTTTACGTCTGTTAAAACGTTCAATGCCTTACTGGCTCAGTGCCGCAGCGGTTTTTGTGATCTTGCTTCTGGCGGTTCAGTTTTCACAGTCGCCTCCTGCCTTGGATGTAATTCTGGCTTCACAGCGCGGCGCCGATTGGCGCGGCGTGCAGCCCACACCGGGGGAAAAAATGTCCACCCGTATGATGCACCTGACACGCGGAACAATCGCTTTGCGTTTCCAGGCGGGCACCTCGGTCATTATTGAAGGTCCGGCCTGGTTTCAACTGCTGGACAGTGAAACCATTGAACTTTCCATGGGAACCATGACCGTACACCACCAGGGCCAGCCGGGACGCTTTAAGGTAATCACACCTGTAGGAAAGCTCACCGATTTAGGAACCAAATTCGGTGTTTCCGTAGGCGACGGCACCGTTGATTCGGTGGTTATGACCGAGGTATATGAAGGTGAACTGCGCTTCGAAAATAAAGCAGCGCATGAGACTCCCCTTAGCCTTAAAAAAGGTGATGCCTATGCTATTGTTGGAGATCACGAAAAACTGAAATTCTCTCGGACTTTCGAAGGTATGGACGTCAAGGTCAGCGCCAATTTCGAATTGGCCGGGGATGACAATACTCTGCAATCAACTAAGAATCTTGCCCTGGGCAAACCTGTTTACAGTTCTACCTATTACAATTTTCCCACCGTAGGTGAAACATTCCCGCCCACCGCGCTTACCGACGGCAGACTTGCTGATACCGGTTCGCCCGGAGACTGGTCTTTTTGGCTGGCCCCCAACGGCAGTTCCGGTTCGTTTACCGTAGATTTACAGAAAGTGGAAACCATCTCCCGCATCGAATTACAAAACACCAGAAACCGTTTTTATGGCGACCGCGGTATCGAAAAATTCAAACTGGAGGTTTCGCTAGACGGCAAAACCTTTACCCCTTTGCTGGAAGGGAGTTTGGCGTTTGTAACTGCTCACAATTATAAGGCTTTTCAATTTGAAAAGTTTGAATTTGCTCCCGCCCAGGCCCGCTTCATCCGCTTGACGGGTCTGTCTCATTATATGAATAATTACAGACCTAATCAGGAGATCAAGGACCACAGCGGCGGCCTGAATGAAATCCGCGTGTTCAAGTAATCTGTTTTAGATGATTTCGCCCATGTCTTTTATCTGACCAGAGTGTCGAAAACGCGGGCCTTTTTCCAGTTGTGTTTATATTCATCGATAAGCTTTAGATGCTTGGGGGCCTTTTCGTATTCGTCGTAATATTTGGTGTTTTTAAATACGATATGCAACCCGACATGGAAATCGAGGTCATGCACCCCACCTTTGTATTGCTCAGCCCGCGAGCCGGCGGCAAAGGAAACTATACCAGGCATATCGCTTAGTGCCCGATAGCAGGCATCGACGAGTTCCTTCTGCTTGGCCGGTGAGGCATCCTTCAGCATAAAATACACATCATGAGACAGCATCTGTCCGCGTTTACATTTTTGTCCCTTTTTATGCATGTCGTGCTGCATATGGCAGCCGACCAGGGCAGAGAGACTCAGTGCTAACAAAACCAGTAAGGCTTTTTTCATCGGATATCTCCTTAAAAATGTTTTACAATGTGATTTCCTATCACTACTCAAATAGCATGCTTTTATTTTACCATTGCTCCAATGATTTTACTTCTAAGTTTTTAACAATTTTCCCCTCCGGCCAAATCGGCGCCAAAAGAATCACCACCCGTACATTTCCCTTTTGCTCCGGCAGCCGGACCATTAATCGGCTATAGCCTTTGTTTGCTTTTTGCGGCGGTTGCTGTTCAGCCGACTCTATAGTGAAATAGCCTTCCTCCGGAGACAATATGCGTGCTAATAGATTTTGACCTTTAAGTGATAACTTGGCAGTTTGAGGGTTTTCTATTTCGATTTTCGCCTCGGTGGTCATCCCCCAGGCCACCTCACAGGGCTGGGCAAGCTCAAACTCATCCTGTACTAGTAGGGCCCGTCGATTTTCCACCAGCTTTACTCCGCGCGTGACTTTATTTGCGTGGTCCTTATATGCTTCGGTCAGATCAATCTGCACAAAAGGTTGCGGAGTATTCGTTTCGCAGCGGATAAATTTTGCTTTGGCTTTTACTTTCTGATTCTCATTGGCCAGCAGCGGAACATTATGACTGATAGAGATCAGTCGATAATAAGTCCAGCGCTGCCCGCCTGGTTTCATTTTAAAGTAACCGGGCAGATTATAATCATCCGCACCCAGATCACACGCCCAGCGCACTCCCAAAGCTTCCATCTCAAAATTGCCCAGGTCCAGGTGACCGTGGCCAACCTCATTATATCCTCCCTTGACACCTACCCAGAGTCCCTCGGGATCATCCCAACTGCTGCGAAAAAGGGCAATCTCCACATCACCATGAAAATATTTATCCAGTTGTAATTTTGGAATATCTTTTTTAGGTGCAGGTACATACCAGATGATATGCTCGGGAGAGGCTTTACCTTGGCCAAGCTCAATGTGTTCCGATTCGCCGTATAAAGAATTGTTAAATGTTCTTGCCAGCCAGAACATACACGCCAGGGGATGACGAGCACCCTTCCCTGAGCAGTCGGCGTAATTCAGATATCTACCTGTGGCCCCTGCGCAATAGATGGGGAAAAGTCCCGCTTCTGATAGACCGTCAATTTTCAGCAGGCCGAAATCCGTCCCCAACGCCGTCTCCAAAGCCGTCAAACCATAAGCGGTATAATTGGTTGCGTAACCCCAATACCCCATTCCTTCCATCCATGCTCCGTCCGGACCATAACTTGCCAATGCCAAAGGCAGTGATTGCACCGCTGCGGGAATAATCTTCTCGGCATATTCCGGATCACTTTCGGCTATGGCCAGCGCTCCGACGATCATACCCCCGTTACAAACCTGATTCCAGTTAAACCGTGATTTGGTCCACCATACTTGTTTGTCATATGTTTTCAGACCTTCTTCCAGGCCGAGTTTTATGAGTCCTGCCTTGATTTTATCCCGCGTGCTTTTATCCAGCCAGGAATATAGCCAATCATACCCCACACCTACCGCGGTTGACATCTCCGCTACATCCAGAAAATGTTTCGGATTCCAATCCTCAAATGCGCAGACGGTCAGTAAGTTTTCCTCTATCTTGCGGGCATATTTTTCCTCTCCCGTCCATCGCCAGGCTATCCCCAGAGCATAAACTCGTTTCAGACAGTCCCGGCTGACGTGCAGCAATCGCGGACCGATCAACTGGTGTTTCAGCCTTGGTCTTTCCAGATAGCTGTCCGCTCGCTTGATTACGTCTTTAATACATTTCTGCAATACTTTGTCATTGGCATATTGCCTTTTTAACTCCTGTAAATCGGCATCCTTTAGCATCAACCGCGGATGATTCTTATCCAGTCCCTTAAGTACTTCATTAGGATTGATTCTGAACTGCCCATCTTCCGCTAGAACCCGGCTGGCACAACTAAGTAAAACAATTACTATAATCAGAGCCCTTTTACATCTTCTCATAGCTAACCTTCGGATATACTTATTTTAGTTTGAAAATTACTATTATTTTGCCATATTCTCCGTAATCTTTTAACAGCTATAGCATATCTTGCATGAAATGGAAACAGAAAACCTTTTATTAGCGTTTGGTTTGACCTTATTTGCCGGTTTGGCCACTGGCATCGGTAGTTGCCTGGCCTTTTTTGCCCGCCGCACCACTGCTTTTATTCCTATAATGAGTGTTGTTCAGAATTCACTTGACACCCCGGCTATAAAATCCATAATATTGCAAATCATGTATTTGGATGAAAATATTGAGTAATGTTATTGCGTAAGAAAATATTTGTTCTCGTTTTTGGTATTTACCTCACCCAATGTACGAGTTTTTTATGGATATGGCATGTTTGCACCGATTCTTACCATCATCCCCAGCACCAAAGCGAACATAAAGAACACAAAGGATCGCCGCACAACGACGATTCTGATTGTCCCATCTGCGCTCAACTCCTGAAAACTCTCGGTTCTGTTACCCTGGAACCTGAGGTTGTACTTGTCTATCAAAACATTCTCTGGGACGATTTTTTACCCTCCCCTCGGCTCTGTCCGGCTCAGCCTTTTTACGAATCCTTTCAAGCTCGCCCTCCTCCTCTAGCTTAGTTATTCACATATTCTCAGATACCCATCTCAAATCGGGACCGATCACCCAGACAACTGTTTAGTTGTTTTTATTGGCAATCACCATGTCCCGGGGTATCTCCCGCTAAAGTAACTTTCAGTAGAGTATGAATAACGGAGGTGATTATATGCGAAAAGCCATAATACCCATTCTGCTTTTGGTCCTGATTATGACTTTGGCCCAGCCAGTCTGGGCCACAGATTCTGACATGACTAAACTCAAAGAGCAGATGCAAAAAATACAACAACAGATGGACGAAATGAAAAAAAGCCATGATCGGGAAATGGCCGAATTAAAAAAACATTATGAAGAGGAACTAAACGCCTTAAAGGAACAGATAAAAAAAACTCCTCAAAAGCAAACCGTTACTGACAAGCAAGAAGCCCAAAGTGAGGCGGATTATTTACGTCAGTTAGCCCAAAACCTGGCTGGCGAGGAAGAAAAAAAGAAAAGTCCCGAAGAGACGGTCTTTAAGTTCGGCGGCCTGAGCCTGCAGAAAATGAATCCGGAAATCAGCCTGGCCGGCGATGTTACCTGGGACTATCATGATCAGGATGATACCCGACGACGCTCCGGATTTGATTTTCGTTATATAGAGGTAAATTTCCAGGCCTATCTCGATCCTTACTCACGTCTTAAGGCTGTAATACCTGCAACAGAAGATGACGTGGCGGTGGAAGAGGCCTATTATACCTATTTTGGACTGGGGAAAGATCTCAACGTCGATATTGGAAAGTTTCGCCAGCAGTTTGGCGTGGTAAACCGCTGGCACGAACATGGCCTGGACCAGATAGAACATCCTATGCCCATCAAACGAATTTTTGGTCCGGAAGGATTAGCTCAAACCGGTGTCTCTTTTGACTGGACCATGCCCAAATTGGGCCAAAGCTATCAAGGCCTGATTGTGCAGATTACCAATAGTGAAAACGAACAGTTATTTGGCGGCGAAACCCTCGGTAATCCCAGTGTTTTGTTCCACTATAAAAATTATCGCGATCTCACCGAGAATACTTATCTGGAATGGGGACTATCCGGCTTATGTGGTTGGATGGACGAATGGGACGTCTCCCGCTCTGGAACAGTAACCCAGGAACATGACGCCCTTTGCACTCACGTCTGGGGCGCCGATCTTACTTTGTTATGGGAGCCCATGGAACGGGCCCTGTATCGCAATCTGGAATGGCGCAGCGAATTCTTTTATCTTGATCGAAATCTGTTGGCCCCGGACGGCTCTGGCCGCGACAACATCCAGGCCTGGGGGGCCTTTAGCTATGTGCAGTCCAAAATTTCCCGAAAGGTCACCTTGGGTATCAGGGGCGACTTTTTCAAACCCGACAGTAAAGACTACGCTACCCTGGACGACTTATCCACTATCCCCCTGGCCTATTCGAATAAAACAGCCTATCGCTGGCAGGTCTCTCCCTATATCACTTGGCAGCAGAGTGAATGGGTCAAATTCCGCAGTGAATTTGATCATGCCGACGGCCGGGGTATGGAAAAAGCCCAAGACATATTCTGGCTGCAGGTCATTTTCGAGGCCGGCCCCCATAAACACGAACGCTACTAAATTAGAAACTTCGCTAATAGTGTAAAAAAACAGAGGTATTGAACATGAAAATCAAATCATTCAAATTGAGCTTGTTAGTCTTTGGTATTTTTATAAGCCTGTTTATTTTTAGCCCTCCGATCGCCGACGCCAAGGTTTTGAACGTAGTAACAAGTTTGCCCGATTATGCCGAACTCATAAAAGCCATCGGTGGCGACAAGGTTTCTGTCCAGCACATCGTTCAAGGTGTGCAGGACCCCCATAATATCCGTCCCAAACCCTCTTTTGTCCACATGGTCTCTAAAGCCGACATACTCGTATCGACCGGGCTTGATCTGGAGATGTGGCTGCCCACGGTGATTAACAAATCCGGCAATCGGCGTATCCGCAGCGGTGAGATCGGCTTCATATCGGTCTCGCATAACATGCCCCTCATGGATAAACCCCAGGTCTTCTCACAGGCCGAAGGTGATGTCCATGTGTACGGCAATCCCCATTTTACCTGCTGTCCCCTTTGTATGAGACGGGTCGCGGAAAATATCACCACCGGCCTTATCAAGAACGATCCTGACGATCGGGAAATGTTTGAAAAAAATCTCCAGGCTTTTCAGTTGGAACTTGATCAGCATCTTTTCGGTGAAAAACTGGTAAAGATGATCGGCGGTACTACTCTCGCCCGCCTGGCCGAGCAGGACAAACTGATAGACTTCCTGAAAAATAATAAATTCAAAGGGCAACCCTTAATGAATTCTCTGGGCGGCTGGATGCAGCAGATGATGCCTCTCCGCGGTAAAAAAATAGTAAACTTTCACAAAAACTGGTCCTACTTTAACCAGCTTTTTGGCCTGGACATGGCCTCCACCATCGAGCCCAAACCGGGCATACCTCCTTCCGCCAAACACGTCGCCAATCTGATCACCATGATGCGTGAGAAGAATGTTAAAATCATTTTCTCTGCCAACTACTTTGACGAACAAAAAGTCCGTGCCGTTGCAGATCGCGTCGGCGCCGAAGCTGTCATTGTTCCCCTGTTTGTCGGCGGTTCCCCTCAGGTCGATACCTATTTCAAGTTAATTGATTATTGGGTTGACCATCTCATCAAAGCTGCCCAAAAGCAGCATGTTATTGCTGAAAACTAACCCGATTGGGAGAATTGTATGTCTGAAGCCGCAAGATTTTTTCTGTTACAACTTACTTTAATTGCCGTTGTCCTGGTCCTTCATACATATCTGGGCCTGCACATCATTCGGCGGACGTTGGTCTTTTCCGACCTGGCCCTGGATCAGTTGGCCGCTTTGGGAGCGATTATAGGAGTGCAGTTAAATATTGCTTACGGCTCTGCTTTTTCTTATGTAGTTTCCATGCTGGCAGTTTTGATTGGTGCCTTGCTCTTGGCCTTGGTCAAACCTCGCTCCCGTTCCCTGCCCCGCGAGGCCGTGATCGGTATAATCTACGGACTAACTCTCATTGCCTGTCTGATGCTCACCGACAAACCGGGAGGCGACGCCCTCTTAAACAAAACTTTTTCCGGCTATATGCCCTGGGTTAGTTGGCCCTTGGTGGCCGTCACGGCTGGTATTTACGCCCTGCTTCTGGTAGTTCACTATATCTTCCGTCATCGTTTCATTGCTTTGGCCGAAAATCCCGGACTGCTCAGAAATGAAAGGCTGTGGGACTTTTTCTTTTTCACCACCCAGGGCATAATTACCGTTTTGATAGTTCCTATTGCCGGAGTTTTCCTGGCCTATGTATTTCTGATGATCCCCGCCGCCATGGCCGCCATGTTCACCCGCACTTGGGGCCGGGCCGTCATCCTGGGCTGGTCTTTGGGTTTTATAGCTTGTGCGCTGGGACTGGGTTCTTCCTACCATTTTGATTGGCCCTACTGTCCCAGTATGGTCTTGAGCCTGGGTGTTTTCTTTTTGGGTGCTATAGTGATTCGCTATCTGCTTTCGCGAAAAAAACAAAGTTTGTCGAAAGGTATCTCTTAATGTCGGATGTAATTCAAATGTTGGCGTTGCCTTTTGTAGCTAGTCTCCTTCTTGGAACCATTCTGGGATATATGGGTACCCACGTTCTCCGCCGCGAGGTTATTTTCATAGATATTTCCCTGGCCCAGTTTGCCGCGGTGGGTTCCCTGGCGGCCCATCTGGCCTTCGAGGCCCACGAAGGATCTCTGTTGGAATATAGTTCTGCCTTTGCTTTTATTTGTGCCGCCGCCTTGTTTTACGCCTGGTCCCGTAAAAAAATATATCAAATCTCATTGGAAGTCATCATAGGCGTCTCCTACGCCATTGCCTTCGCCGCCGCTTTGTTTATGGTGGGTATTTCGGCTGGTGCTCACGTCCACGTCCAGGAGATGCTCGCCGGCGGACTGCTCTGGGTAACCTATACCGATATAATCCTGTGTTCGGTATTTTTTGTGCTTATTGGTTTATGTTTTTTCATTTTCCGTCGTCCCTTTAATCGTATCTCGAATAATTATGACCAGGCCCTTGCGGATAAAATAAATGTGGTGTGGTGGGACTTCCTCTTTTACGCCCTGATGGGTATTGTCATCACTCTCTCGGTTCGCATTGCCGGGGTCATTATGGTCTTTGCCTATCTGATCATCCCCGCCACCATCACTTCTTTATTTAGCTTGCGCTTCGCCTGCCAGTTTACCATAATCATCACCGTCTTGATCATCTCCTCGCTGGCTGGACTGCTGTTCGCTTATTATCTGGGATTCTCTCTCGGGCCCCCCGTTGGCATGTTCATGGGAGTAATTCTGATTATTGTCGCTGCAGCCCGTAGGCTCCTCTGCAAAGCGCCGGTTCAGTCTCAATCAGTGATTACACAAAACTAATTTGACATTTCGCTCAAAAATACCAAAATAACGGGGAAGTTTTTTATACCTACGTACTCATGATGAAAGGACAATGAAGGTGAAGATCAGTAAAACTGCCCAGTCGGTATCCGCTTCCGTAACCATGGCCGTAACTGCCCGGGCCAAACAGCTCAAGGCCGAGGGGATCGATGTAGTTAGTTTTGGTGCCGGTGAGCCCGATTTTGACACGCCTGTATTCATCAAGGAAGCCGCCAAAAAGGCCCTTGATGAAGGGGCCACCAAATATTCCCCCGCCGCGGGTATTATGCCCCTTCGACAGGAAATCGCTCGTAAACTCAAGGAAGAAAACTCCTTGGAATACAAGCCCGAACAGATTGTCGTCACCGTTGGTGCCAAGCACGCCGTCTATGAGGCCATCCACGCCGTCGTTGATCCCGGTGATGAGGTCCTGATCCCCACCCCTTATTGGGTCAGTTACCCCGAAATGGTAAAGCTCGTAGGTGGCATCCCCAAAATCGTCCAGACCCGTCCCCAGGACGATTACAAAATGACACCCGAGATCCTCAAACAGGCGATTACCGACAAATGCAGTTTGCTGATTTTGAACTATCCCAGCAATCCCGGCGGTTTCTGTTACACTCCCGCTGAAATTGCCGCCCTGGGTAAAGTCATAGCTGATTCTTCTTTAGCTGTGATCTCCGACGAAATCTATGAAAACCTGATCTATGGCGACATGGAATTTCGCAGCTTTGCCGCCGTCTGCCCTGATTTGTACGATCGTACTATTACCATCAATGGCCACAGTAAGGTTTATTCCATGACCGGCTGGCGGGTCGGCTATGCCGCCGGTCCCATTGATCTCGCCCAGGCCATCTCTAGAATGCAGTCACACATGACCTCCGGCCCGGCCACTTTCTGCCAGATTGCCTCTGTTGAAGCCCTCCGCAGCGGCCAGGCCGACGCCCAGCGTATGCACGCCGAGTTCGCCAAACGCGCCCGACACATTTACCAGCGCCTCAATGCTATAGAAGGCGTCACCTGCCCCGAGCCCACCGGTGCGTTTTACGCCTTTCCCAATGTTTCCAGCCACTATGCCAGGCTAGGTGTCAAGGGCAGCATTGAATTCTGCCAGAGACTCCTCGAAGAAGCCAAAGTTGCCTGCGTACCCGGCATTGGTTTCGGCTGTGATGAAAACATCCGCATGAGCTTCGCCACCAGCATGGAACTTATCGACAAAGGCGTTGATCGCCTGAAGGACTTCCTCGAATCGGCCTGATCGATTTACTGTTGCACTGGATATGGTGTTTTATTTGAGAATCTCTGTTGTTGAGCGTGTGTCGCTTTTTTCCAGGATGGACAGGATTGCCCCGGCCAGTTGTCGCGGTTGGTTGGGAATGACGATTTGGGCATATTCATAATCGCTGAGAAATTCACTTGCTGCTCCGACTCCTGCGATGATTTTGGCTCTGGCCGCCCGGGCGTGTAACAGTCGTATAACGTCATGGAACGGACCTGTCCCTGCTAAAACCACATCGCTTGCCCCGACCAGTTCATCCCAGCTATGTTCCTCATTATCGATATGGATCATTCCTTTCGAGTCCCATACGTCTTCTTTTTCTGACAGGTCTCTGGCCTGCCGATCTGTACAGGCTCCAGCTACCACTAACTTGGTATCATAAAATATGTGTTTTACCAGAGCCCCGCTCCAGAGCGCTCCCTTCAAACCTTGCCCGTCCCCCGGCCGGGCCATAACCAGGATCACCGGACCTGTAGGATTGATACTATTGCGCAGCTGGCTTCGACGTGCTTCGTTTATTGGCTGTACTTCAACTTCAGGTAACCATACTGAGATTATTTCTTCCCGAACCCCGAGTCGCCGCAATTGTTCAGCACAAAATTTCCCTGCGCATTGAAACCGTATAGTTTTACCACGCGCGCGCAGACCGCATATACCATTCCCACCTCTAAAAAGCTTAACTATACGTTGGATATTCCGATCAACCTGACCTGTTATATGGATGGTAATTTCTATAGCTGATAATCTCGCTGCCGTAAGAATCCCAAAGCTTCCGGCATCAGGTTGAAAATAGTGCAGTTGTTTTATTCCCTTGGCGCCCAGCCACCGTCTCCAACCCACGATATCGTTATTATGGGGAAAACCTCCCCGGCCGGTTGTATCGGCCGTAACTGTGATCGGATTTCCCTTTACGACCTGGGGCAGATAACCTCGCCACAAGGGATCCATTCTCTCACCTAATAATATTAATGTTTCTGGCACTCTTGACTGCAACCTGCACTAATCATTTTTTATGTTTATAGAAGTTGGGGGCAATTTTTTCCACCGCTTCCCTGCACACTTGGCGGACCTGCTGTTCTTCAAACGTTTCTCCCTTACCCGTCGTTACGGATTCGGTGACATTAAACGCACGATGTGTTTGTCCTGCCGGCCATTGCTGCTTACCCGTCTCGCTATCGATTATCTTACAAACACCGCCGATACTCCCCTGATAATATCCTTCCCCGGCTTCGTGATGCAGGGTGAATTTATCTATCATTACGTAAAGAACTTCCTGGGCCTCCAGTTTTTGACCTATCTGTTGGATGCTCACTTTTGCCAATTTGGGATTTTGATAGCGCAGATGAATAACTTTATCATAATCTACAACAGAACCCACGGCATTATGTTTGATAAGTTCTTCTTGCAGTGCTAGGGTTAGCTCCCGGCGCAGCATTGCACTTCTACCGCCGGAGGAAAAATCATCCACCCAGATCAGAACTTTTTTCTCACTCATGTTATATTCGGCCTTGACCTTGGGCTTGGGCATCCACCAGTCGACAAAAATTCCATAAAATGGACCACAACCGGTGAGCAAAACCATTCCCGCCAAGCCGATCAAAGTTATTCGCAGCGGATTGCCCTTTGAATATCTCATATATTTCCTTGTTTTATCATCTGCCCTTATTTACTTGTTAGGTACTTTATGGTCGTAAAATTTTTGCCCCAGTTGTTCGGCAAACTTCACAGTCGATTCCATTTGTAGTTGTGCCAAGGCCCCATCGCTCATCGGGACCGGGCTGTGTTCCGGCCAGACTATCGCTGTTTCCGTGTTATATGCCGCCTGTTCTTTGCCGTTGATTTCATATACACGCAAAGATCCCTGGATACGCCCGCGTAATAAATGCACACTGCTTTGTTCGTGCATGGTGAATTGGAACAGATCCAGATATAAGATTCGGGTTACCCCCAGATTTTGAGCGATTTTTTTTACCGGCATTGACAGCCAGTCCAGATTTTCCATTTGAAATTTCTCAACCTCGTTTTGATCGACAAACTCCGCTCCTTTTACGTGGTCACTGATTACTTTCGCCGTTGCCAGGGCCACATTGGTCCGGGCATAGGGATACTCAAAATCGACCCCCGGCCCTGTAGAGACGATAATAGCGATTTTTCGATCTTTCAATCCCTTGTATTCAGCCTTAACTTTTGTCTGCCCTCCTCCAAAGATGACATACGCTAAATAGCTGAATGCTTTACAGCCGCATTGAAAAAACAACAAACCTGCTGCTATTAAAATTACACCTACGATATGTGCCGTTTTTGTTCTTTGGCTTTTCATGTTTTTGTTCTCTGGTTATGTGTCTTTTATTTAATTTGTCTTGAGATACGTCAAAAAACACTGCCATCCCCAGGATAACACCACTATCGCCCCGGCCAGGAAAAGCAGTTTCACTATTTGTTGATCCAGAAAAAACAGCAGCTTGTCCATTCGTCGTCCTAAGATGCTTATATAACTGCAAACCCCCAGCGTAGCCACACAGATTACCGCCCCCAACGCTCCCGCCGGCTGCACGGTAAAACTCTTTATAATGTGCCCCCGCACCATATGCGCAAAGGATGTTGTCATCCCGCAGGTCGGACAGGGATATCCCGTCCGTTCATAGAATCCGCATTCCGGCTGCCCTAGCTGTGTATGGCTTCCCATCCCCGACGGATCCGGTTTCACAAATGCCGCCACCGCCAATATCGCCAGACTCACCAGCCCCACACACCCCGCTGCTATTCGCATTCCTGAATTTGCCTTGTTACAGGATTGCTTTTCGGACTTGTGTTTTGTGGTGGGATTGTTTGACATTTTTACCCGGACGGCTGAAAAAATGTTTCTATTTAGGCTGAAATTACCGCCCTGCTTATTATCCATACCATACTTTTCCGTATTCACCTTACAGACTATTGTATAAACCGCCTATACCTTGTCAATAGCGGCAAATTGGGCCTGAAAACTTGATTGTATATGGATTTGTATTTTTTTGTCCCTTATGCGAAAATAATAATACAATATTCAGCCTCCGGTTTTACCGGGGGTTAGTCCCATTGATTCCGCTGAAGTTGATAATTTCAAAAGGAGAAAATAAAAACCAATGCAGGCCCTGCTATTACATAAACCCGCCCCCGTAAACAGCAGCCCTTTAAGGCTGGAAGATCGTGATATACCTGAGCCTCTCACCGGTCAGATCCGCCTGAAGGTACAAACTTGCGGTCTTTGTCATACCGATTTGCACACTATCGAAGGCGAACTACCCTTACCAAAACTGCCCCTGATCCCCGGCCACCAGGTGGTGGGGCGGGTCGATAAAATCGGCCCCCAGGTGGATAACGTCAAACTTGGCGCTCGTTTGGGCCTGGCCTGGCTCGGCCAAACATGTGGCCATTGCCAATTCTGTCGTGCCGATATGGAGAACCTTTGTCCCGATGCTAAATTCACCGGCTATCATTTCGACGGTGGCTATGGTGAATATGTTATCGCCCACGCCGATTTTGCTTATCCGGTTCCTGATAACGTCTCAGCCACGGCTGCCGCGCCGCTGCTTTGCGCCGGTATCATCGGCTATCGCGCCCTGAGACTAAGCAATATCAAGCCCGGCCAACGCCTGGGCCTATATGGTTTCGGCGCCTCGGCCCACATTGCCATCCAGATCGCCCGCTACTGGGGCTCTCACGTCTATGTCTTTTCCCGCGGCCCATCTCATCGCCGCCTCGCCCAGCAGCTCGGCGCCGTCTGGACCGGTCAAGTTGACGATGCACCCCCCGAAAAGCTCCACGCCGGTATTATCTTCGCCCCGGCAGGTCCTATTGTACCTCCCGCCCTTGCCCATCTGGAAAAAGGCGGCACTTTAGCCCTGGCCGGCATCTACATGACCGACATTCCTTCATTGAACTACGACCAGCATTTGTATCACGAAAAAACCCTGCGTTCCGTCGCCAACAGTACCCGCCGCGACGGGATTGAGCTTATGCGCCTTGCCGGCGAGATCGACATCGAAACCACTACCGTCACCTTCCCTCTTGATCAGGCCAACCACGCCCTGCAGATGCTCAAGGCCGGCCAAATCAACGGCGCCGCCGTACTCAAAATCTCCGATTAATCATTATCCTTCTATGTTTTAAATTTTGGTCATTTGGATTTTGGATTTGTTTAGGATTTCGAGATTAGAATTTAGGATTTGGTTTTTACATACCTGGTGTTTGGAGATGTCTATACAGGTTTTGTTGATTATTGGTTTGAATTGTTTCCCCCTCTGCTGGTTTTAACTGTTCCCAGATCGGCAGATTGTTAATACATCCCGGATCGGAATGGTCCAGTCGGTCCAGGTAAGCATCCGCCCGTGCCCGGCAGCCCCCGCAGTAACAGCGATAATCACAACTGCCGCAATTCCCTTCCCGTTCCTCCCGATTACACAGCAAATCCCACCATTCACTTTTCTGGAATATATCCTGAAATCTTTTTTCTCGTACATTTCCCATAATTCGCCCGGGCATATAGACGCAAGGTGTTACGTCTCCATTGGGCTGCAGACACGCATACGTCCGTCCCGCCCCACAGCCTCCCAGATATCGCGCCACTACCCGTGCCTTGACTCCCGGTCCATTGCCTGCATGCGAACAGGAAATCAAACCTTCCTCATCTGCATGCGTCAGGCAAATCCGCCCGAACTGCGGTGCCGTACTGATAACCCCGATTTGCTTTGACTGCATCCATTTATGCAGAAGTTTTAATAGGTCTTCCCTTTGCTGGGGTGTTATATCCTCTTCGATCATCTCTCGGCCCCGTCCGATCGGAATGAAATTGAAATGAGCAAAGCAGCTCACCCCCAATTCCACCGCGAATTTAATCATGTCATCTACTTCTTCAAAATTTGAACGTGTCACGCACATCGCCAGCCCCGCCCGCAGCCCCTCTGTGGCCACCACGTGTTTTATCCCCTCCACTGAATCCCGCCACATTCCTGCTCGGCCCCGGAACCGGTCATGTTTTTCCGGATCGATAGAATCCAGCGACACCTCCACATATCTAAGCCCCAGTTGCGCCAATCTCTCACAACGTTCTTTCGTCAGTAGTCCCCCATGTGTGGCTATGGTGGTATGAATCCCATATTGTTGGCAGCGCTCCAGGGTTGGCTCCAGGTCTTTGCTCAGAAGTGGCTCCCCCCCCGCAAAGGCCACCATGGGCACATAATTCCGCCCGAACTCATCGATCAAGGCTAGCTTTTCTTTCAGGCTCAGTTCCCCGTCCGCCTCTTTGACTGTGGAGTTCTGATAGCAGTGCCGACAATTCAAATTGCAGCGATTCGTAAAGTTCCATACTACAAACAGCGGCATCAGCCACCGTTGTGGTACCGAAAGCCCCAGATCAGCTACGCTCCGCGCCGTGGCCACAATCCCCCTCACCGTTGGCTTATGTCCTCCCAACTTGGCCCATAGCTCCTCGCGTGACATATCCCCTCGCATCCGGTCGATGATCTTATGAATGGGCCAATACACCACTTTTTCATGTAGGTTTGCTTGAGGATCTCCGTAACTTGCCAGTGACCTTTCCAGATGACACCCGGTACTTCCGGGCCGATCTGTACTCAGTTTTTTTAATATCCAACGTACCCAGTCACGGCCCAGCCATTCTTCCAGTGGATGGTTATATTCCAGCGATGCTGTTGCGGGCTGTTCTTGACTATTATTTTTCGATTTTCCCGACATATTTCCTCTTTTCAACTCATACACTCATACACTTTTCCTGGCATCTATTCTTGCTTTACGGCGTAAGTGTAAACGGAACTTGGGACTATGCGTACGATACCACACGATGAATTTAATGCTCACCACGTATGTTATCCCACCCACCAAAAAACCTATGATGATACTGCCTACCCAGAGGTCCAGCGACACATCCAGAAATTTCACCAACAGTTCCCTCAGGTTATGCCAGAACTCTTCCTGGTGAAAATGGGCTAATACATAGCCAAGATATTCGCTGTTTAGTTTATCTTTGATCATATCATAGTTGACCACCGGACGGTCCATGAACAAGTTCAGCAAATGCCTCCCCAGCCAGTAATTAGGCCCGTATATTATCAGCAATGTAAGCGGATTGGAAACCCAGACCGCCGGTATCCCTACTCTACCGTTCGCTCGGATCAAAGGTGCCAGCAGCAGTACCAGGATCATCTGAAATCCGATCGTTGGCGTCCAGGCCACGAACATCCCCAATGCCAGTCCCAGCGCCAGCCGGTGTGGCGTATCGTCAACGTGCAGTATGCGATATATTACAAACCGCTCTATTCGTTTAGCTGTCTTGGTCAGGGCAAACATAGTTTAGTGCTATATTTTCCTTTTTATTGCTTCTAACACTTCATCAACAGTAATCTTTACCATCTGATGTTCTTCCAGGCGGCTGTAACGTCTTCCTCGTGGTATATTACTACCGGCTTCTATTACCCCATCCATCTGTCCATACGGTCCCACTACTGCCGGATCAGTAGGTCCATATAGGCCTACTACTGGCACTGAAAGTGCCGCCGCCAGATGCAGTGGTCCCGAATCGTTACCTACTACTAATGCTGCTTCCTGAAGAATTGCTGCCATCTCCTGCAGGCTGGTTTGACCTACCAGGTTTATTATTTTCCTGTTGATTGGTTCCTTGTTGTTTTCTTGATCAGAGCTTATGGTCTGCTCTTGATGTCGAACTGAACGTGCGATCTCTTCGCCTATTTCCTCTTCACACTTCCCCGCCCCGATTAATATCGCTTTCATATCATAGCAATTATAAACCTCATCGGCAAGGGTGACAAATCGCACCGGATCCCAGCGCTTGGCCTGCTCTGTACCACCGGCCAGCATAACCATATATTTATTACCCTCCGCCACTTCCGCCTGCCGCAGCATTTCCCGTGCCCGGCTTTGAATTTCCGGCTCTATTGTGAGCTTAAAACATAGCTCTTCTGAATCTCTCGCAGCTGATCTGATTTGCAGTCCCGCAGCCTTTGTCGGTTTATCTGGGGGCCGGAATGGTTTAGTAATCCGCCAATAGCTTTCTACCACGTGTTCTTTCTGGGCTGGGATACTTATTTTGTGTGAATAAAACAGCGTTGCCAACTCACGCGAATCAGCAAATCCCAGCCGGACTCTGCTGCCGGTTATTAATGATAAGAAACCGCTCCGGAACAAACCTTGTAGATCCAGTACCAGATCGAATTGTTTTTGACGCAATTTACCCAAAAATAGGCAAAAATCCCACGTAGCCTTCGGATAATAAGCGATTTTACCGAAGTATTTGCGGTCAAATTCGATAATTTCATCCAATTCCTTCTCTGCTCTGAGAATATCTGCATATTCATTTTGGACCAGCCAACTTATCCGGGCCGTGGGATAACGCTCTCGTAGAAAATGCAAAATTGGCATACAGCGTACCACATCCCCCAGACTGCTTGGTTTAACGATGAGAATTCTGGTAAATTCGCGGTTATACAGTTTTTTGGCACTATCTTGGCTAAGCTTCTTTTGAACTTGTTGTGAAAGTTTTCTCCATAACTTCTTTCTTAACAAGCGATTACGCGATTCAGGCATGTCCAGCCAGTCAAGATATCTCCGATATACTCGCACAATATCGTATAGTTTTACCTTTGGATTTGTGCTGACCGATACCGCCAGACGGACCAGGGTTTCATGTTTACAGTATTTTCCATAAAACCGCCGCAGCCGCAGACCGTCCAGGTCCACCAGTAGGGGGTTAACGTTAATTGAGTTCGCCTTGGATTTGCCGAAACTGGGAAATTTTTTTCCCATAATCGCCAAACCTGGTTCACTTTGAATCAGGATATTGGTTGCCTTGCAGTCCCTATGACGAAAGCCGCAATGTCTCAGATGCCCTAATATTCTCCCCAACTTATCTGCTAACTCCCTACGTATCATAGGGTTATCAGATAGGGGGTTGCCTTCCAGGAAGTGGTGCAAGTCCTCTGCCGCACAAATCCGCTCACACAGGAATATGCTTTCTTTTAGAAAGGGCCCCTCATATCGCTCCAACATCGCCAGCGGCCAGGCACTGGGTATTTGCCTACTGATCAGTGCGTTGGCACGTTGCCACTGGCGTTTTGCTCGACTTTCCCGCAGGGCCTGCAGCCAACCCCGCACCCCCCGATGTAGCCGGCTATGCTTGATAACAACATCCAGTGGTACCTTACCGATGTTTATAGGTTTGACCAGCACTGTATTGTGCCCGCCTTTTTTTAGGATGGTTCCTTCACGTAACAGAGATTCCGGTTCAGCCAATACCTTCTGCCACTGTTCCGGCGTAAAGCTGTGGCTGCTGGCCGTTGAAAAATCCACCGGATATCGGCTTTTCAGATAAACTCGTGCTACCCAGCCGCCCGGCAGCTTGATTTCTTGGGCATACCTTGAATTACGCAATGCCCGCCTATCCCTTTTACGATAATACCATCTCTGCCGCGAATCTATCAGCCCGGCTATTTTCCCAAAATACCTCTCCTGCATCTCCTGCGTATCCTGAGGTTGTGCCGTTTCCGCTGCTATTGAGGTCCCATGTCCTTTCAGCGGTACGCTGGATGACCATTTCTCCAGACCCGCCAGGGTAGTCAGATAATTACGTAGGATGGCCCTTAGAAAATCATCCTTGGCGATATTGATATTGCCCTCCGGCCGCATGAGCTTAGTCAGGGGTTCAATACCAGCCATCAGCATAGCCGTATTAGACAGCCGCCATTTCCGAAAGGCCCCCGACCAGGGATTTTTAGCCGGCCTGGGACTCATTATTCCCCCTCCCCGTCGGATACCCACATTTTGCAGATCGGTTATATAGGCCTGAACGGTCCCTTTTGATACGCTTTCTGTTATTTCCCTGGCGCAAAGGAGAATATTTCCTGAGTGCAGATCACGATGTTCCATCCCCACCCTGTGCATACGGGCCAGCAGTACCCCTGCTGCCCCCATCGCTGCCTCTAGTCCCTCCCGGCTTACCGGTTGTGCCCCCCAAAGCAGATCCTCCAGCGAGACCATCTCGCCCAGCGACTCGGTTAGCAGGATACTCTTGGGTTGACCTTCCCATTCGCCCACGGCCCAGCCTACCGGACGTGGTGCCGGCACCGAATGCTTTTGGGCATATTGCAGTCTTTCAAGTTCTACTTCTCCCGGGCAGCGCCGATACCACCATTTAAGCTTATCTGTCAGCTTGGCGGCGAAATATTCTTTGACGTAAAATTCCCTCTCTTCCGTTTTGAATAGATATATGCGACGCTGGGGATTACTTTTTATCAATTTTGACCGGCTGTCTTCTCCGAGGTTATTCCAGGGGGGTGCGAACGGGCTGATAATCCGGGCCTGAAACCCGCTCTCGACCCGCCAGCTCATCGGACCCAGACGAACACTTACCAGTCCCCCCGTTCCCATAGTTGAAGATGTAGCCATAGAAGGCATAGTTATTTAAGATAGTTTTAAGCGTTTATGGCCTGGAACCTGTCCTGATTGGCCTATTATATATTACATTGTAAAAGCGTAGTTTACGTTTTCAGACCGCTGATATCAAGAGCGCCTTTACAAAGGTGCCCTTTACTTGTTATACTTCCCACCTTATATCACACAACAGCGTTTTTGGCCTGACAGTTTACACCAGTGTTACCTGTCTGTCTTAGCGTAATGCTTACTGCGTAGATGGCTTTTTATTTAGATACATATGAAAAAAATTACCTTTATGATTTTACTTTTTAGCGTTGCTCTTGCCGGCTGCAACTCCGGCCCTCGCCATAGCTCCTCTACTAGCTATAAATCAATCGACGATACCGCCCCAAAATCATCCACCTGCCAGAACATGTCCGCTTGTCAATTCCATTCAGCCGCGGTTGATTCCAGCGTATCCCAGAAACCATCAAAAACGTCGCACTATGTACCTTGGCCCCAAAGGCGGGGCTCCGCCTATCCTGACGATTTCTGGCGCAGTTGGGGCCGCGACAGTAAGGAATTCGCACCCCGTTTGTGGGACGATACCAAGTCCCTGGTCAAAAATCCTTGCAGCTTACTTTGTCTCGGATCAGCCGGCGCCGCCGGCATTGCCCTTCACGGACCCAACGCCGACGACCCCGTCCAACGCTACGTTGAAAAACATGGTTCTCAACTCAACTCCTTTTGGGACACCGCCGGCGATGCCGGTGGCAATCCCGGTGTTCACTTTGCCTTGGCCGGAGCCCTGTATTTCACCAGCTTGGCTCGCCAGGACCTGCCCCGCTATGAAACTTCCAAGACCCTCTTGAGGGCTTTGGCCTTGAATGGAATTGTTACCTCTGTTCTCAAAGCGTCCGCTCGCACCGAGGCCCCCAACGGCAACGAAAACGTCTGGCCCAGTGGCCACACTTCCAGCAGTTTTACCCTCGCCACGGTAATGTGGCATGAATACGGCCCCTGGGTTGGCCTGCCTTTGACCGCCTTTGCCGGCTATGTTGGTTATGAACGAATCGACGCCCGCAACCATCATTTTTCCGATGTCATCTCCGGTGCCTTGATCGGCATTGCTATCGGCCACGCCGTAAGTAAAAACGAGCAACTCCGCCTGGCCGGTTTCACCGTTGCTCCATATGTTGACCCCTACAACGGCTCCGCCGGCTTGGCCCTGGCTAAAAGATGGTAAAATTTACACCTAATCCCTGGTGATGATGTGCCACGGCCATTTTGGCCGTGTCTTTCGCTGATACAGACATGACATTCACAAAAATACCTATGAAATCATTTAAAATTCTTATTTGGTTGTTGCTCTTTGTTACTCTCAGCGGTTGTGCAGAGTTAGAGACCCACCAACTTATCAAAAATGATGATATCATCATACCCAAGCGCAAGGCGATAATTCTATTTGTTGATGGCGTTAATAACGATCTCTTTCAGCAGATGCTCCAGCAAGGCAAGCTCCCCTATATAAACAAGTATCTGGTTCAGCGTGGCTGCAGCTTCGACGCCGCCCTCACCACCGTCCCTTCCATTACCTACGCCGTCACCGCCACTTTTGCCACCGGCCGCCTGCCTTCCCATCATGGCATCCTGGGTAACATTTTCTTTGATCGCAACCGGCTTATTTTTGCTGATTATAATTCCATTCCCACCTATCGTAATATTGACCTGGACTATTTCGTCCCCAATATCTATGAAATTCTGGGTGATAAATTTAGCGTCACTATCCAGACCCCACTCACCCGCGGCTCCTACCATCACATTGCCAACTGGGCCGAGTCAGGCACCTGCTGGTATTTTGGTTTGTATGAAAGTGTCGATCGCTGGACTGCGCGGCGGTTTAAGGACATTGCCCAACTGGCCCGCCGGGTAAATCATTGGCCGGCTCTGATTTTCGCCTATTTCCCCGCCACCGATGAGATCGGACACCGCGACGGCCCCAATACTCCCCGCTACCGCGCAAGTCTGGAAGATGTCGATCGCCAGGTGGGTCATATCTGCCATTCCCTCGAAAAAAGTCATCTGCTCGATAGTACCTATCTTGTTTTTGTTTCCGATCACGGTATGGTCCAAAGCGCTCCGGATAATAATTTGGATATTAAAAAACTTCTGGAGGAGCACTTCGATTTGAAAATCGCTGCCTCCGGACCAGATCAACGTAAAAGTTTCTCTCAGCGGTCTAAATATTTTCGAAAATATAATGCCGTCCTGACCAACGGTGCCGGTCGCCGGGCCGTTCTTTATCTGAAAACCGGACCCGACTGGTCTCAACCGGCTCCCCCCCAGAAAATTACCCCCTTTGCCGATCTGCTCGTCCGGCAGCCGGCCGTTGACATTATCGCCTATCGCCAACCACCCGGTGTCATAGTCCAGTCATCCCGGGGCCAAGCCCTTATCGAGCGCAAAGATTCAGCACCTGTCCCTGTAAACCGCAAACAATATCGCTATCGCATTATTGACGGTAAGGACCCTCTTGGGTATGATACCTTGACGCCCAAAAACGAACTGTTTGATGGGAATTATCACGACGGCCGTACCTGGCTGGATGCTACAGTTCATACCAGCTATCCCGACCTGCCCGCCCAGATCGCCGAGTTGTTTGATTCCCCTCGTGCCGGTGATTTGGTGGTCTTCGCCGCCGACAATTGGGATTTTGATCCTCATATTATTGGTGGTCACGGTGGTGTAACTCCGGGCGATATGCGGATGCCGATGATTTTTGCCGGACCTGGCATACCCAAAGGAACTACCCTCAATACGGCTCGGACTGTGGACCTGGCCCCTACGATTATCGAGATGATTGCCCCGGGCCGAACCGGGCAATATTTATTTGACGGTGAAAGTTTGCTGCCTCTTCTGAAATAGAAATGTAAAAGGAATACGAAAGAAAAAGTTATGCTCAAAAGAACAAACAATTGTGGCGAGTTACGTTCTGCCGATGAAGGCAAAGAGGTGATCCTGTCCGGTTGGGTCCAGTCCTACCGTGACCATGGCGGCTTGGTATTTATCGATCTGCGTGATCGCGAGGGTATCACTCAGATTGTCTTTAATCCCGAGATCAATTCCGACATTCATAATCAGTCCCGTTCCATTCGCGACGAATGGGTTATCGGCATTCGCGGTAACGTTCGCCATCGCGCCCAAGGTATGGAAAATCCTAAAATGCTCACCGGCGACATTGAGGTCCTTGTCCACGAGTTGGAAATCTATAATAAGGCCCTGACCCCTCCTTTCGAGATCACCGCCTCAGATACCACCAACGTCGGGGAAGAGCTACGCTTGAAATATCGTTATATTGATCTCCGCCGTCCCCGCATGCAGCATATCATGCGCGTACGCAATCGGACCACTTCGATTATCAGACAATATCATCAGGAGCACGGCTTTTATGAAATCGAAACCCCCGTCCTGGCCAAGAGCACACCCGAAGGTGCCCGCGACTTTCTCGTTCCTTCCCGCTTATCCGCTGGTTCCTTTTATGCCCTGCCCCAGTCTCCCCAGTTATTCAAACAGATCCTGATGATCAGCGGCATGGACCGCTACATCCAGATACCTCGCTGTTTCCGTGACGAAGACCCTCGTGCCGACCGCCAGGTCGAATTCACCCAGATCGACGTGGAGATGAGCTTCATTGACATGAACGACATCATCTCTCTTACCGAAGGTTGTTTCGCTAAGGTTTGGCGCGAAATCCTAGGTGCCGAGGTCACTCTTCCTCTGCCGCGCATGAGTTACAAGCAGGCCCTGGACGACTATGGCATCGACCGACCCGACACTCGTTTTGAAATGCTCCTCAAAGATGTTACCGACATCGCCTCTAAATGCGAGTTCAAGGTCTTTACCAACACCGTCAACTCCGGCGGTATTATAAAAGGTATATGTGCTCCTGGCGCCGCCGAGCTCTCCCGCAGCGATATCGAAAAAGGGTTAACTGATTTTGTCGGTGGTTACGGTGCTAAGGGCTTGGCTTGGTTTAAGGTCAACGCTTCTGAAGACGGCACCCAAGTCGAGCTGGTAAGCAGTATCGCCAAGTTTTTCACTCCCGACCAGCGCCAGGAGTTAATCCAGCGCTTTGACGCCAAACCCGGCGATCTTGTTCTAATGGTGGCCGATACCGCCGATGTCGTCAACAAATCACTTGCTCCTCTTCGTTGCAAACTGGCCGCCGACCTTGGGCTAATCCCCGAAAACCGGTACGACTTTTTGTGGGTGGTTGACTTCCCCTTGTTTGAATTCAACCAGGAGGAAAATCGCTGGGATTCTCTGCACCATCCCTTTACCTCGCCCGTCCCGGAAGACTTGGAAAAACTCGATACCGACCCTGGCAACATCCGTTCCCAGGCCTACGATATTATTCTCAACGGCAACGAACTAGCTGGCGGCAGTATTCGTATCCACCAGCAGGAGGTTCAGGCCCAGGTATTCAAACTCTTGGGTATTGCCGACGAAGAGGCTCAGCTGCGTTTTGGCTTCTTCCTCGACGCCCTCAAGTATGGCACTCCTCCCCACGGCGGTATCGCCTGGGGTCTCGACCGTGCTGTCATGCTCTTAACTGGTACCGATAATATCCGCGACGTGATTGCTTTTCCCAAAACCCAGAAGGGCCAATGTCTGCTCACCGACGCCCCCACCCCCGTAGATGAGAAACAACTCCGTGAGCTCTACCTCAACATTCGCCCCAAGGCCCCCAAACCCTGACCCCTTTTTCAGGCAAAAAAATAGGGTCGGTGTTGGCCATGCACCGACCCAGCGCGTCCCGAGTGTGTTTATTCTGCTCTGATTTCTATTAGCCTGACGGATAACATGTTTTCATCTCCGACATTCTCCCCTTCGGAAAACATCTATCCTTAAGGACCACAATTTATATCGTCGATTTTATCCTGCTGGTTTATCGAAATTATTTTTTCCTTGCCTTTTACTGTTTCGCCCCGGACAAATCCATATAATGACAATACTAAATATATTTAGTTTCTATCAAGCTGCAACTTGATATTGCCAACTTGGAAAATGATTATGTTGCATAACAAAAAATATTTATTTTTCCTTTTTGCCTCGATATTTTTGGCTAAATTCCATTTTACCTGTTGCCTTGGTTTAGAAAAGGACCCGACCCCCCAGCAAAATGTTCTTATCACGGTTTCCGCCCACACTGTCAAAGGCGATATCAGCACCATGCTCACCGGTGTCAACATGAGCTACTTTTATGACAACGATAAAATGTGGGCCGACGGCCGGATAGCCAAATACTTGCGTGAATTAAAAGTGGGCCTGCTTCGTTATCCGGGTGGTTGTGAAACGTCTAAATTTCACTGGGAAACGCCCTGCAACCATTGGAACATAGATTTGTGGGATCCCAATATCAACCCCCGGACTTATCCGCCCACCGACACCTATATGAATATCGACGATTATATTCGGCAATGCCGATTAATCGGTGCTATGCCTCTCATTGGTATTAATATTCAATCCGGTATTAAATATAATCGCTTGCAGGACAGTATCGACGAAGCTCTCCGCTGGGTCAAATACTGTAAATTAAAAAATTACCAAGTTACTTACTGGTATCTCGATAATGAACCCTATTACAAACACAACTGTCATGCCCTGACTGCTAAAGAATATGTCAGTTATATTAAGCAATTCGTACCGGCCCTCAGGGCGGTTGACCCGAATATCAAAATCATCGCCGGCTGGGATAGCCTCTTAAGCGATCCCCGATATTGGGCCGAGCATGAATACCTTATTTCTCAGACACATGAATATATCGATATCATCGACTTACATTTTTACTGGGCCCACGATTATTGTACCTGGGATTTGTGGCTCAAAGATAATCCCATGAAGGTCCGGCAGTGGTGTCGGGATTGTCCGCAGAAAAGATATGTCGGCCCCTCCTTTACCGAGGAGATTCAAGGTTTTTATCAAAAAGTAAAATCAATAGATCCGCATGTCAAACTAGCTTCACTTGAGTGGAACATCGCCCCGAACAAAAATGCCCACTTCTCCAGTTTCCAGCATGCCCTCATGCAGGCCGAGATGCTCACTCAGTTCGTCCGGGGTGGGCTGTATATGGCTTGTATTTGGCCCTTAACTTGGGAGCCCAGCAGCATTTATGGACAGATGCGTTCTGTCCTGGATCAGCAGAAACGCCTACCCACCCCCAGCTTTTATGTCTTTAAATTGTTTTCCAATGTCTTGGGCCAAAAGCTCCTTCAAAGCAACTCTGATCAGGTTTCTGTCCCTCACTTCTCTGCCCTGAGTCAGGACGGAAAAACCCTATGGGTATTTCTGTTGAATAAAAACGGACCCCTAAAAACAACTACTGCCGTAATTGATATAAGTGGTTTTACTGCCTCTCGGTCCCAGTCGCTTACCTTGACTTCTCAGGATATTTCCAAAGATATATGTGAACTTAAGGAGATACCCGTTACCCTTAACCCTACCACGGGAAAATGGCAAACCACCCTGCCTCCATTTTCCCTCACGATGTTGACCTTTCAGTGAGTAATTCGCGCATCCCCGCTTTGTTTAGCCCACGGTTTCACCGTGGGTTACTCTGTAATTCTTCGTACGCCTTCTGATAAACTTCCAGATCCGAGCTGCTGAAAAGAACAAAACGCACCTCATCCAACGGCTGCTCTCGCAAAAATTCATCCACCGTCTTCAGTCCTATCCGGGCCGCCTTTTCTATGGGAAACCGGTATGCCCCCGTACTGATCGAGGGGAAAGACACGCTTTTTATCTTGTTCTCTATCGCCACCTGCAGCGAATTGCGATAGGCATTCGCCAGTAGCCCCTCTTCATTTTGTCCCCCACCCCGCCATATCGGCCCCACCGTATGAATCACATATTTCGCCTTCATCTTCCCCGCCGTCGTTATCACCGCCTCACCTGCCGGCAGCTTTCCCTGCCTCTCCACTATCTTTTTACACTCTTCCAGAATTGCCGGCCCTCCCGCCCGGTGAATCGCCCCAACCACGCCCCCGCCCCCCATAAGTGAACTGTTCGCCGCATTGACAATCGCCTCCGTATCCTGCCCTGTTATATCACCTTGTATCAGTTTTATACTTTTATGCATTTTAATGCCCTTTTATTGTTTACTTTTTACTGCCGTCTTTGCCCATATATATTACCTAGCATAACGGAATTTTCCCTTGTGTCAAAATGGTAGTAGTATTATCATCAACTTTTACTACCTGATATGGAAAGCTATTAATTTTTGTTGGTATGGAGACCTGATGGCCCAGAAAAAGAAAAAGGATGTCAAAGGACAATTAAGTTTTTCATTTGCCGGTTCCTCTTCCGGCTCGAAAACTGGCAAGAAAAAAAAGAAGTCTGTAACCTCGGCAACCACCCGCAAAAAGACCAAAAAATCTAAGGCTGCTGTCGGCAAACGTACTGCCAAAAAGAAAAAAACCAAAACCACTTCTCGTAAGAAATCAACCCCCGCTCCTGCCTCGGATGATCATATCGAAGCCGCTGCTCTCGATCTTGCTTCCCGCCAGCGCGAGATCAGCATCAGCGAATTTTTTGCCAAAAATCGCCACCTGCTCGGTTTCGACAATCCCAGCAAGGCCCTGCTCACCGCCGTCAAGGAAGCCGTCGATAACTCTCTCGACGCCTGCGAAGAGGCCGGCATCCTCCCCGAAATCGAAATCGGTATCAAGCAGACCGCCGAAAGTCGTTTTCGCGTCTGGGTCCAGGATAACGGTCCCGGTATCGTCAAGGCCCAGATCCCCCACATCTTTGGCCGCTTACTTTATGGCAGTAAGTTTCATACCTTGCGCATGGCCCGCGGCCAACAGGGTATCGGTATCTCCGCCGCCGGCATGTACGGCTTGCTGACCACCGGTAAATCCGTCAAGATCAATAGCAAAACTGGTCCCCGCAGTCAGGCCCATCACTACGAACTTCGCATCGATACCAAAAAGAACCGTCCCGACATCATTAAGGATGAGGTTATAGACTGGGACGTTAAGAGTGGCACACGTGTCGAGATTGAACTGGAAGCCCGCTATCAGCGCGGCCGCCAGAGCGTCGATGAATACGTCAATCAAACCGCCATCACCAACCCTCACACCCAAATCCTCTACTTAACCCCTGACTCTCAGGAGAAAATTTATAATCGCACCGTTAAGCAAACGGTCACTGTTCCCAAGGCCATCAAGCCCCACCCCTATGGCGTCGAACTGGGCGTCCTGATGAAGATGACCAAGGACACCAGGTGTTCGACGACCGCTTCGTTTCTCACTGGTGAATTCTCCCGTGTTAGCTCTCGTATCAGTCAGCAGATTTTGGAAAAGGCTAACATTTCATCTCGCACTCGCCCTTCCAGACTTTCGCACGCTCAATTGGAAAAACTCTACCAGGCCATCAGTCAAACCAAGATCATGGCCCCCAGCACCAATTGCGTCGTCCCTATCGGCGAGGATGAACTGCTCAAAGGCCTCAAACAGGTCGTGGATGCCGAGTTTTACTCTGTTTGCACCCGTCCCCCGGCTGTTTATCGCGGCAACCCCTTCCAGATCGAAGCCGCCCTTGCCTATGGTGGCTCCGGCTATGAAGGCAGGAACGGAGATAAAAACGGCGGTAAGAATGGTGGTAAAGATTCTGACAACGATTCCCAGGAGCTCATCCGCGTCCTCCGCTTTGCCAACCGCGTCCCTTTGCTCTATCAGCAGTCCGCTTGCGCCATTTTCAAATCTATTTTACAGATCAATTGGCGGCTCTACGGCCTTTCCCAGAGTCGCGGCGCCTTACCCGCCGGCCCCGTCACCATCATTGTCCATATCGCTTCAGTTTGGGTCCCCTTCACTTCCGAGAGCAAAGAGGCCGTCGCCCACTATCCCGAAATTATCAAGGAAATCAAATTAGCTCTTTCTGAGAACGGTCGCCGCTTGGGCCGCTATCTCCGCGGCCAGAAACGACGCCGCGAAGAAGCCTTAAAACGCAGCTACATCGAAAAATACCTCCCCGCCATCGGCGAAGCCCTCCGCGACATCCTTACCCTAAAGGACCGCCAGGTCTCCGCCTGCCTGAAAAACCTCGAACACGTCCTCGAACACTCGCGTAGTAAGTAATATCGTAGTTGTTTTAACGCTATACATATTGTAATTATTGGGTAGCATTCCTTAGAAATAGAAATTAAAATAACTGGCAATAAAGATTAATTATGTAGGGTGGGGCTTTGCCCCACGCGTTCTCTTAGGTTTTTTTATATGTAGAGTGGGGCTTTGCCCCACGCGTTTTTCTTTACGGTGGTTTTATAATGTCATGGTATCGCAGAGCCAATCGTCC
>Ga0272443_10000590_pt1 | contig 63961 bp, 54 predicted proteins | sample SSMAcet12_FD_193581 | JGI IMG/M metagenome (GOLD analysis project Ga0272443, IMG submission 193581) | Marine sediment archaeal communities from Little Sippewissett salt marsh, Falmouth, MA, United States - SSM-Acet-12 | ecosystem: Environmental > Aquatic > Marine > Wetlands > Sediment ... | reverse complement strand
AATTTATACTAAAAGTGTGTCAATTAAATTTAAGTTCATTAAATGAATACTATTGTTCAGGAAACCTATACCATTTTTTAAGGCTCTAATTTCAGCTGCTCTCTAGTATGCTATTGATATCATTGATTATTCTAGCTCAAGAAAGATGCCGAGGGTAGTAATCGGATAACCATAGCAGGGTGCTTAAATCTGAATGAAAATCGGTGTTTATGTTGTTTTCAAGATAGTTGATGATCTTTCGAATGACTTCCCTGACATCATTATTTCTAGGCTCCATATGTCTCAGCCCGCCCACCACGTGGCTGACACCCCTTTTGCGAGAAAGTCTCGCCATGGTACTCTCAACCCGAGGCAAAGCCCTGCCCGGCTCATCCTTGTATTGCTCCTCCGCCAAGGCGTGTATATGCTCCTAACAATGGTAATAATCCAGAATCTGGGGGCCTTGCGGAAAGGCCCCCTTCATGGCCTGTCAAAGCCACGGTGCATCGTCACCAATCAGGCCTACATGAACCTTGTCCTGATCGATTCTCTCGGCCGCTTTCTTCAAATCCTCGGTAAGGGGCAGGCCCAGCGAATTGCCAAGAGCAGGGAATCGGGACAAACCAATGCACGCCGTGAGGGTCTCAACGGGCTCTTCCAAGCTGCCAAGGCAAGAGCCAAGGGGTAAAGGAACCACAAGACCTTCACCATGATCTACCAGCTCGCAGCTCCCATTGGCGACCTTCTCGATCCTGCCAAAGCGTAGCCGATCTTGGCCTTAGAGAGGATCTCTTCACCCCGGGCGCAACCCAGCATAAAGGGGCACAACCATGGAAAGAGCGAATCATGAGCCGCTACCCAACTCCACTTTCGGCGTCGAAGAACAATTAATTATTTCAGTTCAATGCAATATTTAGTTACCTGATTTTGGGTTTTAGTTTTTTTAGTGACCTATACAAAATCAGCTTAATAAAATCATTAATAGTATAATAAATTCCTAATAATAATCGCTTTTTACTTATATTATAACCCATGCGAATCATTTCATCTGATGCAATAAATTCAATTATAATTACTTCATTATTTTTTAAATCCTTTTTCCAAGCATTTATACGCTCATTTATTGGAGGTTTAGAAATGTTTTTGTGTAATAATTGCTGTTCTTTTGGAATTTGTTTTTCTAATTGAGCATTTTTAAGAGATTCTATATCAATTTTATCAAAACCTAATCTAGCAAATATCCGTGGCATCTCCATAGCGTAATTACATATTAATTCCTCATAAAAAACAATTGTACATGCAGCAAAAGTCTCCCACTTTTTCAATTTATTAATATATCGCTTCCAATGCTGGGCACAACGCGCAGCGCTAATTTGCATTGGTCGTCCTAAATTGGTTGATATGCTTTGTCGCTGCGAATTAAAAATTGCGCGTACATCGCGAACAAGGAATATTATATGGACATCTCTACCAGCCCTTAAATCTGTCCAATTACGATTCATCATTAATTCAAAAAAGAAAGGCATTTTAAAAACAATGGTATTTGATTTTGGTTTATATTTATCGGCAAAAAAATCAAGAAGTGTATAAAAAACATCCATATCATCTGTACATTTTAATATTTTTGAAGTAATTTCATTTCTATTAATCTCCCATGAAGATATTTTATGTTCAGTCTCTATTTCATTTAACAATAAATTTATACGCTCTTTAATTTGCTTACGAGAGCCAATCAATCCAAATAAATGTCGAATTGGGCTAAGGGCCTCAGGACATACACAAATTTCTGAATGTCTGCTTAATTGATTTGCAAGAAAAGTAGATCCAGATCGATTTTGGTATACTAAAAATATAATTGAACGAGAAGATTGCATTCAAATACCAGCAGCTAAAGCAGTTTCCTAAAAAATATTACAACTTTATGCGAAGCTGATCTGGATCTTTATGAGTTTGGTGCTATCCAGAACCTTGCGGAAAATCAAAATTCTTCAAAAAAGGCTTCCAGTCCTGAAATGAAAATATAGACTCGGCTTAAAAAAAGAGCTAATCCCAAGCATCACCAATCCATTCTCTTATATTTACATATTCTTTATAATATTTTTTCTTTATCAGGGCAATTTCTGATTCGGCCACATTACATTGCTGACCTTTATTCATGACTTTAATATTAATATTATTAGGCGCAGAAATTTGAAGAAAGTTACAAACTTTTATAATTGTTTCATATGGATGTAATGACAATGAATCAAGCGTGATAATCAATAATTTCTCTCGTCCGAATACTTCAGCGTATTTCTGAAGTTGTCTATCATAAAGACCTCGATTAAAATATGAATAGCGCCTTAACGCTTCCAGATGAGCACGACCAAGCACTTTATTCGTTGTATAATGCAAACGCTTAGGTTCAACTTCTATGCTTTCCACAAAAGACAACATTTCTCTCCCTTTCCGTCGCTCATGCCTCCAGTGCGAAAACGCACGTTCATCTGGACGTCGGAGAATCGCTACAATCTTTGGAGAAAGACCAGCTGCTGCAATCCTATACGGAGCTTCGGGATGAAATATGTAAAATGGTGTTGCTTCACCTGTAATACACCCACGAGAAATTAGTTCATGCCGACTCGGGAAATGAGCTCGATACCATGATAAAGCCTTTGGATTTAGTTGATCAAAATAATGTATTTCTTTGCGAAGAGGAGCGAGTATTTGTGGTGACTTAGTTAAATAATAAAACAGCGTAGTAGTACCTGCTTTCTGAGCTCCTATAATAAGAAAATCAGGTAAGGAGCCATTACCTAATATTTTTCTTTTATTCAGCATTATTATATAGTTTATACGCCGACCAACTGATTGAATGGCTTTTTTCAACAGAGCTGCTGAATTCGATAATCGAGGTTGTGAGCGACATAAAAGACTCTTAATATCTAAAAACTCCTGGATAATATTTCTAATGTGAAAGATTCTTTCCTTCATTTTCTATATTTTCTGATTTTTAGCTATCTATTTTTTACAAATAATTTGAGTGTTCGCATTTTTCTTTACAGCTAAAATCAGGTTTTTATGTAACCATTAGGTTTTTGAAAATAAAAATTTTTTAATTGGAAGAAGAATTATTATTGCCATTAAAATACCTCCAATAAGCAAACTCAAAATGCCCCCGAATCTATCTATTAAAAGTGGTCTGAATATATATAAAATCATAAAATAAAGACCACCCAACATAAATGGGAAAAAATGACATTTCAAATAAAACACTAAATTTGCCTTTATAATTTTCATGATATAAAATGATAAAAATAAATAATTTAATGCAACTACGCCAGTAACTAAACATGATATAACTAAAAGGCCATTTTTAGCAAAAATATAAACAAATAATAGCAATATAACAGCAAATATGGACTGACAGATTGCTGAATTAATCGCTAATCCTTGTGAATTAAGCAGCGATAAAGGTATTTTATAAGCAGCGTGAAAATATCCTGCTACAGCTAATAACCCTAAAATATTTGAAGCAGCTAACCAGTTTGGTCCAAGAATTACTTTTACAATCTCAGATCTAAAACTAATGATATATACGACTAATGGAATTAAAGTATAATTAGTCAAACGAATAGACTTATAAAATGCTTTACAAACGCGAGAAATATCAAATTTAATGCTAGCATATAAGGGTGTTGTAACTCGTACTACACCTCTCACAAATAATTTATTTGGAATCATCATCAACTGATGGGCTCGCCCATAAATTCCTAAAGATTCGAGACCTAATACTCGACTAATAATTATTTTATCTCCTTGATTTGTTATATAAGTAGCGAATCTTGACATTGAAAAAGCTAACGTTTTATAAAGATGCTCCTTTATTTGAAATAGATTAGGTTTTAATATAATTTTATGAGGTGCAAATAACCATATAAGAATAACACGTAATACCAACATACCAAGATAGCCATATATAAGAGCCCAATAACCTAGACCCTGGATTGCCAATGCAATTGATGTAGCAGCATAACCAATTGCATAGGGAATAACTCCTATTAGTAAAAGTAATCTATATTGACTTCTATGATAAAGTCGAGCCTCGCCCACAGCACTCAAACCTAGTAGCAGGAAACTTAATGAAATAACTTGAATTACATTTTTAATATTTTCATTACTTAAGAAACTTGCAATTGCGTTACTAGTTAAATTCACACTTAGAAGTATAATTATTCCTAAACAAAGGGCCACCCAAAATGCAGTAGCTTCATCACTTGGCGAAATTGACTCCCGTTGAGCGATATTAAGTGCAACACCACCTTCAAAAAGATTTGCGCCTAGCGCGACCAATAGCATAGCAGCGTTCGCGACGCCGAACTCCTCTGGACTGACAAAGCGTGCTAGTACGGAAAGAGCGCCAATTTGAACTAGCGACTGAAATAGTATTACTATTCCAGTAAAATAGATTCCCCGTCTTGCTATTAGTGCCTTACTCATGATATGATGGATTCGTAAAAACCTCCTCAAGCCCAGCTGGTTTTTTGAGTATTTTTTATATCAATTAATTCACTTATTCATGATAAATACAATTAATAAATGATCTTTTAAGAGGCATTATAAACTTTGTAAATTTCCATAAATATCTCCAAAGAGACCTCGCCTTGCCCAGAACAAAGCCTCCTCAGAAAACCATCTTCGACCACGACGTCTACCTTTCGCCAGAGCGTGTTGCGGCCCTCCACAAAATATAGGCCGGGCCGTTCCGGGAAAAGGTCCTGCCACTCCCTTGGGACCGCCCCTTGGAAACCCTCAGAAAAGCCATCCCCAACCCCCTCAATGAGGGACCGATCCTTCTGGCCCTCGATGACTGCATCAACCCCAAGGTCGGCAAGAAGATCTTCGCCTTCCACTGTTTCTTCGATCATGCCGCCAAACAGAATCAGTTCCGTTACCCTTGGACTCAAAACATCGTCGCCGTCGGGCTGCTCGCAACCATCAAGGGCCGCTGGGCTTGACTCCCTCTGGACTTCCGAGTCTATTGCCCCAAGAAAGCGTTCGAGGAAGGGGAGGTTCGTCTGGGCAAAAAGAAGATCGATTTTCGGGCCAAGCTGGATCAGGCCGCTGAGATGCTTCGGACCATCTACCATGCCTGCAAGCTCCCCCTGCTCCTCGTGGCCGATTCCTGGTTCGGAAACAATGGCCTCTGGAAACCACTGCACGGCATGTTGGGAGAAGACATCCATCTTCTCTCCAGGCTTCGGTTCGACATCAACCTCTTCGAACTTCCCGTGGCCATGCCCGGAAAGAGACGAGGCCGTCCACCCAAGTATGGTGCGCACCTCGGAAATGCCTCCAACACCACGTCACAATACCGCGATCTGGCTCGCCCATACGATGTCAAATTCTACGGCCGGACCCGCCAGGTCACGGCCTTCGAGCGGGTTGTCATGCCCAAAACCCTCAAGCGCTGTGCGTGTCGTCTGGATCTCTCGAAAGACCCGATGGATCGCCTTGTTCACCACGGACCTTTCCCCCTCGGTCGAGCAGATTGGTGATGAGCGAGGATTTTACTACTCTTTGCTCCTAAGAGCGTAAACCCACCATGAATTCAGTCGCCGCGGCCCTGCTGCGCATGCTGGCGTGATGAATTTCCGTGAAACTTGAGGTAGCACAAATCCGAACAGCTGCCAAATCCAGTATCATGATTTCCGGTACACGCTATAGTGCTATAAGATCCTTTTCCCTCATTTCTTCTTGAACGGTCGAAGCGAGGACTTTATCTCTTTCCACTTGGGGGATGCCTCGGGATCTTGCTCCATCCTCCGGGAGAACTCCATGAGGTACACTAGGAAAACACCGATAAAGAAGGCGACGACCATGGTCAATACGAGCGTTATCATGATCTTGGGCTTGGCTGCCTGCATGGGAGGCACTGCTTGGTCTAGGACATTGATGGTGGGCATGTCTTTGGTCTCGTCCAGCTTGGCCTGCTCGAGCTGGGTGATGAGCATGCTGACCACCTGGGTCTTGGATTTGACATCCAGGAGAAGCCGGCTCTCGTCAAAGTTGAGAGCAGGGATGCGGGTGAGGGGGATGTAAAATTCTACCCTGCCCTGTTCGCGCTGCAGAGCCACCTCAGGAACCTCGGAGTAGGTAAGGCGGTCGATGTTTCTCTGAAGGGCCTCCATCTGGGCCTTGGTCTGCTCGATCTCTATGTGGGAGCCCTTGTAGAATTTCTCCTTGGCTGCCATTTGCACCTCCAGTTCCACGCGCCGGGCCTCCATTTCGGAGAGCACATCGAGAGTGGCCTCGGCCTGCTTGGAAATGGACACTGCATGATGCTCCTCCTGAAAGGAGCGAAGGTCTCTTTGGGACTCCTCCAGCTCTCTGCTGGCCGCCTGGAGCCGCTGCTCAATGTACTTGCGAAGGCGGCGGGCCGAGGTCACGGTGTTCTCCCGGTTGTATGCGTCCAGGGCCAGGACATAGGAGTTGGCCAGGTCCGCAGCCCATACAGAATTGGGACCTTGGGTCTGAATGGAAATGGTGGGCTGGTCCCTGGACTTGGACACTTGAACGGCGTCTATAAGCGTTTGGCAGGCCTTATCTTGATCCTTGTCAGCCACCCCCTGAACAAAGAACCCGCCGGATCGCTTAAGCACAGCATGGGCCAGGTCCTTGCTGTTGAGAATGGCCTCGAACATCAAGGAGGGGGTGGGGGTGCTACCTCCCAGGCCGGCAATGCCGAACTGCTCCATGAACGCGGCCTTGAGCTCCCCGCTGGCTGATGCGTCTTCGGGGCTCTCGGGCATGATCATAGCCTTGGCCTCGTAGGTCTTGGGAGTCCTAATTATGATGAGGCCTGCAACCACCACCGCAAAGAGAACAAAAAGAACCAGGAAGCGACGGCGTTTGAACAGGGGGTAGATGAGGTCGATGAGGGAGATCTCATCCTCTTCGGGGTCGTAAGGGGGATAGGGATGTGGGTGGGGGGGTTGGGCTTGCTGGGAAGATTGTTTGTCATTTTCAGTCATGGCGGCTCCCGAGTTTCGGAGGTCATTTGTCAATGTTTCGATGTGGCCGTGGCGGAAAAAGAATCATGACGAAGGGTCGATCGGTTGGTCGATCATGTGAACATCCCTAATGGTGGTTGGTGGAAGGCCGTAGTCTGCGCCGACCCAACGGGTGTCCTTGGAGCTGGTGGTCATAAAGATGCCGTGCGGGCTGGCTGCGTAAAGGAACTCCCGGTCTTTGGTTTTGCCGGGGATGAGTCGGATGCTCAGGATCTTGAAGTTGGCGGGAAGGCCCTCTTCCTCCTGGAGCCAGCCAGGAGGCGCCCGCATCAGTTGATCGGTACACGCCATTCGAGGTGCCCCAAAAAAGCTCTTGGGGAGAACGGGGTTGAACGGCCATGTCGTAGATCAGGGTGCCTTCATCAAGGCCTTTTTCGCAAGGGGTCCAGGTTTGGGCATGTTCCGTGCTTTTGTACACTGAAGGGGGAACAGAGGAAAAGCATCCCAGCCGGCCTTCAAAGGGGCCCGTTCCCAGGTACAAGATCTTTCCCTGGGGGTCGGCCAGGGCCAGGGAATAGACGTGGGAGTTTTTCAGGCCCTGAAGCAGGGTTGCCAGGCTTTGTTCTTGTCCTCCATAAAAAAACAGGCCTTTGGCCGTACCGGCATACACACGGTTGGGGCTGGAGTTCAGGTTGGTGATGGTTCGGTAGGGGAGCCCCTGTTTCCATGAGAGCCAGGAAGAGTCATCCTGTGTGTTGAACACGCTTTGGTTGTTGAGGCCCAGGATGACGGTGCCTGGAGCCGCGAATGAAAAAGTCATTACAGGTCCACTTCCCCTGCTGTGGCCCCGCTTCGCATCACCTGAATGCTGTGCAGGCTGTCTATTTTGTTGGGGCCGCCTGCCTGGAACAGGGAGGTGATGGCGGTGGATAGCGCACTCACCGAGTAGGAACCCGGTTGACAGGCCTCCCCCATGAGAAAGACCTCAGTGGTGCGAAGGGGCCCCCATGGTGACACTCATCTCAAAGTCCGGGTACAGCGCGCGGAACTTGTGGTGGAGGTGGGGTTTCAACTCGGAAAAATTTAGCCCTGCCACGTTCAGGGTGCCCACGCGGGGCAGGGTCACCTGTCCGTCTCTGGACATGGTCACGTCCTAGGTGGCCTCGGTCCTTCCCCACAAATGCACGGTAAAGCCGTCACCTGCCCATGGCCTAGGCCCTGGACGAAGGCGTGGGAAATACATTTGAGGCACGTTCGATCCGTTCAGTGGACTTTATTGGATTGAAATCCAGTTGGCGGCAATCCATAATTGATGCCTCCTCTTGAGATTAAACCCGGATTACAAATATCACAGCTTTTTTTGCTAATATTTCAAATAATTATATATATTTTTTTGGGTTTAACGCGAGAGGCTATATCGACTATTATGAATTATCAATTTATCACCCTGAATTTCTGGGACGAAGTATTAGCATATTGAAATAGTTATGATCAAGCCATAATTATTGGAAATTCAAATATCTTTTTTAGTATCAGGTGCGCTACTAAACTTTATCTGGAAACCATACCGATATCTGTAACGCTCGTTGGGGGAAGACCATATCCCGCATAAATCCAGCCGGTTTTTTCATCCAAGGTGGTCATAAAGGCTCCATCAGGTCCCACGGAATAAATGGCGGAGTCTTTCCTGTTTTCGAGTGGGACAACCTGAAGGTTTAGGGCTTTGTAGCCTTTTGGGAGGCCGTTCTCCTTTTTGTGCCATGTCTCACCCTGATCAGTTGAATGGTAAACTCCATTCGAAGTCCCAAGGTACACATATTCGGGTGGTTCGGGATAGACTGCGATATCATAAACTAGAGCGTCTTCAGGGATATCGCTGTTAATCGAGGCCCATGTTCGGCCTTGATCCGTACTCTTGTACACAGTGGGCGGCAAGGAGGAAAAGAGGCCTTTTTCTCCCTCAAAGGGTCCGGCGCCGAGGTATATTGTTTCCCCTTCATGGGCAGCAGCAAGGGAATAGATGTGCTTGTTACCAAGGCCGTTAGAGCATGGCTGCCAAACTGATTCTCCTAATTGCCGGGAAAAGAGCCCTTTTACCGTGCCTGCATAAAGACGGTTGTTCATGGACATCAGTGCTGTGATATAGTGATATGGAAGTCCGTCATTCCATAGGGACCAAGAAAACGCGTCTTCCATGGCCTTGTACACTCCCTTATCGTTTGACCCGAAAAAAACCCCCCACCGGCGGGTGGACTTGTCCTGCCTAAAGGCAATAGCCCGAATGACTTGGTCCTCTGATTCCGGCAATTCCTTTAGGGTATTGGATTTAAGGTCCAGGATATATACGCCCGCTCCGGTAGTGGCGATGAAGAGCTGGTCCGGGTCCCAGGGGCACAGGTAGATGCGTTTGTAATACCCACGGATTGCCTCTTGGTTCGCTTCTATGGGAAACCAGCTTTGGCCGCCGTTTTCCGTCTTGTAGACACCCTCCATCAATGTGGCCGCATAGCCCTTCAGCGGTGGAAAAGGGGGTTCCGGCAGATTTTCAGTGCACCCACCAAAAATAAATATACTGAAGAAGAGTGCGGATAAGACACAGATCTTTTTAGGCATTGAGCTTCTCAAAATATTCGTTTGGGATTAGAAGTGGGTGAGCCACACTCCCGCTGCCAGTGCTATCTGGTAGATGACCTGGGTCACGTCCTTGGCCACACGCAGCCAGGGATACTTTTCAACTTTTCTTGGGACGATAATGGTGTCTCCGGGGTAGATTTCAATGGAGTCGAATCCGCCCATTGTCCAGCGATGCTTGCTGCCGTCCCAGCTTGCCATGCCGAAATACCCTTTCTGGTTTTTGCTGACCACCGTGCCGTCGGCCCGGACCACGTAAATCTCGTCTTCCTCCGCGTTCTTTGTCACACCGCCCACGCGGTCGAGATAATAGCCAACGGTCCTTTCAGGCTCGACAAAAAGGGCCGTGGGATTGTAGACCTCGCCCATGACCACTACGGTGTCGGGTCTCTTTTGGACCGCCAGATGATCTCCGGGCCGCATTTCAAGATTGTGCGGCGAGGAAGTGATGTTAACGGCCTCCTCCAGATCCACGACCATGCGGCCTGTGGGCTCGGTCTGCCTGAGCTTTTTGAGCAACTCCTGTTTGGCCGCGAGGGTCTGCTTGAGTATTGCCGCCTGGTCCTCGTTGATGGAACCCTCCGCGGACATGGCGCCCATGCTCAAGACATCCTTTTCCAGGGTGTTGATGTAATCTTTGAGCTGCTCTCTCTGGATTCTCTGGACGGACTTTCTTTGAAAGACCGCACTCTGCAAGTAGGCCTCCTGCGTGAGCCCACCAGCTCGCATAATCACATCGGCCAGGCGCTCCCCCCGACTGAAGGTGTACTCGCCCGGGAACACGAATTCCCCTTCCAGGGTGACGACCCGGTTCAGGGCTTCCTGGTACTCGGGGATTTCCCGGACATAGACGATGTCATCCTGCTGGAGAAGAAGATTCTCCCGCTCTTCCGCACTCAAGGCCTGTTGCAGCGAAAAATCGATCTTTGTGGTTTCGGCTGGTGCGCCTGCCAGGGTGACGACCCTCCTGAGGGTTGCCTTTTCCTTGTAGGCACGCGTGGTGAGGTTGCCCGCCTGGAAAACGAGGTCTCGCACGGTCATGCCCGGGTAGAGACGGTAGGTGCCGGGTTCGCGGACCGCCCCCTTGACATGGACCTCCGGGATATCCTTTTTGTCCCATTTGCCGTAGATGATGACACGGTCCCTTTCCTGAAGGGCCAGGTTCTGCGTGGAGTCGCCCTCCAGGAAGGCCTTCAGATCAAAGGTGATGATTTCCGAGTGAAGATCGGGCGGCACGAGCCGCGCGATCTCAGCCTGCTCGAGATAGGCCTCGGGCAGCAGAATGTCGTAAGACGGGATGAGGTCGCCGAGCCTCATGCCGGGAGTGAATTCATACTCGCGGGGGTATTTGACATGTCCTTGCAGGTAGACGACCTGCTGGAGCTGTTCATGAACCGGGTAGATCTTGACGACGTCCCCGTCCTGGAGCGGCATGGTAAAGGATTCCGAGGCCCCAAGATCCTTGGGGTTCATACTGAAGCTGCGCACCACGCGCCGGTCATGCCCGACGACCCTTTCGACCACTATATTCTGGAGGTGCCCCACCGGCAGAAGGCCGCCCGCAAGAGAGATCACATCCCCCAGGTTCTGCATCCCCTTGAGCTCGTAAATGGCCGGCCGCCTCACACAGCCGACAACGCCCACCACCGGGCCCACAACCGGGACGAAAATGGTGTCCCCCGGCTGCAAACGCATGTCATGGGCCCGGGAACCCTTGATAAAGAATTCGTAGAGGTCCAGCGATCCCACACGGTCTCCCTGGCGCATGACTCGAATGTCCCGAAGGCTACCGATCTTGTTGGGGCCTCCTGCCTGGAACAGGGCCGTGACCACTGTGGAAAGGGCGCTGACCGAGTAGGTGCCGGGATGGGCTGCCTCTCCCATGATGAAGACGTCTATGGTTCGCAGGGCCCCCATGGAGACGCTCATCTCGAAGTCGGGGTACAGTTCGCGAAACTTGTGGAGCAGGTACGGCTTGAGCTCGGAAAAGCGAAGGCCCCCCACGTTCAGCGTCCCAACCCTGGGAAGGGTCACGGTGCCTTCCCGGGTCACGGTGACCTCATGGGTCGCCTCTGTCCTCCCCCACAGGTGTACTGTGAAACTGTCGCCCGGCCCGATGATGTAGTTTTCACTCACAGGGACGTGGCCCACAGGTGCGAAGCTCGAACCGTTCTTTTCAAAATAGTCGTAGCCGAACTGCTTGAGCTCCCGCGTGATATCCGTTGGAAACCTCCCCGAGAGAATGTGCTCAATTGCAGTGGATTCGGGTTCCCTCCTCACACCCTTCCTGGCGGTCTGCTCGGGAAGGGGAGTAAATTTTGGGCCTCTTTGCGCCCATGCCTGTTGCTCTTCCGGTTCCATGCCTTCAAGCAAGCTATTCCTCTCGTCTTCGGTTAGCTGTTCGAAAAGCCTGGTCTGCTGCATGAGGTCGAGAGAGTGGAACAAAGCGAGCCTGGTTTTCTCGTCCACCTGCCCTAAAAGGATTTCCTGCTCCCTGCTGCTCAAGCTTTTAAAAACGGCAGTCTTTTCCGAATCGCTCAGCTGATTGAAGGAACGTATTTTTTCATCCAGCGCCATATCACGAAAGCGAGATATTTTACTAATTTCCGCATCCGTATAAACCGTCTCAACGGAGGAAGGTTCCCGGTTGAAGAGGCCTCCCTTTGATCCGGATTCCTGCGCGAGAAGCCCTCGCGGGGACAGCAAAAAGAAGGAAACCGCGAGGAGGAGGATCGTCCACTCTATTCGCCTTGAGCTGTTTTTCATGGTATTCCCCGACTGGATGAGTTGTGCTTATGTCTGCATAACACCGGCAAAGCGCAATCAGCAAAAAATACATCGACAATTGAATAAAAGGCAAGCAGGAAACTTTTGAGGGAATTGGTGGTAAAGGGCACTGCTCCGCTTCCTGAGTTCCACCTGGAGTCTCACAGGTGGCTCAATTCAGAGGTCTTGGTCTTGAATGGTCTTTCACCCTCCCCCCGGCAGGACCTTGCAGGACCCTTTGCCAGGGGTGAAGGCAGCTTGAATTTTAGTGGATTTGGCTGCACCTCGGTGAAAAATCTCGAAATACTTGGATAAATTCCATGAACATCAACTTGGAGGCGAGAATATAACGCCATCGGTGGGTCAATATAGAACAGGAATAAAAACAGGGTCAACACCTTATTTCGGGCTGGTTGGCGATCATCGCTTTTTTTCACGGAGGGGCGGTCAATGGCCATTATTCCTTTACTTGAGGATATGAAATTATATGAATGGCATGCACTGGGCTTATTGTTGATATGCTTGCAAAATTTTTTTTAATTGAAATCTTTCCTGGCTAATGATAACATTTTTTTTCCTATTTCTTAGATATGAATTATCATACATGTAATTTGAAAGGAGGCTTTTGCAATGAACTGGGCCAAATACAGCTTTTCAGTCGTGTTTGTGGTTGCCGCTGCCTTTTTCCTTTCATTGTATTTTGTGGCGGAGAGCAAAGGGGTCGACCGCAAGGATTACCTGCTGGACAAATTCAGCGAAGAACTCAGACCCGCGGAATCACTGGTCCCGGAAGGCATTCCGGTGGTCCCGGAATTCAAGGAGGGGCGCGCCAGGCTTGTCGGGACTGTCCAGGAAGTGCACGGCACAGTGGTGGCCATTCACGAAAAAGAGAACACTGCATACACCTTGAAAAAAGACCTCCCCATTTTTCAGGGTGACACCCTCATTTCCTTTCCCCAAGCCCGCGCAAGCGTGAAACTCCACGATGGAAGCGCTTTTGCCATTGCGCCGAACGCAAAGATTTTCATCGATCGATCTTTTTACAATCCCGCGGAGAAGAAACGATCCTCGCTTTTGAGCCTCCTCTTTGGAAAGGCCCGTTTCTACGTTGCCAAGCTCAAGGGAATCTCCGATTACAGGGTGAAAACGCCCACTGCGGTGTGCGGTGTGAGAGGGTCTGATTTTGCCTTAGCCGTGTTTCCATACAAGCAGGAGACGACCTGGTTGCAGAAGCTGGCAGCTTACTTGCGCCCGGTTCCGCCTGCGTATGCCCAGTTCGCAGGCCCGCTGGCCACCGCGGTCATCACGGGCGAACAGACCAGTATATCGTTCTCGGGACTCGTGGGTTCGCTTCAGTCTGTCGGCCCTTATCAGCTTTCCTGGGCGCCCCAGGGAATGGCGGCGTCCGCGGGGATCCAGCTTCCGGCAACAATGGCCATGGGCGCCCTCGGTGCGGTTGGGCCTAACCTTTCGAGCATCTCCATGCCCCCTGGTTTTGGAGAACTAAAGGATTGACAAGGCCTGGCGGAGCTCCGGATTCCAGCGCAGTTGTTTGACCGCCCGGGTCAGGACACTGGAAAAAATTTCCTCGAGAATGTTACTCTGATCACCGTGCAGGATTTCGGCCGGGCGGTTTATCCGCCCCGCCTGAATCCTGCCCCACCACAATAAATTCATTCCATCCGCCGAGTAAAGGGCCAGAGACACGATGGCCACGGCTGTCAGGGGATCGTGCCCGTAAGGGGCCAACCAACGGACCATGGCGTGGAGGCGTGCCCTGGACTCTGAAGGGGTCTCCACAAATTCGAATCGCATGGATTGCATGCCAAGGATCAGTGCGTCACGCACGATGGCGGTGGGTAGGCGTTTCAGGACCCAAACGCCGGATTCGTCGGAATACCATAAAGATGAATTGTAACCTGTGACAGGAGCCAGATAAAGGGGCTTACCCTGAGCCTCGGGCACGCGGGGTTGTGGCGAGCTTGTGTCAAGGTAAAAGGCATCCACCTCGTGTAGTGCGGGGGCGCAGCCCGCGAAGAGGCAGAGGGCTGCGAGGGCGTAAAGGAGGTAAAGAAAGATCGTTGGGTGCGTGTGGTTGGTCATGGAGTCGGGTCCTGGTGTTTGCCCTGATCCTCGTATTGGGGTTTAACATTACTATGATGAGTTCTTAAAAAAAAGCTTCTTGTAGGGTTGGTTGGAGTAGTCTGGGGTGCAGGTGGCTGTGAGGATTTTATGAGGTCCTCACCTATAGGGATGGGAATGCCTGGTTACCCAGTCTCCCCCCTCCGAACCGGACATGCGGATCTCCCTCATCTTATGTTGTCGCCAACATAATGCGTTATGTTGCGAGCCGGATTTTGTTGTGAAGCGTGGGGTGCCCTTCGCGCCAAGGCTTCAGGTTGACTCATTACCACCGGCATAGCCGGTGGCTTGATTAGCCCTAAGAGGGCTTTGTTACTGGCAGCCCCTTAAGAGGTGTCAAATGTGTCAGCCCGACCCGAAGCCGGTGGCAGGCCTTGGAGGTCCTGAACCCCAGAGTGAGGTCGCTCGCTTGTACGAATAGTTGCCTCCGCCACCGCCGTGTATGACTGCGTCCTGAAGAGTGTAAAATGATACCACATTGTGGAAGGCATATATAGGGCTTGATGGATAACGGATTACACATTCTCATTTTTTGCGACAGCCATTTGGTTTTTCTTTTTTTCCCTCTCGCTAACCGATCGAAAAAATTGGTTATTTACTTTATGATAAATCAACGTAAACTATCGGTAATGGTCCACAAATTGCAGGGCTATCTGCTATCGAAATAAGTTCTGCAATCACTGAAGGGAACATTGGTATTGTCAGTATAAGGCTTTCAGTGCTACTTCAGAATTTTTTCATGTTCTATGAAGTTCTTGATTTTTTTTTTGTAATTCTTTATTAATTTATGATTTTAGTGTATTGTTTTGAAGGATTTTTTCAATGAAATCAAAAGGTAAGGAAGGAGGGAGAGGAGTAATGAAGAGGAACTGGATATTATTATTTGCCGTAGTTATGGTGTTGTGCCTTTCTGGAGCGGCCGAGGCAACGCTGTTTGACCGCGGGAATGGGTTGATCTACGATGATCATCTGGATATCACGTGGCTCCAGGATGCCAACTATGCCTACACATCAGGCTATGATACAGACAATGATGGACGGATGACGTGGGATGATGCGGTGGCCTGGGCGGACACCCTGGTCTATGAAGGCTATGATGACTGGCGTCTGCCCACAACTGTGGATGGAATTTGGGAATGGGGCTATGACGGCACGACCACGGCCGGTTATAACATCACCACTAGTGAGATGGGATACATGTTTTATGAAAATCTGGGGAACTTGGGCAAGTACGACACTAATGAAACCCTGCAATCCGGCTCTGGCCTGACCAATGTAGACTTCATAGACGGCACAACAGGAGAGATTAGGTCCTTCGAGAATCTTATGGCCTATTACTACTGGTCAGGTACGCAGTATGCCGCAAATCCGGAAAACGCATGGTACTTCCGCCCCAAGTACGGCTACCAGAGCCAACGCGATAAGGAGGATAACACCCACTACGCGTGGGCAGTTCGCCCCGGAGATGTCTCCGCCGTGCATACGCCGATTCCCGGAACGGTGCTTCTTCTGGTCTCGGGACTGGTAGGTCTAGGTGCGTTTGGCAGGGGGGCAAGGCGGAGACGTGGGTAATTTGTCCCTTGTGTTTTGGAACGGCCGAATGTTGTTTGCAATTACTGCTACGGACTGCATGTTCGCCTCCGGCTGCTCTCTCCATCCCACCTCGCGGTAACGAAGTAACGCAGTTACCTTTGGCTATCGGGAGAGGGCATCTCCCGGAGGAGGACTTTCACCTTCCAAATCGCGCCTACTCCCAGCCGCTGGGTCCCGGCCTGCGCCGGGACGACGGGGGCGATGGAAATTTCACAGCGGGTGTTTCGGGTAGCCAGGCTCTTCATACCCCCCGGGGTAGTCCGCGGCCTTGTCCTTGAGCATCCTGTCCAAGTCCTGCATGCTCCGAAGCCCCATGTCCCAGAAATCCACCCCGCGCCGGCAGAAGACCTCCCCGTGGGGATAAAAGGGATGCGCGGGGTCGTAACCGTTGAAGAGCCACCTGTAAGTGGTGTCCACGAGATGCCACCGGCCGTCCAGGTAGACTTCCACAAAGCTGTGCCCCTCGCTGAGGGACAGGCCGTCCATGCGATACATGTGAATCCAGTCCACATTGCACGTGATCACCATCCTGCACGGGATGCCGAGGGCCCTGAAAAGGGCGATCTCCACAAGGGCATAGTCGCTGCACCCGGAAAGCACCCGCCCCTGGAAAAGCTCCTCGGCTGTTTTGGTGAAGGCCTCGGTCTTGTACCACGGGTCGTAGGAAAACGTTCCCCAGACATACTCCATGACACCGCGAATCTTCTCCCGAGCGGTCCTGCCATGAATCTCCCCCGACGCCTTGCGTATCGCATCGCCCGCGGCGGTCTGGCGGCCGCCGCGCGTCCACTCCTCCGGAAAGGACAGGGTCTTTCCAGGGTCTGATACAGGACCGGCCGCACACCCGTGAACACAGAGGCAAAGGCACAAGAGGGCCGGGGCGCACAGAAATCCGGTGAGTGCATTCAGTGTCTTGGATTTCATGGTTTCGGCTCATTTAATGGAAAACAAATATTTACTTCACATTTTTCAAACATTTTCCGATCATATAGGGGATGCACCAGGAATTCCGATGACCCCAAGGAGGAAACGAAGACAGATGTCCGGCCCGTTTGCCAAGCCCAGATGCATCGCCCCTCTCCTTTTAGCCGTAGCCGTTTTTCTCCTCCTGAACGGCCCGGGTCGCTCAAACGCGTCCGAACGGCATCTCATCTGGACGGCCGGCACACTGACCCTGATGGGTTCGATCCACACGCTGAGTGAAAAGGCTTTTCCGCTTCCGGACGTCTTTTTGAAGTCTTACAGGGACGCCGATGTCCTGGTCTTTGAGACGGATATGGAGCGGCTCAACACTCCTGATTTTCAGGCGGAGTTTCAAAGCCTCGGACTTTATCCCGATGGGGACCACATTCAAAACCACCTGTCCCCGCACGTTTACCACAAGCTTCTCAGCACCCTCGATGAATTGCACATTCCAAAGAAAATGTACACAAGGTTTAGGCCCTGGTTCTGCGCCCTGGCGCTCACCACGCTCCACTTCCAGGAGCAGGGTTATGGTCCCCGGAACGGCCTGGATTCCTATTTTTTCAACATGGCCCAACAGGATGGAAAAACCCTCGCGCACCTGGAATCCCCCGAGGATCAGCTCCATTTGCTGCAATCCCTGAATGGGGACGAGGCCGAGGAGAAGTTCCTCCTCCAGTCCCTTCAGCAGATGGGCGGCGACGGGTCCATGGCCGAGGAAATGGCCAGTGCGTGGGCCCGGGGGGACGCCGGCGCCCTCCACTCACTGATCATGGCGGGGTTCGAGGACTTTCCGAAACTCTATGAAAGGTTTTTCATACAGCGCAACAGGAACTGGCTGCCCGCGATTGAAAAGCTGATCCACAGCGGCAACCACTGCCTGGTGATCGTGGGGGCGGGCCACCTGGTGGGCCCCCGCGGCCTCGTCAGGATGCTCGAGGACCAGGGCTGTCAAGTCCACCCCATAAGAATAGAGGCCCGCTCAGGCCTCCCTTATCTCGGACGCCAGGACCCGACCGGCCCGGCCGAGGTCCCGCAGGCTCCCCACCGGGAGGTGGTGATGGATGTAAGGTAAGGCCTTTTCCATGCCCTTGAGCAGAGGGGCGTAGTCCGGGTCCCCCACGATGGGGTTCAGCCAGATGACCCGCCGCGACTTCTGATGGAGGGCCGCCATCTCCTTTCGGAGCATCTCCTTGGCCCCGAGGTCCCAGCCGTCGCTCAGGACCACCACGACCGTCCGGTGATTCAGGATGTCCGCCCCGTAATCCCTGTTGAACTGCCTGAGGGAGAACCCGATACGGGTGCCGCCCGACCAGTCGGGCGCCGTGGCGGCGATCAGGTCCAGGGCCTCGTCCGTGTCGTGGTGCTTGAGGATCCGGGTGATGCGGGTCAGGGTGGTGGAAAACACAAAGATCTCGGCCTTCACGCCGCTTCCCTTGATGCCCATGATGAAGGGGAGGACGAACCGGGCGTAGCGGTCCATGGATCCGCTCACATCCGCGAGGATCACGAGCCGCCTGAGCCTCTTGCGCTTGGTGCGGTAGTACATCCTGAGCGGGATTCCCTGGGCCTTGAGGCTCTCCCGGAAGGTGCGCCTGAAATCCAGCTCGCGGGATCGGCGCGAGCGCGCGCGGCGGCGGGACGCGGAAAACCGCAGGTGGGTCATCATGTTCTTGAGGGCGAGCCGCGCAAACCGGAGGTCCTCTGGATGGATCCTCTCCAGGGTCTCCGTCTCGTAGGAAGGGACGGGGCTGTAGGTCCCCCCCTCCAGGAACTCCCTTTCCGGGAGGGCTTCAGGCTGTGGCTCCTCCACACGAACCTTTTTCCCCGGCCCGCCCGGGTCCTGAAGAAGCTCCCCCAGGGGCCTTTCGCCCAGATCGCCTGCAGGGCTCTCCCCCGCCGGGTCTTCCCCAGGGGCCTCTCGCCCCCAGAAGTCCTCGAAGAGGCCTTCAAAGAGCCTCCACTCCAGGTCGGAGTGCACCAGGCTCGCCCGAAGCCCGTGATAGAAATCGCGCCTGTCGGAGAGGTTGACCACCTCCAGGGCGGCCAGGGCCTCCCGCACGGAGGAGGGGAACACCTTGAAGCTGTGCCGGCGTAGAAACCCGGCGAAACGGACCACGCTCCTCCCCAGGCTTTCCCCCCCGCGCCCTTCCAGGTGGGACACGCTCGTCACGAGAGAGCCCCCGCGGACAGGTATTCCTCCCTGCGCCGGGGGTCCGCCCAGACCTCCTCGCTGAATTTCCGGATGTCGTCCCTGTATTTCAGGATACACCCCAGGGTCTCCCTCACCACGTCCTCGGCGAGGACGGAGCGGTCCATAGCCATGAGCGCGGCCGCCCAGTCCAGGGTCTCGGAGACGCCCGGCTGCTTGAGAAAATCCACGGACCTTATCTTCTGCATGAACCCCGTGATCTGGGCCGCGAGCCGCTCCTCGATGCCGGGCAGCCGGGTGGTCACGATCCGGTATTCCTTCTCCGGGGAGGGGAACTCGATCCAGTGGTAGAGGCACCGCCTCTTGAGGGCGTCGTGCACGTCGCGCGTCCGGTTGGACGTGATGACCACCATGGGCCGCTCCCGAGCCTTGAAGGTCCCTACCTCGGGGATGGTTATCTGAAAATCCGCCAGGACTTCCAGCAGAAAGGCCTCGAACTCCTCGTCCGCCCTGTCGATCTCATCGATCAAAAGGACCGGCGCCCCGCCGTCCGAGTCCGTTACGGCCTCCAGCAAGGGCCGCCTGATGAGGAAATCAGGCGAGTAGATCATCCGCTCCATTTCCCCGGAGCTCTTCCCGTCCCTTTCCATCATTCGAATGTGGAGGAGCTGCTTGGGATAATTCCACTCGTACAGGGCGGTGGATGCGTCCAGTCCCTCATAGCACTGGAGGCGGATGAGTTTCGTGTGGAAGAGGTTCGCCAGGACAAGCGCGGTTTCCGTTTTCCCCACCCCCGGCTCTCCTTCGAGGAACATGGGTTTTTCCAGCCGATGGGCGAGGTAGAGGACTGTGGCGAGTGCGCGGTCCGCGATGTAGCTGCCGGCGGCGAGCGCCGCGACGAGGTCCTCGGGAGAGTCAAACTGAGTCTTCGATTCCATATTTCCGATCACTTCTTCTTGAAAAGCGCCTCCAGTGCGTCCATGGCGTCCCCGCGGGCCTGCATGTACCCTCCCCGCCTGCCTCCGTTTACTTTTGTGCCGCGAAAAACAAAATAATCGCAGAAGTTGGCCCGCTCCTTGTCTCGGATGCGCTCCGCGGCCACCTCGCGGCATTCGTTGTAGGCGCGGGGGTCATAATGCTGGCAATGCTTGCAGCACCGCAGATCCCGCCCGCATTTGGGGCATGTGTCCCTGCGGCTCACCTTGCCAACCAGGTCGAGTTTCGCCCCGCAAAAGGTACAGTTCATGAGTGAGTATCCCTCCTGTAACAAAAATAATTGTCGTCTTGCCGCCGCTCCGGGCGAGACCGGAGAGGGCTTGACACGTCGGGTTCAACAAAGGAAACTGAGGTGCGCCCTAAATGTTTTGTGTGAATGGGCACACTTTTGAATCCAGGTTCATGAGAAAGAAAAAACACACACGGTACAAGATCATCGAGCACACGGCGGACCTCGGGGTGATCGTCTACGGCCGGGATCTCAAAGAGCTGTTTTCGAACTCCGCCCTCACCCTCGTGGATCTGATGGTCTCGGCCCCATCGACCGCCGAGGGAAACGAGATACCCCTAACGATCTCGGGGCAGGACCTCCCGGACCTCATGGTCCGCTGGCTCGGGGAAATCCTCTACCTGTTCAGCGGGGAATCCCTGCTGGTGGTCGGGGTGGAAATTTCGGAAATTTCCTCCGGCTCAATAAACGGGGTCCTCACCGCGGTCCCCCTGGAGGACACCCGTTATGAAACAGTGCACGAGATCAAGGCGGTGACATACCATCAGATCCGTGTCGACCAGGTGGAAGGCCTCTGGGAGGCCCGCGTTTTCTTTGACCTTTGAACGCGTTTTATCCCCATGGGGGTTGGAACGCGTGAGTGAAAACATGAACGTCACTTTGAAAAAAATGGATGACAGCCGCTGGATCATCCCTCGGACAGGGGCCATGCGCGTGCCGGGGCTCATCTTTTCCAACCCCCTGCTCATCCAGGACATCGAGGGCGACCAGAGCCTCCAGCAGGTCGCCAACGTCGCCACCCTCCCGGGCATTGTCAAGTACTCCCTCGCAATGCCCGACATGCACTGGGGGTACGGGTTTCCCATCGGCGGCGTGGCCGCCTTCCGCGAGGAGGACGGCATCGTCTCTCCGGGCGGGGTCGGCTATGACATCAACTGCGGATGCCGGTTGATGACCACCTCGCTCACCGCAAGCGAAATCAGGCCGTATCTCAGGGACCTCGTTCAGGCCCTTTTCAGGGATATCCCCACAGGGGTGGGCACCACGGGGGCCGTTCACCTGTCCCCCAGGGAACAGGTCGAGGTCGCTGTCCAGGGCGCGGCTTGGGCCGTCCGCAAAGGGTTCGGGTCCCTGCCGGACCTGGATCGCACGGAGGACGGGGGCGTCCTCCAGGGAGCCGACCCAAGCATCCTCAGTGATCGGGCCATGAAGCGCGGCCGGGATCAGCTGGGCACCCTGGGCTCCGGCAATCACTTCCTCGAGTTACAGGTCGTGGACAAGGTCTTTGACGAAGATGTCGCCCGCGCCTTCAATCTTCACGAAGGGGGACTCACTCTTCAGCTCCACACCGGTTCGCGTGGATTCGGCCACCAGATCTGTGACGACTTTCTCAAGGAGATGATGCGGGAGGTGGCCTCGTATCACATAGAGCTGCCCGATCGGCAGCTCGCCTGCGCCCCCCTCCGGTCCGAGCACGGCAAAAGGTACATGGCCGCCATGGCCTGCGCGGCGAATTTCGCCTGGGCGAACCGCCAGATCCTCATGGACCGGGCGGGAAACACGCTCCTCGAAACCCTGGGGATCGGACCCGCGGCGCTCGGCATGGAACTCCTCTACGACGTCTGCCACAATATTGCAAAGATCGAAGTCCATGAACTGGAAGGTCAGCGGGTTTCACTGTGCGTCCACAGAAAAGGCGCCACACGCGCCCTGCCGCCCGGGCACCCTGACCTCCCCTCCCTTTACCGGGAGAGCGGCCAACCTGTCCTGATCCCCGGGGACATGGGCACGTTCTCTTTCGTCCTCGCGGGATCCCCCGGCGCCATGAAAGAAAGCTTCGCCTCCACGTGCCATGGCGCCGGCCGAAGGCTCAGCCGGGGGCAGGCCGTGAAACGGTCCAAGGGTCGGGCAATCCATCGTGAATTGGAAGACAAAGGGATCTTTGTGCAATCCAAGGGAAAAAACACTCTTAAAGAAGAAATGCCCGAAGCGTATAAGGACGTATCCCAGGTCGTTGAAGCGGTGCACCAGGCGGGCCTGGCGCGGTTAGTGGCCCGGTTGCGACCACTCGGGGTGGTCAAAGGGTGAGGCCGGGGCAGTTCGTCCATGACTGTTGCGGTCAGCTGCATAGTAGCAATCACCCTATGGGCGGTCAATACAAAAAAACCCGTATTTGAGATCGTGTTCATCAAAAATAATTTTGGGCGGGCCGATCTTTTTTAACAACACCAACACACATGCAAGGAGGTCCCCTTGTCCAACCACGGAGACGCAGCAACCATTGTGTTCGCGGCCGGCAAAGGAAGCCGGATGACCGGCTACGAAGGGAACAAAACGCTTCTGCCCCTCAAACCGGGCAAGACACCCTACGAGGGAGAAGTGCCGATCCTGGCGCACATCCTTTCGCAGCTCCCCGCCGGGCCCAAGGCCGTGGTGGTGCATCATCGGAAAGACGACGTCATGCGGGCCTGCGCGCACCTGGAGGTCTCATTTTTTGATCAACCCGTCCTGGATGGTACCGGGGGAGCGCTCCTTGCGGCGAGACCCTTTTTACGCGGCCTGCGGACAGACAAGGTCCTGATCACCATGGGGGATGTCCCTTTTGTGGAGAAGTCCACCTACAGCGCTCTCCTGGACCGACTGAACGATTATCCCCTCGTGGTCCTCGGGTTTGAGCCACCCGACCTCAAGCAGTACGGGCTCCTGGAGACGGAAGACGGTGTCGTCAGGAGGATCGTCGAATGGAAGTACTGGAGGGAATACCCCCCCGAGGAGCGGGCGCGGCTCGGCGGCGTCTGCAACTCCGGGATCTATGCGGCGGACGCCCGCGTTCTCAATGAATTCGTCGATGCCATGGAAACCCGCCCCCACGTGGTTGTCAAAGAGCGTGACGGGAAACCCGTGGAGATCAAGGAATATTTCATCACCGACCTGGTTGAGCTCCTGGCGGAAAAAGGGCTCGAGACCGGTTACACCACGGCGCCCGACAAGAGCGAGGTCATGGGCATCGACGACCCCGCCTCCCTTGAAAAGGCCCAGCGGATATACCGCGAGCGCACCGGCTCCCTACCCCGCCGCCCTCAGCCGTAAGGCCCGCCCCGCTCGCTGGCGCGCCGCCCGAACGGATCGTATCTCTTTACGTTGATCGAAAGCGGGGGCGTGGTGCTCGAACATGGTCGCCCAGGGCATCTGTTCCAAGAGGACCGACAGCTGCTCGGGGGCGATGCCCAGGCTCTCGAGCCGCGGCCCGAGGGGTCGAGGGTCCAGTATCTCCATCTCCTGCCCCGCCATGAAACGGGACATGAGGAGATCCGCAAGCGAGACAACGCGGTTGAGATCCGGATCGACTTGGGCGTCCTCCGGCTGATGGTGGTGCCTGATGACGTCCGCGAGTGTCCCGGGAAGGGACCAGCGCTCCGCGAGAAGACCCCCGGCCACATCGTGTGAAATCCCGAAAACCTCGTGCTCCACGGCCCTCAGGTTTGTCGCTTCGCTCTGGACCCGGCGGTAGAAGAGCGGGGCGACGCTGGAGACATACTGATCCAGGACCACCTTGCCGATGTCGTGGAGAAGCCCCGCCGTGTAGGCGATGTCCGCGGAAGCGCGGCCCGTGAAGTTCGCGATGATCTCCGAGGCCGTGGCCGTGCCCATGGCGTGCTTGTAGAGGCCGCCCTTGCACAGGGAATAGCCCTGTTCGTTTTCAGGGAAAAAACCCTCCAGCGCCGCGGCGAGGATGAACTGGAGGAGCCTTTTTTCTCCGACCATCACCAGCGCCCTGTCTATGGCGTCCGTCTTCATGCCGAACCTGGCGGAATTGCAGAGGCGAATCACCTTGGCGCTGATGACCTGGTCGCTCCGGGTCTCCTCGGCCAGGTCTTCCATATCATAGGACTGCTGCCGGATCATCCGGATGATCTTGAGGGCGATCTGGGGAATGGGCTGCACGGAATTCATGGCCTTTTCCAGCTGTTCCCCGGTGATGGGCGCGGGTGGGGTCCCTGTTTGAAACCTCTCGGGGCCGAGCGGGTCTATCCGGGGCTCAAGGGTTTCGAGATCAAGGCTCAGGCGGCACGAAAAAAACCCTCCCGTTTCCTCTTCCCGGACGTGAATGCCCTTTTTATGGAGGATTTCCTCCACCACGTCCGTGGTTCGGCCTCCGATGTCCAGTTCCAGGTCCATCTCCGAGATGGGTCCCACCAGGGCCCCGCCCGCGATACAGGCCTCCATTCGCTCAGTGGACGCGCCCTGACCCGCCATTTCCTCCAGGAACCGGGGGAGCCCTGTTGCGGCGTAGCTCCCGTCCTGCCAGAGGCGATTCGTACTCGACGGCTCGGGCAGGAGAAAGTGTCCTATGCCTCCCACCCCCGCCTCCTTGTCCCAGACCGCCACGCCCACACAGGAACCCAAATACGCTTCCAGGATCTCCTTCTTCCGCGTGCCCGCGGTAAAGCTGCCCGACGGAACGGATTGTCGTGGAAAACGAAGACTCATACGCTGATCACTCCTTGTCAATACAAGCCGTTTCACATCAATTTTATAAGAAATGACACTGTCAATTATCCGGTGTGCTGTTTCTATATCGGCAATGGGGCGCGGTCCCATGAGGGAAAAATCCTGGCTTCCGGCCCGGGGGGAGTTTCCCTGATGCCGGCGTCTTTGCTGTTGACATGGAGGGCTCAAGTGGTCTAAGGTTAGTCCACCATGTTATGGTTTTTGGCTGCAGCCAAAGGGGGTCTGCCTTTTGGGGAAAGCAAGAGACATCAACAAGTTCTTTTCGGTAACCGACGGGAGGCAGGCCCACGAAAAAATTGTCTCCCAGATCAAAAACGCCATATTCGAAAAAAAGATCCTTCCCGGCGGGCGCCTTCCGTCCGAAAGGGAACTCGCCGAGACCTTCAAGACCAGCCGCGTCACGGTCAGGTCAGCCATCCTGACACTCAAGAACAGCGGACTTCTCCATGTCAAGAAAGGCACGGGCGGCGGCACCTTCGTCGTGGACGACATCGGGGGCGCGGTGGTCTCGGGGCTCCTCCGCGACATCATACGCTGGAAAAACATCAGTATAGAGCACGTCATCCAGATGAGGGGCATCGTGGAGCCCGAGGTGGCCTACCTCGCCGCCAGGAACGCGGATGAAGAGGACATACGCCGCATATGGACCACCATTGAAGAGCTGGAGAGCTCGTTCAAGAAAAAGGCCACCTTTCAGGCCCAGGACGAGAAATTTCACAAGGCCCTGGCCCTGGCGGCGAAAAACCCCCTCTTGACTATCTTTCAGGCCTCTCTCATCGACCTCCTCTTCAAGTTCATCTCCTCCATAGAGTGGGCAGAGGAGGACAAGAGGGGCATCAGTCGATTTCACAGGCTCATAGCCGAAAAGGTGGAATCCCGCGACCCCCGTGGGGCGCGAAAGGTGATGGTCGACCACCTGAGGGATATGAGGAGCATGTTTTCGTCCTATCCCATGAGGGTCTTTCCGGACTAGGGCGCTGGGCCCCGCTTTTGCGAGGGGGCCTTTGACCGTGGACCTTTTTGAAACACCGATCACGGGTGAAAGGAGGTGATTTTCAGATTTCGAGAAGTCCGTGTCACTCAGCTATTTGTCTCATCAATCATTAATAAAAAAGGGGGAGGGAAAAATGAAAAAGGCTGTTCTGGTATTTTCTCTGGTGCTCTGTGTTCTCCTGGCCATCTCGCCTGTGTACGGCAAGACGACCCTGAAGCTGGTCACTTTTCTTCCCAAGGGCGACGTCAACATGACGGCCTTCATGGCCCTGGTGGACGACATCAACAAAAAGGCCGGCGGGGAGCTGGAGATCAAATACATCGGGGGACCGGAGGCCGTGCCCGGGTTCAAGCAGTTCGAGGCCCTGCGAAACGGCGTGGTGGACATGATCTTCGGGTGCGAGTCCTATTACGGTAGGCAGGTGACCGGCGGCGCCTACACCCACCTGAGCCGGCTGAACCCCGCCCAGGAGAGGGAGGTCGGCTATTATGACCTGCGGGCGGACATCATGAAGAAGCAGAACGTCCACTACCTGGGCCGCGCCGAATACGGGGTCTGGTTTCAGATCTTCACCAACAAGGCGGTCCAGAAACCCCAGGAGCTGAAAGGCCAGAAAATCCGTGTGTCCGCCACCTACGAACCCTTTGTCAAGAAGCTGGGCGCCGTTCCCGTGACCATACCCGGATCGGACATCTACACGGCCCTCGAGAGGGGCACCATCGACGGCTATGCCTGGTCGGCCCTGGGAAACGTCCAGATGGGCTGGGTTGACGTCTGCAAGTACATCCTGGAGCCCCGCATCTATGAAATGAACATCGAGGCGCTCGTCAACCTCAAGACCTGGGAGTCCCTCCCGGACAACCTCAAGAAGCTCATGACCGACTGCATGATCGAAAACGAGAAGAAGTACACGCCCATCATGGCCGACATCGCGGAAAAGGAATTTCAGGAGATGCAGAAGCGGGGAATGAAGGTGATCTCCTTTTCCCCGGAAGACACAAAGTGGTACGTGGACCTGGCCTACGAGGCGGGCTGGGATGATTTTATCCAGCAGAATGCGGAGCTCGGCCCCAAGCTCAAGAAAATGCTGACCCCCTGAGAGGTTGAAGTCAATGTCGACTCTTGCAAAGGCGGGACGTGTTCTGGACGGCGTTGTGGTCGGCTTCGCGTGGGCGGCAGGGGCGCTCATGATGTTTTCGCTGATCACGGTCTGCATGGACGTGGTGCTGCGCTATTTCTTCAACAAGCCCACGGGTTGGGTCCTGCAGATCTCGGAATACATCCTGCTTTACATCCCCTTCATGGCCGCCGCCTATGTCCTCCGGGAAGACAGCCACATCCGCATCGACATCGTCCTGAACCGGCTGAAGCCCAGGGCGCAGGCGGTCCTGAACATGATCACCTCCGTGCTCAGCTTTCTGGTGTTTCTCGTCCTCACCTATTACGGGGCACTGGTGACCGTTGACTATTATCAGCGGAACGTCCCCACGCTGAAATACCTGAAGATGCCCGAGTTCCTGGTGATCATGGTGATCCCGGTGGGATGTTTTCTCTTCGCCCTTCAGTTCGCGCGGAGGGCCTGTGAAAACGCCCGGGAGATCGGGGCGGCGCCCGAGGGGGAATGAAGAATCCGTCGATCGTGTCGCAATTGCTTTTTGGGAACATCGAGAACCCCAAAAGGGGCAGAAGGAACCGAAAGCACTGGGATTCGTCATCCCGGCGAAAGCCGGGATCCAGCGGCCTTCGGGAGCCCCCAAAAACCTTCAAGTCACTGGGCCCCGGCCGCAGCCGGCCCCGGAGGCGATCCTGATCCGGGGCCGGGGCGACGAGCCGGCTTCTTCTAAAACGAAACAAAGGCGGATTTATACAAAATCATGGAGTGGTATCTCGCTTTAACGCTGCTGCTGGGCATCATGGTCCTCCTGATGCTCTCGGGAATACCGGTGGCGGCGGCCTTCATCATCATCGACATCATCGGCGCCGTTCTCTTCCTCGGGGGAGAGCCGGGAATCGTCCAGCTCGTCCTGAACATGAAGGAGAGTTTGACCTCTTTTAGCCTCCTGCCCGTGCCGCTCTTTGTGCTCATGGGCGAGGTCATGTTCCACTCCAGGCTGGGATTCAAGGCTATTGACGTGGCGGATCATTGGATCGGCAAGGTGCCTGGGAGGCTGGCCCTCCTCGCCATCATGGGGGGCGCCCTCTTCTCCACCATGAGCGGCTCCACCCTGGCGACCACCGCCATCCTGGGGTCCCTCCTGGTCCCGGACATGGAGAAAAGGGGCTACCACAAGACCATGGCCATCGGCCCGGTCATGGGGAGCGGAGGGCTCTCCATGCTCATCCCGCCGAGCGCCCTGGCCATACTGCTCGCGGCCTTGAACCAGATCTCCGTGGGCGGGCTCCTGATCGCCGGCATCCTCCCGGGTTTTCTCATCGCCTTTTTCTACGGCGCCTACGTGGTGCTCAGGTGCTGGATCCAGCCCCACCTGGCGCCCGCCTATCAGCTCCAGAAGGTGCCCCTCAGGGAAAAACTCCGGGGAACCCTGGTCCACGTCCTGCCCCTCGGCCTCATCATATTCCTGGTGATCGGCCTCATCTTCCTCGGGATCGCGACGCCCTCGGAGTCCGCGGCCCTCGGGGGTCTGGGAACCATCCTTCTCGCCCTATTTTACAGCCGGATGACGTGGTCCATCTTCAAGAAATCGGTCATGGGGACCATCCGGATCACGTCCATGATGTTCATGATCATCGTGGGATCCATGACCTTCAGCCAGATCATGGCCTTTTCCGGGGCGAGCGCGGGCCTCATCGAAGTGGTCACGCAGCTGGACCTGCCGCCCATCATGATCCTCATCTCCATGCAGGTCCTTCTCCTCTTCCTGGGGTGCTTCATGGACAACCTCTCCATGGTCATGGTGGCGATCCCCATATTTCTGCCCATTGTGAACGCACTTCACTTCGACACCCTGTGGTTCTCCCTCATCATGCTCATCAACATGGAGATGGCGAACACCACCCCGCCCTTCGGTCTGCTCCTCTTCGTCATGAAAGGGGTGGCGCCGAAGGACACGACCATGGCCGACATATACCGGGCCGGGATCCCTTTCCTGATCTGCGACGCACTCGTCATCGTGCTGGTGATGATCTTTCCGCAGATCGCCCTCTACCTCCCCGGCCTGATGAAAGGATAGATCATGCAATTCAAGATAGGCGTTGATGTTGGAGGGACCTTCACCGATTTCCTGCTCATGGACGAAAACGGGAACTCCAGTGTTTTCAAGATACTCTCCACTCCCGAGGACCCGTCCATCGCGGTCATGCGGGGTTTCGCCGAGATGGCCGACGCCCACGACACGGACGTCGCCGGTTTCCTGAATCAGGTCGAGATCATCGTCCACGGGACCACGGTGACCACCAACGCGGTCCTCACGGGCAACACGGCAAGGACCGGGCTCCTGACCACCAGGGGGTTTCGTGACGCCCTCCAGATGCGGCGGGGCATACGGGAGGAGCTCTACAACAACAAGTACCTCCCCCCGCCGCCCCTGGTGCCCAGGTTCCTGCGGGTCCCCGTGGAGGAGAGGTGCGACGCCTCAGGCACGATCGTCAAGGAGCTGCGCGCCGAAGACGTGGAAAAGGGCATGGACCTTTTCAAGGAGAACGATGTCCAGGCCGTGGCAATCTGCTTCATGCACTCTTACGCCAACGACAAAAACGAGCGCCTGGCCGAGGAGCTGGTCCGGAAGACCCTGCCGGACGCCTATCTGTCCGTGTCCTCCCGGATCCTGCCCCAAGTGCGGTTCTACGACCGGGTGAGCACCACGGTCCTCAACTCGGCCGTGGGCCCCATACTCAAGAGCTACCTCACCCACCTGGCCGGCCGCCTGGCCGAAGAGCGGTTCGAGGGCATCCTCCTCATCATGCAGTCCAACGGCGGCGTGACCACGCCCCAGGCCGTGATGGAGCTTGCGGCGAGCACCCTGCTCTCGGGACCCGCGGCCGCCCCCATCGCGGGCACCACCTACACGAGGCTTCACGGCGAGGAGAGCTTCATCACCATGGACATGGGGGGCACGAGCTTCGACGCGGCCCTCATCAAGGACTCCAAGCCCATTGTGACCACGGACGGCAGGGTCAACAGAAACGCCCTCGCCCTCCCCATGATGGAGATCAACACCATCGGCGCGGGGGGCGGGAGCATCGCCTGGATCGATGAGGGGGGGCTCCTCCGGATGGGGCCCCGGAGCGCGGGCGCCCGGCCCGGCCCGGTCTGCTATGGCCTCGGGGGCACGGAGCCCACGTGCAGCGACGCCAACCTGGTGCTCGGCTACCTGAACGAGGACTACTTCGCCGGCGGAAGGATGAAGCTGGACAGGGAGGCCGCGGAGCAGGCCGTGGAAGCGAGCGTTGCCCGGCCCCTGGGGCTCTCCCTGACCGAGGCGGCCTACGGCATGTTCCACATCATGAACGTGAACATGGCCTCGGCCATCCGGGAAATATCGGTCCAGCGGGGGTTCGACCCACGGGATTTCCTGATCGTCTGCGCGGGGGGCGCGGGCCCCGTCCACGCGGCGGAAATCGCCAAGGAGCTGGAGATCAAGCGGCTTCTCGTGCCCAAGGAGTCCTCCATATTCTGCGCGGCGGGCATGCTCCTCTCGGACCTCAAGCACGATTTCGTCAGGAGCTACCACAACCCCTTCTCGGAAGAGGCGCTCGACCGCGCCCGCTTCCTGCGGCTCCTCCAGGAAATGGAGGACGAAGGGGCCAGAACCCTCGAGGGGGAGAAAATCCCCGCGGAAAGGCGCCGCTTCGAGGCCTCCCTGGACCTCCGCTACGTGGGGCAGTACCACGAGGTGAACGTGGACGTCGGGCTGGACGCGATCCGGTCCTTCGACCTCCCGGCCGTCAGGAACGCCTTCCACGAGGCCCACAACCGGCTGTACGGCTACGACCTCAGGGAGGAGGGCACGCAGGTCGAGCTCGTCAACATGCGCCTCACCGCCGTGGGGTTGACGGACAAGCCCGTGTTCAGGGAGGAGGCGTTCAAGGGAAAGGACCCCTCGGCTTCGAGAAAGGGCACGAGGCGCGTCTACATCCCATCGGCAAAGGGGTTCCGGGACACGCCGGTCTTTGACGGCCACTCCATGGGCTTCGGGAACGAGCTCAAGGGGCCGGCCGTCATCGAGCAGGTGAACACCACGATCTTCGTGCCCCCGGAATTTGAAATCACGTGCGACGAGTACGGGAGTTACCTGCTCACTCATCGTTGAGAGGTGTTAAGTCACATCTGTGGTTAAGTTTTTAATGTCAAAGGATAAACAATGAGCGACACCCACATCGACCAGATCCTCGCCTCGGTGCTCCAGAGGCGCTTCAAATCCATCACAGAGGAGATGGGCCTGACGCTCCTCAGGACCACCCGCTCCCCCATCCTCAACGAGGCCAGGGATTTCGTGACCGGCCTCTACGACCACAAGGGGAGGATGCTGGAGCAGACCGAGTACATCCCGGTTTTGGCCTTTGCCGTGCAGCCCGCGTGCGAATACATCGTCCGTTACTTCGGGGACGACATCCACCCGGGCGACGTGATCCTGCACAACGACGTGTTCACCGGGGGCAACCAGAATGCGGACGTGGCCGTTTTCAAGCCCGTTTTTCACGAGGGCGAGCTCGTCGCCTGGGCCGCGTGCAAGGGGCACCAGGCGGACATCGGGGGGGCTGTCGCCGGCGGATACAACCCCGAGGCCCGGGAGGTGTGGCAGGAGGCCCTGCGTATCACGCCGGTCAAGATCTACGAGAAAGGCCGGCTCCGCAAGGACGTCTGGGACATGATCTTCGCCAACATCCGCTACGACATCGTGGAGGAGGACATCAAGGCCGAGATGGGCGGGTGCGTGGTGGGGGAACGGGGCGTCAAGGCGCTCCTGGAGCGATACGGGATCCGGACCTTCAGAGACCACGTGGAGTACCTCTTCGAGGCCACCGAGAGAATGGTCCGAAAGGAGATCGCCCAGATCCCGGACGGGACCTACGAGAGCGAGAGCACCGTTTTCTACGACGGCATCCACGAGGGCTCGGAGATGCGGATCCGGCTCAAGGTCGTGGTGGCGGGCGACGAAGTCACCTTCGACTACACGGGCTCGGATCCCCAGACCGAGGGGTTTGTCAACGCCCCTTACGCGGCGACCGCCTCCGCGGTCCTGCTCACCTTCCTCATGCTCATCAACCCGGACATCCCCCACAACGACGGCATCCTGAGGCCCATCAGGATCCTCAACCCCGAGGGCTCCTTCCTGAACGCCCGCTTCCCCGCGGCCACGACCTTCGGCAACAGCATCACCGGGCCCAATGCGGACGCCATCATGAAGGCCTTTTCCAAGGCCCTGCCCGAGCGGGTGACGGCCGGGTGGAACAGGTTCCTGGGACTGACCGTCACGGGGTGGGACCCCCGAAAGGACCGCTCCTACGTGGACATCCTGTTCCTGGCCCTCAAGGGCGGATCGGGCGCCACCTGGATGGCGGACGGCTACGACCACATCGGCCTCATCAACTGCGCCGGGGGGATCCTCGCCCAGGACTACGAGATGTTCGAGATCCACGACCCCCATTTCCTGATCAAGCACGAGTACATGCCCGACTCCGCGGGCGCGGGCAGGTGGCGCGGGGGGCTGGGCGTGGAAACGGAGTTCGAGGTTTACGGCGAGAAGGTGACGGCCATCTCCTTTGGGGACGGGGTGGAGGAGGAAGCCCGGGCTTTCGGGTTCTTCGGCGGCAAGTCCGGGTCCCTCAACAGGGTGGAGCTTCGCTTCCCGGACGGGTCCCTCAGGGAGGTCAAGGCCAAGGAGATCATACGGAACATCCCCGCGCACACGGTATTCAACGACAAGGCAGGGGGTGGAGGCGGTTACGGGGATCCCTTTTTGAGGCCGGTCGAGAAGGTGCTGGACGACGTCCGGAACGAGCTCGTCTCCGTCCGGAGCGCGCGCGAGGACTACGGCGTGGCGATCGACGAAAAGACAATGGCCCTGGACGAGGAGGCGACCAAATCCTTGAGAGGAGACGCGGCATGAACCCGCCGGTTGTGGACCACATAGGCATCATCGTAGAGGACCTGGACCAGGCCCTGAAGCTTTTCGAAAATCTGTACGGCTTGAGGCCCGCGGCCAGGAAGGACATGCCGGAGGTTGGCCTCCGGATCGCGCACCTGAAGGCGGCCAACATCGACCTGGAGCTCCTCCAGTACACGGGCGCCGAAGGGGGTTTCGCGGAGAAAACCATGGGGCGGCGGCCCGGGGTCAATCACTTCTCCGTGCGCGTGGAGGACGTGGATGAGGCGGTCGCCCGGTTCGGTGACAACGGGGTCCGCGTCATGGAGGGGTTCCCCAGGCAGGGGAGCCACGGACGGGTGGCCTTTTTCGAGCCGGACACCGCGGACGGCGTTCTCATGGAGGCGTGCGAGGCCGAGGCACAGGAATAAAGCAGAGGAGAACGATTCAGAAATGGAACATCGAGACCGGAAGCTGTGGAACGAAGAGATCGAAACCATGCCCGACGACCGCATGCGGGCGCTCCAGCTCGAGCGCCTGAAAAGGCAGGTCGCCTACAACTACGAGAATTCCCCGTTCTACCGCGCCAAGATCCAGAGAGCGGGCGCGCGGCCAGGGGACATCAAGTCCTTTGAGGATTTCGCCCGGATCCCCGTCATGACAAAAGACGAGCACCGCGGGGCCCAGGAGGAGTCCCTGGAGAAATACGGCAGCCCTTACGCCCTGCTCGCCTGCGCCCCCAGGGACAGGATCGTGAGGATCAACTCCACCTCGGGGACCACGGGGATGCCCACGCTCTACACCCTCACCCAGCACGACGTGGACGTGGTCAACGAGATGCACGCCCGCAAATACTGGAGGGCGGGCATACGCCCGGGGGACGTCATGCTCCAGGCCCTGAGCCTGAGCATGTTCACCGGAGGCCTGCCCCTCTCCCAGGGCATCATGCACATGGGCGCCTGCGTGGTCCCCGTGGGGATCGAGGGCGGGACCAAGCGAGTCCTGGAATTCGTCCACCTCACCTCCCCCGCGGCCATCATCGCCACCCCCTCCTTCGGCCAGTACCTGATCGAGAAGTGCCCCGAGATCACCGGGAAAGCCGCCCGCGAGCTGGGACTCAAATGGTTTTTCTGCGCGGGTGAGCCCGGGGGCGGCAATCCCGAGGTCCGCAAGGTGCTCGCCGAGGGATTCGGGGCCAAGGTCTTCGACCACACGGGGGGCGGTCACGCCTTCCACGGGATCTCCTGCGACGAGCCGCCCGAACAGTTCAGCGGCATGCACTTCGTGTCCGAGGACCACTGCCTCCTGGAACTGGTGGACCCGGCCACCAAGGCGCCCGTGGAGATCCACGACGGGGCCGTGGGCGAGATGGTCTTCACGTTCCTGGACTGGGAAGGGGGCCCCTTCATGCGCTACGCCCTGGGTGACATGCTCCGGATCTCCACCGGTCCGTGCGCCTGCGGCATGCCGGGCAAGCGCTTCCGGATCATAGGCCGCGCGGACGACATGCTCATTGTCAAGGGGGTCAACATCTACCCCGAGGCCGTGAAGACCGCCCTCTTTCAGTTCAGGCCGCACGTCACCGGCATGTTCCGCATCGTCCTGGACAAACCAGGGCCCCTGGTGACGCCTCCCTTGAGGATCCGCCTGGAGTTCGGGCCTGAAACATCCCGCGATGACCTTCCAGGGCTCGAGGAGCGCATGAGCGCCACATTCAGGGAGGAGGTCCGGATCGCGCCGGAGTTCGAGTGGGTGGAACCCGAGACCCTCCCGAGGGAAATGAAGAAGACCCGATACATTGAAGTGGAGGGCGAGGGGTAGTCGGAATCAGGAAACCCGGAGGTGCCCAAAATTTGTCTTTTGATGGGCACTGGCTATTCATTCCATTTTTCGGTATGATGAGGATTTTGAACGCAAGGTTGCCGCACCCACTGAAGAAAGGAGCGCCCCATGAACGAAGACATTTTGAAAGGACTGAAAGTCCTTGTAGTGGACGACGAGGAGGACATCCTCGAATCTCTTGAAGAGACCCTTGACATGTGCAACCTGGACAAGGCCGGGGATTTCGAGACGGCCAGTGACCTCCTCGAAAAAAACTCCTATGACGCGGCCATTCTGGACATCATGGGGGTTCGGGGATACGACCTCCTGGACATCACCACATCCAGGAAAATCCCCACGCTCATGCTCACCGCCCACGCCCTGAGCCCCGACAACCTGGTCAAGTCCCTGAAAAAGGGGGCGAACGCCTATGTGCCCAAGGACAAGATCGCCGAGATAGACGTCTTTCTTAGGGACATTTTGGAAGAGAAACCCCAAAAGGGCGGTCTCGGGCGGTGGTTCGACAGGCTCGAATCCTTTTTCGAGGACAAGTTCGGGGAGTACTGGAAGGAAAAGTCCGACCCCGAGTTCTGGAGAAGGTACTACTGAAAAGGAGAGCCGGACGCGGCCAGCCAAGCACCGCCTCCCCTGGGAAGGCCCTCATTTCAATGGACCACGGCGGCCCCCCCGCCCTCGGGCGGCAGCAGCTCCGCCGAGGTGGTCACCACGTGCATGCCGCTGTCCAGAATGGACTCCGGCCCTTGGCTGAGCACGGCGAACCGCGCCTCCTTGCCCGGCTCCAGGGAGCCGATGGCGGGGTCCCCGCAGGCCAGGGCCGATCCGGCAGTGTAGGCCCTCAGCGCCTCCAGGGGCTCCAACCGCTCCGCCTCTCCAAGGACTTCCCCGTCCCTGGTCCGGCGATCCACAGCGGCCCGCCATCCCAGGATGGGGTCTCCAGTGACGACAGGCTGGTCCGAGCCAAAGGCGAGGGGCAGACCGGCGCGAAGCCAGGAGCGATAGGGCATCAACCCATCCGCCCTTTCGGCGATGGAGCCGCGGTATGCGTGACCGAGGTGAAAGATGAACTCGGGCTGGACGCAGGGGATCACACCGCACGCGGCCATGCGCCGGTTGATCCGATCGTTCACCATCATGCAGTGCTCCAGTCGATGCCGAACTCCCGGGCGTGGGAACTCCCTGGCCGCCCGGGCAAAAGCGTCCAGGCAGATCTCGATGGTCCGGTCTCCGATGGCGTGAATCGCGCAGCGCCACCCGCCCCGGTGCGCTCGAACGATCATGGCCTCGAGCTTTTCCTCGGGGTAGACCAGGAACCCGAGGCCTCCGCCGTTCTCGTAGGGCCGGCTCACGGCCGCCGTCTGGTTGGTGATGGCCCCGTCGGCGATGAACTTCATCGGGCCCAGGGAGAGGCCGGCGGGTGCCGGGGGAAGCTCGACGCCGTTTCGATCCATCCACCCATGGCTTCGACACACATCCACGTCCGGCATGAGCGTCACCTTCACGGAGGCCCCCTCGGACAGGACGCGGCTGTAAGCGCCCCACTCCCGTTCCATGCCGAACCACTTGCCGGAGGTCGCATCGGTGGCCGCCAGAATCCCCCTTAGCGCCTGGTGATCCAGGGCGGCCCGAATGGCGTGCCGGAGCTCCTCGTCCGAGGGCTCTGGCAGGGCTTCCTCCACCAGGCGGACCCCCATCTCCAGCAGCCGGCCCGTGGGTCGGCCGGCCGTGTCCCGCTCGATCTTCCCCTCCGGAGGGTCGGGCGTGTCCGCGGTCACACCGGCCAGGTTCAAGGCCTTCCTGTTGGCCATTCCTTCGTGGCGGGAGAGATGAAACAGGTAGACCGGCCGGTCCCCGCCGATGCGGTCCATCTCATCGAGATCGAGGTGGCGGCGCCCGGGCAGGATGTTCTGGTCGTAGTTGACACCCACGAGCCACCCGTCCCTGCGTGATATGTCGTTGGCCCACAAGGCCCCGCGAATGTCCTCGGCCGTTCTGCAGTAACGAAGCTCCGCCCGTGTCATGTCCTGGCCGAGCCGCAGCAGATGGGCGTGGCAGTCGTTGAAGGCGGGAATGACGGCGGCGCCGTCCACTTGTATGCGCCGTGCCCGGCCGAAGCTCTCCCGGAGCGAACGGCGGTCCCCGACCGCGCGAACAACGCCTCCGGAAACGACCATGGCCTCTGCCTTCGTGTGCGCCGCATCCATGACATATACGGGGGCTCCCTCCACCAGGTATTCCATGCCACCTCCCTGATCCACGCCGATCACCCCGCCGGGCGGGAATCCCGGCCCAGGTAGATTCGGGGGACCTTTTCCTTGATCCCGCAGGTGATCATCACACCGAACAGGCCGATCCTTTCGGCCAGATCCGCCGCCTTGATCCTTTCCGGGCCCTGCCGGCCGATCATGACCGCCTCCCGGCCCTCCAGGTCCCCTTCTATGTGCCCGACGTCGACCATCATGGTCTCCATGCCGATCATGCCGGCAACGGGCGCCCGCATCCCTTGAATCAGCACCTCGCCGACGCCGGACAGCGCGCGCGGGTAGCCGTCCCCATAGCCCACCGGCAGGTGGGCGATCCGGGTGTCCCGCTCGGGCAAAAAGGACATCGCGTAGCCGTAGGGCCGGTGGGCCGATGCCGGCGTCACGCGAAGCACGCGTGTTTTCCAGGACAGGACCGGCGCGAGGTCCAGGCCGATCCGCCGGCCCTTGTAGCCATAGACCCAGGCCCCCGGCCTGATCATGTCCAGTCGGCTCTCGGGGTAATGGGCCACCCCGTCCGAGCCGGCCATGTGGCGAATGGGCACGCGCACGCCTTGACTTTCGAGGCGGGAGCAGAGCCGGGTGAACGCGTTCAGCTGATCGCGGGTGAAGCGATCGAAGCGTGAATCTCCCGGCTCGCCGGCCGAGGAGAAATGGCTGAACAGGCCTTCGACGCGAAAGGGGCCCATGCGCGCCAGGCGGGCCAGGAAGCCCGGTACCTCGTCCGGCTGAAGCGGGACCCGGCCCATGCCGGTGTCGACCTCCACATGGACCGTGAGCGGACGATCGAGCCGCTCGGCCATGCGCCGGGCCGTGCCCAGGCTCGAGAGGCTGGCGATCAGGCCGCTTTGCGCCATCTCAACCGCCGCTTCCGGGGGCGGCTCCATGAGCACCTGGATGGGGACCCTCACCCCGGCCCGGCGAAGGCTCAGCCCTTCGTCCACCCAGGCCACGGCCAGTCGGTCGGCACCGGCCGCCTCCGCTGCTCGGGCGACCTCGTTCAGGCCGTGCCCGTAGGCGTTCGACTTCACGCAGGCCATGACCAGCCGCCCCGGCCCGGCCACGCCCTTGAGCGTGCGAATGTTGTGCGCCACGGCGGAGAGGTCGATCTCCACCCAGGAACGCACATCACGGGGGCCAGGCTTGAATTCCATGGTCGACTCCCTGTCTCTCGCCACACGCGACTCCATCGCAGGGGGCTCCGCGGCCATCCGCCTGTCGAACACACCTTCGGGCCATCTGGCCGGAATCAGGCGGAAAGGTTCTTTCTTGACACCACCCGGGAAGCCTGCTATTTGTGTTATTATATAAGTAGCAACACTTTGTCAACCCATCCCGCGGTCCCGCCGGATGATTCTCCCGAAACGGCATCGGGCATCCGGCTTTCGGCAACCCCCCTAAAATGGAAGGAGTCTCATGATGTTGCAGAACCGATACGGCACACTTTTCATGTTGCTGGCACTCTTTGGCCTGGCGGCCTTTCCGGGAACCGGGCCGGCCGCGGCGGCGGATGAGGAGATCGGCGGCACCCTTGTTGTGGAAACCTTCGGCGGCGCCTATGCAGAGGCGGTGGAAAAGTACATTGCCGCGCCCTTTGAAAAAAAGTACGGTGTGAAGGTCAAGCTGAACCACTTCGGGTCCAACTCCGAGCAGCTGGCCAAGCTCAAGGCCGGCAAGACCGAGATGGACGTCTCGTTCATGGGCAATGCGTACGTTTTCATGGCGCAGGCGGACGGGCTGCTCCTCCCGCTGCGCATGGAAAACATCCCCAGCTATAAGGAGCAGCTCCCCATGTTTCAGCACCCGGCCTACGACCCGGGGCCGGAGACCTACTGCGTGAGCTTCATCTGGGGAGACCAGGCCATCGCGTGGAACAGCGAGAAGGTGGAAGAGCCCGAATCCTGGGGTGCTCTCTGGGATCCCAAGTACAAGGGCCGCGTCGCCATGTTCGGGTTCGGCACGTCCGCCGTGCCGGTCACGGCCATCTACCTCGGCCAGGACCCGAACAACATCACAGACCTGGAGGCGATCAAGGCGAAGCTGCTGGAGCTGAGGCCCAACCTGCTCAAGTTCTGGAAGAGCGGCGCCGAGCTGACCCAGCTCCTGGCCACGGAAGAAGTCTGGATGGCCGATTTCTGGAGGGGTCGTGTCAACAAGCTCAAGGAGGAAGGCCTCCCCATCGAGTACACCCAGCCCAAGGAGGGCAGCTTCGTCTGGATCGACTGCATCGTCATTCCCAAGGATGCCAAGAACCGCAGGGCGGCCGAGGCCTTCGTGAATTTCGCCGTCAGCAGCAGCATCCTGGGCGACTTCGTCAGGAAGGGCGTCAATTACGCTCCCGCCTCCGGCGCCGTTCAGCTGACCGAAGAGGAGAAGGAGAAGCTGGGGGCCACCGACGAGATCATCGAGCGGGCCCTCCTCATCGACCCGGCCTATGCCATGAAGCACCGGGACGAGTGGAACAAGGTGGTCAACGAGGTGATGGCCGCGGACTAGCAGGCCCTCGCCCTTACGGCGGATCCGGAACCGCGGTTCGTGGGTCCGGATCCGCCCCTGCGCTCCGGCCGAGGTGACAGGCTCGTGTCTGAGATCGACATTCAACTGAGCGGGGTGACCAAGCGTTTCGGTGACGTGACCGCGGTGGACGATATCTCGCTGACCATCGGGAAGGGATCCTTTTTCTCCCTCCTGGGGCCTTCGGGATGCGGCAAGACCACCGTTCTGCGCATGATCTCCGGATTCGAGGACCCCACGGCCGGCCGGATACTCATCGGCGGTCGGGACATGGCCGGCGTGGCCCCCTTCCGGCGCCCCACCAACCTGGTCTTTCAGCACCTTTCCCTCTTTCCTCACATGACCGTCGCCGAAAACATCGGCTTTGGCCTGGAGATGAAACGCTTTTCCAGGGCGGACACCGCCCGCGCCGTGGACGAAATGCTGGACCTGATCGAACTTCCGGGGTTCAACCGGCGCAGGATCAGCCAGCTCTCGGGCGGGCAGAAGCAGCGGGTGGCCATTGCACGGGCCCTCATCAACAGACCGACGGTGGTCCTCCTGGACGAGCCCCTGGGGGCCCTGGACCTCAAGCTCCGCAACCAGATGCAGCTGGAACTCAAGCGCATTCAGCGCGAGGTCGGAACCACCTTCGTCTATGTGACCCACGACCAGGGTGAGGCCATCACCATGTCCGACCACATCGCGGTCATGAACAAGGGGAAAGTGGAGCAGATCGGTCCCAGCGCCGAGATTTACGAGCATCCGGAGACGGTCTTTGTGGCGGGTTTCATAGGCGAAACCAACCTGATCGCGGGAGAGATCGTTGAAGGGACCGGCGGAAGCGAGGTGCTGTGCGACGGCGGAATGCGCATTCGCGTCAAGCCCCGCGGCGGTTTGAGGCACGGCAGGGTCCGGGTCGGCCTCCGGCCGGAGAAAATCCGCCTGGGGCGGGAAGCCGAGCCCCTGGACAACCTTTTCGATGGACGAGTCACGGACGTTGTCTACCAGGGCGAATCGTCGACTTACACCCTCCGGCTCGCAGAAGGCCCCCTCCTGACGGCCACCCGGCAGAACGTCGATGAAGGCCTGCGCATCGAGACCGGGCAGGACGTGGCCGTGGGGTGGCACCCGGGCAGCGGCGTGGTCCTTCCGGAGTCGGACCATGGGTGAGCGGCCCGAGCGGGGAGGGGCTTCGGCCCGACGAAAGCGAAACCGCCTTCTGGTCCAGCTCGGACCCGGCACGGCCTGGATCGGGCTGTTTTTCTTCCTCCCCCTTGCCCTGATTCTGGTCTACAGCTTCTACACCTTCTCGGAGGGCCGGGTGATTCACGTGCTGACCCTCGAAAACTACGCCCGCGCCCTGACCCAGTCCATCTACTACAAGGTCTTTCTGAAGAGCCTCTGGTACGGCGTGATCGTCACCCTGGCGTCCCTTGTGATCGGGTACCCATGCGCCCTCTTCCTGGCGCGGACCCCGTTTCGCCGCAAGGACATCCTCTTCGTGGCGCTCATCGTCCCCTTCTGGACCACCATCGTCGTCCGGACTTACGCCTGGAAGATCCTTCTCGGGTCCAAGGGGGTGGTGAACTACGTGCTGATCGGGACGGGCCTGGTGGACGAACCCCTGCGGCTGCTCTACACGCAGACGGCGGTCTTCTTCGGCCTCATCCACGTTTTTCTGCCCTTCCTCATCCTGCCCCTCTACGCCTCCCTCGAGAAGATCGACCGCAGCCTGGAGGAGGCGGCCATGGACCTTGGCGGGGGCAGGGTGAGAACTTTTCTGCGGGTCACCTTTCCGCTCTCACTGCCGGGCGTGAACACCGGATGCCTGCTGGTCTTCATCCTGACCGTCGGCTCCTTTGTCACGCCCGAGCTCCTGGGCGGACCCAAGGAGATCATGATCGCCAACATCATTCAGCGGGAGTACTACGACTCCTTCAACTGGCCGTTCGGCTTCTCCCTGGCGGTACTGCTGCTGCTGGTGGTGCTGATCCTGGTGGTGTTCTACAACCGGCTGTTCAAGCTGGAACGGATCGGAAGTTAGGCCATGGGACCTCGCTGGCTCATCCTCAAGCTGTGGACGGCGATGGTGTACGTCTTCCTCTTTCTGCCCATCGTGACGGTCATCTTCATGTCCTTCAACGTCTCCAAGTACTCCGTCTTTCCCCCGCCTGGCATGACCACCCGGTGGTACGTGGAGGCCGCTCAGGACCCCAATGTGTGGCTCTCCATCAAAAACAGCCTGCTCATCTCCGTGTTCGCCTCCCTCGGGGCCACGACGATCGGCACCCTGGCCGCCATGGGCTTTGTCCGGAACCGCTTCCGGGCGCGGGAGGTGCTCAGCGTCCTGTTCCTCTCGCCCATGATCATTCCCGAGATCATCACCGGCATCGCGCTGCTCTCCCTGGCCACCCTGCTCAACATCAAGGGAGGTTACCTCCTGATCGTCATCGGGCACATCCTGGTGGGGCTGCCATTCGTGATGACCGTGGTCTCGGCCCGGCTCCACGGGTTCGACGCCTCCCTGGAGGAAGCCGCCATGGACCTGGGCGCGGACGAGGTCACGACCTTTCGCCGGGTGACCATGCCGCTGATCATGCCCGGCATCATCGGCGGGGCCTTGTTGTCCTTCACCATCTCCTTCGACAACTTCCTGATGACATACCTCCTGGCGGGAAGCGGCGTCATGACCGTGCCCATCCAGATCTATTCCATGGTCCGGTTCGAGATCAACCCCAAGGTTCACGCCCTTTCCGCGGTCATCGTGCTCATATCCATGACCCTGATCGTGGTCCATGAAAAGCTGATCCGACGAAAGACGGACTGACGTCTCAACCGCCCCGGCGGATGACGCACCCCCGCCCCTCTCCGGTCATCCGGCCATGGATGCAGGCCGGCCGGCCGCCCACCAGAACGAGGTCGATGCCGCGGGGGGCCCTCTCCGGCTGCGCATAGGTGGACCGGTCGATCACCGTGTCCGGGTCAAACACCGCGATGTCGGCCGCCGTTCCGGGATCGAGACGGCCCCGGCCCGCCAGCCCGAAGGTGCGTGCCGGCAGGGAGGTCATGCGGCGCACGGCCTCGGGCAGACCGATCAGTCCCAGTTCCCGGACGTATCGGCCCAGGACCCGGGGAAACGTTCCGGTGAGCCGGGGGTGGGGTTTTCCGGCATCGAGCAGGGGAATGCCGTCAGACCCGATCATCACGGCCGGGTGGCTCAGAATCCGCCGCACGTCCTCCTCGGCCATGGAATGGATGACCATGCCCACGTCCATCCCTTCGGCCGCGATCCGGTCGAAGATGACGTCGTAGGGCGAACGTCCCTCCTCCTCGGCGATCTCGGCCAGAACTCGCCCCACATAGTCGGGCCGGGCCGGGCAGTGGGCGAAGGTCAGCCGGTAGTCCCCGCGCCCCGTGATGAGGCTTCGCCAGCGATCCAACGGGTCCTCATGGATCTCCCGTTGCAGGTCGGCCCGGAAGGACGGGTCCCCCAGCATGGACCGGAGCACCTCCATTCCCCGGGCCATGACCCGGACAGGCAGAACGGCCGCCAGGCAGGTGGATCCGGCACAGTAAGGGTAGGCGTCGGCTGTCACTGCCAGGCCCTCGTCGCGGGCCTTGTCGATCATATCCAGGGTCCGTCGCGACGTGCCCCGATTCGCCGGATCGGCGGTCTTGTGGTGGCTGATGTGGACCGCCGCCCCCGAGAGCCGGGCCAATCGGATCATCTCATCCACCGCCTCGATCACCCCTCCACCCTCGCTGCGGATGTGGGCTGCGACAACGCCCTGGTGTGAGCGGACGACCCGAGCCAGATCCACAAGCTCATTCAGCCCGGCATAGGCCCCGGGTGCATAAATCAGCCCCAGGGAGAGGCCAACGGCTCCCTGATCGAGCGAAAGGTCCAGCAGATCGCACATCCGGCGCATCTGACTGAAGGCGGGGACACTGTCGGCGGGCCCCATGGCCGCCAGGCGCAGCATGCCGTGGCCCACCAGGCCGGCGTAATGGATGCCCAGCCCCGCCCTCTCCAGGGCGGCCGCATGGGACTTGAAGTCTGGAAACCCCCGGGCCTCCGGCGGCAGGGAGCTTACGCCCATGAGCGCAAGCTGCTCCTCCGCCCCGGAGCGGTTCCCGCCGGTCAACGGAGCCGCGCTGATTCCGCAGTTGCCCCCGATCACCGTGGTCACGCCCTGACGGACCTTGTACTTCCCCTCGGGTCGGACCAGCAGGTAGAGATCGTCATGGGCGTGGACGTCGATGAAGCCGGGACAGACGACCCGATTTTCCGCCCGGAAGACCTCGGCGCCCGGCGGGACGACCGCGCCGGGCGCCGTCACGGCCTCCACCATGCCGCCGCGCACCAGGACGTCCGCCGGACGAGGCTCGGCGCCCGTCCCGTCGATCACCCGCCCACCTTGAATGACCAGAGCGTCCATCGAACGACCCATGGGTCAGTAATCCGTCTTGATGAACTCGTAGATTCGTTTCTCACGAGCGGTGAGCGGCCGGCCCAGATCCTGCACCTTGTGGAGGAAGATGTGGAAGTAGTCGTGCCGGATGTTCTCCCGGCCGGAGATCACGAATGAGTGGTTCCGGGTCCAGTTGACGGGCGACTGGTTCTTCCGGTCCGCATCCAGCACACCCGCCAGGATCTCTCGCTTGTCGACGATCACGTCGATCGCCCGCCCGCCGAAGGCCTCCTGGATGGCCTCCGCATTGTGGTGCTCCACCTGAAACTCGAAGCGCTGGGGCATGACCCCCAGGACGATGAGCTTGATGGTAACGCCCCGGGCCTCGGCGCGGATCAGTTCCTCCTCCAAAGGAAGGCCCTCCTCGGGCATCACGCGAAGGTAAACCTCAAAGGAGGCTCCGGCGATCATCTCCCGAGCCTTGGCCATGATCTCTTCATAATCCTGAATAGTCCAGACGTAGTCGTAATGGGTCACCACGTCATCGGCCTGAATCATCTTCTCAAAGGCCTCGATGTCCATGTCGAAGCGATGGCGAAGCCGTTTGACCAGCTCCTCCGGAGGGAGTGGGGCATAAAGACCGGGCTCCAGCTCCACGGCGATTCCCCGGCTTTTCAGGGTCCTCAAAACGTCGTAGATGCGGGCGCGGGGAATCTCCGCCCGGACACTCAACTGGGACCCGTTGATGGGCCGCTCCGCGCCGACCAGGGCCAGGTAGGTTTTCAGGGCATACTGGGAAAGCCCCAGGTTGGTGAGACTGCTTGGGATCTCCATGGCGCCTCCTCATGTTACTCCCCACAAGATAACAGCGCCCGGTTGTCGTGTCAAACCTGTGCCAGGGTCTGAAACGAGTGTTGGGCTGCTCTCTGTGAAACCATCGCGATCAGGTTTAGAAATAAAAATATTTCTTTCCATTCTCAGGCTACTTTCGTACTCTCACATTGCCATAAATATTTCCAACTCCAATCATCGAGTTATGCCAAGACAGGATTCGCTATTCCCAATTTATGACCAACCAGGACGATTAATTTACCTTACAACATGAGGTTCCAATGGATCACAAACCCACCTACGAAGAACTTGAGCGCCTCGTTATGGAATTGGGGCAATCTGAATTCAAGAGGCGTCAGGCGGAGGAGGCACTAAGGGAAAGTGAAAATCGCTATCGAACCCTGTTTGAGAGTAATCTTAACCCTATTGCCATCATCACTCCGAAAGGCCAATACCTGGATGCCAATTCAGCCTTTCTGGATTTCGTGGAAACGTCCAAAGAAGAACTTTTGAAGATGAGGGTTTTCGATTTCTCTCCCCCGAGTGATAAACTGAAACAGGAGAGAAGCCATGTGCCAGCCTGGGATAGCGGCGGGACCTTAGAAACTGAATATATTGTCAATGGAGAGATCAAGACCCTGGAATTGACCATCACGCCATTGAATTACCGAGGTTACAAGGCTGTCATGGGGGTGGGTCGGGACATTTCAGAGCCAAAAAAGACCATGGAGGCGCTGCAGGCAAGTGAAAAAAAATTTCGTTCTCTCGTTGAACAGGTCCCAGAAATGGTTTTTTTGCATGATTTAGATGGTAATATCATTGATGTCAATTTTGCTGCGGTCAGAAATACCGGTTATAGCCCCGAAGAGCTCATTAATATGAGTGTCTTTGATATCGTTCAAGATGCACTTAACCCGGATGACATGAAGCATTACTGGCAATCACTCCAAACCGGAGATAACCCCATCATTTTTGAAGCCAGATACAGAAAAAAAGATGGATCCATCTATTCCGCGGAAGTCTCCGTGTCCAAGGTCGTCCTTCAAGACGGGGATTACATTTTAGAATTGGCGCGGGATATTACCGAGCGTTTAAGGACGGAAAAGGCTCTCAAAGAATCGGAAAGAAAATGGCGGAATATCCTTGTAAACACCCCACAACTCGGGATCAGCTTGGATCCAGAGGGCCGTATTACCTTCGCCAACAACCATTTCCGGCAACTGACGGGTTGGTCCGAAGAAGAGTTGCTGGGGCGAGATTGGTTCGAGCTGTGCGTTCCCCCGGAAATAAAAGAAGAAATCAGAACCGTCTTTTGTTCCGTGATGAAAGGAGAAGGGACGCTTGACCTGACCACCTATGAGAACGAAATTCTGACTCGGGGCGGTGAACGCCGTAATTTAGCCTGGTCCAACGTTCTCACAAGGGATGCTCACGGTGGCATCGTGGATGTCACCTGTCTGGGCGTGGACTTGACGGAGCGAAAGAGATCGGAAGCAGCACTCCGAAAAAGTGAGGATAGACTGGCCACGATACTGGATAAAAGCCCCATTCCGACGGCAGTGGGAGGTTTCGATGGATCTATCTTATCCTTCAATAAAGCTTTAGAAAAAATGATTGGGTATAATAAAGACGAAGTAGAAGATATTAAAGATTGGGCTTTTAAGTTATACCCAGATGAAAAATACAGAGAATTTGTCCAAAAAAATATAAATCAGGCGCTGGAAGGCAAAAAACAGGATTTCACTGAATTCACAATATGTTGCAAAAACGGTTCGAATAAGATTGTATCATTTAACACGTCTTTCTTCAGTGATGGGCTGATAATCCAGATGGTGGATGTCACTGAAAGCAGAAAGGCCGAACAAGAGAGGATAAAACTAGAAGCGCAACTGCGCCAATCCCAAAAGATGGAAGCAGTTGGAACGCTTGCTGGCGGCATTGCCCACGATTTCAACAACATCCTGGGGATCATTGTCGGAAATGCCGAGTTAGCCATGTTCGATCTGCCCGAGTGGAGTCCAGCGCGGGAAAGCTTAAAGGAAATCCGGGAAGCAAGCCTCAGGGCCAGGGACCTCGTCAATCAAATCCTGCTCTTTGCTCGCCAGAAGGAGCACAAAATTTCCAATATTCACTTGGGGCCCATCGCGAAGGAGTGCCTGAAAATGCTGCGGGCCTCCATCCCAACCACGGTGGAGATCCGGCAGCACATCGATGAAAGCACACCCCCGGTCTCCGCAGATCCTTCTCAAGTTCAACAAATCATTATGAATCTCTGTACCAATGCAGGGCAAGCCATGGAATCGGAAGGAGGAATTCTGGACTTCATCATGGACTCGGTGGAATTGGACGAGCCTCTCGACTCAATTACAGGAAAAATGACCCAGGGAAGCTATGTCCGAATGAAAGTTCGTGACAGCGGTCCTGGAATCTCCCCGGGGGATATAGAGCATGTCTTCGATCCCTTTTTCACAACAAAGGGCATCGGGGAGGGAACCGGACTCGGCCTGGCGGTTGTCCATGGCATTGTCCAAGACCGGGATGGGGGCATCATCGTGGAGAGCGAGGAAGGCACAGGGACTTCATTCATCATCTATTTGCCCGCTTCAGAAAAAATACCGGTTGAAGAGAAAAAACTTACAGCACCTGTCCTTCCCAGAGGCAGCGAGCGAGTCCTCTTCGTGGATGACGAACCGATGATCATGAAACTGGGCCGGCGGATGCTGGAGAGACAAGGTTATGAGGTAGAAACGCGGGCGAGTGGAACGGATGCCCTGGAATGTTTCAGACAGAATCCGGATCGCTTCGACCTGGTCGTAACCGACATGAGCATGCCCGGTCTGCGTGGGGACAAACTGGCTGAAGAGATTCGAAAGATTCGCCCTGACATTCCCGTGATCCTGTGTACCGGTTTTAGTAAGCAGATTTCAGAGGAAAAAGCGAAAGACCTTGGTATTCGAGCTTTCGTGATGAAACCGTTGACCGCGCATGAGTTGGCGAGCACGGTTCGTAGGGTGTTAGATGAGAAGTAGTGGCCGTTGTTTGAAAAACTCGAGTTGGGATGCTTACAATGTCAAGAGTCCGGATTGCACTCATCACGTCGATCGCGATGATCGCATTCGCAGGGAATTCCCTGCTGTGCAGGGTTGCTTTTTCGACAACGGGCATTGATGCGGCAAGTTTCACGACTATCCGCATATTTTCCGGCGCCATAACTTTATTTGTTATTGTTTTCACGAAGCGGTGCACTCCGTCAGTCGGAGGCAACTGGCTATCTGCTTTGGCTTTGTTTGGATATGCCGCCGGTTTTTCTTTTGCTTATCTCGGCCTGTCCGCCGCAACGGGGGCGCTACTGTTGTTCGGTGCCGTTCAATTCACAATGATCGTTTATGGACTGGTCAAAGGTGAACGGATGAACCCGATGCAGACAACGGGAGTGCTCGTTGCCGTGGCCGGCCTCATCGGGCTCCTGCTGCCCGGGCTCTCCGCCCCGCCAATCCTCAGCGCGCTGTTGATGCTTGGAGCAGGTGTGTCCTGGGGAGTTTATTCGTTGCGTGGTCGCGGGGTGAGTGATGCGGTCCGGGAAACGGCTGGTAACTTTGTTCGGGCGGTTCCTTTAGCGCTTTTGGCGAGTATGGGTTCTTTTCAGAGAACGGAGATCGATCCGTCCGGCGCAGCTTTGGCGGTGGCATCCGGGGCATTGGCCTCGGGATTGGGTTATGCTGTCTGGTATTCCGTATTGCCTGCTCTGACAGCGACAGGCGCGGCCACCGTTCAACTGACCGTTCCGGCCCTGGCGGCGGCTGGAGGTGTGGTTTTTCTCAGTGAACCGCTCACAACAAGGCTCGGTTTGGCTTCTGCGGCGATTCTCGGCGGCGTGGCCATCTATATAGCCGGCAAGGGACCCACAGTCGACGCGGCGAAGCCGCGGAACAGCCGGTTCGTCATCTTTCGATCTCCACGGTCTCCATAATCTGTTCGAACTCCTGTTTCATCTCGTCGAAATTCTTCTCCCGCGAATTGGCGGTGAAGATCAGGACAGCCTCATCGTTCACCCGAACCATATACTGGAGGAATCTGCGGTCTCTCCAGTAGTCATCGACCTCTACGCGAAGGCCGGGATGGCCGTCCAGGGAAGCTTCCGCGCAGTCGTACACCTTCATTTCCCCCGCGTTCTGCTCACTGAGCTCGGCGGAAAGGGTGCTGCACGCTTCTTTCTGGTCGAAACCGCGCTGCGGGACCTTCGCCTGCTCACGATAAACGGAGATCGTGAACCTCGGGTCAGGGCTGTGGAAATATTCTATCCGGCCTCCGGTCGCCAGCTCTTTGACACGGGAGAGGACCGACATAGGGATGTCCCGCAAGTCCTGCTGTTTTCGGGCGGCGCTTGCAGCCGCATCGATCATCTCGGGTTTGTCCCGAACGCTGTCCTTATTCAGGAGCGTCCATCCAGCGGGCACCTCGAGGGAGTAACCCAGGTCGCTCCGGTAGGCCCCGGCCCAAAGGGGTGAAGACAACAGGCAGAGGGCGAAAATACAAAGGCACACGATCCAGAGTTGCTTCTTCATGAAAAGCCTCCTGTAGCTGAAATTTAGTCTTCCCGGGACTCGTCGTAGATCAAGCCCCCCAGGGCCCCAGCCGCGGCTCCGATCGCTGAACCGCCCCCGACTGAGTTTCCCGTGATAGCTCCCAAGGCCGCGCCGGCACCGGCTCCAATGGCACCGCCACTCAAGACCCGCTGCTCTTTGGTGCCCAGGCCCGAGCATCCAAACAGAAGACAAATCGCGAAAATTATTGTGATCATTGTCTTGACAGACATATAGCGCTCCTTTTCGAAAGGTTTTAAAAAATGTCTTTGTGTCTTCAGCGTACGCGAGAGGGTGTGGCGGGGGTAATCCGGGCGATCCCGTATCCGGGTGGAGAAAGGCACTTAAAAGGTGAATCTCGTTCCCTGCTTTTCCAAATAGACTCTGAGGTCACCATAGTAGCCCCCTGTGTCATCACGGGAAGTGTTAATACATCTTTTACCCCATTGAAAAATGGCCGGGAGCGGGCTACCTGAATGGGATCGGGCGGCAGTAGAGAAGCAGCCTTTGCCAAATCTTGATTCATGAAAGGGTAGATCATGCCCATTCAGAACACGGACATTGCAGCCGTCTTCAACAAAGTGGCGGACCTTCTGGAAATTCAAGGAGCCAACCCTTTTCGGGTCCGGGCCTACCGCAACGCCGCCCGCACCGTTTCAAGCCTTCCCCGCAACGTGACGGACATGATTGACAGCGGCGGTGATCTCACGGAGCTTGCGGGGATCGGCAAGGACCTTGCGGGAAAGATCAAGGAGATCGTGGAAACGGGCAGTCTCAAGCAGCTCACCGAGATTGAACGCGAAACGCCCTCTGAGCTCGACGCGCTCATGAAGATTGCGGGGATGGGCCCCAAGCGTGTCAAGGCCCTGCACCAGGAACTTGGTGTAACCGACCTCGAGGGTTTGAAAGCTGCGGCTGAAGCAGGAGAGATTCAACAGCTCGACGGTTTCGGTGAAAAGACCCAGCAAACGATCCTGGAGGATCTTCAAAAAAAGGTGGGTAAGGACACGCGCATCAAGCTCCTGGAGGCGGAACAGAGGGCTGGGCCCCTGGTGGCCAACTTGAAAAAAACAAAGGGCATCAAGGAAATCATTGTGGCAGGCAGCTACAGGCGGCGGAAGGAGACCGTGGGAGATTTGGACGTGCTCGTCACCTGCAAAAAAGGGGCGAAGGTGATGGAGCGCTTCGTGGGGTATGAGGACGTCGTCAAGGTGGTTTCACAGGGAAAGACCCGATCCACGGTTGTGTTGCGCTCGGGGCTCCAGGTGGACCTGCGCGTCGTTCCCCAGGCAAGCTACGGAGCGGCCCTGCACTACTTCACGGGCTCCAAGAGCCACAATATCGCCGTGCGCAAAATCGGCGTGAAGAAGGGCTTCAAAATAAATGAATACGGCGTGTTCAAGGACGGCGAGCGGGTTGCCGGAAAGACCGAGGAAGAGGTTTACGGCAAGGTGGGTCTGCCCTTCATTGAACCGGAACTGCGGGAGGACCAGGGCGAGGTGGAGGCAGCCCGGGCCGACGCGCTGCCGGAACTCGTCCGGGTTGAGGACATCCGGGGCGATCTGCACGTCCACACCAAGGAAACCGACGGTCATCACAGCCTGGAAGAGATGGCGGAGGCGGCAAAGGATCGCGGCTACATATACCTGGCCGTTACGGACCACTCGAAAAAAGTCAGTATGGCAAGAGGGTTGAACGCCAAACGCCTTGCCAGGCAGATCAACGCGATTGACCGTCTCAACGAAAAGCTGGACGGGATCCGCCTCCTCAAGGGGATCGAGCTGGACATCCTGGAAGACGGGTCCCTGGATCTTCCCGACGACATCTTGAAGGAACTGGATCTCAGGGTGTGCTCGGTCCACTACAACCGGAACTTGTCTCAGGAGAGGCAAACGGAGCGCATCCTTCGTGCCATGGACAACCCCTATTTCAATATCCTGGCCCATCCGACCGGCCGCCTGATCAACGAACGGGACCCCTATGACCTAGAACTGGAGCGTGTCATGGAGGGAGCGCTGGAGCGGGGTTGCTACCTGGAAATCAACGCCCACCCGGACCGCCTGGACCTTTCCGACAGGTACAGCAGGATGGCCAAGGAAATGGGGCTGAAACTCGCCGTCTCCACGGATGCCCACAGCACCACCGATCTGGATTTCATGCGCTTTGGCCTGGACCAGGCCCGCAGAGGCTGGCTGGAGCCCGACGATGTGCTCAACACCCGCGATTGGAAGGCCTTGAAGAACCTGCTGAAAAGAAGATAGGAAACAGGCCATGGATTTCAAAAGGAACCCTCCCGGGCATTTCAAGGACGTGGAAAAGCTGGGCAAGGAGGAGGTCCGCCGGGAGGTTGAAGCCTTGAGGGAGGCCATAGACTATCACGATTACCTCTACTACGTAAAAAACAGCCCGAGAATCTCCGACGCCCGCTACGACAAGCTCTTTCATCGCCTTGAGACCCTTGAGGACGCCTTTCCCGATCTCCGATCCGAGAATTCCCCCACCCAGCGGGTCGGAGCCGAGCCTGTCAGTCAACTCAAGAAGGTGGAGCACACCGCTCCCATGCTCAGCCTCAACGCGGCACTGGAAGAGGAGGAGGTCAAGCGGTTTTGTGACTTCGTGCGCCGGGGCACGGACCAAAAGGAGGTGACCTTTGTTCTGGAGCCAAAATTCGACGGCCTTTCCGTGGAGGTCGTGTACAAAGGGGGCGCGCTGACCTACGGTGCGACCCGCGGAGACGGGCAAGTGGGCGAAGACATCACGCGCAACCTGAAAACCATCCACACGGTTCCCCTGAACCTTCGCACGGAAAAGGACCCGCCCGGATTCCTTTCGGTCCGCGGTGAGGTCTTTATGCCGAAAAGGGGGTTTCAGCGTTTGAACAAGGAGCGGATTGAGAAGGGCGAAGAGCCCTTTGCAAACCCCCGCAACGCGGCCGCGGGCACCATGCGTCAGCTGGATCCCAAGAATGTGGTCGACAAACCCTTGGACATCCTCTTCTACGAGGTCCTGCACGTGGAAAACGGCAGGCCCCCCTCCCACTGGGAGGTCCTCAAAAAACTTCCCCAATGGGGTTTCAAGACAGACGCGCACGGCAGAAAGAGCACATCCTTCGAGGAGATCGCGGCCTACCACGAAGAGATGGCCCGGGAAAGGGACAAGTTCGCCTGCGATATCGACGGCGTGGTCATCAAGGTGGACAGTTTCGCCCAGAGGGAAGAGCTTGGAGTGCGACAGAGAAGCCCCCGTTGGGCCTTTGCATGGAAGTTTCCTCCCAAGAAGGAGGCCACGACGCTGGAAGACATCGTTGTCCAGGTGGGCAGGACGGGTGTGCTCACGCCGGTGGCTCTTCTTCAGCCGGTGGATGTGGGCGGGGTGACGGTGAGCCGGGCCACCCTGCACAACGAGGAGGAGGTGAAGAAGAAGGACGTGCGCCCGGGGGATCGTGTGCGTATCGAGCGGGCCGGAGACGTGATTCCGGAGGTGGTGGGACGGATCGAGAAGCCGGGGAAAAAACGGTCAAGGCCCTTTTCCATGCCCCGCAAGTGTCCCGCCTGCGGCGCGGACGTGTACAAGGAAGGGGCCTACTACTTCTGCTCCGGCCGCCTCAAATGCCCGCCTCAGCTTATTGGAAGCATTGTGCACTATGCCTCCCGGGAGGCCCTGAACATCAAGGGTCTCGGAGAAAAAACCGCGGCGGACATGGTAAAAAAGGAGCAGGTCAGGGACATCTCCGGCCTGTACGGCCTGACAAAGGACATGCTCTTGAAGCTGGACGGCTTTGCGGAAAAGTCGGCAAGCCAGCTGCACGAGGCTATCCAGGGAACCAGGCGGCCCAGGCTCGACCGCTTCCTATATGCCCTGGGCATCCGGCATGTGGGACAGCGGGTGGCAAGGATCTTGGCCGGCGCATTCGGGAGCCTTCAGGCCTTGAGACAAGCCTCCAGGAAAGACCTGGAGGGCGTCTCGGAGATCGGGTCTGAGATCGCGGCCAGTGTGGCCGGATTCTTCGGCCAAAGGGAGAATCAGAAGGTGCTGGATAATCTTGAAAACGCCGGGTTGAAGGTCCAGGAGATGCCCCGGAAACAAGGGGCCGGCGCCCTTGAGGGAAAGACCGTGGTCTTTACCGGCGGGTTGGAGGACTATACCAGACAGGAAGCTGAAAGACTGGTGGAAAAGCTGGGCGGACGGGCCGCCTCCAGTGTGAGTGGCCAGACGGACTACGTGGTGGCGGGCGAAGATCCGGGCGGCAAGTATGAAGAGGCCAAGAAAAGAAACATCAAGGTCCTTGACGAAAAAGGTTTTAAAAAGCTCCTGTCTTCCTGAAAGGGCGATTACAGAAACCGCAAACCTGATCACCCCCAACAGCAGCGGTTGTCCGAAAAACTCGTATTTGTCCCCTGAATTCCAGATGATCCAAGAGCAGGTCGAGGAAAATCCCGCAAGAGGGTCTCTGAATCAAAAAACGCGGGCCAGCTCCTCCTCGCCTTTGGGGGCCTTGAGGGCGGCCATTTTTTCCATCACCCGGGCGCATTCATATTTTCGCCCAAGGGACTTGAATATTTCCATGCTCTTGGTGTAGTGGTCCTCGGCCACCCCTTCGGTGACCGTTTCCATTTCCCCCAGGAGCATGTGGATTCTCCCCTGATCGAACAGATAGGGAGCCTGGGCAGCGATATCCATTCCTTTTTCGCAAAAATCCCTGGCCTTTTCAATGTCCTTCGTCTTTAGGTAGGCCTCGGCCAGCTCGATGTAATTTTGACAGAGCTTGGACTTGCTGCCCATCTTTTTGAAAAGGGACAGGCTTCGTTCCAGGGATGCGAACGCCTCGTCCAGGGAACCCACCGACAGATAGACTTTTCCAAGGTTCAAAGCCGCATTGGCTATTCCCAGGGTGTGCCCGATGGATTCCATGAGCAGGAGACTCTCCATAAAGTGCTCCTTGGATTCCTGGAACATGCCTTTTTTCCATGCGAGGAGCCCCATGGAATTGTAAAAGGAACCCAGCTTGCGCTGGTCGCCGATCTTTTTCATGAGGCCGATGCTGTCCATGTTGTATTTCTCGGCAAGGCCCCAGTCGCCTTGAAATTCATGGATCACGGCAAGGTTGTTGAGGGCCAGGGCCCTCTCATAGTCCCTTTTTTCCTGCTCGAAAAGCCGCAAGGCCCGATTGCAGAAGTCTATCGCCTTTTCGTGGTCCCCCTTGCGGTTGTGAATCCATCCGATGTTCAGGTAGACCCTGCCGGTCTCCAGGGGGTTCTCCTTGGGGCTCAGAGAGGCCATGGCCTCGGCATAGGATTTCAATGCCTCGTCGAGCTCGCCTTTCTTCTCGTGAACCATCCCGATCTTTCTCAAGAATTCCACCCGCTCCATCTCGGTCCGGGCGAGTTTCGCCCCCCTGCCGTAGTGCTTGAGGGCGTCGTGGTAATCCCCGGTGAGGTCGTGGAGGTCGCCGAGCATCTCACGGGCCTTCAGCTCATAAGGCTGCCATGAACCCCGGTGTTTTACCATGAGAGCGAGGGCCTGCTGATAATAGGCAATGGCCTCCCTGTTTCCATAAATGGACTTTGCCTTGTCGCCTGCCTGGATCAAATAGGAGACGGCCTTTTCAACATCCCCCGAATGAAGATAGTGGTATGCGAGCATGTCCAGGTAGTTCTCTTTCTTCTCGCTGTAGAGAGATTCTATCGCCCGTGCGATCTTCATGTGAAGCTCTCTGCGGTTCTTGTGGAGGAGGCTGCTGTAGATGACATCCTTGGTCACCGCGTCCTTGAATATGTATTCAATCTCCGGCGCGAGCTGTTTTTCGCGAATGAGCTCGAGGCCCTTGAGCTCCCTGATGTGCGTCTCCAGCTGCCGTTCAAGCTCTTCCTTGTTGGCGAGAAGCTGAAGGGTGAATTCCCTGCCGATGACCGATGCGGTCTGGATGGTCTTCTTGGAGTCCTCCTCCAGCCTGTCCACCCTCGCCAGAACGATGTCCTGGAGGCTCTCCGGGATTTCTATGTCCTGGGGTTTACGGGTGAGCCTGTATCCTTCCCCCTCCTGCAGGAGCACCCCTTTTTCGATCATTGATTTGACGATCTCCTCCAGGTAGAGGGGATTGCCCTCCGCCTTGGAAAGGATCTGCCTGGCCAGCTCCCTGGGAACCCTCGTGTTCGGCACGAGGGATTTGAGTAGTTTCTGGGAATGCTTGTCCGAAAGCCCGCTGAGGCTCACCTGGGTCAGGTAGGACCTCGCGCCGAACGAGTGATCGTATCCCACGCGGTATGTAAAGATCAGGAGCACGGGGAAGCTTGGGATACTCTCGACGACGTAATTCAGAAACTCCTCTGACGTGCCGTCGATCCATTGAAGGTTTTCGACAACCAGGATCAGGGGCTTGACCTGGCTCCCGGAAAGGATCAAAAGCCTGAGGGCTTCAAAGGTGACGTCCTTCAGGGCTTCCGGCTCCCCGGCTTTTGAGGGGTCCTGTTCCGTTTCCAGGGAAAAAAGCCGGTAGATCACAGGGATGGCGGAAACCAGCTTCTTGTCCAGTCTTTTGATGCCGACTTCCAGTATCCTCCGGATCTTTTCCTTACCGTCCAGTTCGGAAATACCGAATGTCTTCTTCAGTATCTCCACCACCGGGTAGTACGGGACATTCTGCCCGTAGGAAATGCACTGGCTTTCCAGGTAGATGACATCTTCCGGAAGGAGGTTCTTTTTGAACTCGTAGACCAGCCTGGATTTACCCTGCCCCGCGTCCCCGACCAGGCACAAGACCTGGCCCTCGCCCCTCCGGGCCCTGGCAAGGAGGTGGGACATCAGCCTTTTCTCTTCCGAGCGGTCCACAAAATCAAAAAGGGCTTTCTCTTCCTCCTTGACTTCGAGCCTCGACCTACGGGCCCGCTCCTCCTTGAGCTCACAGAATTTAACGGGCTGCTTTCGATGTTTGAGCTTTTTTTCACCCAGCCACTCGCAGTCAAAATGGCCTTTGATCATGCGCTGTGTCCTGTCGCTCAGGATAATCTGGCCGGGTTGGGCCGACTGCTGCAGGACGCAGGCGATATTTGTGGTATCCGCCATGGCGGTGTAGTCCATCCTCAAATCGTCCCCGATGCTTCCGACCACCACCTGTCCCGTGTTCAGCCCCACCCTCATGCGGAAATCTATGCCGTACTCCTTTTGAAATTGATCCCGGCAGTCCACCAGGGCCTTCTGAATGGCCAGCGCCGCCGAACACGCCCGCTGGGCGTGATCCTCGTGGGTGACGGGTGCGCCGAATATCGCCATGATCCCGTCCCCGAGAAACTGGTTGATGGTGCCCTCGTAGCGGTGGACCACGTCCATCAAGACCTTGAAACACCGGTTCATGAGGTCGTGGACTTCCTCGGGATCCAGCTTCTCGGAGATGGAGGTGAAGTGAGCCACATCGGCGGAGAGAACGGTCACCGCCTTTCGCACCCCTTCGATGGAACTTCGGCTGTTGAGTATCTTTTCAGCCAGGAACCTCGGGGTGTAGGACTGGGGTTGGCTGAAGTCGATGGGACACTCCCCCGCGCGTTTTCGCAGATCCACTCCGCACTCGTTGCAGAAGTTGCTGGCGGGAGGGTTGGACTTGCCGCATTCCGGGCACGACACATCCATGCCGCGGCCGCAGCTGTTGCAGTATTTCGAACCCACGGGATTTTCACTCTGACAAACCGGGCATTTCATGACGTGCGTCCCCATGGCGTATGGAGGAACTCTTTCAACTGAGTCCGCATCCGGCATCGGCGGGCTGGAACCGGGATGACTCAAGCGCCGTTTCCGGCATGTGAACCGAGAGTTGAATGGAATGATGAGTGGAAAATTGTTCTACACCCATGGAACGAGAATAAAGGTGTAATGTCAAGCAGAATAAGGGAAGGAGAACGTTTCGCGCGGCTTCATAGAAAAAGACCAAATGCGCGCCGCACACGAAGGCGCCAGCGCGACCGCTTGTATTGTCACCATTTTTCCCACGTGTAGTCGTCCTCCAGGACCGGGCTGAAGAACAACCGCCCGGAGTTGCGCCAGGGGTCCAAAACCAGGCCCTCCTCAAAGGGCCGCCCCCTCGCGCAGACCACCACCGTGCTGTGCTCGATCCGCAGGAGCGCGTGCTTGTTGGCGACACCCCAGTGATACTCCAGGGTCTTTAATTTCAGGGATCGCAGCTTTTCCAGGAGGTCCCCGGCCCAGTGAATGCACAGGCCCCTGGGTTTCAGGCCCGCGTTCACGAGCGTGTTGTGGATCAGCGGGGGCCTTGTGAGTTCGTATCGGTTGGCGAGTTCGAGGGAGTAAAAGACGGCCGTCCGGGCGGCGGCACGGGCCTCCTCCGGATCGACACCCGGATCCAGGTTCAGGAGGGCGTCCTCGAGTTGAAAGGCACGCTTCCAGTGTTCATTGGTTCGATCCCGGGCATCCGGGGCGGGAACGTTGTAGCGGACCGCGCCGCAGGAGCAGAGGAAGGCCGCGGACAGGAAAAAGGCCGCGATGAGTGAAATCGCCCTTGAGAACATCTTCTTGTCGAGAGGCAGGCAGGCGCTGTCACCATTCCGTGGACCGCGTGGCGCTCAAAGGGAATGTCTACACCCTGATTTTCTTGCCGTCCGTCCTCCTTCTTTCCTCGTCTCGAATCTCCCGGCGAAGAAGCTTGCCCACCTTGCTCTTGGGCAGCATGTCCCGGAACTCGATGTAGCTTGGGACCTTGTACGGTGCGAGGCGATCCCGGCAGTGCTTGAGGAGCTCGTTCCCGCTCACGCCCCGCACATCCTCCCTCAGGACCACGATGGCCTTGATCCGCTCGCCCACCTTTTCGTGGGGCACGCCCACCACGCAGGCCCCGATCACGGCGGGGTGGTCCTGGAGCACGGCCTCGATCTCCGAGCAGGACACGCGAAACCCCTTGTGCTTTATGATGTCAGCGGACCTGTCCACGTAATAGAGCTCGCCGTCCGTGTCCATTTTCAGAAAATCGTTCATACGGTACCACGTCCTGCCCTCGATCTCCACATAGGATCTCGCCGTCTCGTCGGGTTTTTTCCAGTACTCCTTGCTGATGTACTCCGACGTCACCAGGAGCTCCCCCGGGCTGCCCGGCTCCACGTCCACCAGGGTCTCCGGGTCCACGATGCGCACCGCGCGAGAGGGGAGCGGCCTGCCCACGCTCCCCGGAACCGGCTCCCGGTCCAGCGGGTTCATGGAGGTGAACCCCACCTCTGTCGCGCCGTACACCTGATAGATTGGGACGTGGAAGCGGTCCTCCCAGCGCCTGAAAACCTCGATCGGAAGGACATCGCCCCCGCTCCAGCAGAACTTGAGGGAGCCCAGGTCATAATACTCGAGCCGGTCGTTTTCCAGGATCATGCGGTAGAGCGTGGGGGCGCCCAGGAAGAGGGTGCCCTTGTAGCGCTCGATGGCCTTGAGGATGGGGTCCACCTGGGGAACCGGCATGAGTATGGCCGTGTTGCCCTTTGTGAGCACCATCCCGAAGATCACGCCCTGGGCCATCTGGTGAAAGAGCGGGTTCACCATGATGAAGACCTCCCTGCCGTCCTCTATGAAGCCCTCCCCCACCTGCCTGATGTCGCTGACAAAGGAGACCATGCCCGTGTGGGTGATGATGCACCCCTTGGGGAAGCCCGTGGTGCCGCCCGTGTACAGGATGTAGCAGAGCTGCGAGGCCGGGTCGATCTCCACCCTGGGCGGGTTGGGGGGATGCCCCTTGAGGAGCTTCTTGAACGAGTGGATTTCGGGGCCCTTCTCTATCTTGCCCTCGGGAATCACGTCGAAGAGGAACCCCACGAGCCGCTTGGTGACGGGGAGCAGCTCCACGTAATTGGTGACGATGATCCTCTTGAGACGGGTTTCCTGAAAGACCTCCCTCACGTACCTGAAATTGGTGTCCATGCAGAGGACGGTTTCGGCCTCCGAATCCTCGATGAGGTACCTGAGCTCGTGGGGCGTGTAGATCGGCGAGACCGGCACGGGCACGGCGCCGATGAGGTGGGCCCCGAAATAGGCGATGAGAAACTGGGGGCAGTTGGGGATGTAGAGCATGAGCTTGTCGCCCTTTTTGAGGCCCAGGCCGTGAAGCGCCGTGGCGAAGCGACGGACCTCCTCCACAAGCTTTCTGTAGGAGGTCTCCTGGCCGAGATAGACAATGGCCGCCCTGTCAGGGTATTTTTCCGCGGCCCGTTCAATTCCCGCAAACAATGGCTCGTCGTATTGTCCCATTTATCGCCCGTCTTTTACTGAATGAGAGTTTTCAGACCCCGAAGTAGGCCGCCTTCACGTCCGGGTTGTCCATGAGGTACTCGCTCTCCCCCTCCAGGACGGCGGTCCCGTTCTCGAGGATGTAGCCGTAGTCTATGAGGGGAAGCACCGGCCGCGCGTACTGCTCGGACACGAAGACCGTGAGCCCGATCTCCCTGTTTATGTCCCGCATTGCGTTGATCAGGATCTCTTCCATCAGGGGGCTCAGGCCCAGGAGCGGCTCGTCCAGCATCAGCACCCTGGGCTGGGCCATGAGCGCACGTCCTATGGCGAGCATCTGCTGCTCCCCGCCGCTCAGGAACCCCCCTTCCCTCTTGAGCAGCTTCTTGAGGGCCGGGAACATGGAAAAGACGAAGTCCAGGGTCTTCCGGGCCTGCTCCCTCGTGGCGAGGATGCCCCCTATCCTCAGGTTCTCCATGACCGTGCTCTCCGGAAAGATCCTCCTCCGCTCGGGGCACAGCACGATCCCCTGCCTCGCCCTCAGGCTCGCCTCCGTGCCGGTGATGTCCCGGCCCTCGTAGAGCACGCTCCCCATGACCGAGATGCGCTCGCCCCCCCGCATCTCCTCCTTTCGCTTCACGTCCAGGATGATGCCGGAGATGGTGTACATGAGGGTCGACTTGCCCGCGCTGTTGGCGCCGAAGAGGCCCGTGATTTTGCCCTTTTCGCAGCCGATGTTCACATTGTTGATGGCGATGGCATTCTCATAGAACACCATGAGGTCCTTGACTTCCAGAATCGGCATCACGCGGTCTCCCTGCCCAGATAGGCCTTCCTCACGGCCGGCTCTTCCATGACCTCGGCCGGCGGTCCGTCGGCGATCTTTTCCCCGAAATTCATGACCATCACCCTGTTGGCCAGCCTGAAGAGCTCCCTGAGCCGGTGCTCGATCATCACCAGGGTGACCCCCTGCATCTGGAGGCGCTCCATGAGCGGGATCAGGGAGCTGATCTCCGACATGCTCAGCCCGGAGAAGATCTCGTCGCAGAGGATCACCTCCGGAGAGAGGGCGATGCAGCGGGCCAGCTCCAGCCTCTTGAGGTACCCGAGAGGCAGGCTCCCCGCGGTCTTGTACGGGACCCGGGCGTCCCTCTCGAACCCGATGTCCTCGAGGATGTCGATGGCCACGGCGTCCAGGTCCCCGAGGCTGCCGCTCCGGGTCTTTTTCACCCTTGGGGAGTTGAGGGGCACGATCAGGTTCTTGTAGGCGGGCAGCGAGTGGTAGGGCCGCATCACCTGAAAGGTCCTGGTCAGGCCCATGTTGGCAATCCTGTCGGGGGGCTTTCCCGTGATGTTCTTCCCCTTGAAGTGGACGGTCCCCCGGTCGGGCCGGACGAAGCCCGAGGTCAGGTTCACCAGGGTCGTCTTGCCCGAGCCGTTCGGCCCGATGACGCCCAGGATGTCGCCTGGGAAGAGTTCGAAGCTCACGTCGAGCATCGCCTGGACGCCTCCGAACGCCTTGCTTATGCCGCTTACCTTGAGAATGGGTTCATCCGCCATGTCACACGTCTTCCCAGTGCTCGAATTGATGATACTTGCGCTGCAGCCAATTGAGGATCCCCTCGGGCTTGTAGACTATGAAGGCGATGAGGATGAGGCTGTAGACCACCACCCTCAGCTGCCCGAACCCCCTCAGGGCCTCGGAGAGCGGCGTGAGTGCCAGGGCCCCGAGCACGGGTCCCGCCAGGGTCCCCATGCCGCCCATGACGCTCGCCGCGATGGGCAGGATGGAAAAGTCCATGGCGAACAGGCTGATCCCGAGCCACCCGTAGAGGTGGCTGATGTAGGCCCCCCCGAAGGACCCGACCAGCGCGGCGATGAAGACCGCCTTGATCCGAAGGTTCGTGATGCTTATGCCCGAGGCCTTGACCGCCTGGTCGTTGTCCTTGATCCCCCGGAGGATGAGCCCCATGTCCTCGTTGACCAGCCTCCTCAGGAGAAACAGGGCGACGAGCACGACGATCAGGATCAGGTAGATCTCGAACCAGGTGTTTGGCAGGGTGTCCAGGGCGCTGATCCCCTGGGTGCCCCCGAAGGCGCTCAAGGCGATGATGATGTAGACGGCGAAGAGCGGGACCATGAAGCTCACGATGGCGAAATAGATGCCCCGAAGCCTCAGGGCCGGGACGAGGACCAGGGTGCTGAACACGGCCCCGCCCAGGGTCCCCAGGGGTATGCAGACGAGGGGGTGCCACCCGAACGCGGAGTTCAGGAGCCCGGAGATGTAGCCGCCGCTCCCCACGAACAGGGCCCCCCCCAGGCAGACCAGGCCCACGAAATTCGCCAGGAAATCGAAGGACAGGGCCAGGAGGGCATAGATGCCCGCCTGGCACATGACCCGCTGCCAGTAGATGTCCAGGAGAAACGGGAGGATCAGAAGTCCCACGATGAGAAGCGCCCTGGGGAACATGAGGTAGGCCATCTCGGCCCACGAGCTGATCGCGTAGATCCCCTCGGTGCGCACCTTGATGCTCCGGTCGAGGCGTTTTTTCCTTCTTGAAGAAGTCCCTTCCACGCGTTAAACCCTTTCCTCCAGTTCCTTCTGCCGGCCCAGGAGCCCTGAAGGCCGGAAGAGCAGGATGGCGATGATCGTCCCCACGAGCACCACGGACTCCCACATGGCGCCGAACAAGGCCGTGCTGATCTTCATGGCGAACCCGATGACAAAGGCCGCCAGCACCGCGCCGCCCCAGCTCCCGAGCCCCCCGATGATGCAGACGGCCAGGGCGTAGATGAGCACCTTGTACCCGGCCTCCGCCGTGATGTTACCCAGGGGTAGGATCAGGACGGCGGCCAGACCCGCCAGGGCTGATCCGATGGACATGCTGATCATGGCCGTGTGGTCCGAGTGGATACCCAGCATCATGGCCGCGTGCTCGTCCTGGGCGATGGCCCGCAGCCGGAGACCGACCTTGGTGTAGTGGGTGAAGAACCACAAGGCCCCCACCACGAGCGCGCCCGCCGCGATGATGATGAGCCTCTGGTAGTTGACGAACACACCCAGAATGTTCACCTTGCCCTCGATGAAGGTGGGGAGCATGTAAAAGGGGCCGATGAAGCCCTTGAACCCCCATATCCCCTGCATCCTCAGGCCTTCGAGGATGATCAGGCTCACGGCGAAGGACGCGATGATCTCCGAGGTGGGCATGCCCCGGAGGCGGATGAGGATGAACTTGTAGATACCCAGCCCTATGGCCGCGGCGATGAGCAGGGACAGCAGCACGGCCACCGGGTAGGGAATACCCAGGTCGTGAATGAACGTGTAGGTCAGGAAACCCACCAGGACGTATATGGAACCGTGGGCGAAGTTCGGCACCCGGGCCACGCCGTAGACCAGGGTGAAACCCACGGCTATGAGTGCGAACGTGACGCTGTTGACCGTACCGTAGATGAGAATGTCCATTGAAGGCACCCTAAATTGTCGAACGATTTCCGATTGCGGACAAGGATGGAAACCTCCTCCCCGGAAGGGGGAGGAGGATGGCGTGGACCGCTACTTCTTCAGCCAGGGGGGCATCTTGACCTCTCCCATGGCCGCGATTTCCGGGAAGATCTGGACCCTTTTCCCGTCCTGCCACTGGACCCAGCACCCGAGGACCGAATTGCTCGGGTCGTAGCCGTAAACGATCTGGTGGTTTTCGTCGAATCGAATGGTCCCCCGAACGGCCGGGAGGTTGGTCTCCTCCAGGGCCTTGATCAGGGCGTCGTCCTCCAGGGAGTTCGCCCGCTCGATGGCGTCCTTGAGCACGTAGAGGGACTCATAACCGCTCACGCACCCCGTGCTCCTGGGAGGCACGCCCCAGCGCTCCTTGAAGGCGTTGTAAAACTCCATGGCCTTGGGCGTGGCATTGGTGGGGACGTTGCCCGTCTCGGAGAGGGTCACGACCGTGTACTCGCACTTGCCGTTGGTGGCCTCCCAGAAACCCGGGTCCTCTGCGGCGCCGATGAACCCGATGGGAAGCGCGGGGACCTCCATGTCGGCCCACTGCTTGAGCAGGATGGCGGTTTCGGGGGAGTACGCCCAGATGAACATGACCTGGGCCCCGGATTTCTTGCAGTCGCTGAGCGCCGCCGAGTAGTCGGTGGTGCCGATGGGGTGCTTGTCGTGGCCCACGATCTCCCACCCGGTTTTCACCGCCAGCTTCTCCACGATCTCGGCCGCCTTCCGGCACATGAGGCTGTCGTCAATGGAGATGAAGAGCTTGTTGAAGCCGTGCTCTTCCTTGATCTGGGCCATGAGGTCGATGGCCTCCTTGATGTACCACTTGACGC
>Ga0272443_10000589_pt1 | contig 64040 bp, 48 predicted proteins | sample SSMAcet12_FD_193581 | JGI IMG/M metagenome (GOLD analysis project Ga0272443, IMG submission 193581) | Marine sediment archaeal communities from Little Sippewissett salt marsh, Falmouth, MA, United States - SSM-Acet-12 | ecosystem: Environmental > Aquatic > Marine > Wetlands > Sediment ... | reverse complement strand
AATATTTGAATTGTAATATTAACAACTTGACAAGTTTAGATCTTTCTAACAATAGTGCATTAGAAGAACTACATTGTGAGTGGAACCAATTATCCAGCCTGGATGTATCTACCAATACTGCTTTGGAAAAAATAAATTGTTCATTTAACCAGTTAACCAGTGTGGATATCTCTGGTTGTGCTGCTTTAACAGATTTATATTGTATAGGTTACCAATTAGCTAACCGGCTGACTACCCTTGATGTTTCCAATAATACTGCTTTAGAAATATTACATTGTCATTGGAACCAAATAACCAGCCTGGATGTTTCCACGAATACCTTATTGGAAGAATTAAGTTGTCATGGAAACAAATTAGACAGCCTGGATATCTCGAATAATACTGCGTTAAAATCGTTGGATTGTGCAGAAAATCAATTACACAGTTTGGATGTTTCTAATAATGCTATTTTAGAATCCTTATGTTGTGCGGCTAACTATTTAACTTATCTGGATGTTTCCAATAATACTGCTTTAAAAGAGTTGATTTGTCAGGAAAACCAATTGGCCAGCCTGGATCTTTCGAATAATACCTGGTTAGAACGTTTGGTATTGTATAATATGCCAACGCTTTATCAAGTTTGTGTGTGGACAGAACCATTCCCACCTGGACAAGTAGAGGTTCATATTTCCGGCAGTCCCAATGTCTATTTCACAACAGAATGTACCATCGGGATTGAAGAAAGGCCATGTGATCATATCTCGCTGTATCCCAACCCGGCATCTGATCTGATAACCATCAATACAGAAACAAATGATTACCATTCTATTTTAATCACCTCCCTGAATGGTCAGGTATTGATCAGCAAAAAAATAGAAGGAACCACCCACCAACTCAACCTCTCCTCCATACCTCCAGGCATCTATATCATAACGATCAAGTCAGAAGAACATGTAACAACGAGGAAACTAGTTAAGCTTTTCTGATTTCAGATTCATATAAGAGATGTAAGCTCTATCTCTTCTATCTCTCAGAACTTTCAAGGAGATCTTTCAAGTTATTTAATGTCATTTCATTCCCCTGAATAAAGAATTGAATGAATTTCTGCCATTGAGGACCTGTCCCGTACCCCATACCATAGAGCACAAGTCTGGTCGATGTCTCACTTATCTTATGGAACTTAACAATACTGTAGAGGTTTTTCTCATTCTCCCTGATGAATCCAGGAAAACCCTCTCCGATCTCCGCCTGCATGGTGATCAGTTTTTCCGGGATGTAATTCAGTATATGATTGGTGATGGTTCCTTCGTCACCGATCTTTGCAGAAGGATCATAATGGGACCGTATAGTTCCGTTGATACGGAAATCCATATCCACGACCGGGGTCACCCATTTTTTCCAGATCTCAGGGGAGGCATACGCCATCCATACCTTTTCAACGGGAGAATTGATCGTAATCTCATGAATAAGAATCAGTTCCCCTGATGGGAGTGTGTCCAGGGTGCTTTCAGCAGTGCGGGGCAGATTCATTTGTCCTGATCCTGCTTTCAGCATCTCGAGCTCAAAACCTTCGTTCTCCGTCCCCACGTATACCGAGACCCTGTTGTTTGTCAAAGGCTTGTATCGTATGATTTTCGGGAAATCGTGTTCCGGATTTTCAAAGGAGTATGCTGAATCTTTCCGTATCAGGATAAACGGAATACTTTCCCCGGTATTCTGATCAAGTACGGTAGCTGAATAGATCACCTCCTCACCCTTCCGGTGAATCTCCAGGTATTCCGAGACTACCGGTAGTCCCATTTCCATCCTGAACATAAACCCTTTCAGTGTACCTGGTTCAACCAGGTCCCAGTGTTCATAACTGTTTTCATCAGCAACCTTCCAGGTTCCCTCCAGGAAACCTGGAAACGACTGGGCCATTGTGCTTACCTGTAAAAAAATTCCCAGCAGGAATAATAATACGTATCTCATTGTCATTTCCTTAAAACATAAATAAAGATGCAAAGTTCAATTTCCGATTTGCGTCTGACTGTTGCTTTTCATTCCCGGTCCGACATGTTTTTTCCAATTTTGCCGAATCCGGGGAGTTACTCGCCTCATTCAAGGGATCGGGGGTATATCAGTAAGAAGCCCTGATCAATTCCCTGGCCCTGAACATCAGGTTGACTTTAGAGACGATATGCCCTCCGGTAAATTCGGATCCTGATCAGGTAATAGACCTGATATAATTCTTGCATGCCCTGTCTATCTCCCTCATTATTTCATCCCAGCCTGTTTCCCTTTTTATAATCATTTCAGGCCAGTCAGCAATATTCACATCTTCAAAATAGTTCAGACTTTTCAAGGCATGCAGGGTATTTCTGTGTGTATATTTATGTTCGTAGTCTTTTAGCAGTCTCTTCACATGATAATCATGCTCACATATCAGGAAATAGATATCAATAAAGTCTTTTACCCTTGTTCCATCATTTGAAACGGAATTAATCTTCATGGCCGCAATATCATCCATGGAAGCGATTCGCAAGCCTTCAATATACTGAATTTCATTGATCATGGGATATTTATGGGCCAGAAAGTCCACCTTTATTCCATCCGCACTGCCTCTGATTGTATTCTTCTCAATAAAATCCATGTGAAAAGTGAAATCAGATTCAATTTTTTCCAACAGATCCTCAGCATCAAAATCCAGGGTAGTAAAAAGATCTATGTCATTGGATTTACGATGACCGATCATAAGCGCCAGTCCGGTACCTCCGACAAGAAAGAAATCTTTCAGGTAGTCTTTTCCCTGTAATGAAAATAACAAATCCAGTACTGCCTCTTCTACTGATTCCTTTTGTAGCATAGAAAATCATCTGGTTTAAGCTGATATACACTCGAAACAAAATGAAGGGTTTTCTTATCAAGGCTGCCTATCTGAAGGACAGTCTTCCTGATCTCATCCCTGGAATAATACCTGTTTATCGCATGAAATTCTTTGATATTGCCCCTTGAAAATACCCTCTCAAGAATCAATTTCTTGTTCTTATGAAGATCAGGCCTGTTTGCAGGCAGATCCCAAAAAAGGGATTTTCGTAATCTGATTTCTTTTCCTCTATCTGTGAGTACGATATGTTTTGCATCCGAACCTGACATGTCGATTATCCTTAATATAAAGATACGAAATAATGAGCTCCCTGCTTACTTTTTAAAGCAATCAGACCGTCATCTGCTTTCCAGGCAACGGTCTGATTATAAAAGGATGGGATAGATTGTGTGTTTTGTCTAGTTCTCTGATCCGGCTATCAGCTCCTGTTCCGGTAAATACTTAGTAAGAAAAAGATCGGTGGTGGTGGAATCTCCCGCAGTCTGTCCCAGTAAGAGGAACCCGTGATCGGAAGCGGGGATCATCTTTTTAAATTGCGTGTATTCCTTTGTATTCGATTCAATCTGGGCTTCCCAGACCCTGTTTCCATCTGCATCAATCTTGATCATCCAATTGTGTGTACACGGGCTGTATGTTACATGACTTTTCACCACAGCATTCCCACTCAGGAGATATCCGTCATCCCCGTCCTTCTGGATGCAGGTCAGTTTTTCATTCATAGATCCTCCGAAAGTGTTTTCCCAAAGAATCTCACCTTTTCCGTTCACACAAACAATCCAGTAATCAAACCCTCCAAAGGATCCTTTATTTTTGTCGGATGAGCTTTCAGAACAGGAGTATCCACCTATCACAAAACCACCGGACCGGTTTGCTTCCACACATGTCATAAAATCATTGGAAGGCCCTCCCAGATTTCTTTCCCACACGGTATTTCCCATCTGATCTACCCTGATGATCCTGTAGTCAAAATCACCATTATTCCGGCTCCACCTGTCTGACGGGGTTTTTGAATCGGTATATCCTCCCAGTAGGTAACCTCCGTTTTCCACCAACGTCAGGCTAGTCAGAATATCCTCGCCCGGACCTCCGTAAAACTTGTCCCATTCCACGTTTCCCTGGTCATCCGTTTTCACAACCCAGTAATCTGAATCAGAAGTTCCTCCCAGCAAGTAACCGCCATCTGCTCCCTGTGCCGCGGCAACCATGTTTTCGGTGCCCGCTCCTCCGTAGGTACGGTCCCACTGCACTTCACCCTTAGCATCAATCTTCACGACCCAGTAATCATATTCTCCAAAAGAGGGTTCCGACTTGTCCCCCGAAACTCCCGAAGTGGAACTTCCTCCCAGGAGAAATCCACCATCGTTGGTCGCCTGAATGGTGGTCAGCTCATCAAAGGTATCTCCTCCGTAGGTCCGGTCCCACAACTTGTTGCCATCTTCATCCACCCGGATTACCCAGTAATCGATTACACCTCTCAGGCAATCGCTTTTATCTTCCGACCAATCCGATGCGGAAGTGCCCCCCACCAGGTAGCCTCCGTTTGGTGCAGGACAGATGCAACTGGCAAGCTCCATTGCTTTTCCACCGTATGTCTTCATCCAATTGGATGCTGATTGAGGGTATGCGGAAAGAGTCACTGCCCAGATCAGACTTACTGCTGCAACTACGTTTTTTGTTTTCATGGCATCTGTTATTTTGAGTTGTTATGATCGGCTTTCGACTGCTGACCAATGACCAATTCTTGTGCCATGAATTGTAAAACATTATAATTGTGAGACTTACGGATAGGAAAAAAACCCGTGTCATCTTGAATGTCTCAAATTGACACACTTCTCAGGATCAAATTGAAACGCCTGATACAAGGATGTGCCCACAGGTTCCTCAAAGTAATCTGCACGGAGAATCAAACCCGGTACGTGGAATAGAGGATTGGAATGACAATCCCTGATAAATGGAAAACAGGGATGGAGACCGTCTTCTAGAACTCCAGAGAAACACAAGTGCCTGTTCCCTCTTCGGACTGAATATCAATCCTGCCTTTGTGTAGTTTCATGATCTGCAGGGAGAGGCTCAACCCGATCCCGGATCCCTTTTTCTTCGTGGAGTAGAACGGGACAAATACCTGTTCCAGGTTCTCCCTGCTGATCCCCTTCCCGTTATCGCAGACCCTGACGACCATCCCTCCCTCCAGGGTTATGTACCCGCTCAGGTCAATGGCCGGATTTGTAACTCCTTGCAGGGCATCCATGGCATTGCGGAGCAAATTGATCAGCACCTGTTCGATCAGGTCCGGATCGGCCTTCAGTACCAGTTGTTCCTGCTCCAGAACTACATTTAACTGGATGCCTGCTTTCTCCAGATCTGTCCTGAACAGCTTCTCCAGCCTGTGAAACAGGTCTTTAACAGGGATATCACCGAATTTGGGTTCTGGGATGCGTGAAAGGCTCCTGGTGGTCTCTACAAATTTCACCAGTCCCTGGCTCCTGCTTTCTGCCGTGGACAGGCTTTCCACAAGATCTTCCGTTTCCTCCACGCTCAGCCCGGTTATTTCCACGGGCTTTTCACCATTCTTCAGCAGGATCCTCCTGGCCATGGAGACCATGTTGGTGATGGGAATTGCCGAATTCATGATCTCATGGGTAAGCACCCTGACCAGCTTGTGCCACGATTCCAGCTCCTGCTCCTCCAGTTCCGATTTGATATCCTGCAGGCTGACAATTTTATAGAGCTGTCCGTCCAGGGTAAACTCCGTGGCCCTCACGGACAGTTTCATGATCCTTCCATGCCTGATGAACCGGCTCATCTCTTTCTCCCCGGACCGGATCCTGCCTATCAGGGAGGCAAGCTCCCGGTCCACTTTCTCCAGTGCTCTTATATCCCTGATCTCGGGTACCTGGAGCAGGTCCATGGCCGCATGGTTGAAAAGCTGTATATTGTTGTCGTCCTTCAGGCACACCATTGCGGTATTCACATGCTCAATCACCCTTTTCAGGTAGTGATAATTGGCTTCCTTTTCAATCCTGAGATTCCTGAATTTTTCCAGGATGAACTTGTATGTTTCCTGAAATTCCTGATGCGTTTCATCTACTGTGCTTAATGATAAGAAATCACCCTCCCTGATGAAATTCAGGAATTCCTTTAGCGCTCTCGTGGAACGTTCGTGGTAACGGATCAGTTCCACCACCAGCAGTACCATGAACACTTCCAGCCAGAACCCCACCAGCCAGTACCGGGTTGTGGCAGCAATGATGAAGCCTGCAAATCCCAGTGCCAGGATGAGGATGACCCGTACAATGACACCCAGCCGGAAGGATGTTCGGAATATGCGCATGTTACAGTCCGTATTTTTTCATTTTCCTGTAGAGCGTGCTCCGGGACAGGCCCACCTCTTCGGCCACCCGGTCCATGCTTTTATATCCCTTGTTCATTGCCCTGGCAATGGCCGATCTCTCCATATCATCGATCTTCCCGGTAGTCAGGCCAGAACGTGCCTGCCGGCCCCCCAGGTTGAAATCCTCCAGTTTCAATGTGTCACTTTCCCCCATGATCACGGCACGTTCTACCGCATGCCTCAGTTCCCTGATGTTCCCGGGCCAGTCAAACCGGGCCAGTGCTTCCAGGGTGTCCTCCCCTGTTGTCAGCTGCGGCTTATTGTATTTGCGCCTGAAGATCTTCAGATAATGAAAGATCAGCAGGGGGATATCTTCCATTCGATCCCGCAAAGGCGGCAGGGTAATTTCCACGGTATTGATCCGGTATAAAAGGTCCTGCCGGAAGTGCCCCTCTTCCACCATCTGGTAGAGGGAACGGTTGGTGGCACAGATGATCCGCACGTCGATGGGGACGGGCCTGGAGCTCCCGATCCTGGTGATCTCGTTGTTCTGCATAACGGAAAGCATCTTCGCCTGCATGGATACATCCAGGTTCCCGATCTCATCCAAAAAGAGTGTCCCTCCGGAGGCCATCTCAAAACGGCCGGGCCGGTCCTCCTTTGCATCGGTGAAGGCTCCCTTCAAATGGCCGAACAGTTCCGATTCAAACAGCGTTTCTGGTACGGCCCCCAGGTCCACCTTTACAAATGGCCTGTCACGTCGACCCGACCTGCGGTGGATCTCCCTGGCAGCCAGCTCTTTCCCTGTGCCGTTCTCCCCCAGGATCAAGACGATGGCCTCGGTGGGGGCCACCTTTTCGATGCTCTTTAATACGGGCTTCATGGCCCTGGACCTGGCGATCAGTTCTTCATACCCCCGCTCCAGGTCCCTGTGCAGGATCTTCTTCTCTTCCTGCAAACGCACCACCTTTTCCCTGGAACGTTTCAAATCCAGGCAGTTCTTCACACCGGCCAGCAGTTTTTCATGGGTCCATGGTTTCTCCAGGAAATCAATGGCCCCCAGTTTCATGGCTTCCACCGCCAGGCTGATATCGCCGTAAGCAGTGTTCATCAGGATGTAGACCGACGGATCGATCTCCTTGATCCTTTTGAACCACTCCAGCCCCTCCTTTCCTGAGGTGACCCCGGGGGAGAAGTTCATATCCAGGACCACCACATCCACCCCGCCATCCTCCAGGTGATGCAGGATATCCTCTGGCTGGTAGAGGGTGATCACTTCTTTAAAATGCCGCTTCAATACCATATGTGCGGTTTTCAGCACATCGATGTCATCGTCGATGATCGCGATCCTGCCCGTTGGATTCTGTACAGTCATATAATCAATGTGATAATCCGGCTTCAGGTAAAAGTACGGCCCGTGTCAGACTGAAACAAATTTATGTGTCAAAATGAGACACTTCTTTTATAACGGACAACAAGAAAATTCTTAAATTGTTGTGGATAAGGTGTTTCTGATTTTTGGCATTTCACTTGGAGTACAGGCTTTAGATGCTCTGATGGAGCAACTTACAAAAACTGGATAGTATGTTCAGGAACTTTTTCATCACAGCCTACCGGAACATTGCCGGCAACAAGGTCCAGTCGGTCATCCAGGTCATTAGTCTTTCCATCGGCTTTACCGCCGCCATACTGATCGGGCTGACCGTCAGCCGGGAGCTCAGCTATGACAGATTCCATGAAAACTATGACAGGATCTACCGCCTTGAGCACGGCAACAGTATAAAACTTGCACCTGGAATTGGCCACCGCCTGAAGCAGAACATGCCGGAAATCGAGAATGTGGTGCGGATGATCACTTGGGAGGGAAAGGATGACACCAGGGCCCTGATATTATTGGGAGATGATTCCACCGATGAAAGAACAGTCAACATCCCGCACCAGTACTGGGCAGACAGCTCTGTCTTTGAAATCTTTACCTTCGACCTGATCCAGGGGGACCGGAATTCCGCTCTCCGTGTACCCCAAACCTGCATGATCAGCCGGTCAACGGCCCTTACACTGTTCGGCGAAGAGGATCCCATTGGAAAAAGAACCAGTATGGGAACGATCACAGGCGTGTTTGAGGACCTGGAACCATCTCATTTTGAGATCAGTGTGCTGGCCGCCATGGTCAATCATAACAGCCTTGGGGGAATCCCCAGGGGTGAACCGGGGTACCTGCAACAACTTCATCACTCCTTCGACAATTTTATTACCTATGTGCTGCTTCCCGATGGAGCCGATCCCGGTCAGATCGAGGAAAAGATCTTTGACTTTTTTGAACCCGTACCTGAAGCATCCTATTACACGGAACAAGAAACCCGGTTCCGCCTGCGGCCGCTCGGGGATATATATTTCTGTACCGACGATGCACTGAATGACCATTACTCCCGGCACGGGAACCTGCGACAATTGAAGATCTTGTCTGCAGTGGCACTGATCATTCTTTTGCTGGCCATGATCAATTATATCAACCTGACCACTACCAGGGCCTCCATGAGGTTCAGGGAGGTTGCCATCCGGAAAGTGGCCGGGTCTTCCAGGAGCAAACTGGTATTGCAGTTTCAGTTTGAGTCCATCCTGCTATCCCTGTTCTCCCTGCTGGTGGCCCTTACCCTGGTACAGCTCATGATCCCCGGATTCAATCGCCTGGCCCTTTCCGAACTGGATCCCGGGTTGATGCTGAACCCGTTGCATTTGATCGTATTCCTGGTTTCCGCTGTCCTGATCGGGGCCGTTTCAGGGCTTTACCCGGCGATCGCCATGGGAAGGATCAAACCCATACCCGCTTTAGCCAGAAAAGGATTGAAAGGGCCTGGGTCGGTGGGGCTGAGAAGGGTGCTGCTCACAGGTCAATTTGCCATCTCTATGATTCTCATCATTGCAGTATTTACTGTGTACAGGCAGCTGAATTACATGAAAACCGCAGACCTGGGTTTTCAAAAGGAGCATATGGTCATCAGCAGCGGTATAGGACGTTTTGGTCGAGACTACACCTACCAGGAGACCGTCAGGGAGCGCCTGTTAAGGAACCCTTCCATTTCCGGGGTGACTTTTTCAAATCTTTTCATGGGTGACCAGGAAAACACCCCCGCATGGCTCTTTGAGGCCAAAGGGATTGAAACACGTTTGTCGCTCATGATGGCAGATCCGGATTTCATTAAAGTCTTTGAGATCAACATGGTGGAAGGTCGGAACTTCTCGTGGGATCGACCATCCGATAATTCCCAGAATCTGAAGGACGGGGAGTGGCGGAATGTGCTCATCAACAAATCCGCCAGGCAGGAGTTTGAACTGGATTCTGCAGTGGGGACGGTTCTGAGAATATCAGGAAGCCCCGACATAATAGGGAAAGTGGTCGGCGTGGTGGATGATTATCATTTTCAGTCACAGCACCATCAGATCAAACCCAGCATATATGTCTGGGGCGAATACCAGGGGAAGGCTGCCATAAGGATCACCCCGGGAAACACGGCGGCCACCCTCCGTTTCATCGAGGAGGTCATGGAATCCCCCTCCCCGGAACTCTCGAATTTGCAGTTCACCTTTCTGGATGAACGATTCGACAGGCAGTATCGACGGGATGAGCGATATGCGGTGCTCATTTCCGCCTTCACCCTGATCGCGATCATCATCGCCTGCCTGGGTCTTTTCGGCCTCAGCTCTTTCCTGGCTGCAAGGAAGGTCAAGGAGATCGGGATCCGGAAGGTGTTCGGGGCCTCGGTCCGCACCGTGTTCATCTTCCTCTCCCGCGAGTTTATCAAATGGGTGGTCATCTCCATCGTTATAGCACTGCCCCTGGGATACCTGATCATGCACAGATGGCTCCAGGGGTATGCTTACCGGACCAGCATCTCCTGGTGGATCTTTGCACTGGCGATCCTCATCGGTTTTGCCATCACCTTTGCCACGGTCACCTGGCAATCCCTGAAGACCGCCCGCACCAACCCGGTGGATTCCCTGAGGTATGAATGAGGTCTGAAGCTATTGTCCCCGGATATTTGCGATCCGGTCCCTGATTTTCAGCAGCACTTCCCGGTGGGAGAACTTTGAGCAATGACCTTCCATTGGGGAAAAGATGATCTCGGCATCTGACCTGGGGGTTTCAGTGCGATCAATGAAATCCTCAAAGGCCCGGGTGGCCGTATTCAGGTAGAATTGATCCATATCGCCCATCCAGATGAAAAGTTTGCCCTGCAGCTTCGGACCCAGTTCTTCCCAGTGTTCCCGGCAGTAGGCTTTGAGATCGTACTTCCGCCAGTGCCGGGCCACCTCATGGTCAATCTTACCGGTGACCGGGTCGATCAACGGCTGTGGCAACCCGTCTTTTCCCCGTGGACTGTACAATGCAGTATGGGAGCAGATCTGGCCTCCGGAGTTCAGGTAGGTATTGGAGGCTCCCAGCACGTTCTCAACCCGGACGAAATCTTTCCATGAAACCAGGGGTTCCCCGTCTATGTCCCGCATGATGGGCCTCGGATAACCGTACTCATTGATGAACGTGTTCTCGTCCTCGTAGATATTGATCAACTGGTAGTTCTCGAAATCGATGGCATCCGGGCTGTAGGAGAATGCCCCGTTGAAGTGGTCGGGATAGAAGACCTGCAGTGCCAGGGAAACCCATCCGCCGGTGGAACACCCGTCCACGAACCGTGTTTCGGGAGAATCCGTTCCCCGGTACCGCGATTCGATATGAGGGATCAGTTCATGGATCAGGGCATACCCGTACGGACCGCTGTTCTCGGAATCCATCTGGTAGGAGTCGCCGAACGGCCCCTCCCCGTCCAGGAATACGTTGATGATCCCGGGGGCATCATCCGAGTGCCACCAGTTCATAAATTCCTTGTCCCTGACCAGGTAATTCACTCTGGTATACCTGCCTCCATACCCGGCCACATTGTACCTGATGGGATAAGCGGCGTGACTGCCCTCTTCATAGTTGGCAGGGAGCAGGAGGGAAGCCTTCAGATGCATGGGCCTGCCCCACCAGGCGGACAGCGTATCGCTCACCATGTCCACCTCCCTGACCAGCGGATGCTCCTCAACGATCCTCACTCCTATCCTCCGATCCAGCTCGATATCCAGCTCTACGGACTGGTCGATCCGGATCCTCTGCTTCTCGCTGTAGAGATTTCCGGGGGCATTGATCCCGGATTCTGCCAGGTCCTGGTCCCACAACACCTGCACATAATATTCCCCTTCGGGTATTCGGTCAAGCGTCCAATCCGCCGTGCTGATCCATTCCGCAGCCCCATCAATCCTCATTGTTTCTGAAGGATCCATGCCGGAGACATTGCACGCGAAAATCTGGCATTTGCTCCACGGACCTGGCCAGGTCTGTGTCCTGGGCTCCACCCACGGATTCTGGCACAGGAACAGGAACAGCCTCCCATCCGGATTAAAGTAGGTTTGCATTTCTTCCGCCACAGTCAGATCCGCCCTGAAACTATATACTTCATGTTGACCGAGAACCGCCGCACCGGATCCTATCCACAGTGCGATAATGAGGATCGTCTCGTATTTCATTTTGCTGAACAATAAAAGGGGAATATTGATTATTATTCTATTTGATAAGGATTTCCAGCTTTTTACCCAAACCGACCTCAATGATTTTCCTGAGCGTTCCCAGCTCGATATCTGAACGGTTGTTTTCGATTCTTGATATGTAATTCCTGGTGGTCCCGCTTCTGGCAGCAAGTTCCCGTTGGGTCATTCCAGCTTTCATCCTGTTATCTTTTACCAATCGTCCTATCTGTTCCTCATCTTTCTTTCCTTCAGGTTGACTGATAGCATAGATAGTATCCGGGCATATTTCGTATGGGGCTTCAATTAATCCTCCATGCAATCCGGGAATTGTCTGTTTAACATTTTTCCAGGATAAAGTATTGCTGTCTATTTCTACTTTTGCAAATTCCTGAGGGTCCTTTAAAATGTATTCTGGAGTGCCCTCTATTACTTCATTTCTGTTTAAGAATTCCTGGAAATCTATTACCTTGGATTCTCCATTATTGAATGTAACTGATATTGTAAGTCCATCTATCCAGTTGATCTGCAAAACCCTCGGCAATACATTCTTCCTTCTCATCTTAGATTTGGATTAAGCGAATAAAACATCTTTAATACTCTATTTGAGTGCAATGAAAGCCATTTTAATACCATCTTTTTCTGTTTTCCTGGAAAATAACCTACCCATACTTCCCCTGATTTACTAACAATCTGCACTTCATATTCACCATATTTAGCATGAATATGAGGTGGATTGTGGTCATTAGAATATACATATATTTTTAATCCATAATAGAATCAATCAATGGCATCACAAATATAGTAACGGGTACCTAATTAGGTACTATATCTAAAAAATTTTTATTCCGCCTGCGGATAGAATGCATTCTCAATGTGCTCGATCTCCACCCCGCCGGAATGATAGTAAACCGCGATCACATCGAAGCGGACGGGCATGCGGACATGGTAGAGCCGGATAAAGGCATCGGCTGCCAGGACGATGTGCCGTTGTTTCTTCCCGTCCACCACCTCCCAGGGCTGGTTCACCCGGTTCCCTTCCATGGATTTCACCTCCACGATCACCAGCTCGCCGTTGTGGACGGCGATCAGATCCAGCTCCTTCTTTCCCCAGCGCCAGTTGGACTTCCAGAGACGGTAGCCCCGGGTTTTCAGGTAATGGGCAGCCAGTTGCTCGGCCTTCCTTCCGAACCGGCAATGATTCATATCAGACGTTTCTTTCCCCTTGATATGGCAAATTCGTGCTCCATCAGCCATGGGTGACAGCTCATTTTATCCTATCTTTGTGCGGCTTTCACGTTCTTAAACCTCCGGGTTTAGCCAAAATTTCGAGTTGACGTATGACGAAACGACCCTTTAAACGGACCCTGGTCACTTCCGCACTGCCCTATGCGAACGGACCCCTTCACCTGGGACACCTGGCAGGAGTGTATGTCCCTTCCGATATCTATGTCCGTTACCTGCGGCAGCGGGGCAGGGATGTGATATCCATCTGCGGATCGGACGAGCACGGAGTGCCCATCACCCTGAAGGCCAGGCACGAGGGGACCACCCCGCAGGAGGTGGTGGACCGCTACCATGCCCTGAACAAGAAAGCTTTCGAGGATTTCGGGATCACCTTTGACATTTACGCACGCACCACCAGCCCGGTGCATTATGAAACCGCTTCTGAATTTTTCACGACCCTGTATGAAAAAGGGGTATTCATGGAAAAGACCTCGGAACAGTACTATGATGAGGAAGCGGCCGCTTTCCTGGCGGACCGGTACATCACGGGGACCTGTCCGCATTGCGGAAACCCCTGCGCATACGGCGACCAGTGCGAGCAATGCGGCACCTCGCTCAGTCCCACCGACCTGATCAACCCGGTTTCCACCATCAGCGGCAGCAAACCGGTTTTGAAAGAGACCAGGCACTGGTACCTGCCGCTGGACCGGTATGAAAGCTGGCTGAAAAAATGGATCCTCGAGGATCACCGGGAATGGAAATCCAATGTATACGGACAGTGTAAATCCTGGCTGGATCAGGGACTGCAGCCCCGGGCGGTGAGCAGGGACCTGGACTGGGGGGTGCCGGTTCCTCTGGAGGATGCCGAAGGGAAGGTGCTCTATGTGTGGTTCGATGCGCCAATCGGGTATATTTCAGCCACCAGGGAACTGACTCCGGAATGGGAAAAATACTGGAAGGACGGGGAGACCCGGATGATCCATTTCATCGGCAAGGACAACATCGTGTTCCACTGCATCATCTTCCCGGCCATGTTAAAAGCGGAGGGGAGTTATATTCTGCCCGACAATGTGCCCGCAAACGAGTTCCTGAACCTGGAAAACGACAAGATCTCCACCTCGCGGAACTGGGCCGTGTGGCTGCATGAGTACCTGGAGGATTTCCCCGGAAAGCAGGATGTGCTGCGGTATGTGCTCTGCGCCAACGCACCGGAAGCCAAGGACAACGACTTCACCTGGAAGGATTTCCAGAACCGCAACAACAACGAGCTGGTGGCCATCCTGGGAAATTTTGTGAACCGTGCCATGGTGCTGACCCATAAGTATTTCAGTGGAAAAGTGCCTGCGGTTACCCAACTGGCCCCCGCCGACAGCGAGGTGCTTGAACAGATCGGCGCCATCCGGGACAGCGTGGAACAGAGCCTGGAGAATTTCCGTTTCAGGGAGGCGGTAAAAGTGGCCATGGACCTGGCCAGGCTCGGCAACAAGTACCTGGCCGAGACGGAACCCTGGAAACTGATCAAACAGGATCCGGAAAGGGTGGCCACGATCCTGAATGTCGCCCTACAGATCTCTGCCAGCCTGACCCTGCTCATGGATCCGTTTCTGCCTTTTTCCATGAATAAGCTTCGTGAAATGCTCCGCTTCGGGGAAACTTCCTGGGAGCTGACCGGCAAACCGGACCTGCTGAAAGCGGGACATCTCCTCGGAGCCTCCTCCCTCCTCTTCGAAAAGATCGAGGACGAACAGATCACCGCACAACTGGATAAACTGATGCAAAGCAGGAACAACAACAAAGCACCTGACGATGTCGCCCCCCTGAAGGAAGAGATCTCCTTCGAGGATTTCACCAGAATGGACCTCAGGGCAGGGACCATCCTGGAAGCGGAAAAGGTCCCCAAAACAAAGAAACTGATCCGGATGACCGTGGATTTGGGCATGGAGCGGCGGACCATCGTGTCAGGGATCGCCGAGTATTACGATCCCGGAGAACTGCCCGGAAAAAAAGTCACGGTCCTCGCCAACCTGGCACCCAGGAATATCAGGGGGATCGAATCGAAGGGAATGATCCTGCTGGCGGAAAATCCCGATGGTTCACTGCACTTTATCCAGCCCGCGGCCCAGGCGGTAAACGGTTCGGAGATCAACTGATACGGGACCGGATCCCGGTGAGGTGAAAGCCCGGTGAGGTTAACGGGCAAGCAGCCAGCAATTCTGCAGCCCCGGTTCCGCCTTGAAGCCCTCCAGCCTCCTGAGCGCCTCCTGCTGGGTGGCATAGGAGGCCACGCTGACCCGGTACATGCGGTCATCGGTGATCATCACCTCTGCCCTGTACCCCTGTGCCCTCAACTGGTCCTGCAGTTCACTGGCATTTCTCAGGTACCGGAAACTACCTGCGATGATAAAATACCTGTCCCGGGAAACCTGTTCCCCGGGATCCGGGGTGACCTCCTCCGATTGGGTTCCGGCATTTTCCTGCCCCGCTACTGTCCCACCTTCATCCCCTGCCGGAGCGTTGGCTTGCTCCTCCGGCTGCGAGACCTCCGGCTGCGATACCACCGGCGCTTCCGGCCGGGTGCTTTTTTTCTTCAGGATGATGCCTTCCCTTCCGAATTGAATCCCTCCTTCCTTTGAGCGGTTCAGCGGAATAAAGATCAGTGCAAGCAGGATCAGGATCAGGGAGGCAGTGATGATCCAGATGGCCCTCCAGGCAGGTCTCCTGCGCTTTGTCTTCTCCCGGGGCTCCGGGGTCATCCAGGATGGGGTGAAATGTTCGGCCGTCCGTGTAGTCCGGACCGGTTCTTCGGCATCGGTCTCCCCGGCAAAGGGTTCCCCCGCATGATCTTTCCCTGCTGGTCCTTCCCCCGCAGGTTCCTCCGCGGAAGCCTTATCACTGGCAGCTTCATCCGCCAGCTCCCCGCCGGCAGTTTCAGCCTGAAAAGCGGCAGATTCGTCCAGCTCCAGGAGGTCCATGGGTTCCAGTCCGTACTGATCTGGTTCCAGGATCCAGGCGGGATCTGTATGGAAATGCACTTTCCCTTCATCATCCCGGCTGAATGTCCCCGTGTCAGGAAGGAGATAGTTCTCTCCTTTGTCCAGGGCAAACCGGATGGCATCCACCAGCTCCAGCACCTGCTGCTCGGCTTCCCCCGGATCCATATTTTCACCTGCCGAGCAGGTTGAGGCAAGCAGCCCGTCATCCTTGCTATATTTTTCGTCAAAACGGACCGACGGACCGGGCGGCCGGATCTTCCCCCCTGAAGGAGGGACTTCACCGGGAACCTCTTTCATCTGAAGATTGCCGAAACCCGGCAGGATGACACGCTTTCCCTCTGAAAGCAGCTGTCTGATATATTTTCCGATGACCACTTCTGATTTCATTACACTGGTAAATGTACTCACAGCCATGATGATTTCAAAACGAATTTATAAAACCCTTTTTTATTATCTTCGTACACTGTTTGATAATTATCTTACCCGTTTATGCATAAAGGAGCTGCGATGAAAGAGATACAGATGGTGGATCTCCACGGCCAGTATCTGAAGATCAGGACAGAAGTAGATGAGGCCATTCAGAGGGTGATCGATTCCACGGCATTTATTAAGGGGAAGGAAGTCTTTCTTTTCCAGGACGAACTTTCGGCCTACACGGGGGCCGGCCATACCATTGCCTGCGGGAACGGGACCGATGCCCTGCAGGTGGCCATGATGGCCCTCGGACTCCAGCCCGGCGATGAGGTGATCACCACCCCCTTCACGTTTATCTCCACCATCGAAGTGATCAAGCTTCTGGGAATGAAGCCCCTGCTGGTTGATGTGGAGAAGGGCAGCTTCAATATGGATCCCCTTTTGCTCCGGGAGGTGATCACCGAACGCACAAAGGCCATCGTCCCGGTACATCTGTTCGGACAGTGTGCCCACATGGAGAGCATCATGGAGGTTGCGGCCGAACACGGGCTGTTTGTGATCGAGGACAACGCACAGGCCATCGGTGCCGATTATCTCTTCTCAGACGGATCGACCCGCAAAGCCGGCACCATCGGGAACGTGGGCATCACTTCGTTTTTCCCCTCCAAAAATCTGGGAGCCTACGGGGATGGCGGGGCGCTCTTTACAAACGATCAGGGCCTGGCCGAAAAAATAAGTGCCCTGGTAAACCACGGGATGAAGCAGCGCTATTATTACGACTATGTGGGGGTCAATTCCAGGCTGGATACCCTGCAGGCGGCCATCCTCCGGGTGAAACTGAAGCAGCTTCCGGCCTATCACCTTGCCAGGCAGCAGGCGGCCCTGTTTTACGATAAGGCATTTTCGGGCATCGCAGGTTTGAACATCCCCGAACGGTCTCCCTACTCCACCCATGTCTTCCACCAGTACACCATCCGGGTTCCCCGGGAAGCCAGGGATCCCCTGAAAGAATGGCTGGCGGGAAAGAAGATCCCTTCCATGGTCTATTACCCGGTACCGCTTCACCTGCAGCATGCTTATGCCGACCTGGGATATGGCGCGGGTGATTTCCCGGTGGCCGAGAAATTATCACAGGAAGTGCTTTCCCTTCCCATGCACACGGAACTGGACACGGAACAGCTCTCATTCATCGCGGGACAGGTCCGCGCCTTTTTCAAACTGTGAAACATGAAAGACTATTTTGCACACGAAACAGCGGTGATTGATGAAGGGGTGCGGATCGGCACGGGGACAAAGATCTGGCATTTCTGCCACATCATGACAGGTTGTGTCATCGGCGAAAACTGCAACCTGGGCCAGAATGTGGTGGTCTCGCCCGAAGTGGTGCTGGGGAACAATGTGAAGGTCCAGAACAATGTGTCCATCTATACAGGGGTAATCTGCGAGGATGATGTCTTCCTGGGCCCTTCCATGGTCTTCACCAATGTGATCAATCCCCGCAGTGCCGTCAGGCGAAGGGACGAATACATGGCCACCGTGGTGGGCAGGGGGGCCACCATCGGCGCCAACGCCACTGTTGTCTGCGGAAACAGCATCGGAAGATATGCCTTCATCGGTGCGGGTGCGGTGGTGACCCGGGAGGTAAAGCCCTATGCCCTGGTGGTGGGCAACCCGGCCAGGCAGGTGGGCTGGATGAGTGAGTACGGCCACCGCCTTTATTTTGACGAGGAGAACATCGCGACCTGTCCCGAGAGCCATGAGCAATACAGGCTGGTGGACGGTGTCGTGACAAAAATAGAATCCTGATATGACAGAACCATTGAAGAACTTTGCTTTGATCGGGGTGGCCGGCTACATTGCCGAAAGGCACGTCAGGGCCATCCGGGATACCGGGAACAACCTGGTGGCCGCCCTGGATCCCTTCGACAGCGTGGGTTTTATTGACAGCTATTTCCCGGATGCAGATTTTTTTACCGAATTTGAACGGTTCGACCGGCACATTGCCAGGATGAACCGGACCGGGAAAAAAGTGGATTATGTAAGCATCTGTTCCCCCAACTACCTCCACGATTCGCACATCAGGTTTGCCCTCCGGAACGAAGCGGAAGCCATCTGTGAAAAACCGGTTGTACTGAATCCGTGGAACATTGATGCACTGCTGGATTACCAGCACGAAACCGGGAAAAAGGTCTGGAATATCCTTCAGCTGCGGCACCATCCCTCCATTGCCGCGCTCCGCGAGCAGGTGCTTGAAGGTCCGGCGGACAGGACTTACGACATTGATCTCTCCTACATCACCAGCAGGGGGAACTGGTACCATTACTCCTGGAAAGGCAACCAGGAGAAATCAGGAGGGATCGCCACCAACATCGGGGTGCATTTTTTCGATATGCTCACCTGGATCTTCGGGGAGGTGAAACTGAACATTGTCCACTTCCTGGAGCAGAGCAGGGCCGCTGGCTTCCTGGAGCTTGAAAAAGCACGTGTGCGCTGGTTCCTGAGCATCGAATACAATGACATTCCCCGGGAGATCAGGGACAACGGGCAACGCACCTACCGCTCCATTACCCTGGACGGAAAGGAGATCGAATTCAGCGGCGGATTTACCGACCTGCATACCATCTCATACCAGAAGATCCTGGAAGGAAAAGGTTTCGGCCTGGAGGATGCACGCAAATCGATCCAGACGGTATATGCCATCCGCAATGCCAACCCGGTGGGGATCAAAGGAGATTACCATCCCATCATTAAAAAAATTACGAGATGATTTACAATGATCTGATTCAGAAGAAAAAAAAGATGGCAGTCATCGGATTGGGATATGTCGGATTGCCCATCGCACTCGAATTTGCCAGGAAAATTCCGGTCATCGGCTTCGATATCAGGGAAGACCGCGTCCGGCTTATGAAGCAGCGGATCGATCCCAGCAATGAACTGGGACCTGAAGCCTTTGACGGCTGTGATATCAAGTTCACTTCCAGCCTTGAAGATATCAGGGAAGCTTCATTTTACGTGGTTGCTGTCCCGACCCCCGTCGATGAGCACAAGAAACCCGACCTGAGACCCGTGATATCGGCCACCGAAACGGTGGGGAAGGTGCTTTCCGAAGGGGATTATGTGGTGTACGAATCAACCGTATATCCGGGATGCACCGAGGAGGACTGCATTCCTTTGCTGAGCAAACTATCCGGGCTCAAATACATTGACCAGTTCAAGGTGGGGTTTTCCCCCGAGCGGATCAATCCGGGCGACCGGGAGCATACCCTGACGAAGATCTCAAAGGTCACCTCGGGATGCGATGAGGAATCGGCTGAAGAAATCGCCAAAACATATGAACTGGTCATCGAGGCCGGGGTGCACAGGGCCAGTTCCATCAAGGTCGCCGAGGCAGCGAAGATCATCGAGAATGCACAGCGGGATATCAACATTGCCTTTATGAACGAACTGTCCATGATCTTCAACAAGATGGGGATCAATACATACGAGGTCCTGGAAGCTGCTGGCACCAAGTGGAATTTCCTGAAGTTTCAGCCCGGACTGGTGGGGGGTCACTGCATCGGCGTGGATCCCTATTACCTTACCTACAAATCGGCAAAGTTCGGTCACCATGCCCAGATCATCAATTCCGGGAGGGCGATCAATGACGGAATGGCAGCCTATGTGGCCCGCCAGGTGACCCTGAAGCTCTCTTCGATCTTCCCCAACCTGAAAGATTGCAGAGTGCTGATAATGGGGGCCACCTTCAAGGAGAACGTGAGTGATATCCGGAACTCCAAGGTAGCCGATGTGGTCAGTGAACTGAAGGAGTTCGGGGTGCAGGTGGAGGTGGTGGACCCCCATGCCTCCCCTGATGAGATCCGCAAAGAGTACGGCTTTGAGCTTTCCCCCTCCATTCAGGGTCCCTATCACGGGATCGTGGTGGCGGTGAATCACAATGAATATGCCAGGTTGGATGAGGAGTACTTCCAGGGTATCACCGTTCCGGGAGCGGTGTTTGCAGACCTGAAGGGGATCTTCAGGGGACGGATCTCCTCCCTCAATTACTGGAGCCTTTAAATCACAGGGACCATGGCAACTGTTCTGGTCACAGGAGGCACCGGATACATCGGATCCCACACGGTGGTGGAGCTGCTGGGAGAAGGACACGAAGTGGTGGTCATTGACAACCTTTCCAATTCCGAACCTGAAGTGCTGGAAGGGATCGCTTCGATCACCGGGAAAATGCCCTTCTTTGAAGAGGTGGACCTCAGAAACAGGGAAGCCACGTACGGTGTATTCGAAAAGTATCCCCGGATCGATGCGGTCATTCATTTTGCCGCCTTCAAGGCGGTGGGGGAAAGCGTGGAAAAACCCCTCACCTATTATGAAAACAACCTGCTTTCGCTGATCCACCTGCTGGAGGCCATGAACCGGTACGGGGTGCATCATTTTCTCTTCTCCTCATCCTGTACCGTGTACGGAGAACCCGACCGGCTGCCTGTCACCGAGGATGCTCCGGTAAAAGAGGCCAGTTCGCCTTACGGGAACACCAAACAGATCAGCGAGGAGATCCTGCGGGATGCGATGGTTCCATCCCCGCAATTAAGGGTCATTTCCCTTCGTTACTTTAATCCCATCGGAGCCCATCCTTCGGCATTGATCGGGGAACTTCCCCTGGGCGTCCCCAATAACTTGGTCCCTTTCATCACCCAGACGGCCATCGGCATCCGGGACCAGCTCAATGTGTTCGGGGATGATTACAATACCCCTGACGGAACGGCCATCAGGGATTACATCAACGTGGTGGACCTGGCCAGGGCCCACGTAACGGCCATTGACAGGATGCTGCAGGGGAAACAGCGCTCTCCCTACGAAGTCTTTAACCTGGGTACCGGTAAGGGGCTTTCCGTATTTGAGATCATCCATGCTTTCGAAAAAGCCACCGGAGTGAAGGTCATGTACCGGGTGACGGGAAGGCGCGAGGGGGACGTGGAACAGGTCTGGGCGGACACCGGGTACGCCAACAGGGAACTGGGCTGGAAAGCGGAAAGGGGGATCGGGGAAACCCTTCTTTCAGCCTGGAACTGGGAGAAGCATTTGCAATCAAAAAAACCAGCGGATGAATCCCACTCCTCATAAAATCCTGCTGATCACAGGAGGGGCCGGATTTATCGGATCCCACGTGGTCCGGAAAATGGTGGCAGACCATCCTGATTACCAAATTATTAACCTGGACCAGCTTACCTACGCGGGCAACCTTGAGAACCTGAAGGATGTGGAGGACCTACCCAATTACACCTTCTTAAGGGGGAACATTACGGATGAATCATTCCTTGAGGATCTGTTCAGCCGGTATTCATTCGACGGGGTGATCCACCTGGCCGCCGAATCGCATGTGGACCGTTCCATCACGGATCCCATGGAGTTTATCCGGACCAACATTGTGGGCACGGTCAACCTCCTGAACTGCTGCCGCACTGCCTGGCAGGATCCCGCGGATCACCTGTTCTATCACATTTCCACCGACGAGGTGTACGGAAGCCTGGGGGAGGAAGGTTCCTTCACGGAAGAAACCCCGTATGACCCGCGCAGTCCCTATTCCGCATCCAAAGCCAGCTCCGATCACCTGGTCAGGGCCTACTTCCACACCTACGGATTGCCCGTGGTGATCTCCAACTGTTCCAACAATTACGGTCCCAACCAGTTCCCGGAAAAGCTGATCCCGCTCTCCATCCACAACATCCTTCACATGCGGCCCATTCCCATTTACGGGAAAGGGGAGAATGTGCGGGACTGGCTCTACGTGGAGGACCATGCCGCTGCCATTGACCTGGTCTTTCACCGGGGGGTGCGGGGACGGACCTACAACATCGGGGGGATGAATGAATGGAAGAATATTGACCTGATCCGGCTGCTGTGCGGCATCATGGACAGGGAGCTGGACAGGGAGCCCGGCACTTCTGCGGGACTGATCACTTTTGTGAAGGACCGCGCGGGACATGATCTCAGGTACGCCATCAATGCCACCCGGATCAGAAGCCAGCTCGGCTGGAAGCCCGACCATACCTTCGAGCAGGGATTGAAGAAAACAGTGGCCTGGTACCTGACAAACCAGGACTGGATGGAACGGGTCACCTCCGGTGCCTACAAATCCTACTACGAGCAACAGTACGGGAACCGCTGACAGGCTCCCAGGGCCGTCCGGTCATTCCACGGTAACCGACTTGGCCAGGTTCCTGGGCTGGTCCACGTCGCACCCGCGCATGACCGCGATGTGATAGGCGATCAGCTGCAACGGGATCACCGACGGGATGGCTACCAGCGACTCATCTGTTTCCGGGATCTCGATCACATGGTCGGCCATCTTCCTGATGGTTTTATCCCCCTCGGTCACAATGGCAATCACGTTTCCGTTCCTGGCCTTGACCTCCTGAATGTTGCTGACGATCTTCTCATAGGATTTGTCCCTGGTGGCAATGAACACCACAGGCATGTTTTCATCGATCAGGGCGATGGGCCCGTGCTTCATCTCCGCCGCAGGATAGCCCTCGGCATGGATATAAGAGATCTCCTTCAGTTTCAGGGCCCCTTCCAGTGCAACCGGGAAGGATACCCCGCGTCCCAGGTACAGGGCGTTGGTCGTATTTTTATAAATGCCCGCAATGTGTCTGAAGGCTTCGTTGTTCTGCAGGATCTGCTCTATTTTTCCGGGGAGCTCATTCAGCTCCCTGATCAGTTCGGCGGACCGTTTCTTATCCAGCAATCCCTTTTCGCTTCCGATCATGATCGCCATCATGGTCAGCACGGTCACCTGGGCCGTGAAGGCTTTGGTGGAGGCAACCCCGATTTCCGGGCCCGCATGGGTATACACCCCGGCATGCGTCTCCCTGGAAATGGACGATCCTGCCACATTGCAGATGCCCAGCACCAGCGCCCCGGCCTCCTTGGCAAGCTGGATGGCCGCCAGGGTATCCGCGGTTTCCCCGCTCTGGCTGATGGCCAGGACCACATCCTCCGGACCGATCATGGGATTCCGGTACCTGAATTCAGAAGCATATTCCACCTCCACCGGGATCCTTGCCAGATCCTCCAGCAGGTATTCCCCCACCAGGCCGGCATGCCATGAAGTGCCGCAGGCGATTACCACAAGCCTTTTTGCATGCACCAGTTTCTCTTTCACCGCATACAGACCGCCAAGCCGGATTTCATTGGTGTCCAGCCTGATCCTGCCTCTGAAAGTATCCTGGATGGACCGGGGCTGCTCGAAGATCTCTTTGAGCATGAAATGGTCGTACCCGTGTTTTTCGATCTCGGAGATTCCCAGGTCAATGGTCTGTATGTCTGGGGTCAGGATATCATTGGTCAGGTTTTTCAGCAACAGTTCATCCCTTCTGATCAGGGCCACATCGTTGTTGTTCAGGTAGACCACCCGGTCGGTGTATTCAACGATGGGGGTGGCATCGGAGGCAATGAAATATTCCCCTTCGCCCAGTCCGATCACCAGGGGACTGCTCCTGCGGGCGGCAATGATCATGTCCGGTTCCTCGTTGGAGATCACCACAAGGCCGTATGCACCGATCACTTTTTGCAGTGCAAGCCTCACGGCGATCTCCACGCTCACTTTCTGTGTGGTGTAGATGTACTCGATCAGGTTGGCCAGCACCTCTGTGTCGGTCTCACTGTAAAAACGCATCCCCTGCTCGGTCAGGCTCTGTTTCAGGTCCGAATAATTCTCAATGATCCCGTTGTGAATGATGGTGAACAATCCTTTTTCCGAATGATGCGGGTGGGCGTTCACATCGTTGGGTTCCCCGTGGGTGGCCCAGCGGGTATGTCCGATCCCCACCGTACCCGAGGTATCGGCCCCCTGCACAAATTCTTCCAGCTCGGAGACTTTTCCCTTTTTCTTGTAGATGGCCGTCCTGCCGTTCAGCAGGGCGATCCCCGCGGAATCATAGCCGCGGTATTCCAGTCTTTTCAATCCTTTGATCAGGACCGGGTAGGCTTTTCTGTTCCCGATGTAGCCGATAATTCCACACATGGCTGTTTACAGTTTTAAATAAACCACCTCCAATCTGACACGCTGCCGGTTGGCCGGAAGACTGCTCCAGAGTTTGGCGAACCTGGGATTCCCCCTGGCATCGGACACCTGAAGGATGAAATTGTTCTCCAGCACCTCCTGGTTGACCATGGCCTGGAAATGGAGTGTCACGTTGAAGCGGTAAGAATAGGTTGTATCAGAGAACATGCCCGAAGACACGGGCTTCAGGTATCCTCCGAACCTGCTGGCAGCATTGTCAATCTGCCTGAGGGAGATGTAATCATAAAGGGATTCATAGCTGCCCCCGTCCCTTTCGAACAGAGTCATGAGCCGGTTGGGCAGCGTCCCCAGGGAAATGCCGCTTTCCGATTCGGGAACCACATCAAAAACGAGGGAGGCGGAGCTGATCACGACCGGTCCCCTGTCTATCCAATCCTGAAGGGTGGCAATTGAGAACCTGGTATTCACACCGGCCATCCCCTGTACGTAACAGTAACGGGAGGAACCCTCTTCCCTGTCAATGATCCCGGCCAGGTAAGTGCCCGAGTAATCGTGCTCGAACACGTTGACCTTCTGGCTGGAATATTCGTTAATGGCAAAGGTGGACCACACGAAGTCCTGTCCGGCCGTGCTGTCCACTTCAGTGCTGTCGGATGCATACTTCATGGCCACCCTGCTCAAAGCGTTGTTGAGCTGTATGCCGGCCACCGCTCCGGCTGCCGACTCAGATTCCGCTACGATGTAAAATCCCCTGAACTCCTCCTTGAAGAGGGAGTCATTCCTGAAAACCGCTGTATCGGTCTCCCGGACATAGAATTTATCCAGGTATTCCGGATCGTCAATCAAAAATGAATAGGTGGTGTTGCTTCGGGGGATGACGCTGGTCTCGGCCAGCGGGACCGGATCATATCTGCCTTCCGGATCGAAATTGGAGTAATATACCGAATCCCTGTAGATGGGCTCGGTCAGTTCATGCACCCGGAAGGTCATCCGTGCTGCTGTATCTCCGTCCAGCCCGGCTACATGAAGATACAGCACCAGGGAGTCGATCGTCAGGTTCGGACCGGTTTTGTAAGTGAGGGTGGGATTGTACTGGGTGATCAGGGAAGCCTTCGACAGACCCACCATCGTATCCCGGGTGGAACCCGCCAAAAAAAGCCTGGTGTTTTCACCCCGCTCGTGCGTCATCAACGGCTTACCGGTCACGGGACTGGCGTTGATCTCAAAAATGGTGTCGCGGAAAAGGAAAACAGCATCGTCCGGGGGCAGCAGATCGGTTCCCAGTTCCTGGTCATCCACCTGGCACGACCATCCCGCCAGCACCATGATACCCGTGATGAGTGCACGGACCCACAAATCCTTCTTCTTCATTGTGCAAAAAAAAGCTTACGCGTTGATGACTCTGTCATAGAAAACGGAGAACCTGTCCACATATTTTTTGTTGTCCGCATATTCCAAAAATGGTTTGCCCTCCTCCTTCAGGATCCGGATGACAGACTCCGGCAGGCTGGCACTCCCCTGGTTCAGTCCATCGGAGTACTTTGCCGCCAGCCTGATAATGTTATCATAACTTGGATCTTCGACCATGCTGACGTGGTTATCTGAAACACCGTCCACCAGGATCTTTCTGGCGAACGCACTGTTCAGTTTTTGCGAAAAGCCATGATCGTAAGCGGAAAATATGACCTTTGACCCGGAAAACAGCGGATCTTCCCGGTAAGCCTTCTTGATATACAGCGGAACCAGGGATGTAAACCAGCCGAGACAGTGCACCAGGTCAGGTGACCAGCGGAGTTTCCTGACGGTCTCCAGCACCCCCCTTGCGAAAAAGATCATTCGCTCATCGTTGTCTTCAAAAAACCTGCCTTTCGAATCGGCCACCGTGTGCTTCCGGTGAAAATAATCCTCATTGTCGATGAAATAGACCTGCATCCGGGCTGCCTGAATGGAGGCGACCTTGATGATCAGCGGATGATCGGTATCATCAATGATCAGGTTCATCCCCGAGAGCCGGATCACTTCATGCAGCTGGTTCCTCCTTTCATTGATATTCCCGTATTTCGGCATGAAAGTACGGATCTCCTTTCCGGTCTCCTGGACGGCCTGGGGAAGCATCCTGCTGATCAGGGAAAGCTCGGTTTCGGGTAAATAGGGAGTGATTTCCTGGGATACGAACAGTACCTTTTTACTTTCCATCTTCCAACCCTGGATATTAGATCAGGCAAATTTACTAAAAATTATTGACACCCCAAGTGAAGTCTGTGACAGGGACCGTATGGAACATCTGACATTTTCCATATATTTGCCCCTCCAATTATCCGATGATCGTATACCGGACCAGACAGGATGTTGCCGCTCATCTGGATGCAACCCGAGACCTCGGGAAGCGCATCGGATTTGTGCCCACCATGGGAGCCCTGCATCGGGGACACGCTTCGCTGATCGAGAGAGCCGGGAAAGAAAATGACATCCTGGTGGTAAGTATTTTCGTCAATCCGACCCAGTTTAACGAACCTGCCGATCTTGAAAATTATCCAAGGAAGATGGATGAAGATCTGAAAATGCTCAGGGATCTGGAGACGGACGTTGTGTTTACCCCGTCCGAGAAAGAGATGTACCCGGAAGAGGACAGCAGGACCTTTGATCTGGGGGGACTTGACAAAGTGATGGAGGGTACATTCAGGAAGGGTCATTTTAACGGTGTGGCCCAGATCGTCAGCAAATTGTTCGAGACGGTCCGGCCCCACCGGGCGTATTTCGGCCAGAAGGATTTTCAACAGCTGGTGATCATCAGGAAACTGGTGGAACTGATGAACCTGGATATCTCCATTGTCGGTTGTCCCATTATCCGCGAGCCGGACGGCCTCGCCATGAGTTCCCGCAACGAACTGCTCAACAGGGCAGAGCGGAAAGCAGCTCCCCACATTTACCAGATCCTGATGGCCGCAAAAGAACAGAAGGCGATGCGTTCGCCCGTGGAGGTGAGATCCTGGGTGGCCGGACAGTTCGACAACCTGTCCCTGATGGAGCTGGAATATTTTGAAATCGTGAATGACACGGATCTCAGTCCCGTCCGGTCATGGACAGAGCCTGGCCGGAAGGTGGCATGCATCGCTGTCCGGCTGGGGAAGGTCCGGCTGATCGATAATATCTTTTTTGATTAACTTTGTAAAGTAAATCAAACCCGAAACAGGAAGGTGCCGTTATGAACATTGAAGTTGTTAAGTCCAAGATACACAGGGTGACCGTCACCGAAGCCAACCTGAACTACGTGGGCAGCATCACCATCGATGAAGACCTGATGGATGCGGCCAATCTCATCGAGAATGAAAAAGTACAGGTGGTCAATATCAACAACGGGGAACGGCTTGAGACCTATGTGATCAGGGGAAAAAGGGGAAGCGGGGAGATCGTCATGAACGGACCGGCCGCCCGTAAAACAGTGGTGGGGGATGTGATCATTATCATGTCTTACGCTTCCATGGATTTTGAAGAGGCGAAATCATTCAGGCCCGCGGTGATCTTTCCGGACACCATGACCAACAAAATCACCTGATCACAGTTTTGAAAAAAATCCTCTCACAAATTCTGAAGGTTGCCGGCTTCCTCGCACTGGGTATCCTGCTTCTCTATTTTGCCTTCAGGGGAATCGCCCTGGATTCACTCCTTGCAACACTCCGGGAAGCCAATTTCTGGTGGATCGGCCTTTCCCTGGTGTTCGCACTGATCGCGTTTCTCAGCCGTGCGCGGCGATGGGTCCTTCTCATTGAACCCCTCGGCTACTCCCCTTCTTTCAGGAATACTTACCATTCATTGATGGTGGGATATCTTTTCAATTACGCCCTTCCCAGACTGGGCGAGGTGACCCGCTGCGTGACCCTGGGAAAGAAGGAGAAGATCCCTGTGGATTCACTGATCGGGACCGTCATCATGGAGCGGGTGTTCGACCTGATCATGCTGTTCCTGATCCTGCTGGTTTTGCTGGTCGGACGGATGGAAAAATTCGGGGCCTTCTTCAGCGAGCAGGTGATCATGCCCCTTCAGCAGAAGTTTGAGGGAACCTTCGGGGGCGCCCTTCTTTTCTGGCTGCTGTTTGCCGGATCGCTCGTGATCGTGCTGCTGCTTTTGTATATCTACCGGAAACGTCTGGATCATTTTATCGTGGTCCGAAAAAGCAGGGACATCATCAAGGGGATCATCGAGGGACTGAAGACCTTTTACCAGATGAAGCACAAGTGGGAATTTGTGTTCCACTCCTTTTTCATCTGGTTCAATTACATCATGATGACCTGGGTGGTGGTATTTGCCCTCCGGGAGACTTCCCATCTGACCTTTATTGACGGGATATTTCTGCTGGTGGTGGGCGGCCTGGGCATGGCGGCCCCGGTTACGGGGGGATTCGGAGCCTATCACTGGATTACCTCCAGGGGGCTCGTTTACGTATACGGACTTCCCCTCGAACTTGGAGGGGCTTACGCGATCCTCACCCATGAATCCAATTCCTTCTTCACCATCCTGCTGGGCGCGGTATCCTATACCCTGATCCTCTTGTCGCGCAGAAAAGAATCCCTGAATGTGCCTGAAGATTCCCCGACCAAAACCGAAACGTAGCATGCGAACGTATGAAGAGATACAGCAGCGGATCACCACGCCGGAAGAGGCGGGGAAGCTGTTCAGTGCCTCCTTCCGGAAACACCGCAGGATCGTTTTCACAAACGGCTGTTTTGACCTGCTGCACCGGGGCCATGTTTATTACCTTTCCCGGGCAGCGGAGATGGGCGATGTGCTGGTGGTGGGACTCAACAGCGATGATTCCGTCACCCGGCTGAAGGGAGCCGGAAGACCGCTGAATCCGCAGCAGGCCAGGGCCGAAGTGCTTGCGGCACTGGCATCTGTGGAATATGTAATCATCTTTCCGGAGGATACCCCCCTGGATTTGATCCTGAAGATCCGGCCGGACGTGCTGGTAAAAGGAGGTGACTACAGGGCGGCCGATGTGGTGGGTTCCCGGGAAGTGGTCTCCTGGAACGGAAGGGTGGAGATCATCCCGCTGCTCGAAGGATATTCCACCAGCTCGATGATCGGCAGGCTCTCCTGATCCGGGTTCGGATCGTTTGATTATCTTTATGCCTGTTCAGATCCTTTATGGCCAGAACCAAATCTGTTTATGTCTGTCAGAACTGCGGAGCCGAGTCTCCCAAATGGATCGGCAGGTGTCACTCCTGCGGCCAGTGGAACACCTATGTGGAACAGGTGATCTCACGGGGATCCGCTTCCTTTGCAGAAAACAAGTCCAATGCAGAACCCTTTCATCTTGGAGAGGTGCAGCCGGAGAAGGTTGCCAGGATCGATTTGATGAACGATGAATTCAACCGGGTGCTGGGGGGAGGCATCGTACCCGGATCGGTCATCCTGATCGGCGGGGAACCCGGGATCGGAAAATCTACGCTGGCGCTGCAGGTGGCCATGAAAACAGGCATCAAAACCCTGTACATTTCCGGTGAGGAGAGCCCCCAGCAGTTACGGCTCAGGGCAGACCGGCTCGGGGGAGACGGCGGAGAGTGCCTGGTGCTGGCGGAAACAGGCCTGAACGCCATCCTCAACCGGGTGACGGAGATCAAACCCGGACTGCTGATCGTTGATTCCATCCAGACGCTGGTTGCCGACGAGATCGAATCGGCCCCGGGCAGCATCTCACAGGTAAGGGAATGTGCCGCACGCCTGCTGAAGATGGCCAAGGAAACCCACATTCCGGTGATCCTGATCGGCCACATCACCAAGGAAGGGAGCATCGCCGGTCCCAAGGTGCTGGAGCACATTGTGGATTGCGTGCTTCAGTTCGAGGGAGATTCACACCACATTTACAGGATACTGAGGGCCAGCAAGAACCGGTTCGGTGCCACTTCCGAGATCGGGGTGTTTGAAATGACAGGGGAAGGATTGCACCAGATTAAAAATCCTTCCGAGTTGTTGATCAACCAGCATCCTCCCGATCTGAGCGGTTCGGCCATTGCGGCCAATGTGGAGGGGATCAGGCCGTTCATGATCGAAGTCCAGGCGCTGGTCAGCACCGCCGTTTACGGCACCCCTCAACGCACTTCCACCGGATTTGATATCAGGAGACTGAGCATGCTGCTGGCCGTGCTGGAGAAACGCGCCTCATTCAAACTGGCAACCAGGGATGTGTTCATCAATATCGCCGGCGGACTCCGTGTGGATGACCCCGCCATCGACCTGGCCGTCGTTGCGGCGGTGCTCTCTTCCTCGGTTGACATCCCCATCAACCAGCTGACCTGCTTTGCAGGGGAAGTGGGTCTTTCGGGGGAAGTGAGACCGGTCAGCCGGATCGAGCAGCGGCTCGGGGAGGCAGATAAACTGGGAATGAAAAAGATCCTCCTGCCCGGCTTCAACAGGAAACGGGTCGATCCGGGCAGGTATGGCCTGGAAATCCTGGAGATAAACAGGGTACAGGAGATTCCGAAACATCTGTTCGGCTGATGAACGGACCCGATCCAACGGACCGCCCCCTGTTCAGGGAAGACTACCGCCCCGGGATCCCGCATTACCCGGTCCGGAACCCGGAAATCAGATCGGGCGGCGAATATTATTTCGAAACCGGCAGCGGTCTCCGCTACCAGGTCATGTTTGCCGTCAAAAAAAACAACTCCCTGGAACACATCCTGAACTTCAGTGTCCTGAACGAGGAGTATGAAGATGAGTACAGCGTCACCAACAGGGGGGAGATCTACAGGGTGATCGCAACCGTGGTGGAGATCATCAGGCTTTACCATATGCATCATGCATGTGCCGTCAGTTATGAATTCAGCGGCGAATTCAAGGATAATCGTGAAAACCGGGAAGCCAGCATCCGCACCCTTCTTTATTTCCGAAAGGCAAAAGAGATCATCCATCCCTCCTGGGAAGTGGAACTGAAGGGAAACCGGGTGCTGGTGCGCCAGAAAAAAAATCAGGGGTGACATGAAGGATGTGGTCCTGAAGATCGAACGGCTTACCCTGCAGGCAGGGGATGAAAGACCCGTGGACGAAATCAGCCTGGAGCTGAAGAGGGGAAAGTTCACCGGACTGGCAGGGGAGTCAGGTTCCGGAAAGACCCTCACCGCCCTGTCCGTTCTGGGACTCCTCCCCCCGGCAGTACGAATGACTTCGGGATCGATCCTGTTCTCTCCGGCAGCGGGAGACCCGGTCGACCTGACCGCCCTTTCGCCGAAAAAGATGTGCCGTATCAGGGGACACCGGATCTCCATGATCTTCCAGGAACCCATGACTTCCCTCAATCCTTCCATGCGGTGCGGGGATCAGGTGCTGGAGGTGATCCGTCTCCACCTGGGAGGGGATTTCCGTTCGATGCGCTCCATGGTGCTGAGGCTTTTCGATGAGGTGAAGCTGCCCGATCCCGGGAGCATTTACAGATCGTGGCCACACCAGCTTTCGGGGGGACAGCGGCAGCGGGTGATGATCGCCATGGCCCTGGCCGCACGTCCGGAGCTGATCATCGCCGACGAACCGACCACCGCGCTGGACGTGACCGTTCAGAAAAGCATTCTGGACCTGCTTTCGGAACTGCGTAAAAAGTACCACCTTTCGATCCTTTTCATCACCCATGACCTGACGGTCCTGAAACAGATCGCCGACCGCATGGTGATCATGTACCGGGGGAAAGTGGTGGAAACGGGCAGTGCCCGGAAGATATTTGAAGCCCCTGAAGCGCCCTATACAAAAGGCCTGATCGCATGCAGGCCGGGACTGGACAATACTCCTTACCGCCTTCCGACCCTGTCGGACTTCATGGCCGGGAAGCCACCCGAAACCCGGGAGCTGAAAAAGCCCGGGATCCCTGCCGGAACCCCGCCTCTTCTGAGGATCCGGAATCTTTCAAAATGGTATGCAAGAGATCGCGGGAAAAGGGTCATCAAGGCGGTCGACGGGATCAGTTTTGACGTGTACCGGGGTGAAACGATGGGTCTTGTGGGTGAGTCAGGCTGCGGGAAAACCACCCTGGGGAGGACCATCCTGAGGCTGGTGGAGGCCAATTCGGGGGACATCGATTTCGATGGAAAAAACCTGCTCACCTGTTCCCGGTCAGCCCTCAGAAAGATCCGCAGGCAGATCCAGGTGGTGTTCCAGGATCCCTACTCATCCCTCAGCCCGAGAAGGACGGCCGGACAGATCATCAGGGAGCCCATGGAGATCCACCAGATCGGCCGCAGCACCGCCGAAAGAAGTGCAAGGACGGCCCGCCTGCTGGAACAGGTGGGAATGAAAGCTTCCGACATGGACCGGTATCCTCATGAGTTTTCGGGGGGACAGCGTCAGCGGATCGGTATCGCCAGGGCACTGGCCTGCAATCCCGCATTCCTGATCCTGGATGAGGCCGTTTCGGCACTCGACGTAAGCGTGCAGGCGCAGATCCTGAACCTGCTCAATGAGCTGAAGGAGACATACCAGCTCACCTATGTATTCATCTCCCATGATCTGACGGTGGTCAGGTACATGTCGGACCGGATCCTGGTTATGAAAGACGGTTCAATCGTGGAGGAGGGAAGGGCCGACTCGGTCTATCAGGCGCCCTCCCATCCGTATACGGAAAAGCTGATCAAATCGATCCCCGGATAGCCATCCGCCCGGGGGTCAGAATTCATCAAATCCGCCTGAGCCGGCTTCGGCAATATCCGGACAATCCAGATCCACGAAAAAGTCATTGGGTTTGTTGAATTCGTCTTCCTGGGTAATGCGGAGGGTGGTGTCGGCATACACCCGCCTGAGGAATTCCCCGTAAATGGGCAGGGCCATATTCCCGCCCGCACCCATTCCGAGCAGGTCGAAGTGTATGGACCGGTCCTCCCCGCCCACCCAGACACCGGCGGTTAACCTGGGAGCAAGGCCGATATACCAGCCGTCGCTCTGATTCTGGGTGGTACCCGTTTTTCCCGCCAGTTCGCCTTCAAACCCGTAGTAATGCCTCAGCCGGTTGGCGGTTCCTGCGTAATACTCCCCCATGTACTGTCCCGTCATGTCCACCACGTTCCTGAGCAGGGTGAGCATGAGATAGGCGGTCTCTTCGCTGATGGCCTCCGTTTCCCTGGGATGAAAGGTGGAGATCACATTACCGTACCGGTCCTCGATGCGCGTCACATAACTCGGGCTCACATAAATCCCGCTGTTGGTGAAAGTGTTGAAGGCTCCCACCATTTCTTCCAGGGAGATATCGGAAGGCCCGTAGATGAGACTTGGGACGGGATCAATGTAGGAGGTCACCCCCATTTTTCGCATGATCCGGATCACATTCTCCGGATTGAAATTCTTATAGAGCCATGCGGAAACCCAGTTATGGGATGTGGCAAGACCCCACTTGAGGGAAACTTTCTTGCCCACAAACTTCATGCTGGGCGCCCTGGGTGTGTAAGTGGAATCGTTGACCACATCCTCGAATGTGATGGGAACCAGCGGGATCATTTCGCACGGTGAATAATTCTCCTGCATGGCCAGCAGGTAAAGGAATGGTTTGATGGTCGACCCCACCTGCCTTCTGCCCTGGTATACATGTTCATACTGGAAATAGCGGTAGTTGTGTCCGCCTACAAAAGCCCTGACCTCTCCCGATGACGGATCCATGGCCATGAATCCCGCCCTGAGGATATGCTTCATGTACCTGATGGAGTCCATTGGACTCATCACTGTATCCACCGGACCGTCCCATGTGAACAGCTCCATTCGGACGGGCTGGTCGAACACCTCCAGGATGGAATCCCAGGAAACGCCGGCATCGTTCAGGTGCTGGTACCGTTCGGTCCACCTCACGGAACGATACAGGATCTGCCGGGCCTCCTCCCTGGAAATATCCTCAAACGGTGCGTTTGGCCTTCCCTTCTTCTCCCTGAAGAAAGCCGGCTGCAGGTAATCCTTCATCTGTATCTCAACGGCCTCCTCGGCATACTGCTGCATCCGGCTGTTGATGGTGGTAAAGATCTTCAGACCGTCGCTGTAAAGGTTGTACTGTGATCCGTCCGGTTTGAGATTCTTGTTGATCCAGCCATACAAAGGATCGCCGGCCCACCGGAGGGAGTCCCTCCGGTAACGCTCCCATTCAAGGATGCCTGCATTTCTGCCCGGGGGCTGCGGCTTGCTCTTGTTCATGAATCCGGAGAGGAAGATCCGGAAATGCTTCGCGTAGCCCGATAGGTGACTGGCAAGGTTATAATCGATGCTGATGGGCTGCTGCTTCACCGAATCCGCAACCTCCGGATCAATATAACCATACTTCTCCATCTGGCTGAGGACCGTATTCCGGCGGTGGAACGACCGAACCGGATTGATCCTGGGATTGAATGCCGTGGGCGCCTTCAGCATTCCCACCAGGATGGCAGCCTGGTCCAGGGTCAGCGAGTCGGAGGTGGTGTTGAAAAATGTTCTTGCCGCAGACTGGATCCCCACGATGGATTCGCCTCCGAAAGCCACCGTGTTCAGATACATCACGATGATCTCCTCCTTGGTATAGCTCCGTTCCAGCCGTACCCCGGTATTCCACTCCTTGAATTTCATCACGGCCATATGGGCGGCTTTCCCAACCCAGGTCCTGCTCACGGTGGTATCCCTTGGAAACAGGTTTTTGGCCAGCTGCTGCGAAATGGTGCTTCCGCCCCCTTCATCCCTGCGCAGGATAATCGACTTGACCAGCACCCTTGCCAGGCTTCTCACATCTATTCCCGAATGTCCGTAATACCGTACATCCTCGGTGGCGACCAGGGCATCCACCAGGTGCGGGGAAAGATCCTGGTAATCCACGAAGGTGCGGTTTTCGATAAAATACTTTCCGAGCAGCTCACCATCCACGGTGATAATCTCCGAGGCAAGGTTGGTCTGCGGATTTTCCAGTTGCTCAAACCCGGGCATGAATCCCAGTTTCCCGTTTCCGATCAGGATCATGATGACAACGAAGGCGAGAATGGGCAATGTGAAAAGGGACCAGAGGATGATCAGGTATTTCCTGGTCTTGCTGGGTGTAAGCACCATGGGCTGCTGTGTTTGCATCAAAAATACAATTATTTATTCCAAAATTTTGATGATGGACGCTCATTTGACTTATTTTGTGGTCTATTTGAAAACGAGGGAGCGTGGAAAAAATGATAGAGAATCTCGTAATTGTTGAATCTCCTGCAAAGGCCAGGACCATTGAAAGGTTTCTCGGAAAGGAGTATACGGTCAAATCAAGTTTCGGTCATATCCGTGACCTTGCCAAAAAAAACCTGGGGATCGATATTGATCAGGGATTCAGTCCCACCTATGTGGTCCCCCCCGAGAAGAAAAAGGTGGTGAAGGAACTGAAGGACCTGGTTAAAAAATCCGGCACCATATGGCTCGCCACCGATGAGGACCGTGAGGGAGAGGCCATTGCCTGGCATCTTTACGAGGAGCTGGGACTGAACAAAGAGAAAACCCGCCGGATCGTGTTTCATGAAATCACCAGGGATGCCATCCGGGATGCCCTTCAGCACCCGAGGTTCATCGATTTTGACCTGGTCAATGCACAGCAGGCCAGGAGGATTCTTGACAGGCTGGTGGGATTTGAACTCTCTCCGCTGCTGTGGAAAAAGGTCAAGCCGTCCCTTTCGGCCGGACGGGTGCAATCCGTGGCCGTGAAACTGATCGTCGAAAAAGAGAGGGAGATCCAGGACTTCACCCCGAGGAAATATTTCCGGGTCACCGCCCTGTTTTCCGCTCCGGAAGGAAAAGAGGGTACGAGCCAGTTCAGGGCAGATCTTTCCAAACGTTTCGACACCCTTGAGGAAGCCCGCGGTTTCCTGGAAAAGTGTAAGAGCAGCACCTTTGCGGTGAAGGATGTAGAGATGAAACCCGTGACCAAATCACCCGCCCCTCCCTTTACCACCTCCACCCTGCAGCAGGAAGCCAGCCGGAAACTTGGTTTTTCTGTGAACCAGACGATGAGTGTTGCGCAGCGGCTCTACGAGTCGGGGAAGATCACTTATATGAGAACCGATTCGGTGAATCTCTCCAAACTGGCCATCGGGACCGCGGCAAATAAGATACGGGACACTTTCGGGGAGAAATATTTGAAGTCCAGAAATTTCACCACACGCACCAAGGGGGCCCAGGAAGCGCATGAAGCCATCAGGCCCACATACATGGACCATGCCGAAGTGGAGGGCAGCCGGCCGGAGCAGAAGCTCTATGAACTGATCTGGAAACGGACCATCGCCTCCCAGATGAGCGAGGCAAAGCTTGAAAAGACCACCGTTACCATCAGCATTTCCGGTGCCCCGGAGCATTTTGTGGCCACGGGAGAAGTTCTCAAATTTGACGGCTTCCTGAAAGTCTACATGGAATCCAGTGATGAGGACCAGGAAGAGGAATCCAGGGGACTGCTGCCCCGGCTGAAGGTAAGCGATACGCTTTCGCGCGAGGAGGTCGAAGCCATGGAACGCTCCACCAATCAGCCTCCACGGTACACAGAAGCCAGCCTGGTGAAGAAAATGGAGGAGCTGGGCATCGGACGCCCGTCCACCTATGCGCCTACCATTTCAACCATCCAGCAGCGGGAATATGTGGTCAAGGAAGACCGAAGGGGTAAGGAGAGGGATATGAACCGGATCGTGCTCAAAAATGACACCATCTCGCAGGAGGTGGTCAGGGAAAAGTACGGATTCGAGAAAGGCAAGCTCTTTCCCACCGATATCGGCATGATCGTCAATGATTTCCTTGAACAGCATTTCAGGGAGATCATGAACTACAACTTTACTGCCAATGTGGAGAAGGAGTTTGACGAGATCGCGGTGGGGAAGGCGAACTGGCCCAATATGATCAGGGACTTTTATGATCCCTTCCATTCCAGGGTGGAATCCACCACGGTACAGTCTGAAAAGTCGAAAGGGGAGAAATTGCTCGGAACGGACCCGGGAACGGGAAAACCGGTCACCGTCAAGATCGGCCGGTATGGTCCCATCGCCCAGATCGGGGATGCCGGTGATGAGGAAAAACCCCGGTTTGCCAGTCTTCGAAAGGGCCAGAGCCTGGAGACCATCACGCTTCAGGAAGCACTTGACCTGTTCAGGCTTCCGAGGACCCTGGGCAACCATGAAAATGAAGAGGTGGTGGTCGGTGCGGGCAGGTACGGTCCCTACATCCGCCACAAGTCCAGTTTCTACAGCCTCGGCAAGGAAGATGATCCTTACCAGGTGGGTCTCGGCCGCGCCATTGAGATTATTGAGGAGAAGAAGCTGCAGGAGAAAAACAGGATCATCAAACAGTTTCAGGAAGAACCGGAGCTGCAGATCCTGAACGGCAGGTATGGTCCTTATATCTCTTTCAAAAAGAAGAACTACCGGATCCCCAGGAGCAAAAATCCCTCGGAACTGACCCTGGAGGAATGCAGGCAGTTGATTGAAAAAGTTGATGCAAAGTCAAACAAGGGGACGTAATAAACGGACAAATCAATGGACCTCAACGGTTATTTCGATCCTGTGAGCCTGGAAAGGCCGCGGTTCGGATACCTTCCGGAGACAGAGACCTTCAGTCACCACATCTCGGTCCACACCCCCGACCGGCCGATCCGTGAACTGGACAGGTGCCAGGTGGCCATTTTCGGGGTGCCCGAAGACAAGAACGGTTGTATCAGGGGGAGCGGGGAGGCGCCGGATCATGTGCGCGGCCAGCTATACCGTCTCAGGAAAATGAACCGCAACCTGAGGATCTGCGACCTGGGGAATGTGAAGAACAGCGGTCAGATCAACGACTCCTATTATGCGGTCCGGGATATCCTTCTGGAACTGAAGGAACGACAGATCGTCGCCGTGATGCTGGGAGGCTCACAGGACCTGAGCAGGGGGGCATTCCTTGCCCTGGAAAAATCGGAGGGAATGGACCAGGTGCTCACCGTGGACTCGATGCTTGATTTCACCGTATCGGGGGATGAGCCTGTGGACTCCAGGAATTACCTGAACCAGCTGCTCCGCCCCGCACAGGGAAAGCGGTTCAGTTATGTCAACCTGGGCCACCAGGCGTATTTCGTGACGGGCGACCAGCTGGACATGCTGGAACGCACATACCTTCAGAGCATCCGCCTGGGGGATGCGCGCAACAACCTGCAGCTTACCGAACCCCTGATCCGTGATTCAGTATTTGTGGGCGTTGACATGGGTGCCGTGAGGCACGCCGATGCCCCCGGGGCATCCATTGCCTCGCCCAACGGCTTTTCGGGCGATGAGCTGTGTCAGATCACCAGGTATGCCGGACTCAGCGAAATGTTGCGGACCATTGGCTTTTTTGAGTTGAATCCCGCTTCGGACCTGAACGATCAGACTGCCCATCTCACCGCGCAGGCAGTATGGTATTTCATTGAGGGCGTCGCACACCGGATCAGAGAGCATCCCCTGGATACGCCTGAACACCTCAAAAAATTCATCGTCAATCTCAATGCCGCGGGACACGATATCATTTTTCATAAAAGCACGCTCTCAGACAGATGGTGGATGGAAATTCCGGTAAAGAATCCCGCCACAGGGTATAACTTTTTTGTTTCATGTTCGTATGAAGATTACCAGCAGGCCTGTAACCAGGAGATACCGGACCGCTGGTGGCGATATTTGCACAGGCTGGGTAATGAATCCGAATAAATTCCGTTTTATTTTCAGATTCTGTGCGGATAATTTTAAACGGATTGCGCTTTGAATCATGCACATGGTTATGAACATTCTGATGTTAACTATATTTGTCTGGCACTTATATTTTTGTTTAATTTACAGGATTGTACAAAGCAAAGCTATGAAAGGTGTTACAGCCTTTCCAACGACCCATGAGAAAACCGGTTGCCATCCTCGTTTTTAGTATATTATCGCTGAATATCATGGCACAGCAGGATCCCAAATTCAGCCAGAACATGTTCCTTGTCCCCGTCTACAATCCGGGGGCCATGGGAAGTGCTGACAGGATCTGTGTGGCAGCCGCGTTCAGGAACCAGTGGACGGGACTCCCGGATGCTCCCATCACCACCACCTTCTCGGCCCATATGCCGCTGAGGTTTTTGGGACGGACCCATGGGATCGGTATCAATCTGATGAATGACAACCTGGCTTTCAACAATGATTTTCTGTTCAGCGCAGCCTATGCATTCCGGATCAGCCTGGGCAGGGGCAATCTGGGGATCGGCACCAGCCTGGGTGTGGCCAACCAGTCCCTCAATCCCACATGGGACTGGGGAGACGGGGTGATCAATGAAGGGGATGAGTACATCCCGAAAACCGGTGGAAGTGTTTTCGGATTCGACATGGGACTGGGGGTCTATTACAATACCGATGATTTCTTCGTGGGGGTCTCCACCACCCACCTGAACCAGACCTCCTTCGATTACCCGGAACAGTATGCGGAGACAAAACTGATCAGGCACTATTACCTGCAGGCAGGGTATAACATCCAGCTGACCAATCCCATGTTCGAGATCATGCCCTCGGTCATGCTCCAGACGGATGTGCGGTCCAACCACATTTATCTGAATACCAATCTCCGATACAATAAAAGGTTCTGGGGAGGAGTTTCTTATTCTGTCGGGGGTGCCCTGACGGCGCTTGTGGGGGTTGAACTGTTGAACGGGATCATGATCGGATACTCCTATGATTTTGAGCTGTCACCCCTGCTGAAGTATAACAGCGGATCTCATGAAGTCACAGTTCGATACTGCTTCGATCTGGGGATTGACAGGAGTCCGCAAAAATATGAGAGCATAAGATTTTTATGAAATTTAGCTATATTTAAACTGAGCTTGATATCATTGATTAAAATTGACAAACGTCTGTTTTTGCATTTTTTAACCACTTGACTATGAAACGAAAAGTCGTCTTATTTGTCCTAGCGGCAATAATTGCAGGTTGCAGCACCTACAACAACGGAGAACTGGTGGGTGTTCCGGGAAGGAAGGCGTACGCTGAGCCCGATCCGTACGGGATGGTCCCCATTCCGGCAGGATCGTTCCTCATGGGACCGAGCGACCAGGATGTCACCTGGACCCAGAACGCCATGAACAGGACAGTCGCAGTGGATGCATTCTGGATGGATGAAACCGAGATCACCAACAATGAATATCGCCAGTATGTCTACTGGATCCGTGATTCGATCATCCGGAAAGAACTTGCGATCCAGGGAGTGGAAGATTTCATCGCCAAGGACAGGGAAGGCCAGCCCCTGGAGGACAGGGAGGGTGAACCGATCATCAACTGGGATGCACCCCTCGACATGTCCAAGGACAGGGAAGGGAATATCGCCCAGATCATTGAGGACCTGGGGATTTATTACAGCGGGCCCGATGCGTTGCTGTCCTCTTCCAGAGAACTCAACGTGACCAAGTTGATCTATAATTTCTACTGGGTGGACCTGGAACAGGCTTCACGTGCGGCCAATCGTTTCCGGCTGGATTATTCAGGAGGATCCACCGACCCGGTGGTTACCTATGACGGGGTTGTCACCAGGCCTGACGGGACCCAGGAAGAAGTGACGGGCAGGGGCTCCTTCGTCAACAAGGACTGGGTGCTGGTCTACCCCGACACCCTGGTCTGGATCGCCGATTTCACTTACTCCTACAATGAGCCCATGGCCAACATGTACTTCCGTTCCCCGTCCTATGACAATTATCCCGTGGTGGGCGTGAACTGGAAGCAGGCCAAAGCATTCTGCATCTGGAGGACCAATTACCTGAACAGGGCGCTGACAGCCAGCAAGCAACCCACCGTGCAGGACTACAGGCTTCCCATCGAAGCCGAATGGGAGTATGCGGCCAGGGGTAACCTGGACAACAGCATGTATCCGTGGGGTGGCGTATACCTGAGAAACAAACTGGGCTGCTTCATCGCCAACTTCAAACCCCTGCGGGGAAATTACACCGACGATGGTGCCATGTATCCGTCCCGGGTGGGTTTCTACGGATATGCCAACGAGTTCGGGCTCTATGACATGGCCGGCAACGTGGCCGAATGGACCCTTACCGCGTATGACCCTTCGGCATATGTGTTCTCCCACGATATGAATCCTTATTATAACTACAATGCCAAACCCGATGATCCGCCGGTAATGAAACGCAAGGTGATCAGGGGCGGTTCCTGGAAGGACATTGCCCGTTACCTCCAGGTAAGTACGCGGGATTATGAGTACCAGGACACCGCCAAATCCTACATCGGTTTCCGCTGTGTGCGTTCATATTTGGGTCAAAACTAATTGGTCGGAACTAATTAAATATCTGATATATGGGAATTACAGAACTTGTTCAAAGCTCGGGCTGGAAAAATTTTACGGCAAAATTATATGGCTTCGGGGCATCGGTGGTGCTTGTCGGGGCATTGTTTAAGATCCAGCACTGGCCCGGCGCAGGGATTGCGCTGACGGCAGGACTGCTTACCGAAGCGGTGATCTTTTTCTTCTCCGCATTCGAACCGCTCCACGAGGAACTGGACTGGACGCTCGTATACCCGGAACTGGCAGGAATGTCCGATCCTGACGAGATCGACGAGTACAAGGAGCAGGCCATCGCCGACCGGAATGTGGGCCTGCAGAAGTTCGATGAATTGTTCCAGCAGTCCCAGATCAACGCGGAAGATGTCCGCAGTCTCGGAAAGCACCTGAATACCATTGCATCGACCACCGAGTCGATCGGGGACATCACCACGGCATCCCTTGCCACGAAGGAATATTTCGATAAGATGGGGACAGCCGCCCAGAACATGGACAATGTGGCCACTGCCTACGGGACCAATACGGGCACGCTCAATGAATCGGTGAACACCCTGGCACAATCCTACAAGAAGACCGCTTCCCTGATCGATCAGAAAGGGCTTGAGATCGCCGATAAATTTGCCGCTTCCAGCGCCAACCTGACGGCCACCTATGAGGCTATGTCAGGGGAAGTGAAACAGGAGCACGTCAGCATCTCACAGAGCCAGAAGAAGTTCAATGAACAGCTGGAAACCCTCAACCGGAACCTGGCCGAGCTCAATGCCTCCTATACGGACCAGGTGAAAGGGAGCAAGGAACATCTGCAGGGCACGGCCGGCGTATACAAAGGCCTCGGCGAAATGATCAGCAGCCTGAAGGTATCCGTTGAAGAGACACAGAAGTACAAGCAGGAGATTGTCAGGCTCAGTGAGAGCCTGTCGGAGCTGAACAATATTTACGGGAACATGCTGTCGGCCATGAGCATCCGCAAAAAGTAAAAACCTTTTATCCTGATCAATAAACCTTTAATCCTCATCTATGGCACGCGGTAAAGAGACACCGAGACAAAAAATGATCGGTATGATGTATTTGGTGCTGACAGCCATGCTGGCACTGAATGTATCAAAAGAGGTGCTGGATGCTTTTACACTGGTGGACGGGGGACTTGTCACCACCACCGAGAATTTTGCCTCCAAGAATGAAGGCCTTTACGACAGGTTTGCCATTGCCCATGAGCAGAATCCGGAGAAGGTCGGGGAATGGCTGAACAAGGCAGAGGAAATGCGGAGGCGGTCCAATGAACTGTATGATTTCATCAATGAATGCAAAAAAGATATCGTCAGTGTGAAGGAAAAGGAAGCCATCACGGACAACCAGGTAAATCTGGCCGATGTGAAGGTCAAGCATGACGATAATATTCCTGCACAGATCATGGTGGTCGAGAAAAAAGGTGTGGAGCTGAAGGAGAAGATCGACGAACACAGGCAGTACCTGCTGTCGCTCATTGACGACAAGGAAAGATACGCCACCACCACCGAGGCGATCGAGGAAACGCTGAATACGGATGTTCCCGACATTGATCTGGAGCATGGCAGCAAGAAGGGAGCCACCCCCACATGGGAATCCACCTATTTTGAACACCTGCCCCTGGCAGCCGTGATCACGCTGCTTTCAAAAATGCAGGGAGATGTGAGGAATGTGGAAGCGGAAATGCTCAATTTCCTGCTGGGCCAGGTGGGTGAAGGCGATATTCCCGTTAATACCCTGGAAGCGGTGGTCATCCCCGAGTCCAATTATGTCTTCAAGGGACAACCCTACCGGGCACAGGTTTTTCTTGCAGCCTACGACTCCACCAAAATGCCAAAGGTGATACTCACCGACGGAACGGTCCTGGATGTGGAGCGGGGAAAGGGAATTTACAGCACGGTTTCAAATACCATCGGGTTCCGCCGCTGGGGCGGGACCATCCAGCTGGAAAGCGAGGGAAATGTGATCAGCCGTTCCTTTCAAGCCGAATATGAAGTGGCCGAAGCCAATGCGTCCATCTCGGCCACGGCCATGAATGTATTCTACCGCGGGGTGGACAATCCGGTGGCCATTGCCGCCGGTGGTGTATCGGAAAGGGATGTGGTTGCCCGCATTTCCTCTCCCCATACCATCAGCAGGGTAGGTGCAGGAACGTACATTGTCCGCCCGGGCGCCCAGGGCACCGAAGCAGTGGTGAGCGTTTATGCAAACCTGGACGGCAGCCAGCGGCTGATGAACCGGATGACTTTCAGGGTGCATGACCTTCCGGTCCCCAACGCGGTGGTGGAGGGGGTCCGGGGTAGCACCGGGAACCTGACGGTGGGTCAGCTGGCAAGCCTGCAGCAAGTCAGGGCGGAAGCTCCTGAATTCCTTTTCGAAGTGGATTACGATGTTACCTCGTTTACGGTTGCCTTCCAGGACAGAAGCGGGAAGTGGAGCTACGAGACTGCCGAGAACAGCAGGTTTACCGGAGCACAGAAATCCATCTTCCGTGCACTGAGCCCGGGACAGGTGATCATGATCGAAGACATCAAGGCAATCGGCCCGGACGGAAAAGTCAACACCCTTAATAATATTAACATTAAAGTCAGATAATATGAAGGTTAGAAGGTATTTCATCGGATCAATGGTATGTGCGGTTTTTGGTCTGGCTGTTCATGCACAGAATGTGAACACATCCATGACACCGGGAAGCGCAACCGCTATTCCGGCCCTGTCACCGACAACCAACGTATATCAGAAGGAAAACATCATCCCTGAGAAGAAGCCCGTTCCCTATTCTTATATCCGGGAAGCGGATGTGATGTGGGCAAAAGATGTCTGGCGCACGATCGACCTGCGGCAGCGGATGAACATTCCCCTTCGCTATCCGCTGGAAGGCAAAATGGCTGACGGGGAAAGATACAGCCTGTTCGGTCTGCTGATCGAAGGGATCCAGACCGAAGAGGTCACTCCTTATGAATATGTGCCCAACGTGGGATGGAAAGATCCCTTCTCAAAGGTCACCAACATGAGTCGGGTCTACGAGCTGGCAGGGGGCGACAGCATTCCCGACGACGAGGGAAATCTGCTGGAGATCAGGTACGACGGGGCCAACGTCATGCAGTTTGAGATCCAGGAACAATGGTTCTTCGACAAGCAGCATTCGGTGATGAAGGTGCGCATTGTCGCCCTGGCGCCGGTTTACTACGAACGGTATGATGAATTCAACCAGGAGTTGCCGGTTCCCCGTCCCCAGATCCCGTTCATCGTCTATTTCCCCCAGTGCCGGAGGCTCTTCGCGACCCATGCCGTGTATAATCCCAATAACGACGCACAGGAGATCTCATTCGATGACCTCTTCTTCCAGCGAAGGTTTGACAGCACCATCATTGCCGAATCCAATGTTTACGGGAACAGGCCCCTGACTTCATTCAAGCTGGGCCAGGATGTGCTGCTGGAGGCTGAAAAGATCAAGAAGGATTTGTTCATCATGGAACACGATCTCTGGGAGTACTAGATTTCTGACGAATATCGTATCACATCAGGAGGGTGTCTCAAAGGGCACCCTTTTTTCATGTCCCGGGGGATGCCTTCCCGCAGCGTGCTTATTCAGCATCGCTGAGCACGCGCCTGGTTGGCTTTGCCTCTGAGGGATGCCTTCTCGCAGCGTGCTAATTTTGCTGGCGCAAAAAGATGCCAGGCTGCTTCAAAAGCATCCCTCAGAGATACAGCGTCAGGCATACCCCGGAGGAAGCCTACAAATACTTGTATTACAAGGATTTTCAGCGACGATGGGGGATGCCTGAGCCATCAAAGATGTGCTTTCTGAACCACCAGTCAGAGGCTTATTTAGCATCGCTGAGCCCGCGCCAGGTTGGCTTCGACTCTGGGGGATGCTTTCTCGCAGCGTGCTTCGCAGAAGCCTACATCATCTCATCTCCGATCTCGGTACGGATATCATTGACGAACTGCTTGATCTTCTGCTCTTCCTCCCTTCTGCACACCAGGATGATGTCCTCGTTCTGCACCACGATATAATCCTTCAGGCCCTGCAGTACCACCAGCCTGGCCCCTTTGACATTGACGATATTGCCATGGCAGTCGTACATGAACACATTTTCGCCTGTCACCGAATTATCGTTTTCATCCTTGGATAATTGCTCATAGAGAGAGCCCCAGGTACCCAGGTCCGACCACCCGAAGTCGGATACCAGTACATACACGTTTTCCGCCTTCTCCATGATCCCGTAATCAATGCTGATATTCGTACAGTTGCTGTAGGCATCCTCAATGAATTCATCTTCTTCCGGCGTGCCGTAAAGCTCCCTGCCTTCATTGAACTGGGTATGGATCTCCGGCAAATGGGCCTCAAAGGCGCGCATGATGGATTTCAGGGACCAGAAGAAGATCCCTGCATTCCAGTAAAAATCTCCGCTTTCGATGAACACCCTGGCCATCTCCAGGTTGGGTTTCTCCGTAAAGGTTTTCACCTTCATTAAGCCGGTGTTTTCATATCCCGGCAAAGCTTCCTGGACGGACTGGATATATCCGTAGCCGGTTTCAGGTCTGCTGGGGACGATCCCCATGGTCAGCAGTGCATCCTTTGACCGGATGAACTCCAGTCCCTGTCCGATACATCGCAGGAATTCAGATTCCCTTAATATAAGATGGTCAGAAGGTGCCACCACCACATTCGCGCCGGGATTCTTCTGCATGATCCGGAAGTTGGCATATTCAATGCACGGAGCCGTGTTCCTCCGGGAGGGTTCAAGAAGGATGTTATCCAAAGGGATCTCCGGAAGTTGTTCCGCGATCAGGGCCTGATATTCAAGGTTGCTCACCACATATATCTGGTCTTTCGGAATGACCTGTTTGAACCGGTCGAAAGTCTGCTGCAGAAGGGTCCGTCCCGTTCCCAGGATATCAAGGAACTGTTTCGGTCGCTTGGTTTTGCTCAGGGGCCAGAAGCGGCTTCCAATGCCTCCGGCCATGATGACGCAAAAGTTGTTCTGATCCATTATTTGGTTTCTTCAGATATATAAAAGATGATAAAGATATAAAAGATGATGAAGATATCTGTCTCAGTAGACCAGCGGTTTGTCCCCGTACTCCATTTGTTTGAATTGCCTGTACCCGAATACCAGGTTCATTCCGAACCAGAGATTGGCCGAGCGTGCCTCCTGGGGCCAGAACACCATATTCAGGACATTGTCCGAAATGAGGTAAAGGTTCAGGGGTCCAACATTGAATGCGAAGCCGGCACCCATGTTCTTCATGTACGAATTCATGACCGAGTAGCTGAGGGTCAGGTTAATGAATCTGCCGGTGGTAAGGTTGGCCGTGGCTGTGAATTGCTGGGCGATCCGTCCGTTCAGGAAGTCGGTCCGGGACAGGATCCCGAAATTGATATTCGGGGTCAGATAATAGGAGGCGCCCAGGTACAGTTTAGTATTCAGTCTTTTTGAATAGGCTCCTCCCGGCGTGAATTCCAGGAACGTGGACAGGCTGTCCAGAAGTACGCTGTCTACGAAATCGCCAATATCCGTCCCTTCGGAAACTGTAAAAGGATTGATCTCGATCCCCTCGAAATCATAATCCGTCACATAGGAGACATCATGCACCCCCTCCTTCCAGGAAATAAAACCAATATCCACCGCACTGGCGCTCAGCTGGAGCTGCTCAACGGGCCTGTAATTGATCCCCACATCCACCCCTGCTCCCAAGTTGCCCGCATTGAACATATACCCGGGAGCGGTGAACGGACCAAGATCTTCAATATCCTCATTGATCAGTACATCCTCGATCATTCCCTCCTGGTCATACTGCACATCCGCAAACGGAAGGGATGCATTCATCATGATGTCCGACCGTATGTTCCAGAGATCCTGTGAAGTGCTTAATGAAAGCTCGGACCGCAGGGTTGACAGGTCCGCCACCCCGAACAGCAGCTTCCCCCGCACACCCACCTGGAGGTTATCAAGGATGCTGGCCGACCACCCCAGGGATACCTCGTTGAAGAGAGAAAGATCAATACCCATTCCGTCAAACTGATAGGTCTCCCCTTCCCTGGCCCCGAACAGCAGAAGTCTCGCCAGGTCGCGGGGATAATAGACCGCTCCGTCCATCCTTGTGGTAACGTCCAGTGAAAAGAATCCGATCGAAGTCCTGAATCCGATGGACGCCAGGGAGATGCCCAAATCGGAAATCACATAATTCACGGATTGGAGCTGATCCAGGAATGCCTGTTTATCGCCCAGCGGATGAAGGAAAGTGATGAGCGAATCCTGGGTGGGATGCGGATAGATGAAATCCTGGTAGGCCAGTGAACTGGATGCCACTTCCAACCGAAGGGGTGCCAGTGCGGGAAACCCCAGGTAGAGTCCGCATTTCGGCTGATGGGCCGGATTGATCCGGTTGGACTGAGGCACACCATGCATGAAATAGAGCGAATTGGTGATCTGGCCCGCCAGTGGCAGGCACATGGCCATTGTGAATCCCGCGGGGATTATCAATCTGCGGATTGCGTTCATATTTCTCGGGTATTAATTCTGTATTTGGCATAAATGGAAATCTTATAGCTCAGGGTATGGTGCACATACAACTTCACCACCGCTGATTCTTCTCCTGCGGTATACAGGTTTACGGCCACACTGAGGTGTGCAAGCTCCCCCTTTCTGGCGATCTTGTTGAAAGGTATCGAGATCACATTTAACTCCCGGGAAGTCTCGATAAGCCTTCCGTCCGCATCCACTGAAGCAGCTCCAAGAAGGACTGCTCTTTCATCAAAGATTGAATCAAACAGTACGTAATCCTCATCCAGCAGATACATCTGAAGATCAATGTGTACCGGAATTTCATTAATGGTTTCCAGGGAGATATCCAGCTGTTTGATCAAGGCCGTGTCAATTCCCATTTCGCTGAAGCTGAGTTCGATGGTATCCTGTAGTGTAAATGTGGTATCATTGTAGGATACATAGTATTGCCCCAGGTTGTCGATGTGTGAATGACCAACCGTATCAATGACACCGGCCACATCATCCAGTGAGAAGGTCCCGTAAATCAGGGGCGCAACCAGCTCATGTTCCAGTTCGATCTCATCCGACAGCCTGTCCAGCTCAAAGTATTCCCGATGGCAAGTGGTCAATAGCGCGGCAAGCACCAGGAAGGCCCCGGCCGTGATGACAATCCTGTTTATTCTTTTCATGGTCTACTCAATTGAATAGTTGTATAAAAAATTGTTTGTGCTTCCCACGATCAGGTTGAACCTGCTGTCGGAGCCGGCAAAATATCCGATGCTGAAGCGTGTGGACCCCTCCAGGGGAAATCCTTCATAGAGGGAACCATCAGAATTGATCAGGTAGATCCTGTTCCTTGGCTTATCCGTGATCCCGATCTTGATGTCCGAAGCAGAGAACTTATACAGATCCGGCGGATTGCTGATCTTCTCCTTCACCTTGAAGCTGAAAATCCTTTTTCCGTCCTGCCGGGTCACGATCAACTCATTTCCATCGGCAAAAATGAATTCCGGGATGCCGTCCCTGTCCATATCCTGCATACGGAAATAGTGAGCGGGTGTTACGTTTTGTTTCAACAGCGTACTGACCCTTCCGTCCAGATACATCGCAACCACATTCCCGGCCGTGTCCGTGGTGATCCACCTGGGCTTCCCCTCCCGGATATTCATATCCAGTGTGAACGGATTGTGTTGCGAAACGGTCACCCGCCTTTCCAGGTCGATCCTCTCCTTCCCCCTTCTGTTCAGGAAATAGGTCCGGATCCCGTCCGTGGCGGCGATGTAATCGTTCCCGTCAACCCTGAAGTGCTGGATCTCTTTTATCACGGTTGCCTCCGTCTTTCTGAAGGACCATCCCTGTACGGTATTCCCTTCTTTATCGTACACGTAGATTCGCCGGTCCTCCCCCGCCAGCACAATCCTGTAATCCCGGTTCTGGTCATAGTCGAACAGGGCCATGGGATTGGTGGCCGCAGCCCGCAGTTCCACCGGATACCGCTCCACATAATTGCCGTTCCTGTCGAGCAGATGAAGCTTCTCGCGTGTATTGAACAGGTATTGCAACTTTCCGTTCCTGTAAAAATCGATCTGATAGATTTCGCTCATGATTGGTCCGTCGATCTTCTGTTTCCACAACACCCTTCCCGTGCTGTTGATCAGATAGATTTTCCCGGCATCGTCCTGCACAAAGATCTCCTTTTCGGAGGTATTGTGGTTCACAACCAGAGCCGGTTTCATCACCATGCAGGTGTCAAGCAGGCTTTCCCATACGGTCATGGCTTTTTCTTTGATCTGGGAAGTGTACTTGCAGCTGATATTGTGATAGAACAGGCGGCCCTCACTGCTGTACTGGATGATCCATCCGGGGATCCGGCGGAGGAAAAGCTCCAGAGATGGCAACCGGTCCCTGAAAGAGGGGCTCAGCAGGTCACTGTTGAACTGCAGGAAGGGATATGGTTTGATAAAACAGGTCACATTGCTCTGACCCGACATGTAATCCGACATTTCCTTGAATACCGGATCACTCACAAAAGTTTTCTGCAGCACATTCTGGTAAATAACCCTGGATAATGCTTCCACCGACGGCCCGAACAACAGGTGGTTCTCCAGGAGGGTGAAATAGCGGTTGAACAGCCTGCCGGGGGGCAGTCCGTGGTAAAACGGATCGGGCAGCCGGTAAATCTTATAGCTGGTCTGGTCATCCAGCCGGTACAGGTGCAGCAAAGACTGCATATCAAAAGCATGAACCTCCAGGTACCTTTCGATCCATGCCATTACCGCGTCATTGGTTTCACTCTGGCTCCTGGTTTCAATGACCGTAATCTCCTCTCCCGGTCCGGAAGTGATCCCTTCCAGTGCAAACCAGGCGATTTCGTTATCCAACAGCGAGACCAGATCCTCCAGCGGGTCGATGCCGTACAGCAGGCTGATCCTTCTCCGTTCCGCTTCAACCTTTTCCCAGGTCCCCGGCCCGGTGTAAAAATCCTTCATTCCTTTGGCGAACCGGGTCCTGTCGCCGATTCCCATATGCAGAAACCAGGAAATGCCCGACGGCATGATCTCATGCAATTCGATCCTGACCCCGGGTTGCTCGCTGAAAGCATTCAGAAAATATACGGATGTATCGTCCGTGCCCGTCATGCCGTTCAGGATGAACGCATCATCCTTGATGTCCAGGTCCACCTCCCCCCAGGAACCCATCGAAGACATAATTTTCAGCCGGTCCCATTCCTGATGGCTGACAAATGGATAGAACAGCAGGTGCAGTTTCGGGTAATTGATATAAATATTGGCATGCACATATTTGCCCGCGGTTTTTCTGATCAGCTGCAGGTTTGGATCCCCGGAAAGATTGGTATCCGCATGGATCGTCCTTACCGCTTCTTCCACCAGGATGGAAGAGGGGCTCGCCAGGCATATGCCGCTCACACACACAAATGTGAATTTCCCGGGGATCAGTCCGGGAGCCCCGGAAACATCATACAGGGTTTCTGTTTCGTAATTTCTCTGATTGACAATGGTTTCGCCGTCCAGCATGGACAGGACGACCTGCTCAAAATCATGATCACCGTGTGACGCGGCATAGGGAATATAGATCAACGGCATCAGCTGGTCTTTCCCGAGCAGGTGCAGGGAGAGGCTCAGTCCATCCTTCATGAGGAGGTCCTGCAGCGGCTCGTTTGCATCAATCCGGGCAATGAACTGATTGACCACCGAATCGATTCTGTTCAACCCGGTGGTATTGACAAAATCGATCCAGATCCTGTTGCGGGGGAAAAACGTCCTGGTCAGGTATTCATAATCTACCCCTTCAGCCAGTACGATGGCATCATCCGGCACGGCTTCAAGAACGCTGACAGGGGTAATCCTGTGGATTCGCTGCACCAGAATCACCACCAGCAAACCCACACAGATCACCGCGATCAGGCCGCCGATCACAAATCTTTTCCACATAGGATACCTGTTTGTTCCAAAAATAGGAATTTCACAGGCTGTTTCCCGGGAAAATTACCAACACCGCTCCGGTGACATTGCATGCATCCCTGACTTTTGGTATCTTTCCCTGCAATGAAGGCGATCAATCCGGTTATCGAGGAAGGATGGAAACAGATCATGTGGGACGAGTTCCAGTCGCCTTCCTTCAGCGAGCTGAAACAGTTCCTGGTGGAGGAACGGAAGAACCACCCCGTTTACCCTCCCGGAGGACTGATCTTCAATGCATTTCAGCACACACCCTTTGAAAAGGTCAGGGTGGTTCTGCTGGGCCAGGATCCCTACCACGGAAAAGGACAGGCACACGGCCTGTGTTTTTCAGTCCCCCGCGGGATCCCCAAACCCCCTTCTCTTGTCAATATTTTCAAAGAACTTGAAAATGACCTGGGGATTCCGCCTCCTTCACACGGGAATCTTGAAAAATGGGCAGGGCAGGGCGTCTTTCTGCTCAATGCCACCCTCACGGTACGTGCCAACCAGCCGGGTTCCCACCAGAACAGGGGGTGGGAGATCTTCACCAGCCGCGTCATCGAAAGGATCTCTGAATACAGGGAAGGGGTTGTATTCCTTCTCTGGGGCCGTTATGCCCGGGCCAAGGAAACGCTGGTGGACAGCAGCCGGCACCTGGTCCTCAAAGCCGCCCATCCTTCTCCATTTTCAGCACAGAACGGTTTTTTCGGGTGCCGGCATTTCTCAAAAACCAATGCCTACCTGGAAGAACGGGGGAGTCCGCCCGTCGACTGGTCACTTTAATTTTGGCATACTATTTGCAGCATGTATGGTGACAGTTCATCCACATATTCCCTGACACAGTCGGGGCCAGGTCCGTCTCCACCAGGCGGACTTTTATTTTTTTCCCCTGCCGGGACGGTCAGAAAGGCCTGTAGCCGATGATCTCTCGCACATCCCGGAGTGTCTTCGACGCGCTTTCCCTGGCTTTTTCCGCCCCCATTTTCACCACCTTCCTGAGGTAATCGTCGTCGTGGTAGATCTCGCTGATGCGCTCCCTGATGGGGGTTGTGTATTTGATGGTATCTTCGGCCAGCTGCTTTTTCAGATCGCCGTACCGGATGGAGCAATCATTGTACTGTGAACGGAAATGTTCCACCGTATCGGGGGTGGAGAGCAATTCCAGCAGGTAAAAAAGATTGGCCACCGGTTCCGACATGGGGGAACCGGGCTGCTGCGGTCCCGCGTCCGTCACCGCCCGCATCACTTTTTTACGGATCACCTTCGGGTCATCCGCCAGGTAAATGCCGTTCCCTTCGCTTTTGCCCATTTTTCCCGTACCGTCCAGACCGGGGACCTTGACCAGGTCATGGCCGAAATTATAGGGTTCCGGCAGGGTGAAATATTCCACGCCGTAAATATGGTTGAACCTGCGGGCAAACCGCCGTGCCATCTCCAGGTTCTGCTCCTGGTCCTTTCCCACGGGAACCTTGTCCGCATTGTGGATGATGATGTCCGCACACATCAGCACGGGATAGGTCAGCAATCCCGCATTGATGTTCTCCGGCTGGCTGCGGATCTTTTCCTTGAAGGTGGTCGTCCGCTCCAGTTCCCCCACATACGCATTCATATTCAGCAACAGATACAGTTCAGGGATCTCCGGCACATCGCTCTGCACATAGATGGTTGCCACTTCCGGATCAAGTCCGGCGGCCAGGTATTCCGAGATCACCACCCTGATATTCTCGTGGATATCATCGGGATGCGGGTGTGTGGTAAGCGAGTGGTAATCGGCCACAAAAAAGTAACACCTGTTTTCGTGCTGCATTTTCACGAAGTTCCTGACAGCTCCGAAATAGTTCCCCAGGTGGAGGTTGCCGGTCGATCTAATCCCGCTCAGTACTGTATCCATAGGTTCCGCGCTTTATCGCTCCCTGCAAAACTATAAAATGTTCTTTAAAAAACGTACTTTTGCCCTCATGTCGACCACCCGTCAGCAGAAAGTCTCCCGGATGCTCCAGAAGGAGCTGGGTGATTATTTCCAGAAGCACGGAAGCGAGATCACCGGAGGGAAAATGGTCACCGTTACCGTGGTGAGGATCAGTCCGGATCTAAGCGTGGCCAGGGTATATGTGAGCATTTTCCCCTTTAACAGGCAGGAGGACATGCTAAGTTCAATTACAGAGCAGGCCAGGACCATCCGCCACGAGATGGGCCGAAGGATGAAGAACCAGCTGCGGCATATTCCCGAGTTCGTTTTTTTCCTGGATGACTCGCTCGATTACATCGAACGGATTGATAACCTCCTGAATGATTAACCATGAAATACGATCCTGTAAAACGGACCCTTGGGAGTTTTTTTAACCGTTCACCTTATCTGAGGATCCTCTTTTACAGGCTGCTGGATCTGCTTCTTCTGCGCTCATGGCACATCAGGAAGGAGGTGAACAGACTGCAGGAGGAGGGATTCAGGCCCGGTAACATTGCCGATGCCGGCTCGGGATTCGGGCAGTATGTGTATTACCTCTCAAGGAAATTTCCGGAGGCAGGGATCACAGGTCTGGACATTAAAAAGGAACAGATCGAGAACTGCAATCATTTTTTCAGGACCGTCAGGAAGATGGAACATGTGAGGTTCGAATATGCCGACCTGACGCAACTTGACCGGGAAAATGCATATGATCTGATCCTTTCGGTGGATGTCATGGAACACATCGAAGATGACCAGGGGGTGTTTAACCGCCTTTGGAGCGCACTCATATCCGGCGGGGTGCTGTTGATCAGCACTCCGTCCGACCGGGGCGGCTCGGATGTACATCATGAGGAGGATGTTTCTTTCATTGACGAGCATGTGAGGGATGGCTACGGGATGGATGAGATTGTGGAGAAGCTGCGCCTGTCCGGTTTCAGCGAGATCCATGCCAGGTACTCCTACGGAAGGCCCGGCAGGATCTCCTGGAAGCTCTCCATGAAATATCCGATCATCATGGTCAATGTCAGCAAGCTGTTCCTGCTGCTGCTGCCCTTTTACTACCTGTTCATTTTTCCGGTATGCTATTTTCTGAACCTGGCCGATACCAGGAGGATCCATGAAAGCGGGACCGGACTGATCGTGACCTGCAGGAAATGAATCTTCCGCTGTATATCGCCAGGCGTTATCTGCTGGGGAAGAAATCTCAGAATGCCATCAACATCATTTCGGTGATCTCCATGCTGGGCGTGATGGTGGGAACCATGGCGCTGGTCATCGTTCTCTCTGTTTTCAACGGATTCGACAGTGTGGTCAAATCGCTCATGAATGCATTCGATCCGGACATCGAGGTATCTGCGGCGGAAGGCAAGACCTTTGTTCCAGGACAGGCCATACTGAAGGAACTCCGCGCGCTTCCGGGTGTGCAGGCGGTTTCTGAGGTGGTCGAGGAAAATGTATTGCTCCTGTATGGGGACAAGCAGCACATTGCCGTCATCAAGGGGGTGGACGACAGCTTCACGGAAGTCACGGGCATTGATTCCATGATCTATGACGGGACCATGAAGCTGAGGGATGCTGCCAGGCCATACGCGGTGGTGGGCCAGGGAGTGGCCTACAGCCTGCGGGTCGGACTGAACTTTGTGGATCCGCTCTTTGTTTACACCATTGACCGGAAAGCGCGTTTCAGCATGGCCAATCCGGAGGAGGCGATCCGGAGGGATTTCATCTATCCGTCAGGGATCTTTGCCCTTGAGCAGGACTTTGACTCCCGGTATGTGATCGCCCCCATCGAATTCGTAAGGAAGCTGCTTTCCTATGACCGGGAGTGCTCCTTTCTGGAAATCAAACTGGATCCGGGGGTTCAGCCAAAAAAGGTCCAGGATCAAATTTCCGGGATCCTGGGGGAAGGATTCCACGTGAAGAACAGGCAGCAGCAGAACGAGCTCTTTTACCGGGTGATGAAGTCCGAAAAATGGGCCATTTTTCTGATCCTCACATTCATCCTGGTGATCGCCTCCTTCAATATCATCGGATCCCTGAGCATGCTGATCATTGACAAAAAGCGGGACATCCGGTCCCTCAGGAACATGGGAGCATCCAATAAGCTGATAAAAAAAATCTTCCTGACCGAAGGATGGCTGATCTCGGTGGTCGGGAGTGTCGGCGGACTCATCCTGGGAACCCTCGTCTGCTGGGTCCAGCAGCGGTTCGGACTGATCAGGCTGTCCGGAAGCGGGACCTTCGTCATCGACGCATACCCGGTCAGAATTGAGATCATTGACATATTCCTGATCTGGCTGACCGTGCTTCTGATCGGGTGGATCGCCGCCAGGTACCCGGTACGGCAGATCAGCAGGAAATACCTCCAGCGGATCGAGGAAGATGCGATTGTTTAAAACTTTATGCATCTCCTATTCCCAGATCATCTAATTTTATAAACATCTGAGAATAAACAAGGTCCCTTATGTAACCATACGGGGGATTACATCGTATCGTGTGTACCGGCCATGTGGGAAAGATCAGGTGTGTTAAAACCGGGAATGTCTCTATGAAAACGTTCAGGAATTCAATTGCTGCACTCCTCGTATCCATTTCGGCGGTCATTTCCCTGCAGGCGCAGGATGTGACCATCACGAACGTATCATCCACCCCGGTCAACTGCGGCGGGGTGTCGGACGGCACCATAACGGTGACCGTGACGGGGGGAGTAGGCCTGTACACCTACCTTCTGGTAAAGAGCGCGGTTGCAGTTGAAACCAGCGGGGCCATCGCCTCCCAGACCTACACCTTTACCGGTCACCCGAAATACGGAAGCTACATCATCATTGTTTCAGATTCGGATGATGACACGGGCGACGCCTTCACCTTTGCCTCCATCGGCGGACCCGATCCCATCGCCGTTACTTCGGCCTTTGCCACCGACATCACCTGCAACGGGGCGGGAGACGGGACCATCCAGGTTACGGCCACCGGCGAGGAGGGCCATTTCATTTTTGAACTGAACGGCCCCGTCAACGAAACCCGGGAGGACGGCTTTTTTACGGGACTGATCCAGGGAGATTATACGGTGACGGTCAGCGACAGGGACGGATGCCCCTCCACGGATGTAACCCCGGTGCTGACCGTCCAGAATCCCACCCCGGTTTCCATTGACATCAACCAGGTGATACATGTGGAATGTTTCGGGGAACAAACGGGATCCATTGCGATCACTCCGGGAGGGGGGACCCCATCCGGGTCGGGGACAGGATATTCTTATGCATGGACCGGACCGGACGGGTTCACTTCCCCGTCGGAGGATATCACCAACCTGGGAAGCGGGGATTACTTTGTGACGGTGTACGACGGGAACATGTGTGCCGCAAACCTTGGTCCCATCACCGTGAACCAGCCGCCCCAGATCAATGTTACCCTCACAGGGACCACCGATGTCACGTGCCACGGGGGGAATGACGGGGCTGCTTTCATTACCGTGACAGGTGGCACGGGGGGGTATACCTATCAGTGGGAAGGACAGTCGGAGGGCTTTATTTTTACGGATGAAGATCCCGTCAGCCTGGTGGCCGATGTGTACGATCTGACCGTCACCGATGGCAACAACTGTTCCAGGACCTTCACCGGGCTTGCCACCATTGAGGAACCCGATCCGTTTTCCATCCAGGTGGTCGGCACGACCGACGTGTCGTGCCACGGGGGCAGCGACGGGTCCGCTTCCATCACCCCCACCGGAGGAACCCCGCCATACACGTTCTCCTGGTCCGGGGCCGTTTCAGGGTACGCACCCACCGATGAAGATCCCTCGGGCATGCCGGCCGATTCCTATTCCCTGACCATCACCGATTCCAGGGGCTGCAGCGAGCTGTTCCCGGACCTGCTGGTCATTTCCGAACCCGGTCCCATTACAGTGGTGGTCGACGGCACAACGAATGTTTCCTGCTTCGGAGGGAACGATGGATCGGCGGAGATCACGGTCACTGGGGGCACCCCGCCTTTCACATTCAGCTGGACCGGGGATGCCAGCGGGCACCCCTCTGCAGAAGAGGATCCGGACGACCTGGTGGCCGATACCTACGACCTGGTCATTACCGACGCCAACGGCTGCGTGCAACCCTTCGACAACCTGGTCACCATTGATCAGCCATCTGACATTACCGTGGATGTCGACCAGATCGTCCATGTGGATTGCTACGGGGAAGCCACCGGCTCCATCGACATTACCACGGCCGGAGGAACCCCGGTTTACTCCTTTTCATGGACCGGGCCCAATGGGTTTACCAGCACTTCCGGGGACCTTTCAAACCTGGAAGCGGGAACATACAACCTGACAGTGACCGATGCCCGCGGATGCATGAAAACCTTCGACGGACTGGCCACCGTGAATGAGAACAGCCCGATCACGGCCACATTCGACCTGACCAACATCTCCTGCAGCGGCGGATGGGACGGGGCGATCGATGCAACCGTGACAGGGGGCGTTCCCCCTTATTTGTACGGGTGGACGGGGCCATCCGGCTTTACAGCCCCCACGGAGGATGTGACCGGACTGCAGGCAGGCAATTACCGGCTGACGGTCACCGACGGAGCAGGCTGCATCATGGCCTTCCCGCTGCAAACCCTGACCGAACCCGCTCCCATAGATGCGGAAGCTACACAGGTGAATGTGGACTGCTTCGGAGCCGGCAACGGATCCGTCGATCTGACCCCTTCGGGCGGCACCCCGCCTTACACATTTGCATGGACCGGTCCCTCGAGTTTTACAGGCGACACGGAGGATCTGGCCGGGATCGGACCCGGGGCATACAGTGTCACCGTTACGGATGCACATCTCTGCTCGGAAACATTCACCAACATTGTGTCCATCACCGAACCTCCCGAGATCACGGTCGGCTCGGACAAAACAGATATTTCCTGCGCGGGACTGTCCGACGGGACCATCGATATTACTCCTGCGGGCGGCATCCCGCCCTATTCGTTCAGCTGGTCCGGTCCCGCGAGCTTCACATCCGGAGAAGAGGACCTTACAGGGCTTTCAGCGGGCTCTTACAGCCTGACCATCACCGATGCAAACCTGTGTACGGTCATTTTTCCCAATCTGGAAACCATTGCAGAACCTCCTCCCATTGCCGCCGTGTATGTTTCACATCAGGATGTCCTCTGCAACGGGGATGCTGGCGGCTCTGTCCAGATCAATGCCACCGGGGGAACCCCTCCCCTGGTTTTCAACTGGACCAACAGCTCGGGCGTGACCGTATCGGCAGATGAAGATCCGGCGGGACTTCCGGCAGGTACCTATTCCCTCACCATTTCCGATGCCAGCGGCTGTTCGCAACCGTACCCTGACTTTGTGACCATTACACAGCCCCCGCCCCTGATCGCCACGCTGGCCGGTACAAATATCCAGTGCTTTGGCGACGGTGACGGGACCATTACGGTCACTGCCACCGGCGGAACACCGCCATACGAGTATTCCAGAGAGGGGAATGCGGATCCTGCCTACCAGCCGGCCAACCAGTTCACGGGGCTCGGTCCGGGTTTGTACACCATCTGGACCAGGGATGCGAACATGTGTGTGGTGAACGGGACAATCACCATTTCGGAATCCCCGCAGATCCAGGTGCTGGACGAGACGGTAAGCGGAGAGATCCTGTGCCATGGCGACTCCTCGGTACAGATCTCCGTGAATGAGGTGACCGGTGGGGTGGCCCCTTACGAATACTCCGTCAACGGAGGCATGGATTTTCAGTCCACCGGCATCTTTCCCGCACTGCCCGCGGGGACTTACCAGACCGTGATCCAAGATGCACTTGGATGCACCGCAAACGGCGGCCTGCATGTGATCACCCAGCCCGACAGCATTCGCCTCACGCTGACAATAGAGGATATCACCACCTGCTACTATTCGAGGGAGGGCCGGATCACCGTTGCTGGATCGGGAGGTACGGGCTCGCTCACCTACACCCTCAACGATACATTGAGCCTGCTGTCGGGCGATTTTCAGAACCTGCCGGGGGGACTGCACCGGGTGGAGGCAGAAGATGAGAACGGCTGCACCTCGGACACATCGGTCACCATTCTTGCTCCCCCGGAAATCACGGTGACCGGATTGACCATTTCGCACGTGACCGGTTGCAGCGGAGGGACCAACGGCAGTGTGACGGTTTCAGGAACGGGAGGAACCGGGACCCTGACCTTTGCGCTGAACGGAGGGCCTTTCCAGGCAGGGGGAACCTTCAGCGGACTGGCTGCCGGAGTGCACACCGTCACCCTGAAAGACAACCTGGACTGTACCAGGGATACCTCCTTTACCATTTCGGAACCGGCACCCATTTCGATCACCGAAGAAACTGTCACCGACATCACCTGTTCGGGGTTTGGTAACGGGACCGTGCGGGTGACAGCCACGGGTGGTACCACCCCGCTCACCTATACCCTGAGTCCGGGGATGCAGACAAATGAAACCGGCACGTTCGGGGGACTCTCAGCCGGCACCTACACAGTCACTGTAAATGATGCGGAAGGATGCGGACCGGTCCCTTCTTCGCCTTTGACCGTGCACGATCCGCCTCCCCTGGTGCTCGATTACATTGAGGCGGAGAACATCAGCTGTTACGGATCCGAAGACGGACGGATCGGGATGTCTGTATCGGGCGGGATCCCGCCTTATGAATACTCCGTTGACAACCAGTCTACCTGGAGTCCCGACAGCCTCTTCACCGGGTTGCCTCCCGGGAGCTATGAGGTCTTTATCAGGGATGCAAATCTCTGTCTCATCCTTGGCGGCATCTTCACCTTCACCGATCCCCCTGAGCTGACCCTGGATGTGACCCCCACCCACATCACCACCTGTTCGGGCGATACCACGGGGATGATCACGGCAATGGCTGCAGGGGGGACCGGGGACCTTCTCTATACGGTGGACGGACTCTCCTTCCAGGATTCGGGTATTTTCCACAACCTGACCGCAGGGACCTACCCGGTGTATGTGGAAGATGAAAACGGGTGTTCGGTCAGCGCACCCGCCACCATCCTGGAACCTGATCCCGTGGTGGCGGTCATCACCAAAACCGATGCCACCTTTGGCAACCTGGGCTCCATTACCATCTCCGGGGTACAGGGCGGGACACCTCCCTATGAGTTCACCATTGAAGGTCCCGGCGGACCATATTCAGCGGACACGGTTTACGACATGCTGGAAGCGGGCACCTATCATGTGGTCGTCAGGGATCAGCACGGCTGCACGTACGAGGAACCGGTGGAAATACTGGACGTGGTGCCCCTGGATGTGATGCTCAACATCTCTCACGTGACCTGCTTCGGGTATGACGACGGACGCATTGAATTCATTCCCCGGGATGCGGTGGGTGAAGTGGAATACTCCATTGACAGCGGGGTCACTTTTGTCAATGAAGCCGTTTTCACGAACCTTCCGGGGAACATCACCTATGACCTGGTGGCCCGGGACGAAGAGGGAAAGGTGTTTGCCGCACCGGTCACAATCAATGAGCCCGGGGAGATCACCCTGATGCGCACGATCACACCGGCCGAATGCAATGCATACAGCGAAACCGGTGCGGTGGACATCAGCGTGCAGGGGGGGACGGGCACCTACACCTATCTCTGGTCGGACGGCAGCACGGAAGGGGACCGTACAGGTCTCGCCGCGGGCAGCTATGTCCTGGAAATCACCGACTCGAACAATTGTATCCGCACCGATACCGTGTATGTGAACAGCCTGGTGATCGTTCAGGCCGATGCGGGAGCCGATACCACCATCTGTCCGGGTGGCACTGTCCAGCTGAACGGACAGGGCGGCCATACCTCGTCCTGGGAGCCTGCCGCGTTCCTTTCGGATCCCTCTGTTGCAGATCCGTTAGCTTCCTTCATCACCCACCCGGTGACCTATGTGCTTACCATCACCGAGGAGATCAGTCCCTACGGATGCTACAACACCGACTCGGTGAGGGTGGACCTGTACCCGAATTCCGGGATCAATGCCACGGAGGACACTTTTTTGATCAGGGGCTCTTCACTCCAGCTGAATGTAGAAGGCGGGCCTTTCAGCGCCTACCGGTGGGATCCTTCCACAGGGCTTGATAACAGTGCCATCCCCGACCCGGTGGCCTCGCCTGTGGAATCGATCCTCTATTTCGTTTTCGGGACGAACCAGTACGGCTGCGAGGAGTCGGACTCTGTTTTCATCGAGGTGATCGAGGACATCCGGGCATACAACGTTTTCTCGCCGAACGGGGACGGCGTGAACGATTTCTTTGACATCGAAAATGCCTGGCGTTTCCCCGAAATGGTCGTGGAGGTATACAGCCGCTGGGGCGACAAGCTGTTTTCTTCAAAGGGATACGACGACGGCAGCAGATGGGACGGGACGGCCCGGGGCAAGGATGTGCCGGTGGGAACATATTATTACGTGATCATCCCATACAGCGGAGCGAAACCGATTACGGGAAATGTTACAATCATCCGATAGCATGAAAAGGGTACCATGCATATTGCTCCTGATCGTCCTTGCGGGGACCGGCGGAGTCCTGGGACAGCAGATGCCGCACTATACCCAGTACATGTTCAACGACTTCGTGATCAATCCGGCCATTGCGGGGATATACGATTACTACCAGATCAGGACCAACCACCGGTTCCAGTGGGTCGGCCTGATGGATCCCCCGGTCACCAATTCCATCGCTTTTTACGGTCCCCATGCAAGGATGGACATGGGATACGGAGGATACGTGTACAATGATGTCACCGGTCCCACGAGCAGAACCGGGATCACCGGCTCCTACGCCTATCACATCGGCATTACCCGTGACATCAGGCTATCCATGGGTATTTCAGCAAGCATCATGCAGTTCCGGATCGACGGAACGCAGCTGAATCCCAAGGACATTTCCGACGAACGGATCCTCCAGGTGGTCAGCACCACCTACCTTCCTGATGCAGGGATAGGACTCTACCTCTACGCGGATGAGTTCTACGTGGGCCTTTCCGCGGCCCAGCTTCTCAACAACAACCTGAAGATCTTTGACGACAGGAACGGGCTGAACCGTTTGAAAACACATATCAACCTGACCGGTGCATACCGGTGGGAGGTGGATCCTGACTGGATCCTCGAGCCATCGGTGATGATCAAGGGAACCGCCCCCAAAGAGCTGAGTTTCGATATCACGGCCAAAACCGAGTGGAAAAGGACCGTGTGGGCGGCTGTTTCCTACCGTTTCCACGAGTCCGTCGGGATCCTGATGGGATACAGTTACCAGGAAATGCTATACTTCGGTTATGCCTATGACATCGGCATCTCGGATCTCAGAAAATACAACACCGGTACACATGAAATCATGATCGGTTACCGTTTTAATGATATCAAGTAACCGTCATGCGTTTCCGTTTCCTGAGCCTTTTGCTGATCCTCTCCCTTCTGCTTCCCGCCGGGTGTGCCAGGAAAAAGCATATCAGGGGAAAGGAATACGTAGACCGGGAAGTGCTGGTGGACATCCTGGTGAACATCCACCTGGCGGACGGGATCACCAACGACCGCAAATTTTACCGCCGCTATGAACAGGCGGACAGCGTGGATTTGCTATCCCCCATTCTGGAAAAGCATGGTGTCACCCACGCGGAGTTTGATTCCACGATTGCCGAGTACAGCCGCCACCCCCTGTTGCTGGACCAGGTGTATAACGATGTGCTCATGAAGCTGAATGTGATGCTTGATGAGAACGACCGCGAGGAGAATGAACCGGAAGCCGGTGCCGGAGGACCTCCTCAGTAAACCAGCAGCGTAGTCAGCATGACTGCAAATCCGATCATGTATCCGGAATAGATCTCCGATGAACGGTGCTCCCTGAGCAATAACTTTGCACTGCCGGTCAGGCCGGAAGCAAGCAGGGTCAGAATCAGGATCCACAGCAGGGGCGTGCCGTAAATCAGGATGAGGGCAACGATCAGACCTGTCATTCCCCCCAGGCCGGTCATGTGACCGGACAGGTTAAACCAGTAGCGGACCAGCAGCAGGATAAAAATGGACAGGGTGACGGCAATGGCATAGCTGTGAATGATCCTGCTGAGTGGAAGCCGGAGAAAATAAACGAGGGTGATCGTGTAGAGGATAAAGGTGATCACCATGGGGATCAGGCGCTCTTCCCTGGATGCTTTATGCGTCCCTGTGATCAGGTTCCTGTAATAAAAAACGGGGACCATGATCAGGGGAAAAAACAGGGTTCCCAGAGCCATGACCATCAGGATGGCCCTTTTCGCATCAGGCTCAAGCAATGCCAGGTAGGTTCCCGAATTCAGCAGGATCACCAGTCCGAGTGTGGGCATCAGAAGGGGATGAAATAGGAAGGAGATCACACGGGCAGGCACCTTCATATACGTCAATATTACAACTTTTTGCGCAGCCTGGCCACGGGCAGTCCCAGCTGCTCCCTGTATTTTGCCACCGTCCGCCTGGCGATATGGTATCCTTTCTCGT
>Ga0272443_10000588_pt1 | contig 64116 bp, 61 predicted proteins | sample SSMAcet12_FD_193581 | JGI IMG/M metagenome (GOLD analysis project Ga0272443, IMG submission 193581) | Marine sediment archaeal communities from Little Sippewissett salt marsh, Falmouth, MA, United States - SSM-Acet-12 | ecosystem: Environmental > Aquatic > Marine > Wetlands > Sediment ... | reverse complement strand
CATCACGCACTGATGAAGGATGACCTTTTAAACACTTTGGGACTCCTTGTGAAGATGAATCCCCCTCTCAGGAGTGAGAAGGACAGGAGCGCTGTCTTCAAAGGTCTGCTCAGTGGAGAGGTTGACTGGATCGAAAGCGATCATGCGCCCCACACCAGAGGGGATAAGGAAGAGGGGGCGAGCGGAATACCCGGGTTCCAGGGCACCTTGCATCTCATCAGGGCTTTGAGAGGTGCCGGTATCGGTGAATCCGATCTGGACAGACTCCTCGGCGGCCGTGTCAACGAGGTGTACCGGACCGCTTTCTCTGTAGATGTTCCTGCTGATTCCATGCTGGAGATACTCATTGAGAGTCTGCAGGGTGAGTATGATACTGATCCCTTCTCCCTTCTCTGGGAAGAATGATCACGATAGGACCAGCTTCCAGTGGCTAGATATCGATGGACAGTTCGCACCAGGGTATGGTACAGTTGACACATAGGAAATGATATGTCAAAAACACCCTGGCTGATTACTCTACTGAGACCTACCTATGGAGCCCTGCTGAATCGAACGCACAGAATCAGGAGGGAGAACTTCGGTATCATTCCCACTGAGGGGCCGTTCCTGGTTATCGGCAACCATGTCCATACGTTTGATCCCATGTTCATCTCTGCAGCGGTCCGTTTTCATATCAACTGGGTCGCAGGCCGTTACCTGTTCAAATTCCCGTTTCTCGGCATTCTGCTTGCGAAAGGGATCGGTGCGATAGCAAAACAGCAGGGAAAGAGCGATCTGTACACAATACGGACGATACGGGAAAAACTTGCCCGTGGAGAAGTCGTCGGACTGTTCCCTGAAGGAACAAGGACCTGGGACGGAGATTCCCTCCCGGTCCCCGAGGCTATGGCAAAGATGATAAAGATGTTTCGTGTGCCGGTGGTCGTTTTCCATATCGAGGGGGCCTTCGGTGCCCGTCCGCGCTGGGCTGTAAAGGATCGAAAAGGGCCTATAACACTCCGTGTGAAGGGTGTCCTTCAGCCTGAGGAGTTCTCCTCGCGCACGGTGGGGGAACTGACTCAGATTCTCAATGACCGGCTTTATTTCTCTCATGAGGAATGGCAGAAACAGCATCCTGTATCATACAGAGGGAAGGTGAGGGCTGAAGGTGTGGAGGATCTCCTGTTTGCCTGCCCCTCGTGCTCTTCCTTCTCAACTATCAAGGCGCGCAGGGATACGATAACCTGTTCTCACTGCTCAGCTTCATGGGTCCTTGACCCTTACGATACAGCACGGTCAGCAGACCGGAATCCACCGACACTCACTCTCCGGCAGTGGCACCTGTGGGAAAGTGGGGAGCTCGTACGACACCTTGAAAAGCCGAACGGTTCTTCCCCTCTGTTCCCGGAGGATCAGGGTATACTGTTCCAGAGGATCGAAGGAGATTCCTTCGTAGTTCTCAGTCGCCGTTTTCTGGTTCATACATACCGCAACCGGATCGTTCTGAGTTTTTCCGACGATGCGATGGAGGAGAAGGTCTTTGACCTGACGCTTATGGCCTCCTTTGCGGTCAATGCGAAACGTACGATGGAATTCTCCTATAAGGCGGTGATCTATCGGGTCCGTCTTGAACATGGCGCTTCGAGCGTGCGATATCTTGAACACTATCAATACATGATGAATCAATGTGTAGAGGAGAATGCCTGAATGAACTGGAACTATATCATCCATATCGGAATCATTTCCATCGCCCTGCTCTCCGCTTCTCTGTTGCGAGCCAACGTCAGATTCCTGCAGAAGTATCTGATACCCGCTCCGATCATTGCGGGAGTTTTCCTGCTGCTGTTCTACAACTGGATAGCTCCGCTGTGGTCTTTGAACAGTCAGTATCTCGGAGAGCTGGTCTACCATCTGCTTAACCTCAGTTTCATAGCCATGATGCTGCGCGTGACAGGCACGAAGCTTCCTAAAGGAAAGAGCTACCGGAGGGTCGTCGCTCAGAACGTGACCGCTGTCATCGGACAGTACGGACTGCAGACCTTCTTCGGTCTTCTTGTCACTGCTCTGCTGATGTATACCGTCATGCCCGATCTTTTTCCTGCGATCGGCTTCACCCTCGCTCTCGGTTTCGAGCTCGGGCCCGGTCAGGCATTCAGCATCGGTTCAACCTGGGAGCGTATGGGGTTTGTCGGCGGTTCTTCAGTCGGTCTGACCCTTGCCGCCATCGGGTTCCTCCTTGGTTCCTTCGGTGGTGTCGTTCTGATAAACCAGGGAATCAAGAGGGGGTGGATCGGAAAGGATTATTCACGAAACTATGAGCAGGAGAGGCTGAAAAGTGGTTTCTTCAGCAGATCAGCCCAGGACCGTCCTGTCGGTATGCGTCTCAGCACTGATGGGGAATCAATCGATTCATTCACCTACCACACAGCGCTGGTGATGGTCACCTATCTGGTGAGCTGGGCTTTCCTGACCGGTCTTTCCGCTCTTCTGGGGCTGTTAGGGGACCTCGGTCATGAGCTCGCATCTTCGCTCTGGGGGATTAACTTCGTCTTCAGTGCCTTCTCGGCTCTCGGTGTCAAGATGGTGATGAAGCTGTTCAAGGTTGAGACGACGATAGATAACAATACCTGTAACCGGATCAGCGGATTCAGTGTAGACCTGACAGTGGCTTCGAGTCTTGGAGCCATATCCATTGTTGCAGTGAGAGGGTACTGGCTTCCCATCCTGTTGCTCACAGCTGTAGGAGCTGTCATCACTCTCTGGATCCTTCCCATGTACGCCTCCCGGCTATACGATGATCATCAGTTCTACCGGATGCTTCTTATCTACGGAACAGCGACCGGCACGCTGCCGACCGGACTTGCACTTCTTCGTGTCGTTGATCCCGATTTCGAGACGCCGGCAGCTACCGATTACCTCTACTCGGTCGGAATCGTCTTCTTCCTCGCGATACCGATCATTCTCGCCATCAATCTTCCTGCCTTCAGCTATACGCGGGGAGAACCCCGTCTGTTCTGGATCGCTGTCGGGATTTCTGCAGTGTATCTGATCGGCTCCTTCATCGCCTATCTCCTTCTGAGCGGCAAGAAAGCGTTTATCTCCCGCAACCGGTATTTCCATATGGAGGCAGAGTGACAGCCTTTCACCGTCGATTGATAGAGAGAACCGAGGAGCTCAGAGACGGCTGTCTGGCTCTCAGCTTCCCCGAAGAGGATCTGATTCCCTATCATCCGCTCTCCTACGCATGGACACTGCATCGTGATTACCTGCTCACCTATGTGAAGGAGGGGGCTCCGCTTTTTTTTCTGGGGATGAACCCGGGACCCTTCGGAATGGGGCAGAACGGAGTCCCTTTCGGAGAGGTCACAGTCGTTAAGGACTATCTGTGCCTGTCAGGAAAGGTAAGTCCGTTTCCGGGGGCTCATGCGAAACGCCCTGTGACAGGCTTATCGTGTGAGCGAAGTGAGGTGAGCGGCAAGAGGCTGTGGTCTCTTATTGCTCAGCTGTACCCGGATGCCGCCGGCTTTCCCCCGCACCTGAGTGTGATGAACTATTGTCCCGTTCTCTTTGCAGACAGAGGAGAAGGGGGCAGGAATGTGGTTCCGGAAAAACTGCCGCAGAAGTACAGAAAACCTCTGGAAGACCTCTGTGATGAGTACCTTGATGATGTGGTCACCCTGATCAGACCTGAGGTGATCGTCGGTGTCGGTGCCTACGCCACCGTAAAAGGAAAAGCCTGCGCCCGAAGGATCGTGCATCCGGTGAAGGTTTCCACCGTGCTTCATCCTTCACCCGCATCTCCAGCCGCGAACCGCGGGTGGAAGGAGATGGCGGTCTCACAGCTTAAGGAGGCTTCTCTGTGGCATTATCTGTGAAAGAGAGCCAGCTCAGGTATTCGTATGCTAAGGTGAATCTGCATCTGCATATCGGAGGAGTGCGGCCCGACGGATTCCATGACCTGTTCAGCCTTTTTCATCTGATCGATCTGCACGATGACATCACGGTTCTGACGAAAGATGACGGCAGCGGGGCACTCTCTATCGAGGGGATGCCGTTCCTTTCTGCAGAACAGAATCTGATGGGCAAAGCTTCCCGCCTGTTTCTCGAAAGGATTCACCGTGAGACGGACTCTGTCCATATGACGATCATAAAACGGATACCTGTCAAGGGAGGGCTCGGCGGGGGCTCGTCCAATGCCGCTACAGTGCTTCTTGCTCTCAACGATATGTATGGTTCTCCACTGACCACTGATGTGCTTCTTGATCTTGCCGGACGGATCGGAAGTGACGTCCCGTTTTTCATCCACAGGGTCCCGGCCGCTGTGGTGGAAGGGCGGGGAGAGATAGTGAGGCCCGTTCCTGCCCGTGATGACCTTCACGCTCTGATAGTCATTCCCGCTGGTGATGGTATCAGTACAGCCGACGCTTTTGCAGCTTTTGATCGTCTGCAGAATAAAGACATATCTACTAAAAGCCTTTACAAATTCAGCACAGTGTGTCACATGTACATGAAGCCTGTGGAGCACTGGAAATTTTCAAACGACTTTAAAGATGTAGTGGTTAAACTTAATGAAGTGTATCGACGTATTTATGAAATCGGGGGTTCAGAGAGGCATCTATACACGACAGTAAGCGGGAGCGGGTCTTCCTGCGTCTTTGTGTCAGATTCAGGTCCTGTAGAGATTAACAGACTTGATTTTACAGAAGTAGAACGGACTCAAGTCATAAATATTAATACAATACTCTTGAATAAGGCATAATCTAGTGGTACGCTGAAAGTATAAACATCCAAGTGAGGTGCATAGATGAAAATTACTGACGTGAGGGTGAGAAAGATTGCAACTGACGGTAAACTGCGCGCATATGCGACCATTACGTTCGATGATGAGTTTGTGATCCACAACCTCAAGGTAATTGAAGGCAAGAGTGGTCTGTTTGTAGCCATGCCGAGCAGGAAAACCAAGACCGGAGAGTTCAAGGATGTTGCCCATCCTATCAATAGTGAATTCCGGGCTGTTCTCCAGGATCAGATTCTTGAGGCCTATGAAACGGCTGAAGAACCGGGAGATGAGAGCTGGGAAGACTAGGGGTAGTTTGCACCCTGAGAAATTATAGTGATAACGACTAAAGTATGACTGGACAAATCACCTGAAAACCTGTATTTTGGTGGGGATGTCACGCTCGTGACACCCATCTTACGTGTGTTTAGGGGTGTAGCCAAGTGGTAAGGCTCTGGTTTTTGGTGCCGGCATGCGTAGGTTCGAATCCTGCCGCCCCTGTATTGAAAAGGATTTGCAAGAGGAGTTTTTCATGAAAGATACGAATTTGAAAGGCGAAAAGAGAACGGAAGATTTCGGTTCAGCCGGATCTCGTCGCCTATTGGCAGCAGGACGTATTCCTGCGGTTATCTATGGTAAGAATGACCCTGTTCATGTCTCTCTTGATGCAAGAGAGTTCCAGAACAAGATGCGTCATTTCTCGGAATCGACACTTCTGACCCTGAAGGTCGGGAGAAAGAATTATTCCGTTCTCATGAAGGACTTCCAGGAAAATGTGATGACCGATTCCATCCTTCACGTTGACCTGTATGAGGTCACCAAGGGAGAGTTGCTCAGAACACATGTTCCTGTCGTACTCGAAGGAAACCCTGCCGGAGCAAAGTTCGGCGGTATCCTCGACCAGGTCACGCATGAACTTGAAGTGGAATGTCTTCCCAAAGACCTGCCCGAGTCAATCACCGTTGATGTCAGTGGTCTCAACCTTAATGAAAGCATCCAGGTAGAGCAGCTCGTGATTCCTGAAGGTGTGAAACTCATTCATGCTGAAGGTCTTACCATCGCGTCCGTGAAGGGTGTCAAGGAAGTGGTGAGCGCACCTGAAGTTGAAGAAGAAGGTGATGAGGAAGCAGGCGAGACTTCTTCTGAAGAGTAGAGGTAGCCGGTCTGCTCCTTATTGCAGGTCTCGGGAATCCCGGGACAAAGTATGCTGAAACACGGCACAATGCAGGATTTCTCGTAATCGATGAACTGGCAGCGTTTTTTCATGTATCCATGAAGAAACGCTGTTTTCGTCCATATCAACTGGCACAGGGGCCCGGTTCGTCGGTACTCATCAGACCGCTCACCTTCATGAACGAGAGTGGTAAGGCGATCTCTCACTTCGTTCCCCGCAGGTTCAGCGCCGAACACCTTATCGTTGTGTGCGATACCCTTGACCTTCCTCCGGGCATGATACGAATACGGAAGGGAGGCTCAAGTGCCGGACATAACGGATTGAAGTCAATCATTGCTTCGATAGATTCCTCGGATTTTATCCGTGTGTACATAGGGGTCGGGCGTCCCGCCGCTCCCGTGACCGTTGTTCAGCATGTTCTGTCTGCCTTTGAAAATGATTCTGACAGGGAACGCTTCATGTCGGGAATAGAACAGGCGAAAAGGGCAGTCATAGATCTCATAGGAGGACAGCGTGTCAGTGATGTCGCAGCTCTCTACAACAGAAAGAACACTTCATAAGAGAGTCGTTCAGTTCTTTCATTCCTACAACCTTTCACCGCAGGAAGGTATTCTCGTTGCTTTCAGCGGGGGTGCTGATTCTCTGACCCTTCTGTATGTTCTTGCTTCAGTATATGGAACCAGTGCTCTCAGTGCTCTCTATGTGAATCATCACCTGAGGAGAGCGGATGAGCTGAAGCTGGAAATAGATGCCAATGCCCGTCGATGTGATGAGCTCGGTGTTCCTTTTCACTACCGCGAACTCGGACGCGGCCAGGTCGTCAAAGTCTCCGAGGAACGGGATACGGGTATAGAGGAAGCTGCCCGGCATCTGCGCTACGGGGTGCTTCGGACAGTAAGAGAAGAGCTGGGATATCGCTTCATAGCAACAGCCCATACCCGCACTGATGTACTCGAAACCCACCTGATGAGGCTCTTTCAGGGTAGCCGTCTCCATTTCGGTTCTGCTGTGAGTCCTGTAACCGGAGATAAGATCATTCGCCCGCTGCTGAGTGTTGACAGGGAGCTGATCGATACGTATCTCAGCGAGAAGGACCTCAGCGGCGTCCATGATTCGTCCAACGACGATACAAACTACCTCAGAAACAGTATCCGCCATCTTCTCGTGCCTTCTCTCTCTCAGGTGTTTCCCGGGTGGGAGTCTGCCGTAGAGCGTGTGGCGGATGAGGTGAATCAGGTGAACCGGACTGTACAGGCACGGGCTGAGGTGCTGGCTGGAACCGTTATACGTGTGAATGGCGAGGGGTCACGTGTCACTCTCACCGTCACCGAAGAGATCAGACGGGAGCTCTCCCTCCTGAGAAGATTACTGTTCCTTGCCTTTTCTGCACTCTCTTTTGATGCTCCCAGACGTCTCAGTGACGGTCAGGTGAATGAAGTTCTGAGTATGGTCACCAGGGGCGGGCATTCACGGGTGGTTACTCCAGACAGTTATGTATCCTATCAGGACGGGGTGCTTCTCTGGAAAAAGGGGATTCCTGCGCTTTCCTCTGGCTATGCTTCATTAGTATATTCTCAAAAGACGTATGTGTGCGGTGGCTTTGTTCTCTGTGCAGAGAAGCGTCGAGTGGATCCGAATGCGGACAGAGATTCAGTCTGGATGCCTTCTTCAGTTCCCGTCGGGCCTCTGGTGGTTCGTTCGCCGCGGCCGGGAGACTTCCTGGAATCTGCAGGGATGAAGAAAGGGGTGTTGGACGTGCTGGCAGGATGGAAGATACCGAAGGAGAAACGCTGGGAGATCCCGGTTCTCTGTGATGATATAGGAGTGCTTGCTGTTTTCGGGGCAGCCTGGGGAGGAAGAGACAGAGTGGCTGAGCGGGTGCGTGCTACTCCCCTTGCTCCTGATGAGACTACATTATATAGTGTACGGAAAGATAAAGGACATGATTGTGGATAAAGAGAAAGAAGATACAAAGAATCAGGAAGGCGAACGGAACGAACCGGAACAGCCCGGTTCTGAGAACGGAAACGACAGCAGAAAACCCTCCTCTGATAAAGATAACCGATACTGGAATGGCTTGGGAGGATCTCAGGGACAGAAGAATTCTTCCCAGAAGAATAAGAATCCCCAGGGCCCGAGATTCGATTTCAGCGGAAAGAACCGACTTGCACTCGGCTTCTTCCTGTTCCTTATCGTCTCCTTCCTGTTCATGCTGATGAATGAAGGTGATACGATGGGACTTCAGGAAGTCCCCTATAGCTCGTTCATCGAATATGTGGAAAACAATCAGGTCTATGCAGTTGAGATAGAGGACGAATCGCTCATCACTTTCTCCCTGAGAAACAATATGAGTGCAATGACCCGCATTCCCTATGCAGACGAATCGCTCATGGATCTCCTGAAGGAACACAATGTACAGACAACAGGAACACTCCAGGGTATATCGATGCTGCAGGTTGTTCTCCAGATGCTTCCCTGGATTATCTTCATTGGTTTTACCGTGATGCTCTGGCGCCAGACGCGTGGTGCGAACGGAAATGTCATGGCGTTCAGCAAGTCCAGAGCGAAAGAGTACATGGATAGCGATGTGAAGACGACCTTCGAAGATGTGGCAGGGCAGAAAGAAGCGAAATATGAGCTGCAGGAGGTTGTGGACTTCCTGAAAAGCCCCAAACGGTTCAGCGATATAGGAGCGAAGATTCCCAAGGGAGTTCTCCTCGTTGGTCCTCCGGGAACCGGTAAGACACTGCTTGCCAAGGCTGTTGCTGGTGAAGCCGGTGTCTCATTCTTCCATATGAGCGGTTCTGACTTCGTTGAGATGTTCGTCGGTGTCGGTGCATCCAGGGTTCGTGACCTGTTCGAACAGGGCAGGAAAAGCGCTCCTTGCATTCTCTTCATAGATGAGCTGGATGCCGTCGGACGTACACGTGGAAGCGGTCTCGGAGGCGGTCATGACGAGCGGGAACAGACACTCAATCAGATGCTCGTGGAAATGGATGGGTTTGACGCGAATACCGGAGTCATCGTCATAGCTGCAACCAACAGGCCCGATGTTCTGGACCCGGCTCTTCTGCGTCCCGGCAGGTTCGACCGACAGGTAGTCGTTGATATGCCGGATGTAGCTGAGCGGGAAGCGATTCTCACCATTCACTGTAAGAAGATTAAACTTGCAGATAATGTCAATCTCAATCGGATCGCACGTGCGACTCCAGGGACCAGCGGAGCTGATCTGGCCAACCTCGTAAATGAAGCTGCGCTCTTTGCAGCCCGTTCAAAGCGGACCTTTGTCGAAATGGACGATTTCGAGAAGGGCCGTGACAAGATCCTCCTCGGAGTGGCGAAGGTCTCGAAAGTGATGACTCCTGAAGAGAAGAGGGCAACAGCCTACCACGAGGCAGGGCATGCACTTCTTCACTATCATCTGGAACACCTTGATCCTCTGCATAAGGTGACGATCGTTCCTCACGGTAGAGCTTTGGGCTTGACTATCAGTCTTCCTCTCAAGGATGCCTACACGAAGAACAGAAGCAGCCTGTACGACTGGATAAAGGTCACCATGGGCGGTTATGTGGCAGAGGAGATCATCTATGGTGAGACGACCACGGGAACCAGTAACGACATCAAACAGGCAACAGATATCGCGAGAAGAATGGTGACAGAATGGGGTATGAGCGAGCTCGGTTTTATCGGATTCGGTAAGGATGATGAACCTCTGTTCCTTGGTCGTGAGATTGCACAGCACAAGGACTATTCTGAAGATACAGCCAAGAAAATCGATGAAGAGATCTCAAAGATCCTTATGGGTGCTTTGACTGACACTCGAAGGATCCTCTCCGAACACAAAGATCAGCTTGATGCACTCACAGAAGCTCTCATAGATAAAGAGACTCTTGATGATGATGAGATCAGAGAACTTCTCGGGTTCGAGAAGTCTGACCATAGCAGTTCTCTAACTTCGTGACGGAGAGCCAGGAACAGGTATGAAAGAAGAAGCACGGCTCACCCGTAATTTCTGTATTATTGCTCACATAGATCACGGTAAATCAACACTTGCTGATAGATTTATCGATATGGCGAAGCTTGTCACCAAGCGAGGGCCTGCTGTTGATCAGATGCTTGACAGCATGGATATAGAGAGAGAGCGGGGTATTACTATAAAAAGTCAGGCGGTCTCCATTCCCTATACGGCACGGGACGGCAGGACCTATACTCTCAATCTCGTCGACACCCCGGGGCATGTTGATTTCTCCTATGAAGTATCACGGGCTATAGGAAGCTGTGAAGGGGCTCTGCTTCTTGTCGATGCAGCTCAGGGAGTGGAAGCTCAGACTCTGGCCAATATGTATATGGCGATGGAACTCGACCTTGAGATTCTTCCCGTTATCAACAAGATAGATCTGCCGAGTGCCGATATAGAATCCTGCCTCCACCAGATAGACCATGACCTTGGGCTCGATACCGATCTTGTCTCCCTTGTGTCTGCGAAGACCGGGGTTGGAGTTGATGGATTGTTCGAGTCGATCATTGAGCACATTCCGCCGCCTTCCGGAAAAGACAGCGACCCTCTGCGGGCTCTTATCTTCGACAGCCACTATGATGCATACCGTGGTGTAGTAGTACATTTCAGGATCTTTGATGGTATGATACGCAAGGGTGACGAGATCCAGCTTTTTTCTACGAAGGCAAAATACATCGTGGAAGAGGTCGGCACCTTCAAACTTGGATTGAACAATACAGGAGAACTTCATGCAGGCGATGTGGGGTACTTCATCGCAGGTATCAAGACCATACAGGATATCAGGGTTGGGGATACGGTCACACTGGCCTCAAGGCTCTGTGAGGCACCGCTTCCCGGGTTCAAGGAAGTGAAACCCGTGGTTTTCAGTTCGATCTATCCGGTCGACTCGAATGACTATGAGGAACTCATGGCGGCTATAGACCGGCTTAAACTCAACGATGCATCACTTGTGTATGAGAAGGATTCCTCTGCCGCTCTCGGTTTCGGCTTTCGCTGCGGCTTCCTGGGTATGCTTCATCTCGAAGTCGTACAGGAGAGGATAGAGAGGGAATTTGATCTCTCCATAGTCTTCACAAGCCCTTCTGTCCGATATCAGGTGACACTGAAGAATGGAGATCTGATCTTCATAGATAATCCACTCGAGTATCCGGACCCCATGAAGGTCGATCATGTCGAGGAACCCTATATACAGGCCCAGATCATCACACCAAGCACCTATGTAGGAAACATCATGAATCTCTGTCTCGAAAAGCGGGGGGTTCAGTCAGGGTTTAATCATCTCGATGAGAAACGGGTCGAGCTCATTTATGAGATGCCGCTGGCAGAAGTCCTGTTTGAATTCTACGACCGCCTTAAATCGGTCTCAAGAGGCTACGCTTCGTTCGATTACCATCTCATCGGGTACAGACGGACTGACCTCGTTCGTCTTGATATCCTCGTCAATGGTGAGCCTGTCGATGCCCTCAGTCAGTTGGTCTTTCGGGATAACGCCGCCTTCCGGGCACGGAAGGTGTGTCAGAGTCTCAAAGAGGAGATCCCCCGCCAGATGTTCAAGATTCCCATCCAGGGAGCGATCGGCGGCTCTGTCATAGCCCGCGAGACGATCAATGCGATGAGGAAGGATGTGACTGCAAAGTGTTATGGTGGTGATATCTCTCGAAAGAGAAAACTTCTTGAGAAGCAGAAAGAAGGCAAGAAGCGTATGAAGATGGTGGGAAATGTAGAGATACCACAGCAGGCTTTTCTTGCCGTTCTGAAGACTGACAGCGACTCCAAGTAGTCGCTGTCCTGTCGTTTTGCGCTCTTCCAACGTGCCTCCGGCTACCCGCCCTTACACCTTTGTTTATTCTCATTTTTTCTATATATTTTTGTAATAAAAGGGTTTAACCATAATTTAACAAAATCGTGTAAACGTTTACAAATTTTTCTTGACTTCTCCGATTTCCTGTGGGAACATAGAATGTATGAAGGAGAGTATCAGTCGTGAATAACGTAGTACTGTCAATGGAAAAGATTGATAAACGATTTGCCGGCGTCCATGCGCTGAAAGGTGTCGACTTCAATCTGCGTGCAGGGGAGATACATGCCCTCGTGGGAGAAAATGGTGCAGGGAAGTCTACTTTGATGAAGGCTTTGACCGGTATTTTCCCTAAGGATTCCGGTGAGATCCGGTACCTCGGAAAGCTTTTCAACCCTCTTGATCCGCGTGATGCTCTCACTGCAGGTATAGCAATTGTTCACCAGGAACTGAACATGATGGAGCATCTGAGTGTGGCTCAGAATATGTTCATCGGGAGAGAGTCCACAAAAAGGACCTCCTGGTGGCTTGATGAGAAAGGCCAGAACCAGAGAGCACGTGAGCTCTTCAAACGTCTCAATATGGACATTGATCCGACACAGAAGATGAGTGAGCTTACCGTCGGCAAGCAGCAGATGGTGGAAATAGCCCGGGCTGTCTCACATAACCTGAAAGTTCTTATCCTTGATGAACCGTCAGCAGCTCTGACCGAGAAGGAGATTGACGACCTGTTCATCATTATGCGTGATCTGGCAAAGCAGGGTGTCGCAATGATCTACATCTCCCACCGTCTGGATGAGATCGGGGTAATCACTGACCGGGTCACTGTTCTCCGTGACGGAGAGTATGTCGGCACAAAGAATACCAGAGACCTCACCAAGGAAGAGATGATCAATATGATGGTGGGGCGAGTCATCTATGAAAAACCTAAGAGCACCTCAAATGTAGCTGCAGATGCACCCATTGTGCTGAAGGTCGAGAATCTCGATGCAGGTCCGCAGGTGCAGAATGTCTCCTTCGAACTTCGCAAAGGAGAGATCCTCGGTTTCGCAGGACTTATGGGAGCCGGAAGGACAGAGACGATGAGGGCTCTCTTCGGGGCTGACAACTCAAACGGACGAGTGTGGGTAAATGGAAGGGAAGTTCTGATCAACTCTCCCATGGATGCGGTTAGAAATGGTATCGGATACCTTTCTGAGGACAGGAAAAGATTCGGTCTTGCGATCGGCCTTTCTGTTCATGAGAATGCTATCATGTCGAGTTTCGAAGACCTTGCACCCAGTTTTCTGATCCACAACAAGGATCTGAAGAAGGTCTCTCAGGAGTATTCAGACAAGCTCAGAATCAAGACTCCGAGTCTTGACCAGCTTGTGAAGAATCTCTCGGGGGGGAATCAGCAGAAGGTGGTTATTGCGAAATGGCTTATCAAGAACAGTTCAGTCCTTATCTTCGACGAGCCTACCCGCGGTATAGATGTCGGTGCGAAGAGTGAAATCTACCATCTGATGAACGAGCTTGTTCAGAAGGAAGGGAAGTCGATCATCATGATAAGCAGTGAACTCAATGAGGTTCTCAGAATGAGTGACAGGGTTGCGGTCATGTGTGAAGGGAGACTCACCGGTTTCGTCGATATCGAAGATGCGACTCAAGAACATATTATGTCATTGGCGACAAGAGGATAGGAGAGAATTTTGATGGAAAAAAGTACTAATACACGTTTGAAGGGTTCCCTTACCCAGGGCCTGAATATGCAGAAGCTTCTAGCTCCTCTCGCATTGGTCCTTGTCTATGCATTTTTCAGCCTGTTCGGAAGGAACTTCTTCTCGTATACCACGCTGGTCAACATACTCGATTCCTCGTATTATATCGGGTTCATCTCCATCGGAGTGACGTTCGTGATCATAACGGGAGGAATCGATCTCTCGTGTGGGACAGTCATGATGGCTGCAACCATCATCGGGGGTACCGCATATAAGACCTGGGGCTGGCCGATGTGGCTCTCCCTCCTTCTGATTCTTGTTGTATCAACCGCTTTTGGATTCTTTAACGGCTGGATGGTATCGCGGCTCTCGCTGCCCCCGTTCATCGCGACCCTTGGCACTATGATGATCTCTCTCGGAGTAGGTTCGATTGTATCGAATGTCCGTAGTGCGACTTTCCCCGCCCGTGGAGCTGAAGATGCATGGTTCAAGGGAATTTTCAAGATCATCGGAGAAGATAACACCTCGATACCGACAGGTGCGATTGTGTTCTTCGGTACAGCGCTGATAGCCTATATCATACTGACACGGACCAAGATGGGCAGATATATCTTTGCTGTGGGCAGTAACAAGGAAGCTGCACGTCTCAGTGGTGTCGATGTACAGAAATGGGAGATGATGGCTTACGTCGTCAGCGGTTTCCTCGCAGGTGTCGGCGGTATCGCATTCGCTGCTGTATATACGACTGTCATGCCGAATCAGGGACAGGGGTTCGAACTGTACGCTATTGCAGGAGCCGTCATCGGAGGCACCAGCCTTTCAGGTGGAGCGGGAAGTGTTCTCGGGACGATCATCGGTGTGTATATCATGAGTGTTCTGAGAGCCGGTCTTCCATCAATGGACCTGCAGAGTCAGTATCAGACATTCTTCACCGGTGTCGTCGTGCTCGGTGCCGTTCTTCTTGATATCTACAGGACAAAGAGAGCGACAGAAGTGCGTGTTCTTGCTCCCTCCGCCAAGTTCAAGGCTGAAGTTATGGAGAAAATCTCAGAACTCAAGGCTTCAGGTGCCGCTGATGCTGAGGCTAAAATCAGTGAACTGAAACGTGAACTGAAGGCTAACTATGCTTCTATGGTCAAGCAGGAAAAAGAGGAAAGAAAGGCACTGAAGAAACAGGAAAAGGAATTCAGCGCGCAGTGACTGACCGTCATGCAGCTGAATAGTATTATATCAGGTTAACCCGGGCAGTAAGCCCGAAAAATACATGGAGGTATATATGAAGAAAACCGTAGTAGTCCTTATGGCACTGGTTATTCTCGTCTCTCTCACCCCGTTGTTTGCTCAGGGTGCAGAAGAAAGCGGCAAGCCGTACATCGCTGTTGTCTCTAAGGGAGAGCAGCACGATTTCTGGCAGCAGGTTAAAAAGGGAGCGAATGCTGCAGCCGAAGAGTATGTTGTGGACATCACTTTTGAAGGACCTCCTTCAGAAAGTGACGTTCAGATTCAGGTAGAGATGCTGAATAACGCGATGGCAAAGAATCCTGTTGCTATTGCACTCGCAGCACTCAACACGAGCAGTGTTCTTGACCAGCTTCAGCAGACCAAGAGCGCAGGTATTCCGGTAATCGGTTTCGACTCCGGTGTTCCCGAAGCTCCTGCAGGTTCAATCTGGGCGAATGCCTCGACTGACAACTATGCGGCAGCAGGTGTTGCAGCAGAGAAGATGTTCGAAGTGATCAAGGCAGACATTGAAAAAGCTTCTGCTTCCAACCCTGTGACTATCGTCGTCCTCAACCAGGATGCCTCAGGTGAATCTCTCCTGAGCCGTGGAAAAGGCTTCAGAGACACCATGGTCGACCTTATCGCTAATAACACTTCACTGTCCAAGAGCGATATCAAAGTTACCGGTAATACTGCGTACATCGCTTCTGACAGTCCTACAAGCGGAAGAAAGGTCATGATCGACATGGTCGTTCCTGCCTCTGCAGCGATGACTGATGCAACCAACGCTTCTCAGGCTGTTCTGAACAAGGCAGCAAGTGACAATATCCTTGGTATCTTCTGTTCGAACGAAGCTACTGTCAAGGGTCTTCTTGCAGCAACTAACGATGGCGCAGCTTTCAAGAGCAACCCCGCCTATGATGAGATCGTCGTCATCGGATACGATGCCGGTGCTGCTCAGAAGAACGCAGTCCGCAACCAGTACTTCCTTGGTTCAATCACCCAGGATCCCTACATGATCGGTTACAAGGCTGTTGAACTGGCTTACAAAGCCTACAAAGGTGAAAGCGTCTCTGATGTTGACACCGGTGCAAAGTTCTACACCTACCAGAACATGGACGATGAAGACATCTCAGGTCTTCTTTACGATTGATTGTAAAGTATGTATACTTTCGGGGTCCTGTACAGGGCCCCGAGTTGTATATGAAGGAATCCGAAAACCCGTATGAAACAGACACGACATCGCCCCGTTACCATCAAAGAGGTAGCCAGTAAGGCAAACGTCTCGATAGCTACCGTCTCTCGTGTCCTCAACGGCCATGCAGCGGTAACAGAAGAGACGAAGAACAACGTCCTCAGGGTGATGAATGAACTCAGTTATAATCGTAATGAAGTTGCGCGTTCGCTCAAGATGCGTTTCACCAATACGATCGGGATAATCGCACCGAAACTGAGCAATGTCTATTTCATGGAAGTCATCGAAACGATGGATGCGCTTTTAACCTCTCTGGGGTACACAATGATCATTTCGTGTTCCAATGACAGTGTAGAAGAGGAACAGAGGCGGATTCGGGTACTGCTCGACCGTAACGTCGATGCACTTGTTGTTATCCCTGCAGGATTTCAGGGACACCATTTCACCGACAAGGTGATATCCCGCGTTCCCATAGTCATGGTCGACCGATATATTGAAGGGGTCAAGGCTGATGTTGTCCTTGTTGATAATAGAAGCGGGGTAAGAGAGATGGTGAAGGCCCTCTACAAAGAAGGGTTTCGCAGAATCGGCTATGTGGGAGGAGACCTCGATATTCTCACTGCCAATGAGCGGTATGCGGGGTATCTGCAGACACTCAAGGAACTCGGACTTGACCATGAGGATGAGTTCACCTATATCGAAGGAAAGATGGCTATCAAAGATGGAAACATTGCGATGGAGCGTTTCCTGAGTCAGGATGATCATCCGAAGGCATATCTGGTTGCAAACGATCTGCTTCACCTCGGAGTGACCTCCTACATGATCGAACATATACCTGAATCAAGAATGGGTGAGTATGTGATTGCCAGCTTCGACTATCTCAGTTATTCCCCACTTCTTTCTTTCTGCCATTACGCAATGCGACAGCCGCAGGAAGTCATCGGCAGGGAAGTGGTCCGGATTCTCATGAAGCGACTCAAGTCGAAAGAAGTCTCTGCTTACGAGAAAGTCATCATAGAACCGGAGCTCAAGGTTCTCAGGCACCACCACCACCTCAATTGAACTGCCCGGCCACTGGTCTGATCTGCTGGGAATATTATCGCCTGTCCATAAAGATGTTTTTACCTTTTATAGAAAGGGGAATCGCATTGATGATCCTGATATCGGGCCCCATAAGGCCCAGATCAAGCACGGCCATTGCGACGGAGAACATTACCCGGTTATCTACCCGCAGGTCAGCTGCCCGTGAGGCGGCAGAGCCTGTAGCGATCCCCAGATCCCCGGTATTGAATGCACAGGGGACATGTTCGTAGCGTTCCTTGTTCTCGCAGGTTCCCAGACCGCAGAGCCCGCAGCTGGTCAGACGCATCGGCTTGATCCGTGTCCCGATGAGGACAAGAGCATCACTCTCTTCCAGGTTGGCCGCATCACGGAGAAAGAACGAGGCGGCTCTTTTCTCTTCGACCATCTTTCTCATATGCTGTGCGATCTGAACCCTCCCCTCATAATCAACACGCATTATCGAAAGATTGTCCTTTCCCTTCGCCTTCGGCGCGGTACGTGCCGCAATCATCATGGCCCCTGCTGCCCGGTCGGCCAGTTCTGCTCTAAGCGTTTCTTCTGTATGTATCATGGCTTTCATGCACCCGATTATATCATATCCGCAGGGGTTCATATACCGGCTCAGAAAAGAGAATTGCACATATGAGAAGATGGGTCTACACTGAACGGATACGGAGGTTCCCATGAAAAGACACCATCCGATGAGACCTGTTATCATTCTGCTGAGTATAGTGGGTATCCTGGTGCTCCTGTTTTTTGCAGCACTTTTTTATGGTCAGAGATATCTGACCACTTTCGTAAACGAAGAATTTGACGAGCTCTCTTTCACGTCGATGGACATATCACTGTTCGAGGGAAAGGTTCTGATTGAGAATCTGCAGTTCACGAATGAACAGGTTGCCGTTCATGCTGGTTCCGTGGCTCTTCTGGTCGAACCTGCAGAAGTCTTCGATATGGTGACAGGTGCGAAGGAACTGTCAGCAATCACCGTAGATGCCGAAGATGTGACGGTGACACAGGAGGGCCTGAACCTTCATCTCGCTCTCCTTGATGTAGCAGCATCGGGCAGGTTGCTGCTCGAAAACCCTGAAGGCAGCACGATCACTCATGTGATACTGCAGGTCCGGGAAGGGTTGAAAGGCACCGGTGAGGATCTGCTCGAGGTCCTGGCGGAAGAGTTGCGGGCTGAAGTGTATGGAGAGTACCGGGACTTTGCTTCTCTGGACTCTGTTCAGGCTTTCCTGGAAGCTACACAGGAATTCTATCTGAACGCTGAAAAGCCTAAGATCCTCCTCTCTGAAACAGTTCGTGAAGAATTGTCTGTCAAGGTTCCGCTTTCGTCATGGCTGACAGATGAAGAGTCTTTTGTGGGAGAGAGTCTCTCACTTTCTCTCAGATTCACAGAAGATACGGTTGAAGTACAGGACGTCTCACTCGCCTTTTCTATACTGGAAGCGGAGGGAAGTGCTGTTCTCTCTCCTGCCCGGCCTATGCAGATGCGCATAGACCTGGCAGTATCGAGCCTGTCGGATGCAATACGAAAGGAACTGAACACCATTCTCATGATGTTCCTTCAGCATATCCCTGAAGGTGCTTTTCAGTTCACCCTTGATACCCGTGATCCTCTGAGTCCGCCTCTGATACGGTTTTCTCCTATGTGAGCTCCTCATCGAAGCAGACAGCCACCTTGCCGCATTTACCTGAAGCCATGAGAGAGTAGGCTTTATCAGCATCATCAAGACTGAAGCGGTGAGTGACGAGCTGGTCAGGGTGAATACCCCACCTCACAAGCCTTTCGACAAGATCCTCCATTCTCCAAATGCTGGTGACCCATGAACCGTATATCGTTTTCTGATCATGGATGATATCAGGGGAGGGGTTGAATTCAACACTCCCGCCTTCGCCTACAAAGGCGATCTTTCCCCACTGACGGGTCGCTCTTATAGCGATTGCCCTGCCGTCTTTGTGAGCCGAGCAATCCACAGCCTTCTCAACGCCCTTTCCGCCTGTGAGTTCCCTGACCCTGTCCACAGCATGTTCATCGGGAGCAAAGGCATGGTCAACGAGGTTAAGCTTACGTGCAAGGTCAATCCTGTCCTGATTCGGTTCAATGCCTATCAGCTTCTGTGCTCCCATCGCTTTGGCGAGCATAAGAGCAGCGAGTCCGACCGGACCGAGTCCGACAACAAGCACAGCGTCGTTCCCGCTGATTGTGATCTTCTCGAGTGCTTCATACACTGTTCCGAAACCGCATGCCACCTGAGCTCCATCGGTGTAACTGAGTTCATCAGGGAGGAAGACGAGATCTTTCTCATCTGCGAGGATGTAGGGGGCCATTCCGCCGTCTCTCTGCCAGCCGTATGCTGCACGATGTTCACTCGAGCAGCTGATCATGTATCCCATGCGACAGTCATGACAGACTCCGCAACCGCTTATATGGTATATGATTACCCGGTCTCCCTCTTTGAAGCGTTTGCACCCGGGGCCGGTTTCGACGATCTGTCCGCACGGTTCATGCCCGGCAATTACACCCTGATACCCTTCCGGCCCTTTGCCGACGTGTTCACGGTAAATGGCTCTGATATCGCTTCCACAGATCGTCGAACTCTTCGTCCTGACGAGGACCTGACCGTATGATGGAGTCGGTACATCGAATTCTCTGAACTCAACGGTACTGTTTCCGGGGAGTACCGCCCCTTTCATCTTGTTTGCCATCTGAACCTCCGTTGCTATCTGGTGTTTTATATTATTGGGCGATGAATCCCTGTTCATCCCAAAGATCGCGGTAGTCTTCAGCACCTTCCCACAGGAAGACCTGTCCTTTGATCAGTCTACAGTTTCTATCGATCTGATCTATTTCCATTTTTTCTTCTGCTGTCAGAGGATCGTTCATGACGGCTTCAAGATTGCTGAGAATGTTCTTCTCTTTCGTGCTGAGTGGGATCGGGACATGATGGTTGGCAACAGCCCATTTGAGGCAGATGGAGGCTGGATGTACGTTGTGCGCCTCAGCAATCCTCCTGATCACAGGGTCATCCATATCGACCGTATCCTCATCAGTCTTGTCCCTTTCCGGGCGGTTTGGAGAGCCAAGGGGTGAGTAGCCGATGACAGCCATTCCGTTGGCTTTGCAGAAATCGAACAGTTTCCGCTGCTGGAAGTGGGGGTGAAGCTCCATCTCGTTTACAGAGGGTCTGATCCTTGCATCCCGGAGCAGGAGTTCCAGTTTTGCTATGCTCATGTTGCTGGTCCCGATGTGACGGGCCTGTCCACTGTCAGAGAACTCTTCCAGTACTCTCCATGTCTCCATGAACTGTTCGTGATGGTACGGGGTCGCATTCGGGGAGCGGCTCTCTACTGAGGCATGGGGAGGGTGGTGGTTCCTGAACGGCCAGTGGATCAGGTAAAGATCAAGGTAGTCCAGTCTCAGGTCATCCAGTGTCTTCTGGAATGATTTTCTTGCCTGTTCAGGAGCGTGTGCATCATTCCACAGCTTTCCGGTTATCCATAGATCTTCCCGGCTTACCTCTCCGGATGAGAAGACTTCCTCGAATACCCTTCCTATCTCTGCTTCGTTCCCGTAGACACTGGCACAGTCTATATGACGGTATCCTGCATTGATGGCGAATCTCACTGATTGTGCTATCTGTTCAGGCGAGATATGATCGCTCCCGAACGTGCCGAGCCCAATGGCGGGTATCTGTGCACCGCTTGAGGGGACAGTTATGGCCGAAACATGTTTCATCGTATACTCCTCTAGAAACATGATACCCGGTTTTTCCAGGAATGCAATTCGTAAAAAGCGATAACTATATCTTGTTTTGCGAAACATTGTCAGGTATCATCTCAACCAGATATGTATACGATCGGTATTGCACTGCAGTTTCAGGACACCTATGACCAGGAGATAGCGCGCGGTCTCATAGAATGGGCGAAACAGAAGCCGCAATGGCGTCTGGTAGGCCCCATGGGAGGCATGAGAGACCTCAGCGGAGAGACAGTGCAGGACCTTGATGCTATTGTGGTCCGCATCGAGCATGCCGCTGATATACGCAAGTATGAGAGACTGGGTATCCCGGTCATTGACGTGGCCGGAGCGTTTGTACATGATGAGTTCTATAGGGTTCAGAACGACGACCGCCATACCGGCCGTCTGGCCGGGAAGCTGGTTCGCGACCTTGGGGCATTTTCGTTTGCCTATGTGGGCGCACAGGGGACTCTCTGGTCCGAACAGCGGCTCAGGGGGTTTGAACAGGCGCTGGGTTTCTCTCTTTCTCATAACAGAGTATTCACCCGTACGCTCGCCTTCTATAAGAACCAGAGCCACAGTGCGGCACTTGATCGTTTTGTGACCTCACTGCCCATTCCGACAGCTATCTTCTGCTGTAATGACATCACAGCAGTGAAAGTCACCGCTCATCTGCGCTCCCGTTCCATTGAGATCCCCCGGCAGATGAGTGTCGTCAGTGTAGATGATGATGCGCTTTTGTGTTCCTTATCACAACCTTCTCTCACTTCCATAGCGCTGGATTGCCGCACTATAGGATTCAGAAGCGGTGAGTTGATAGCTTCTGTCATAGATGGAACCGGACCGTCAGAGCATAACCTCTTCATCCCCGCAAGTACGATCGTCGAGCGGGAAAGCACACAGCTTATGCTGATGCATGATCCAGTGGTCATGAAAGCGCTCGTATACATCAGAGACTATGCCTGCCGGGGGATCAGTGTAGAGGATGTTGCTGCCTACATCGGCAGTTCCAGAAGGAATCTTGAGCTGAAATGGAGACGGGTGAGAGACCGGACGATTCTTGAAGAGATTACCACATTCAGGCTCCAGCGGGCGAAACGTCTGCTCAGGGAGACCACCAGCACCATCGAGACTGTCGCACACGAGTGTGGATATAATACCGCACAGCGGCTGTATTCACTGTTCCAGCAGCATGTGGGGTGCACCCCGGGCGAATGGCGGTCAGCAGGGCCATTATAAGTTTTAGGCAGGAGAATCAGAATCCGTTCATGGACATTTTACCTGCCAGGCGCTATAGTGGAAACAGAAACTCACCATACCACTCAAGGAGCCTTCAAGAGATGGATCATACTCTCAGTTATGTGCTAGTCACACCTTATACGATAGCAAAAAGCAGAACCGGCGGTGTTCTGGCGCGTCTTCTTTCCCGTTCCGATGTTGAACTCGTCGGAGCACAGATGATCGCACCCGATGAGAAATTCGTCACCGACTATGCTGAAGTCATCAGAAAGTATGATGACGGTGATCAGCAGAAGACCAATGAGCTTCTTGCTTCGTATGTCGAAAAGAATCTCATTCCGTCTCAGGGTAGACGCCACCGCTCCCTTCTGCTGATATTCAGGGGCGAGGATGCCTGCAGAAAACTGAGCGAGATCTGTGGTCCCATCATTCCAGAGCGGAAGAATCTGGACCTCCTCACCGGTGAGAACATCAGAGATACCTATGCAGACCTGATCACTTCACCGAAGAATCCTGAGGAGGTCACCTATTTCGAACCTGCTGTCCTGACCCCTCGTCTCCAGTCAACCGCTGATGTCCATCTGGCTCTGTTTGCTTCCTGGCTTCCAAATGAAGAGAACCTTGTTCATAACATGAGCTATCCTCATCCGGACCTGGTACAGCGTTCGCTCGTGATCATTAAACCTGACAACTGGCGGTATGCTTCAAGCAAGCCGGGAACGATCATCGATATGTTCAGCAGAACAGGGCTCAGGATCGTCGGTGTCAAGGTTCACCGCATGAGCGTGGCTGAAGCTCTTGATTTCTACGGGCAGGTAAAACAGATCCTCAAGGAAAAACTCTCTCCCGTGTTTGCAAAGAAGGCGAAGGAGCATCTTGAGAGCACCTTCGATATACACCTTTCCGACACTGTCCTCAAAGTGCTCACAGAATCTGTCGGACTCGAATATGCGGTCGATCAGTTTGAACAGATTGTTGAGTTCATGAGCGGTGTTAAGCCTTCTCAGTGCCCTCTTGAGGAATTGAACCACCCCGGCAGTGTGAAGTGTATGATCCTTATCTACGAGGGAGAGAATGCCATCCAGAAAATCAGGGACGTTCTTGGTCCCACTGATCCTCTCAAAGCTCCGGGGGGAACGATACGTCGTGAGTTCGGAAGCAACGTCATGGTCAATACAGCTCATGCATCAGACTCTACCGAGTCAGCAGAGCGCGAGATGAGAGTCGTTCGCATTCATGACAATCGCTGCTCAGATATCATAAAATCCTATCTGCTGATGACCCGTTGATCGTACAACTGTCATCCAAGGAGTGTTCGATATGATCACAAAAGAACTTTTCGGTACAACCAGTGATGGAAAGTCCGTAGATCTCTATACGCTGCACAGCGGCCAGTACAGTGCATCAGTCAGCAGCTACGGCGGGGCCCTGGTGGCTTTCAACGGACCTGACAGGAATGGTGATATAGCCAATGTGCTTCTCTCCTACGGAAAACTCGAGGAGTACGAGGATGCCAATACCTACTTCGGGTTCACGATAGGTCGTTTCGCTAACCGGATTGCCGGAGGCCGATTCTCTCTGGACGGAAAGACCTATCGCCTTGAACAGAACGATGGGGGAAAGCATACCCTCCACAGTGGTTCAAGCGGTTTCAACTCACATCTCTTTGCGGCTACTATAGATGAAAGCAGTCTTGTACTCACATTGAACAGTCCTGACGGTGAAGGAGGGTTTCCCGGAAACGTTGCAGCCCGCATCATCTTCTCCCTCTCTTCAGACGGCGCTTTGAGGATTGATTATCTTGCGACCAGCGACCGCAGGACCCCTTTGAACCTCACAAACCATGCATATTTCAATCTTGCCGGGTCAGGGTCAATTCTCAGCCACCGCCTCCAGCTCTCCTGTGACCGGTATCTCGAGGTCGATGAGGAACTCATCCCGACCGGTACAGTCCTGAAGAGCGAGGGGACCGCCTTCGACTTCACGGATCCGAAACCGATAGGAGAGGATCTTGAAGCAGCAGGTGGTTATGACCACTGTATGATCCGCAGTGGGCAGGCAGACCTTACAAAACCGGTTGCCACTGTGGAAGACCCTTCGAGCGGACGAAGACTGGAAACCTTCACGACTCTCGAAGCTCTTCAGTTCTACAGCGGGAATTTCCTTGACGGTACCGATCATTCCCCGCAGGGGGTGCCGTACACGAAGCATTCAGGATTCTGTCTGGAGACTCAACACTATCCGGACAGTGTGAACCATCCTGGATTTCCTTCACCGTGGTACGATGAAGAGCATCCGTTTTCACATACAACGATCTACCGACTCTCTGTATGAGCAGATGGACAGAGAATGAAGGTCTGAAACGATAGAGAACTTTGTCGTGAAAATCCTGTAACGAATGGTGCCCTGCTTGGTTTCATCTAGTAGAAAACGACAGGAGATACCAATGGCAAGAATCTACACCTTATTCCATTCCATGCTGCTTGCATCAGAACCTTCAACATTCAGGTTCGGGAATTTCCTGGTGTCGAATCTTCCGCTTCTTGCCCTGCTCCTGATCGTTCATAACCGGATTGCAGAGCGTGTGATCCGTTGACATATACCAGAGTGACAGACTCTGAAAGACCTATAGCCGAAACAGAAGGTTATGGGTCTTTTTTTCCGAAGGGCGCCATGCCGATGCACTCTGGGTATCTGTCACTGATACCCGAAGTCTTATCAATCCCCACCTTTCTGTGTTTTCAGAGCCTCGTTCGATCCTGATCAATATACAGTCATGTGAAAAGCATTCTAGACCTGAGGCTTGTAACATCCCGATTTATTGACCTTTAATCGGTATAAATGTATCCTTGAGCCAATATCCCGTAATGAAAAATGGAGAAGCGTATGAAAAGCAGAACCTTGGCGAATGCAGTGAGAATACTGAGTATGGATGGTGTTCAGAAAGCGAACAGCGGACACCCCGGAGCCCCGATGGGTATGGCAGATATCGCAGAGGTGGTGTGGCGACGGGTAATGCGTCACAACCCGAGCAATCCCTCCTGGGCAAACAGAGATAGATTCGTCCTTTCCAACGGACATGGATCGATGCTTATCTACTCTCTCCTTCATCTTACCGGATATGACCTTTCTCTGGAAGAACTGAAGCATTTCAGACAGCTTCATTCGAAGACCGCCGGACACCCCGAATATGGCCTCACCCCGGGAGTCGAGACCACCACGGGTCCTCTTGGTCAGGGACTGGCGAACGCAGTGGGTATGGCGGCAGCCGAGAAGATCCTTGCCGCTCAATTCAATAAAGAAGGTCATGAGATCATAGATCACTATACCTATACCTTCCTTGGAGACGGATGCATGATGGAGGGAATCAGTCACGAGGCAGCCTCTCTCGCCGGGACCTGGGGACTGGGAAAGCTTATAGCGATGTACGATCAGAACGGTATCAGTATTGACGGTGAGGTTGAAGGATGGTTTACCGATGATACAGCTGGGCGTTTCGAAGCCTACAACTGGCACGTGATCCGTGATGTCGACGGTCATGATGCAGATGCAGTCCTCAAGGCTGTTGAACAGGCGAAACAGATCACAGACAGACCCTCACTGATCTGCTGTAGAACGACTATCGGATTCGGTTCTCCAAACAAACAGGGCAAGGAGGATTGTCATGGAGCCCCTCTCGGTTCTGATGAGATCGCTCTTGCACGCACTGCTCTCAGCTGGGAGTATGATGAGCCGTTCTTCGTACCGGAAGAGATCTACCGTGAATGGGACTGCAGAGTCAGGGGAAACGAAGCTGAAAGCGCATGGAAGGCATCACTGGAATCCTATAAGAAGGCCTTCCCGAGTGAGGGAGCAGAACTGGAAAGAAGGCTGAACAATGAACTTTCAGACGGTTGGGAGAAAGCACTTGATGAGACGATCGCAGCCTGGCAGAAAGATGGTGTGAACGTCGCTTCCCGAAAGGCGTCCCAGATGGTTCTCGATGTCGTTACACCGTACCTCGGCGAATTCCTGGGCGGATCAGCTGACCTGGCGCCAAGCAATCTCACTTTCTCCGCATCCTCCACCTCAATCACGTCACAGGACTTCTCAGGGAACTACATTCACTACGGAGTGCGAGAATTCGCAATGGGGGCGATCATGAACGGCATAGCCCTTCACGGGGGCTTCCTGCCGTACGGCGGCACCTTCCTTATCTTCATGGAGTACGCGAAGAATGCGATCCGCATGGCATCCCTCATGGGCCTCCACGTTGTCTATGTCTTCACCCACGACTCGATCGGTCTCGGAGAGGATGGTCCCACACATCAGCCGGTTGAGCAGCCCACCATGCTGAGAATCACCCCGAACATGACCAGCTGGAGACCCTGTGATGCTGTTGAGACGGCAGTCGCGTGGAAGGAATCCATAAAGAGAGCCGATGGACCGAGTGCTCTTGTTCTCAGCCGTCAGGGACTTCCTATGCAGACCAAGAGTGCAGCTCAGATAGCCGAAGTTGCCAAAGGTGGCTACATTCTCAGTGATAGCGAGGGGACTCCCGACGTTATTCTTATCGCAACCGGAAGTGAGGTCTCGCTCGCTCAGGGTGCGGCGGAAAAGCTCAGAGCCCAGAAGAAGGCTGTCCGTGTGGTCTCGATGCCTTCTGCTGAAGTGTTCGAGAAACAGAGTGATGAGTACAGAGAATCAGTGCTTCCCTCCTCAGTGACCAGAAGAGTGGCAGTGGAAGCTGCACACGTCGATTTCTGGTATAAGTATGTCGGACTCAATGGAAAGATAGTCGGGATGAAATCCTTTGGAGAGTCTGCTCCGGCAGGAGAACTGTATGCCTATTTCCATATCACAGAAGAAGCAGTGCTTGAAGCAGCTTCCTCACTGTTCTAGACGATACTGTACGACCAGGCTGATCGGGTACTCCCGGTCAGCCGCCGGATATGCAAGGATGACTCCATGCGAATAGCTCTTAGTTGCCTGGCAACGGAATATGCGAGGTGTGAGAATAATCTTTCTGCTGCCCGCAGTGCTATACAGATAGCGGCAGAGCATGAGTGCGACCTGATTGTGTTCCCTGAGATGGCCCTGAGCGGATATGGCCCTGATGCTCTTCACTGTGCACAGAGCGTTGATGTAGACAGCATCATATCCAGGACCGCAAGGGAGTTTTCCCAGGCGGTTCTTTACGGACATGTCAGGTCAGAGGGAGGTTTCTGGTACAACTGTGCCATTGTCACCGATCGCAGTGGAACTGAGACGACTGTCTATCGGAAAATTCATCCGTTCCGATACGCTGATGAACACACCTATATCGATATGGGTTCAGAACCGGGTTTCGCCACCTTGTCGGGAACACCGGTAGGACTGTCAATCTGTTACGATTTGAGATTCAGTGAACTCTACCGATTCCTCGCTCTCTCAGCTCCTGTCGTGATCAATATTGCAGCCTGGCCGGAAGCGAGGGATCAGCATTTCCAGACTCTCCTGCGATCGAGGGCCATCGAATTCCAGATATACTCCATTGCTGTCAATCAAAGTGGTTATGCGCTTGATGGGACCAAGTATGGAGGTGTGCCGTATGTGTATGATCCATGGGGAGAACCGATACTCCCTGAGAAGGTAGGAACGGACCTCTATATTGCCGATATTTCACCCATGAAGGCCTATAAGGTACGAGAGGCTTTCCCTGTTTCACTCGATGCTCGTATGCACCTTTACACCTCCTGGTACAGAAGTTACACCTCAGGGGAAGAGGGTGCATAGGAATTCTTTCGTGCCTGATACACAGAGTTCAGGCTGATCGCTGCAAGGACGATGGATCCTCCTATCAGCATATCCGTAGAAGGCGCTTCCCGAAGAAACAGCCAGACATACAGAACTCCGAGAACCGTCTCACTGGAGTTGATCAGTGCCGCTTCAGGGGCGTGTATATACTTCACTCCAGTGGAGATCATCATCTGTGCGAAGGGGATGACAACAAGTCCCAGTATCATCAGCGGCAGGACAGATTCCAGTGAAGTGCCCACCTTCCCGGCCGAGCCTGCCAGAGCAATCAGTGCCCCGCTTATCCCTCCTATGATGATTATAGGCATCCTGCTGATGTGTTCATGACGCCTGAGGAAAGCAAGATTGCTTCCAAGAAACGCCGGAGTGAAGAGAGCAAAGAACAGCCCGAGGGTGTTGAGATCCTTGAAACCCTTGTGATAGATGAACCAGATACCCCCGATGGCGACAAGTGCAGCTATGATAGTACTGAGATGAACCTTCTCCCGGTAGAACACGAACGAGAAGGCTGCTGCGAACAGCGGAGCAAGAGAGATCATCACGAGTGTGTTGGCTACTCCTGCCATCTGGATACCGAGGGTGAAACCGGCTCCGCTGAGGCCCCACATCAGACCACTGATGATCATCGCTCTTCCACCCTGACGTATCAGTAAAAGGCTTTTTTTTCCCCTGACAGCAAAGAACAGGACGCTCATGGAGATCATGGTGAACAGTGACCGGTAGAACACTGCTGTGAAACCCGCGGTACCCGAAAGGCGGATGAGAAGGGCATCAAAACTCAGAACGGCTACACCGGTGGATGCTATGAGTATGCCTTTCATATAGCGCTGTTTTTCATTCATGAGGATACGGTACCGGATTTCATATCACTGTGCCTAGTGGTTTCAGGTATATCGATGCAACGGGAGTGTGAACAGCTCCTCTCGGTGTGAGTTCAGAGGTGAACAGTGTCAGTTCGCGGGCATGGGCAGGGTCCGGCAGAGGGGTGGATTGCTGGTGAAACCGTTCCACCCTGCGGGCGATTGTGATGTGGTATTTCACAGCCCTGCGTTCATACTTGATCCCCAGCGCATCTAGCATGTCTCGTACGGTGTCGGTTATCAGATCAATCTCGGGATTAGGTCGTACCGAGAGGTAGTACAGGCGACCGTTTCTTGCATGCATCGATGATAGGGAGGAGCACTCAACAGCGGGGGAGAATAGTTCAACGGCGCTGAACCGGGATGCAAACGCTTCCTTCTGCCTGAAAGAAAGGTCCGGAATGAAGGCGATGGTCATATGCAGCTGATGGAAGGCCGTGAGGCGTGCTGCACTGCTCGAGTCCCTGATCTCCTTCTGCAGCACGGTTATCTGCTGTTTCATGATTTCAGGTGCCATGATTGCTATGAATGCTCTCACCGGTTAATCCCTGATGCTAGAGGGTAAGGATCTTATACCCTTTTTCCATGTATCGGGAGAAGGATGGATGCCCGCTCATATCACCGATAACGTCAATGGCGCTGTTCTCGTTGTATTCGAGCACCGAGAGTTTTGCGCTGCAGGCCTTGCACACCCCATCGAACAGACCAAGGTCACGCACTTTCCTGAACAGGGGATTACCCCCTTCTTCCATGCTCCTGATCAGGGTGACCGCTTCACCTTCGAGTACGATCTTGACTTCATAGCCTTTCTCATGCAGATCGAGTGCATTGAGAAGGACATGAATAAAACAGGTTGGATTGCCGTTGAAGGCAAAGATTACGTATGAATTCATTTATATTCCTTTTCGTGATGAGTTATCGTTTCTCATGGCTCAGCGAGTTCGTAGTATTCGAAGCTGAACCGGCTCTAGGCATGAAGGGGAAACTCGATCTTGGTAATCAGTTCCTCCGGTTCCACCTCTACACGGCTGTTCAGATAGAATTCATAGCTGATGTCTTTTGCTTTGAGATTATGCCGCTTCATCCATTGCACAGTGTGCGCGTAGGCATCTCCCATAGCTTTGTAGACTCCTTTGTACAGACAGCTCACCCGCTTGCCGGCTGGCACTTCACCGCTCTGGATCTCTCCATACCCCGGATATGGTTCGTGGGTAAGACACCCCACCCGTATCGTAAGATTGTTCATATCCGAATTAAGGTAGGCGACGAAGGCAGGCTCCTCTTTCTGAATACCTATGCTTTCCAGGTACTCATAGATCTCCACGAGTGAAGATCCCACTTCCTCCACAATGTGCTCAGCATCAACATTCCTCTCGATGTAGAGAGCAGGAATCGAATCTCGGTCGGTCACTTCTATGATATATTCCATATGCACGTCCTCCCGCTTCAATTCTACCACGCCTCAGGAACGAGTCAATAACAGGAGCTCTCTTATTCCTCACTGTCTATGGCAAGGTAACTCTGAATGATCTGGGCACAGTCGTTTGCATCAGCGTGAACTACTTCCATCTCTCGTTCCGCATTCTTTCTGCTTGCCGATGCATGGGCGGTGTTCGCCATGATGCTGCTGCCGAATTCCCTGCGTACGGTCCCACCGGGGGCTTTCGTCGGGTCCGTAGGCCCGAGTACATCTCTGATCTTCCGTACGGCATCTTCTCCCTCATAGATCATGAGCATGCACTTCACGCTGCCGGGCTGATCAAGCTCATCAACTGCGCATTCGCTCGGTTTCTTTCCTGCCATGAACTCGATGATCTGTTCGAACTCGGCATGCGCATAGGCGTTGCCGAAACTCTCAATAAGGGCTTCCTCGGATTTACGGCTGAGTTGGATACCGAAGGCTTCCATCAGGGATTCTCTAGCCTTTTTACCCATGGGTACGGCGAGGCGTTCCTCGAGGGACTGCTTGACCGGTGCGTAGAAGGACATGGCTTCAGCTACACTCATGCTGTGTACTTTCATCCCTATGATTCTCATGCCGGTCCTGCTGAATATATCGATGATGGCTCCCGGTCTGCTTGATGCGAACTGCCAGTTATCGGGTTTGAGGATCACAAGAGTCTTTTCAACCTTCTCAGGGTTCTCGTAGTTGATGTTCTGAACAAGGTTTGGTTTATCCACGAGCCAACCGGCAAGAAGTCTCAGGGTCATCAGTGCCTTCGTTTTGCTGCGCGGAGTGAGAACCGCAGGTTCGAAGTAGGTGACCTTGCCGCTCTCCGGATCAACGATCAGGTCGGCATAGGTGTCACGGATAGTCTCGCCGGTAAGGGACTCGACTCCACGGTTCTCTGCATACAGAGCGCCGCAGATATCACTGAGTTTTCTAATCGCATTCTTTCCTTTGAACAGGAGAAGGAGTGTCCTGTGAGCTCTATCAACTCCCGGTGCGATGTTATTGTTAACATACTCACTGAGCAGGGTTCGGGCCGATGTGTTGGAAGCATCATTCTTCTCGGACAGAATGTCCGCATATGCGTCGGCGAACTCCTTATCTGCCGCGATGAGTTGGGCCCCTACGAGTTCCAGATCCACACGAGTGAGAAGTCTACTCAACACTCCGCCTATTCTTCCCTTTGCTACTGTGTAGGGACTTACGATCACATAAGAAAGTTCATAATCCATTAAGATTCTCTCCTCAGGGGGGTCATTGTCTGTATTGTAATTGAACGAGCGTTGTTTGTCCACGTGATGATGGCGATTGTGTGGAACAGGTTGAGGGACAATCGTGTATAGTGCACCGGGCCGTGCTTCAGGCCTGCCTGTAGGTTTTTCATCCGAGACGGACAGCTTTCTTCCTTTCTCGGTATCAGAACAGAAACAGGAGGACTGTTCCCATGACAGCGAGGACCGTTCCACTGACTGCTCCCGGTGCTATATGCTGTTTAAGGACGAACCGTTCGATCGGTATCAGGATGACCGGAGCCATCTGCGTGAGGGTTATGACCACCCCCACTGGAGCCAGTGTGAGTGCCTTCAGGTTGACGATCATGCCGAAGACCGGGCCGACGAGGGCGGCAGAGAAGATCAGGATGACCAGTGTCCACCGCTGTGGTCTTAGAATGTGCATGATATCTTTCTTGAATGAACCGCGCACTGTTCTGTAGATGACTATCGTCAGGAAACCTGCAGCCAGCCTGATGAGGTTCGAACCGATAGGATCGAGTCCTTCACTCATTCCGCTTTTCGCAAGGACCATGGCTGTTGCCTGTGTCAGTGCTCCAAGAAACGCTGAAAGGACGCCGGTTACATGGTGTGCGTTCCTTTTCCTGTCTCTTTTTTTCCCTTCAGCCAGGATCACCCACACGACACCTGCTATCGTGACGGACATTCCGGCCAGCTGCAGAAGGGTGAGGACTTCTCCCTCGAAAATCCAGGCGAACAGGGCGGAAAAGAGGGGGTTGAATGTCATGATGACCATGGTGAAACGTGCTCCGAGAGATACCAGAGCACTGAAGATAAACAGGTCGGCGGCAGTGAAGCCCAGAGCTCCCGAAAGGCCGAGAAACGATAGTTCACGTATACTCAGCCCCTGGGGGAACCAGTTGCCGGTGAACGCAAGGTGTGCCACCAGGATAAGCGGAAAGGCGAACCACAGTCTGACGTGTGCCGTCGATGCCGATGATATCCTCGCTCCGACATGTGAATAGATCAAAGAGTTCTGAGCCCAGCAGAGGGCCGTTATCAGTGCAAGCAGCTGCCCGAATACTACATCCATAGAGGCCCATTATGCATGACCAGGCGATTCTGGTATAGGTCGGCAGCCCTTTTTCCCCCGTTATCTGACACCATTGCTGAGGGATCCTATTCCTTCGATGGTGACGTTCACAACATCTCCGGTTTTCAGCGGCCCTACACCCGAAGAAGTGCCTGTAAGGATGAGATCTCCCGGAAGCAGCGTCATCACCTGTGAAAGGAAGGAGACGAGGTACGAGGGTGTGAAGATCAGGTTGCGTGTATTTGATGATTGTTTCACTATCCCGTTCACCGTAACCGTTATGTCGAGATTATCGGGGTCAACTTCATCTGTGATCACCGGGCCGAAGGGACAGAAGGTGTCGTACCCTTTTGCAATCGTCCACTGGCCATCGGGAGCCTGTTTATCCCGTGCTGTGACATCATTGGCGCAGGTGAATCCCTGGATGTAGTCAGGAGCATCCTCCTGACTGACCTTCGAGGCTTCTGCTCCTATCACAATCGCCAGTTCACCCTCATAGTCGACCCGGCTGGAGTCGTGAGGAAGCTCTATCATACCCTGCGGCGGCAGGACTGCACTGGGTGGCTTCGTGAATATTACAGGACTTGTGGGCATGTCATGGCCCATCTCTTCGATATGGTCACGATAATTGAGCCCGACGCAGAGGATCTTGGAGGGATGTGTCGGTGCAAGAAGATCGGCCTGTTCAAAAGGTACGGTCTCTCCTGTTTCCTCGAAGTCATTCCATGGCTCGGATGATATCTGATGGATCGTGGCGTTGTTGAGAATACCGTAATGGTCTCCCCGTTCTGTGCGGTACCGTACATATCTCATGGATGAGTCTCCTCTTTTCGTGTTAGTATATCATCAGGGGAGCACTATGGAAAAGAGGAATCAGAAAGGATTGAAACGAAGATACCTGGTCTTCTCTCTGACGCTTGCCGCCCTGGTATACCTGACGATGCTGTTCCTCATTCCGATTGAGAAGAGTTCCCTTGTCGACCTGCTGCTCCCTTCCACTGCACAAGAGTATGAACAGACGTTCGAGCACTACAGAATGGAACCCTCCACCATAGTGTATCTTCAGTTCACCATGGATACTCTCTTTGTTCTCAGTTTCTACCCTGCCATGGCCCTGCTTACACGGTTTTCGATTAAGTGTGTGCTTTTCACGGTGGCTGGAGCCTGTGATATGGTGGAGAATGGCGTTGCTCTGATCAGGTACCTGACCGGGACCTCCGTTCTTTTCCCACCACTGTGGACGAACCTGAAGTGGGCATCGCTTATTGTCCTCCTCATTATCTTCCTCAGGAGTGGTGTGGTATTCCTTTTGAACTTGAGCAAACACGAAGAATAGACTAGGATACGCTCATGCACACAGTTATCATATTCGATCTGGACGGGACTCTACTCAATACATCCCCCGGCATCTTTGCCACGGCCAACTATACGATGAAGAAACTCGGGTTTGATGAACTGCCGGAAAGTCAGCTGCGAAAGTTCGTAGGGCCGCCGCTGGCTGCATGCTTCCGTATCGCCTGCGGGCTCGAAGAACATCTCATCGAGCAGGCCTGCAGTATCTATCGTGAAGAGTATGCCAAAGGTGCGATGTATCGGGCATCTGCCTATGAGGGAATTGTCGAGATGCTTGAAACTCTCAGATCCCGCGGTCTTACACTCCTTGTTGCGACACTGAAGCACGAGGATATGGCCCGAAAGATTCTTGAAAGAAAGGGACTCATACAGTACTTCACCAGCGTACACGGTTCTGATTCACAGGGTGCATTGACGAAGAAGGACATCATCCTCAATGCACTGAAGGCGATCAATAAGGCTTCGGGACCTGATGTACTCATGGTCGGTGACACCCCTCATGATATGGACGGAGCCCGTGATGCCGGTGTGAACTTCCTTGCTGTCGACTGGGGCTTCGGCTACCATAAAGGAGAGCGGATACCACCAGGTGATGCTGTGTTCGGCACCATAGATGAACCGGCTCAGCTTATATCGTATGTATAATAAAAGAGGGCGGTGGAGAATTCCATCACCCTCTGTGTGCCCGGGAACGTTGAACTTACCAGACGCAGTATCCTCCGTCAACGACGATGTCGCAGCCTGTGGTGAAATCTGAGGCCTCGCTGGCCAGATAGACCAGAGCCCCTTGAAGATCCTCCGTGAGTGCCATGCGTCCCATCGGGGTCATGGATAGCCATAACGGTTCCATGGCCTTCCCTTCGGGAGTCTCAAGCAGCTTGTCGACAAGATCTGTCTTTGTATAACCCGGAGAGATTGAATTCACTCGGATCCCCAGAGGTGCCCATTCAGCTGCTAGAGATCGGGTGAGGTGCAGTACCCCCGCCTTTGATGCATTGTATGCAACCTGTTTCTGCGGAGTGTTGGAGATATGACCGCTCATGCTGGCCGTGTTGATGATCTTCCCGTAACCCTGTTTCTGCATGACCCGTGCCTCGATGCGAGAGCAGAGGAATACCGCATCGAGATTGAGTGAAAGAGTCTTTCTCCACATGCCGAACTCCATTTCAAGTGCATCGCTCCAGATTCCCATGCCGGCATTGTTGACACCGATCGTGAGAGAGCCGAAGGTCTCTACCACCTGATTCACCATCTTCTCTACATCCTGTTCATCGGTCACATCACATCTGATTGCGATTGCTGTGATACCTTTTGCTTCCAGTTCCGCCACCGTACCTTCGGCGGCTTCGAGATTGATATCCACGACAGCAACCGAGGCACCTGCCTCACCGAGAGCATGACAGTAAGCCTTTCCTATTCCGCTTCCTCCACCTGTGACCAGCGAACTCTTCCCCTCAAGGGAGAACCTTTCAAGAATCGGTTTTTCCATTATCTTCCTCCTAGATCCCACCTGAAATCTGAATATTGATTCCGGTGCTGTATGATGAGTCGTCACTCATCAGATAGGCCACTGTACCGGGTATCTCTTCGATACTTCCGTAACGTCTCATGGGGACTTCCCCGATCATCTGCTGTGCAACGACTTCACGGTCACCAGCATAGTACTGGCTGCCTGCCTGTGCCTGAAGATCGACCTGACGGTCCCACATGAATCCAGGTCCCATGAAACCGGGAGCAATTGAATTGACTCTGATGTTGTACGGTGCAAGGTCTTTTGCAGCAGTCTTCGTCATGCCGACTATGGCCCACTTCGAGGCACCGTATGCAACCATGTTCACCGGTCCTGCGACTCCTGCCATACTTGCCGTGTTGACTATCACACCACCGCCCTGGTCGACCATGACAGCACTCACTGCCCTGAGGACATGAAATGCACCGACAAGGTTGATCTCGATCACCTTATGGAAGTCCTCTACCGGGTAGGTGTGAACAGGCGAGAAGGCCCCCTGTATTCCCGCATTGTTGAACAGCATGTCGATATGACCGAGATCCCTTCTGATCAGAGCGACAGACGCTTCAACCTGAGCATAGTCGGAAACGTCGCAGATGTAGGTGCTGACCTGCGTGATCTTCTCAAGTTCCTGCTGCGACCTCTCGAGACCCTTTACATCAATCAGCGCTATTGCGGCTCCCTCTTCTGCCAGCCGCTTGGCGGTTGCCAGTCCGATCTCTCCGCCACCGCCGGTGACGACACATACCTTTCCTTCGAATCGCTGGTTCATAGACTCCTCACTTTGTACAGTCGATCATCACCTTCAAGGTGCCTTCGACCGAATTCTCTATCAGCTTGACTCCCTTCTCGAAATCCGCCATAGGGAGGCGATGGCTGATCAGGTCCTCAACCACGATGCGACGGTTTGCCAGGAGCGAGATCGCCTCGAGAGAGTTCCTCACACTCGTAAAAGTCCCCATGATGGTGAGCCCTTTCTCAAAGATCTCAAAGGGGCTGAGGGTTACCGTCGCATCCTTGTGGGGTACGGCGAACCACAGGAGCGTTCCTCCCTTACGTACGATCGAAAGGGAAGCTTCCAGGAGGAAGGGTACGCCTGTGGCATCGATAACCATGTCGTATGAACCGTATTCGAGGTCCTTGATATCCTTGACAGTCTTCGCTGCCCCGCTGCTTCTGGCGAGTTCAAGGCGTGATTCGTTCTTGTCCAGCTGCGTTACCTCGCCGGCACCCTTAGCTATGACGGTCTTCAGGAGGAGGATTCCGATGGGACCGGCTCCCATGATGAGTACCTTGTCTCCACTGTGCAGGTTGGCTTTCTTCACTCCGTGAAGGACACAGGAAAGGGGTTCCATGAATGCTCCCGATTCGAGAGAAACCCCGTCGAGTGCAAAGACTGCCTTTTCAGGTACACAGACATATTCGGCGAAACCGCCGGACATCGTGACCCCGACTCCTTCCCAGTTCTCGCAGAAGTTCTGTCTGTTGTTGAAACAGCTCGTACAGTTGTTGCAGCTTATATTCGGTTCAACGGCGACCTCATCACCGACTTTGAACCGGGTCACACCGGGACCCACCTTGTCAATCGCTCCTGAGAACTCATGACCGGGTACGATCGGGTAACTCCCCAGATAATCTCCCCGGAAGATATGGACATCAGTTCCGCAGATGCCGCACATGGCAACACGGATTCTCACTTCTCCTTCACCCGGCTCCGGCATCGGCAGATCGACAACGTGAGCGGTATCCTTCTTCTCTATGACGAGTGCTTTCATATGCTTTCTCCTTCCTCGTGTATCTTAGATAAGTCTCTGTACAGCGGGCGCAGCGTTTCATACAGGCGGTTGTACAGAGAATAATAGTTCATGTAAGTTGTATGGGAGGCCTCATCGGGTGACATGGTCGTGCCTGACCGTGATGTGGCGCTCACCGCTTCATCGATCGTCTGATATCCACCAGCAGCGACCATTCCCGCTAAAGCAGCTCCGTAGCTGGTGGCATGGAGATGGAACGGATGCCTGTTCACTGTCGTACCGAACACGTCTGCAATCATCTGAGTCCAGAAAGCCGATCGGGCACCCCCTCCGATGATGGTGATCTTCGCTGGATGCATGGAAAGGTCGCGATAGACGTTATAAATCGAATACAGTGCAAAGGAGACCGCTTCATACCAGGAGCGAGCCATCTGGTGTGCCGTAGTGGCAGCCGAAAGGCCGAGCATGCATCCTCGTGCATAGGGATCCCAGTGCGGGGTCCTTTCTCCCTGAAGAAAGGGGAGGGTGATCAGTCCGTTCCCGATAGGCAGTTCCGAGAGGGCCTGCTCAAGGGACCGGATGTCGGTACCTGATTGCTGAGTGAGAATATCACGTGACCAGTCGGTTGCCGTTCCTGCAGCCTGGGTAGTACCGCATACATTGACCTGACTCCCGTCAAGGTCGTAGAAATGCTGCATCCTCATCATGTCATCATGTACTGCGCTGTTGCGCAGCATCGACATCCACGAACTCGATCCGAGCGAGATGTAGGTTTCCTCTTCGCTCCTGACCATCGCACCTCGTGTCGCGCATGCAGCATCCCCGCCACCTGTTGCCACAGGGGTTCCTTCACGCAGGTTCAATGTGCGTGCGGCTTCCGGGCTGATATAACCATCAACATGGAAAGAGGGGTGAATATCTGGAAAGATATCGGCTGAAAGGCCGACAGCCTCAATCAGCTCCCGATTCCACCCCTTTCTTTCCATGCTGAAAGCCCCGGTGAGTGATGCATCGGAAAAATCGGTGGTTCCAACAACGCCGGTAAGTCTGCTCCTGACAAAGTCCTTTGAATTGATGACGAAACGACATTCACTGAATGAATGCTTCTCCATATCGTGAATCCACAGGAGTTTCGGGAGCGAGAGGAACTCATCCATCCTGTTCCCGCTTTCCCTATAGATCTCTTTTTGCGGGATTCGCGATAGTATGTTCTGAACCTGAAGAGCACTCCTTGTATCGCTGTGTATCAGCTGAGGATAGACGGGTTCTCCTTGTCCGTCGACACACAGTGTTCCGTTCATGTGACCGGTGAGGGATACAGCCTCAATAGTGAGACGTGGCCACCTTGTGTCCTTCTGCAGTTCCTTCGTGCCTGTGATGACGGCCAGCCAGTACTCATCAGGATCCTGTTCAGCCCAGCCTGGATGTTCATACCGGGTCGGGTAGGGGACGCTCACTGAGAACAGGAGGTCCCCGCTGAAATCGAAGAGTGCCGACTTGACACTGGTCGTGCCGATGTCATAGACAAGGACCGCTGAGATCATCCTTTGACAGCTCCCATGGTAAGGCCTTTGACCAGTGCCTTCTGGGTCATCCAGCCGAGGATTATGGCAGGAAGGACAGCTATAGTACTGGACGCTGACAGCTGTGCTACGAACATTCCCTGCTGTTCACGGAACCGGGACATGTAGACGGGAAGTGTCGCAGTGGGGTTCCCTGTCAGGTTGAAACCGAGAAAGAACTCGTTCCAGATGAAGACCGCGACCAGAAGGGCGGCCGAGATGATACCGGTCCGTGCCAGAGGAATCGCGATGAGTCTCATCTGCTGGAACTTGCTCGTTCCATCCAGGTCTGCAGCCTCGAAAATCTCCAGGGGAAGGTCTGAAAAGAACGAATGGACCATCCAGACGACAATCGGGGTGTGGAAGCCGATGTAAGCTGCCATCAGGCCCCACGGGGAATTGATCAGGCGCAGCTGCTGGAACCAGGTGAACAGAGGTATGAGCACGGCTACCGGAGGCAGAAGGATAGTGGTGATGAACCACAGATAGTATTTCCCGGCTGAATCCCTGTGCTTGAGCCTGCCGAAGACCAACGTAAAGGCTGCAGGAATCCCCAGCAGGAGAGAGATGGTCGTTGCTCCCACTACCTGTATAAAGGAATTCGAGAGATAGCCCCACATCGTGGGATCGCTGATCACCTTCTTGTAGGTCTCGAGGGTCGGTGTGAAGAAGATTGAGGGACTGACTGCCTGCGCCTCGGTTTTGAACCCGCTGAGAAACATGTAGAGGATCGGGAAGAAGTAGAGGATCGCTATGAGGTATACAGCGAGGGCCATAATGATCTTCCGTATCAGCTTGTTTCTGTGTATTTTCTTTTGAACTTCCTGTATTGATCTGTTTTCCATACTATACCATCCTCAGCTGTATTTTTCGTTCCGCTTCACGATGGAGCGGTACAGAAGATTCACCATCAGGAGGGTGAGCACGACGGTCATAACTGCCAGAGCACTTGCCCGTCCTACGTTGTTGGCCAGAAATACCTGTGTATACACAGCGTACGGAAGGGTGTAACTCCTTGTTCCCGGTCCTCCCGCTGTAGTAACAAGTATCAGACCGAACTCCTTGATGATGAAGACCAGACCAAGCATTACGGCTACTCTCATGTGGTTCATGATGAGAGGGAGCTTGATTCGGAACACTCCCTGAACCCAGTTGACACCATCGATTTTCATGGAGTCGACGAGATCCTGAGGAATCCCCTGCAGACCTGCCAGGAGAACCAGAATAAAGAACGGCATCCACTGCCAGGTGAACAGAAGGATGATGACGAACAGCGGGTGGTAGGATATGAGGTCCACCGGGGTGAAGCCGAGTGCTTTTGCGATCACACCGTACCATCCAAAGGTTGTGTTGAAGATGGTGGTTTTCCATATGACTCCGCTTGCAGTAGACATGACGAAGAAGGGTCCGAGCATGAGGGTTCGAGCAATGTTGACCCCTGGAATGTCATGGTCCAGCAGCAGGGCTAACAGGAACCCTCCTATGGCGCACAGTACGAGTGTCATGCCTGTTATGACGATAGTCTGCCAGAGAATCGTATAAAATTCGGGGATCTGGGACAGAGACTCGATCTTCAGATAGTGCCAGAAGTTGGCGACTCCGTCGAAGGCTCTACCGAGGTCGGGTCGAGAGAGGTTCCATCTCAATGTACTGAAAATGATAGTCAGCAGGAACGGTACCTGGGTCATGACAGCAACAACTATCACTGCCGGCAGCAGGAACCGATAATCGGATTTGTTTAGAGTTTTCATGGCCTTTTTCCAATATCCCCCTGTGGGGATGACATGATACACATCTGTCCGGAGAATACTCCTCCGGACAGATAGTAAGATAGTTCGACTTATTTGTAGTTACCGTCAATGGCAACCTGTTCAAACACAGCCTGAGTCTTGCGGATCGCTTCATCGAGAGAAATTTTGTCTACGACGTAGTCTGCAAGGTACTCGGTCATCTTGGTTCCCGCGTCTGCAAACTCAGGAATCGCGATGTACTGGAGACCGACATAGGGGACGGGTTCGAGGGTCGGCTTTGTGAAGTCCATTCCTTCGAGTGCCTTCAATGTCATCTCTGCGTACGGTGCTGCTGCATAGACGGGAAGTTCATACGTGCTCGAGCGTGAAGCAGGAGGAGTCGAAGCCCCGGAGGGATCCATATCAACTGTCATCTTGATGTAATCCTTGCTGGTTGCCCAGAGCATGAAATCGAAAGCTGCGTCTTTCTTGGCCTTGGAAGAGTTGGGGTTGAGACCCATCGCCCAGTTCCACAGCCATGCAGTGTTGCTCTTCAGCTTTGCGTGGGGAGCCAGAACGTAGCCCATCTTGCCCTGCACCTTCGAATCATCTGCTTCTAGGGGAGGTGCGATGGAGGTTGCATCGTAATAGATTCCACAGTTTCCACTTGCCATCAGTCCGATACATTCGTTGTAGGTGTAGCTGAGGATGTCAGCCTGTCCTGCTTCGCGAAGAATCTTCTTGTACATTTCCCATGCATCTCTCTGCTCAGGAGTGTCGATGGTTGCATTCCAGTCCATATCGAAGAACCGGCCGCCGAATGCGTTTACCATGGTGACGAAAGGAGCGCCGCTCATTCCCCAGCCGGGTGCTCCGCGCATGGTCATACCGACGATACCCTTGGCGGGATCATGGATCTTCTTGGCAAGTTCATAGATTTCCTGCCAGGTAGGTTCTGCGGGCATGGTGAGACCGTTCTTTTCAAACAGTTCCTTGTTGTACATGATGAATGAGCTTTCACCGTAGAACGGCAGCGCGTAGGCTTCGCCGTCAAGGCTGAGCGACTGAGCCATTCCCTGGATCAGGTCATCTCTGTCATACCAGGCTGCTCTGTCTGCACTGAGACCGTCGAAGTATGGTTCGAGATTCTCGAGCCAGCCGTTCCTTGCCCAGGTAGCTGCTTCGTAGGGGCCGAGGTAGAAGATGTCATAGGTTGTTCCACCGGTGGATGCCTCTGTAGTCAGTCTCTGTCTCAGGTCGTTTTCGGGCAGTACAGAAATATTCACTGTAACACCTTCTGCGCTGTACTCTTCCTGTGCGATCTTTGCCAGCGCCTGGCTGAGCGGGTTGTTCGCAAGTGCGATATTCACCTCTACGGGGCCTTCCGCAGCTCCCTGTGCGAATACCATCGAACCTGTGAACAGTGTTGCGATTAGTATAAGAACTAATACCTTTTTCATACGTTCCTCCTTAAAATTCTTACCGGTCGACGACCGGTGTTTTCTTTATTTATATACTTCCCCTGATGATCAGGTGTGTCGATATGCGGATCTCCTGATAGGAGTACTCCTCATCAGGGTTTTTCCTCAGCCGTTCAAGTACCAGATTTCCAGCAACCTTTCCCATCTCATCCGGGTTCTGAGCAACGGCAGTGATGGCCGGAGAGGTCATCGTGAGCCAGAATTCATCGTCGAAGGTGATGAATGCAAGGTCCTCAGGCACCTTCAGGTTGGTCTCCTTGATACAGGAGAAGATTCCTATCGTCCCCATATTATTACCGCTGAAAATGGCGGTGATATTATGGTTGCTCAGCAGGTCGAATGTATGGTGATACATCGCTCCGTGCTTCAGAATTCTCTGTGAACCGCTCGAATGGCTTCCGAATCTGATGTAGTTCGCATTGATGGGGATCTGGGCCTCTTCAAGTGCCCTTGTATACCCCTGAAGCCGCTCGAGCATCGTCGAGTCCCTTTTTTCTCCCATGAATGCGATATTCCTGTGCCCTCTGTCGGTAAGAGCCTTAACCGCTTCGTAAGCCCCCTGCTCATTTGTTGCAAGTATGAGATCACTTACGAAACCTTCCGGTCTTCTATCGATCAACACCGCGGGAATCGGGTGATTCGCAAGGAGAAGTGAAAGGTAGGAACAGTCCTCTGTCGTTGGCGCGATGACCAGTGCATCCACTGCCTGTGCGATCAGGTTCTTCACGTTCTCAATCTCTATCTCCTTCTGCTCCTTACTGTCGATCAGGATCAGGCTGTAACCGGCAGCTGCCAGCTGAGCTTCAAGGCCCATCGCTATTTCCTGAAAGAAGTAGTTGCCGAAATCACTGACAACGAACCCGATTAGCTTACTCTCTCCTTTTCTCAGGTTTCGTGCTAGAGGGTTTACCTGATAGTTCAGTTTTCTCACAGCATCCATGACGCGTCTCTCAGTCTCGGGTCTCACCCGTTTCGTCCCGTTGAGAACATAACTGACAGTAGCAATGGAAACCTGTGCCAGATGGGCTACTTCCTTTATAGAAGATTTCACCGGCTACCTCCCCCTCTTCTGATTAGGATCATAGGCCCCCCGTATGGTGCCGTCAAGAAAAACTACAGGTTAAATTTTCACTTAAACGAATAACCTGTTATGTATTTAACCAGAAGAATGCTTATTTTATGAGAAATTATACATGTTTTTGCACTTATTATTCAAGTTAAACGATTCACTAAAAAGATTTTTTAACCGCATCTGAGAGTCTGTCTGACAGAGTAGAAGGGGCTGAAACCGACAAAAAAAAAGAGAAGAGCACTGGCTCTTCTCCCTCAGATAGTACGTAGGTCACCGGGCTGTGTCACGGTACTGTGCAGCATAGTGAACATACCGCTCTCCATTGTCCCGGATCTGTTCGATTTCCTGATCGGTAAGTTTCCTGATAACCCTCGCCGGGCTGCCGATGATCATTGAGCGGGGAGGGAAGGTCTTTCCGGGAGTGACGAGGGATCCTGCACCGACGATCGATTCGTCTCCTATCACGGCGCCATCGAGAATGATCGCTCCCATACCTATCAGGCAGGTGTTCCCGACGGTGCATCCGTGGATGATCGCTCCGTGCCCGATGGTGACGTTCCTGCCGATGCTCGTGGGCAGGTCTGTATTCACGTGGACTACGCTGTTGTCCTGGATATTCGACCCTTCTCCCACTGTTATCGGAGCCATATCTCCCCGCATCGTCACCTGAGGCCAGACGGAGGTGTTGTCAGCGAGGGAGACCTCGCCTATAATGACTGCCGAAGGTGCGATGTAGGCAGATTTGCTTATATATGGTGTGTGTTCTTTGTATGTCTGTATCATTGAGACCTCCGTTCAGTCAGAGTATACGTCAATCGGGGAAATAGGTGTAGGGGTGAGGAGTATGAAGCAGGAAAGAGAAAACCGAAATATTGTGATCAACTACCTGTTCGTATTTTTCATGTCTCTTGATTTCACACATGGTATCATCATTATCTACCTCACGACAGTGAAGGGGTTTTCCCTTCTTGAGGTGGGAATTATGGAAGGGTTCTACCACGTGGCAAGTTTCCTTATGGAAATCCCGACCGGAGCCGTTGCTGATGTGTGGGGACGGAAGATGAGCCGCATCATCGGGAGATTCCTCGGTATCGGTGCATTGTTTATAGCTCTGTACGGCGATACGATGCTGGTCCAGACTCTCGGGTTCATGCTGATCGCACTTTCTAACAACCTCGAATCGGGAGCGGGGGATGCTCTGGTCTACGATACACTGGTCAGTGCAGATTCGATTGATACCTACATGAGTGTGGCAGGAAAACAGGAACTGACGTTCCAGGTGGCGAGCATCGCAGCCTTTCTCGCCGGAGGCGTGCTGGCGAGTATCAGCTACCCGGTAACCTTTGGTCTCTCCGCCGTGAGTTATCTTCTGGCGATCATAAGTGCGTTGTTTTTTACTGAAATAACGATCGGGAAGAAAGAGGTCTTCTCCCGCTCTCTTAACCGGGAGATCAGGAAGTACCGGGATCATATCATATCGAGCATTCGAGTCTTTCATAAGGATATCAGGGTGCTCTTCCTTATGCTGATCAGTGAAGGCTTTTTCACTGTTATCGTTGTCTCCTTCTTCTATCTGCAGAGCCACTGGACTGAACAGGGATTTTCTCAGAGAACGATTACCACGGTCTTTGCAGTAAAAGGAGTGCTCGGAGGCATCGCAGCCTTCCGCTCCACGGCGATAGAGAAGCGCCTGACGCGGAAATGGACCTTGCTGATCATCCTTCTGACGCCGGTGATCGCACTGTGGGGAATTGCACTGACCCCCTACTCGTTCTTCTTTTATATACTGCTCGGACCGGTGGAAGGGTATCTCATTGCAGCCGTGGGGACCTACATCAACGAACTCATCACATCGAAGGAGAGAGCTACGGTCCTGTCGATGCAGTCGATGATCTTCAGTGTCATCATGATTCTCATGTTCCCTGCCTTCGGTGCGGTTGCCGATGCCACGGGCACGGACAATGCCTTTCTCCTTTTCGCTCTTGCGATAAACATACTCTCGCTTATCGCTTTTTTCCGTCTCGTGCCGCGACTCATCAAGAAATGACTTGCCAAAATCTCCACCTTCGGCAAAACTGATGAAAAAGATCAGGAGGATAGCAGACTATGCATGCAGGAATAGATATCGGTACGACCCACATCAGTGCCATGGTGGTGGATGTCACCGGGAAGCGACTCATTTCTTCTCAGTCTTTTGACAACAGGCGAATAAAGAGTTCTCACCCCCTGATGTACGAGCAGGATCCCGTGGCGATTGAGAAGACGGTACGGCACATCATCGATACTCTGCCCCGACCGATCAATTCCATCACACTTACCGGTCAGGTTCATGGTATCACCTACTATGATGCTCATAATCAGGCGGTATCGGGTCATGCGACATGGCTTGACAGAAGGAGTGAGATGCTCTGCGGGGGCGAGGTGATTGAAGAGCTCTTTCAGAAGGAGTTTGGAACACGCCTGGCTGCAGGGTATGGGTTTCTTACCCACTATGCAAACACTCTGCTCGACCTGGTCCCACCCCGGGCAGTCGGCTTCTGCGGGATCCTCGAATATGTAACAGGGCGTCTTGTCGGACGTCCCCTGAGAGTCAGCGAGGCGAGCTGTCTCTCTCCTATGGGGTTATTCGACCCTGTAGCAAAATCGTTCGATGAGGACATCATCGCGTCTCTGCTCGGGACTTCGCTGTCAACGGTACGGGAACCTTCTGAACCGTTCGCCATTGCCGGTACGACCGAAGAGGGGATTCCCGTTCTCTATCCTGTAGGAGATAATCAGGCGGGATTCTTCGGTCTGGTGAAGGAGGATGCGGGGGCTACTATGGTGAGCATCGGCACGAGCGGTCAGATCTCCTATCTGTCGGATTCGACTGAAGTTGCTGAGGGTATGGAGCTGAGGAACCTTCTCGATGCGGGGTATATCCATGTCGGGGCGACGCTTACCAGCGGGAAGGCGTATGAGAACCTGAAGAGTTTCTTCGAATCTGTCTACACGGGGCTTACCGGTCAGACTCTTGCATCGGAACAGGTCTTCGACATGATGAAGAAGGTCGCAGATGAGGATGTCTCGGAAGAGAAGATCGTCTGTCATCCCCTGTTTGCCGGGACCCGGATGGACAGCTCCGTCAAAGGATCATATGGGAACATCACGCTGAACAACTTCACGATGGCTCAGATGGTGAACGCCACAGTGGATGGTATCATCCAGGAGCTCAGGGCCTTCATCTCAGGTGAATCCATCTCCGAACTTGTCGCTACCGGAAGTGCCGTGAGAAAGAACCACCTATTCAGAAAGAGTATGGAGCGTCTGTTCGGTACAGAGGTCTACGTCTCTGATATAGATGATGGGGCTGCCTTCGGGGCTGCCTTGATCGGTGCCATAGCCACCGGTGCAGTTGCAAGGAAGGATAAGGATGAGGTCATCGATCTTTTCAGATCTGTTTCAAATTGAGCCTTCTACTTTTATGTATGCCCTGAGGGTTTCTATGATATACTTCACGAGGGGGTAGTGGACATATGCCGTACTCAGAACACAGAAGACATACGCTGGATTCGATCGAACAGGAGATTGAGTCCCTTCGTGTACAGTTGGAGAAAAAGCGCGAACTTCGGGATGAGCTGAATCAGGAACTCCTTTCGATCGGCTCTCATACACCTGAAGGTGCTGATCTTGTTGCTCTCGTTCGTACATCCGAACGGCTGGAAAGGCAGCTGAGCGAGGTGCAGATTGACATGCAGCATATCGATACGAGAATTTGGAGGCTCCGTCACAGGGCTGAAAGGCTCAGACACAACAGTTACTAGGGAGAGCGTGCATGACCGATACGTTAGACTTCATTCCCATCGCAAAAGCCTTTTCCCGTATCGGGGTCTCAGTTCATTCCGTTTTTCCGGATAACACGATAGCGAAGATTCTTTATGGCGATTATTCGTGGCATATCGCCAAGGGTGAGGGAATGACAGTTGTCCATGCCGTCCCTTCCCCGGACAGTGTGTCACAGAAGGGATGGGAGCAGTGGTTTGCTTCCGGCGATTGCGAGCCGGTCCATCAGGTCCTGTTCCTTCAGAAGCCGGAGGTCCCGTTTCACTCCGTACTTGATACATCCCTGATGGATGTTTCACTTCTGCCCCGTGCGATACCTAAGGGTTCCTGGTATGTAGTGAAACTCGAATCTCCTATGGGGTGGGCATTTGCAAGAATCTGAAAGAAAGAGGGTAGGTCATGCACGTTAAGGTTATCGGGATCACAGGCGGGTCAGGTTCAGGGAAATCGACCATAGCACGAAAAATACGGGAAGTGGTGAGTGAATTCGTTTTCATCCCTCAGGACAACTACTATAATAGTGCCAGCTTCATCAGCAATGAGAATATTACGGCATATAATTTCGATCACCCCGATGCATTTGACACCGACCTGCTCGTTTCTCACCTGAAAGATCTGAAGGAAGGCCGTTCGGTCCAGATGCCTCAGTACGACTTCGTCCATCATCGAAGGAAGGATGAATACCTGGAAGTCCACGCTAAACCCCTTGTGATCATAGAAGGTCTGATGATCCTCTACGACAAGAGAGTGCGTGATCTGATTGACCTGAAACTCTACGTCGACACTCCGGATGACATCAGGTTCATTCGGAGGCTTCAGCGCGACATAAGCGAAAGGGGGAGGACGGTGCAGTCGGTTATTACGCAGTATATGGATGTTGCACGGCCGGGCCATTTTAATTTCATCGAACCGACAAAAGAATACGCCGATATCATCATACCAGAAGGCGGTCACAACGAAAATGCACTCAAAGTGCTCATCTCATTTGTGAAAGAGATAACAAGCTGACTTTACTCGGGTCTATGTCTTCTATGTTTGAAGAATATGCGGTAGGGAGTGAATAGAGCATCCTTTGACCACTGCTCAGGTACAGGATCGTGTCCGCCGTAGAAAAGAGTGTGGTGACACCGGAGAATGCGGAGTGTTCCCAGTGTGAGCCCTTTGATAATACCATGACTTCTGACTGCCTTGACCATATATGAAGAGCAGGATGGGTCGTATATGCAGGATGGAGGCAAGTGAGGACTGATGAAGAACCGGTAGAAATGTACCGGCAGAAGTGCTGCTTCCTTGAGCCCTGTATGGATGCGTTTCAGAGTCTGTTTCACTCGTACGACTATAGACCAATACCGGGAACGTTTCAATAAATTGAGATAAGTGTATCAAAGGGCTTTGACGAAACAAAAAGTATTTGCTATAGTATGTCGTCGAAGAATATACAGCAAATCACGGAGGAATAAAAATATGGCAGGTCCTGTATCAAAGAACGCACGAAGAAGTGGTGCAAAAGTTCTCACAAGTCGCTGGGGCGGTACAATCAAGATGAAGTCAGTCTTCGAAAACGGCAAACTGAAGCACGTAGCCTATTGCGAGAAGAGCGGTAACACCGCACGTAAACCGAAAGACCTTATGTAGAGGCCTTCCGGCACTCCATAATCGTGCTCCATGTTATTTACCCATGCTTAATCGGCATGGGCTTCTTTTTGTGATCCGTCTGAACATAAGAATCCTGCGCACTATATTTATATCAGAAATGCAATTATGAACAAATATCTGATATTCTCAGATGAATTGAAGAAAAAGAATTGGAAAAATGGAGGATTTCCTAGTATATTTATTCTGTATGATGTCCGGAATGAAAGGACGATACGTTGGAATTGTCTCAGGAACATGTTTTTTCATGTTTTGGCCGGTTTTTTTCTGTATCAAATCTTCATGCCGTGTGTTATAGTGGTTATGTATAATGACTCAATAGAATGTCCATGAGGAGGAAACACGTGAAACGTCTTTCAAGAAGTCTTATCACAGCTCTGCTGGTAGCTTTGATCGCGTTTGCTTTCATCGGTTGTCAGACAACAGAGAAAGTAGAAGATATCCCGGCTCCCGCAGCACCCGAGGCTCCTGCAGCACCGGAAGTAGTGGCCGCTGAAGAAGCGGTGCCTGCCGAAGAAGCAGTGGCGGAAGTAGAGGTCGAAGAAGCACCTGCGCCAGTAGCTGAAGTGAAAGAAGCACCTGCACCTGAAGCCGAGGTTGCACGGAAGGCTCCGACAGCAGATATGGTTGTGAAGAGCAATGACAAGTTTGAAGATTTCAATCTGTATATTGCGCACACCAATGATGTACTTGGTGCACTTGACGAGGGTATCGGGTATGCGAGACTGGCAACCGGGATTCAGTATGGCAGTTCACTGACGAACAAGACCATGCTCCTTGATGCTGGTAACGTTGCAAGTGGAAGTGCAGAAGTTGAAGCGTTCTACGGTGAACCAGCCGGAGTAATGCTGCAGGCACTTGGATACGATGCGGTTGCACCGGGTCCTGCCGACTTTGCATACGGAGCAGATTACCTGAAGGCTGCAGCGAAGTTTGCTGAAGAGAACACGAATCTCAAGGTTCTGTCAGCCAACGTACTGAACGAAAAAGGCGAATGGATCTTCCAGCCGTATCAGCTCTACTACTACAATGACTTTGTTGTTGCGGTGATTGGAGCTACTGCACCCCCGGCAGATACAGAAGGACTATCCTTCCTTGACCAGGCAGTAATCGACAATGCACAATATGCAGTTGATGTGGTGAGAGAACAGGCAGACTTTGTTGTTCTCCTTGGAAACATCGGCAATGCATATGGAGTGAATAATGCGAGCGAACTGATTGCGCAGAACGTGAAGGGGATCGACCTGATCATCGACGGTGCTGATGCTATGGCACCTGCGAATGGTAAGAAGGTTGGATCTACGGTGATCGTGAATGCTGGAGAGAGACTGAGCAGTGTCGGACTTGTAGAGATACAGGTAAAGAACGACGAAGCTGTGAGGATTTCACCGGTGAGGATCACAGCGAAGGACGTGAACAGTCCCTCGACTTCACCACTTGCGAAAGCGATGGGAATAAAGAGCGTTCCTGCACATCCGCAGGTACAGGCCTATGTTGACGGTGTGAAAGCTGCCTATGCGGCCAGTATCAAGGCTCCTGAAGCAAAACAGGTGATTGCAGAAGTCAAGGCCGAAGTGAAAGCTGAAGTCAAGGCTGAAATGAAAGAAGCACCTGCACCTGAAGCCGAGGTTGCACGGAAGGCTCCGACAGCAGATATGGTTGTGAAGAGCAATGACAAGTTTGAAGATTTCAATCTGTATATTGCGCACACCAATGATGTACTTGGTGCACTTGACGAGGGTATCGGGTATGCGAGACTGGCAACCGGGATTCAGTATGGCAGTTCACTGACGAACAAGACCATGCTCCTTGATGCTGGTAACGTTGCAAGTGGAAGTGCAGAAGTTGAAGCGTTCTACGGTGAACCAGCCGGAGTAATGCTGCAGGCACTTGGATACGATGCGGTTGCACCGGGTCCTGCCGACTTTGCATACGGAGCAGATTACCTGAAGGCTGCAGCGAAGTTTGCTGAAGAGAACACGAATCTCAAGGTTCTGTCAGCCAACGTACTGAACGAAAAAGGCGAATGGATCTTCCAGCCGTATCAGCTCTACTACTACAATGACTTTGTTGTTGCGGTGATTGGAGCTACTGCACCCCCGGCAGATACAGAAGGACTATCCTTCCTTGACCAGGCAGTAATCGACAATGCACAATATGCAGTTGATGTGGTGAGAGAACAGGCAGACTTTGTTGTTCTCCTTGGAAACATCGGCAATGCATATGGAGTGAATAATGCGAGCGAACTGATTGCGCAGAACGTGAAGGGGATCGACCTGATCATCGACGGTGCTGATGCTATGGCACCTGCGAATGGTAAGAAGGTTGGATCTACGGTGATCGTGAATGCTGGAGAGAGACTGAGCAGTGTCGGACTTGTAGAGATACAGGTAAAGAACGACGAAGCTGTGAGGATTTCACCGGTGAGGATCACAGCGAAGGACGTGAACAGTCCCTCGACTTCACCACTTGCGAAAGCGATGGGAATAAAGAGCGTTCCTGCACATCCGCAGGTACAGGCCTATGTTGACGGTGTGAAAGCTGCCTATGCGGCCAGTATCAAGGCTCCTGAAGCAAAACAGGTGATTGCAGAAGTCAAGGCCGAAGTCAAGGCGGAGGTGAAAGCTGAAGTCAAGGCTGAAATGAAGGTAGCAGAAGCTGCTCCGGCAGGTCCTGATGTTCCTGAAGATGTTATTGTGAAGACCGCTGGAGATGCGAAGAACTTCAATCTCTACGTTGTTCATACCAATGACGTTCACGGAAGAATCGAACCTTCTGACTCACAGGTTGGATATTCCAGACTTGCTACTCTCCTTAAGCTTGGAAAGAGCGTGACGGACAAAGCACTTGTTCTGGATGCCGGTGATGTATCTCACGGTACACTCCTGACGAACATGTTCGAAGGCGAAACAGCTGGAGTTCTCCTCGATCTCCTTGGATATGATGCTGTTGCTCCGGGTAACCATGACTTCAACTACGGGAAAGAGAGGCTGATTGAGGCTGCTCGATTAGCAAATGAGTACACTGATATCAAGGTCCTGTCAGCCAACGTGCTGAATGAAAAGGGTGAGTGGGTGTTCCAGCCCTACCAGCTCTACTACTTTGATGGATTCACTGTTGCGGTCATCGGTCTTACAACACCCGATACCGAGACAAAGACCCACCCGAAGAATGTAGAAGGTCTTTCATTCATGGATCCTGCTGTCATCGCAAATGCTCAGTATGCACTTGATGTGGTTCGTGACCGTGCTGACTATGTGATAGTTCTTGGTCATGTCGGAAACGACGCTGACTCTGTGATCACAAGCAAGGAAATTGCGGCCAATCTGGATGGTATCGACCTGTTCATTGACGGGCACAGCCATGATGTGCTTGAGAACGGGATGACTGTTGAGGACACACTGATCGTGCAGGCAGGATCCTACATGGAATATGTCGGTCTTGTTGAAATCCAGGTGAGAAACGGTAAGGCTGTTGGTGAAACCGCCTACCTGATCTCAGGTGAACAGGTGTCAGATCCTTCAACAAGTGAACTGGCTAAGGCTGTGGGTATCACGGAAGTGAAGGAAGACCCAGTAGTCGCCGGCTATGTAGCTTCTCAGAAGGCCAAGATCGAACAGATCACAAGTGAAGTTGTTGCCTACTCTCCAGTTGACCTTGAAGGCGAAAGGGCGATGGTTAGGACAAGACCTACCAACCTTGGTAATATGATTGCTGATGCAATGATTGAAGAAACCGGAGCAGATGTGGCTCTCACCAATGGCGGAGGTGTCCGTGCAAGTATTCCTGCCGGAAACATCACCAGAGGAGATATCATAACTGTTCTTCCTTTCAACAACGTTGCGATTGTGGTTGAAGTCACCGGTCAGGATATTTACGATGCCCTTGAATGGGGTTATTCGAAGCTTCCTGATACAAACGGTGGATTCCCGCAGACCAGTGGTATGAGAATTGTCTACAGCCGTTTCTCAGATCCTGGTAACAGAATCAAGAGAGTATTGGTTGATGGTAAGAGTATTGACAGAGATGCCACATACACTCTTGTTACCAATGACTTCCTTGCTGCAGGTGGAGACGGTTACACAATGCTTGACAAACCGGTACTGATGTACGGTAAGGGACTTGATGAGATCTTCACTGATTATCTCGTTAAGCACTTCAGCAAATAACTTGATCTAGATGATTTAGATAGCCACCCTTCGGGGTGGCTTTATTTGGTATTACGGGCATGTCATCATTTTCAGTGAAGGGGCCGGGGACTTGGTGCCCGGCGGTAAGCATAACCGAAGGTCGTTCTTCCAGATCGGGATTGTATTGTTCTGAAGGCAGGGAAACACCTTGGAACGAACATCAGACAGGTCGGTGACTAGGATACAATTGAGAGTGAAGTGAGACAGGATAATCTGGTGCTGACTTACTGCCACTGAAATGTTCTATGAGTGCAGTATTGAAAAAGCTCTCATCCTGTTTACAGGATTGGTGTCCTGGCTTTAGCCTGCATGAAGGATAATTCAAAACAGTTGTTGACCTTTGAGGTTTAAATTGCAAGAGAACCGTCCCTGCGTGTCCTTTTCAGAGATACAGGAAGAGGTGTGTTCAAGAGGGCATAAATATGCCCCCTGTTTAATACAGATTCTTTGGTATGGTCAGATACGCATCCAGTCTGCTGAATGGCCTTTACCATCACCCTGGCAGGGAGGGAAGCGCTTTCCCTCACTCATAGTCACTTCTCTGCTTTCATGTTGGGTGCATCGGTAAGTACCCGGTATTTCACATACCTGTCCGGTGTGGAATATTATCTTCGTACCATCATCAACAGGGTCATTCTGGGGAGACTCCACAGAGGCTGTGCTGGAATCGGAACGCATGAGATGTAACGTTCTCATCCACAGCAGGATGAGATAGGCTATCGGGCCGAGAACGAATAGAAAGGTCAGTGTCCGTTTTACGGTATTCGCCTCTCCTATCGAAAGGAGCATGACAATCACTATCATTGCCAGAACAACAGCGATTGAAATGAGCAGAGCGTTTCTCATGGTATTTGTATTCATATATCCTCCCGTCAATACAGATGTGCGAGAGGAAGCGCCACGCATGAAGAATCACGAGCGGGCTAGTGACTCCCTCTCATAGTACTATGGTACACCATAATTCCTGATAAAACAAATGATTGCCTGAAGTAAACCGGTTATTGACGGTTTTTCAGGTTCAGGAATTCACAGTTAACTCATATTCTGCCGCATATTTGAATGTGGACAGGTGCTGTTCTATAGGAGTACTATGAAACACGATAACCTTAGTTCAAAGGAGTCGCCGTATGGATAAGACGTATCTAAGCAGAGAACTCAGATGGCTCAGTTTCAATGAACGCCTCCTCCTGACCGCCGAGAACAGGAGTATACCTCTTATGGAACGGCTGAAGTTTATCGGGATATTCTCAAGCAATCTTGATGAGTTCTATGCAACCAAGGTAGGTGCATTGAACAAGATGATTGTTGACAGTGAGCACCACCCATCACCCCGCAATGTAAAACCGAAATCACTGGTTAAGCATATCGAAAAAGAGGTGCGGAGGATGAGTGAACGAGTTGATACCGCCCTTATGTCTATCTTCGAAGAGATGCGGCGCCACGATATTCATATCGTTGATGAGAAGAGCATCACTGAAGACCAGTACGCATATGTTCATGCATATTTTGAAGAGCATGTACGAGGGCTTCTTTTTCCGATCCTCCTTGACTCACATATTCCGTTTCCCTACCTGAAGCATATCACGGTGTATCTGGCCATTGATATGTACTCAAGTGAACGGAGCGAGCACAGGTATGCCCTGATCAAGCTTCCGGCAGAGATCTCTCCCCGATATATCCCCATTTCCTGCGGTGAAGGGAAGTACTTCATCATGCTTGATGACGTGATAAGACTACATCTCCATGAGATCTTCCATATTTTTAACTATGATACCTATAGTGCCTATACAATCAAGATCACTCGGGATGGGGAGTACGATATATCAGAAGAGATAACTAAGAGTATCTATGAAAAGATATCCACGTCGATCAAGCAGCGCAGCAGGGGACTGCCCATACGATTCGTATATGACCGGACGATTCCTGAGCCTCTCCTGAGGCTTCTCAAGGATAAGGGCGATTTCGACTCAGCACCTATCATTCTTTCAGGGGGAAAGTACCACAATGCCAGGGATCTTCTGGGATTCCCCCGAATAGATATCAACTCACTCTACTTTCCTCCTCAAGCCCCGCTTCCACATTACGCCCTCAGAAATGACAAGCCTCTCATTCCTCAGATAGAGCAGCAGGATGTCCTCCTCTCCGTTCCCTATCATTCATTCGATTATCTTGTTGACCTTCTCAGGGAGTCAGCTCTGGACTCGAGGGTATACACTATCTATATGACGTTGTACCGGGTAACACAGCGTTCGCGGGTTATCAACGCCCTGATCAATGCAGCGCGTAACGGTAAGAAGGTTGTCATTTTCATAGAGATTCAGGCAAGCTTTGATGAGGAGATAAATATTTCCTGGGCCGATAAGCTTTCCCGGGAACCGAATGTGACCCTTATCAGCAGTGTGGAGGGTATGAAAGTCCATTCAAAGATTGGTACCATCGTGTACAAGGAAGGGCGAAACAAAAAATATATTTCCTTCATCGGAACAGGGAACTTTAACGAATCCACTGCACGCATGTATACAGATCATATTCTTCTTACCAACGACAAACAGACGAGTAAAGATCTTATTCAAGTCTTCGATGTCCTCGAGCGGGGATTCGCGATGGCTTCATTCAGGAACCTCATTGTCTCTCCTTTCACAACGCGCAGGAAGATCAGTGCAATGATTCGCAGAGAGATCTCAGCTGTACGGGAAGGTGGCAGAGGAGAGATCACCCTTAAACTCAATAATATTGTTGATGCCCAGATGATTCGTCTTTTGCAGAAAGCTGCCCAGGAAGGGGTCCGGATACATCTGCTTATTCGGGGTATCTGCACTCTGGTGACTGAAGGGGAGAATATACCGCATGGTATGATAACGGGGACTGCCATTATCGACCGTTACCTCGAGCATTCCCGTATTTACCGGTTCCACAACGGAGGTGACCCTCTGCACTTCATCGGCTCTGCCGACCTGATGGAACGGAACCTGGACAACCGTATCGAAGTGATAGTTCCGATAAAAGATACTCATATCAAGGAGGAACTCGACATCGTCCTTGAACACCTGATGAGAGATACTCACTCTTCATTTTATCTGGAGAGTGAGAGGTTCAATATTCCTGTCGAGAGTGCTGATGAGGTGAATTATCGGGCTCAGGAATCCCTGTATGATTATTTCAGGAGCTGCCTCCCCGCTCCTGATTGATGTGTGGTACAATGACACAACATACAGTAAAGGAAGGGGTTGATATGGAAAAACTGATAGGAATACTCACCTCGGGAGGAGATACCCCGGGACTGAATGCAGCTATCCGAGCAGTAGGCAAGACCCTGAACCACCGCTATGGATATACGCTCATAGGGTTCAACGACGGATTCCGGGGACTGATGGAAAACCGGTTCATACATCTCAATGATGAGAGGCTGTCAAATATCCTGACGGCAGGAGGGACAATTCTCGGATCCAGCCGGGATAAACCGAATAAGATGCCTGTCGGTGGAAAGACCCTTGATATGACGCAGGCGATGGTAGAAAACTATCATAAAAACCATCTGAGCGGGCTCATCTGCCTCGGGGGTGGAGGGACTCAGAAAAACGCCTATCATCTTGCGAAAGCAGGACTGAACATCATGACCCTTCCCAAGACTATAGATAACGATGTTATCGGCACAGATGTGACCTTCGGTTTCGACACTGCACTGTCCATTGCCACTGAAGCTGTAGACCGTCTGCACTCGACCGCCAGTTCTCACCACCGTGTCATCATCCTTGAGACGATGGGGCACAGAGTCGGGTGGCTCGCCCTTGAAGCGGGAGTTGCAGGAGGTGCCGATGTCATTCTTCTTCCTGAACTGCCTTTCGATGAAGGAAAGATCGCTGAAGCCATCATGACCCGTACCAAGCAGGGTAAGAGATTCAGTATTGTTGTGGTTGCAGAAGGGGCCGTTCCCCAGAGTGTCTTCAATAAGGCGAAGAAACAACTGGAGAATATGAATGTTGAGAAGGATGATATGCTGAAGGCAATACAGAATCAGGTGGAGAGCTATCTGTCGGTTCGTACTGTCAGGCTTGCTGAAGTGCTGGAAAAACAGACAGGCAAAGAAACCCGGGTCACTATACTCGGTCACGTTCAGCGCGGGGGCACGCCTTCGGCGCGTGACAGGGTTCTCTCCACTGCCCTTGGGGCCCGATGTGCTCAGGAGGTTGCCAAAGGCGCCTGGGGATACATGATGAGTGTTAAGGGAACTGAGATAGTGCCGGTTCCGCTGGCTGAAGTTGTCACAGGAAAGAAGTACGTCCCTGAAGATCACTATCTCATCCGGAGCGCCATAGACATGGGAATCTGCCTGGGTATCTAGGTATTGCAACAAAACGCAACATTATTCTTTCTCGTTTGCTCCACCCGTGGTAGAATGACCGGGTACGGTATCTCCGCACACATCGGAGAAAACCAGGAAGGAGCCTTTGTATGAGTACAATTTCACAGCAGCAGCGGGAAGAGGCAAAGAGTGAACTGATCTTCCGTTTGAATGACAGGCCTTCACTTGCTCAGTCTCTTATAGCAGCACTGCAGCATTCTGCCGCGATCTTCATCGGTATTATCACACCGCCTATTGTCGTTGCAGGGGCCCTTGGTCTGGATTCTTCCATGAAGAGCTATCTGATAAGTATGTCACTGCTCGTTTCGGGGCTGGCGACCTTTGTACAATGCAGGAAAATCGGTCCGGTGGGCTCTGGCCTTCTCAGTATCCAGGGTACGAGTTTCACCTTTCTGGCGACTGTGACGGCCATCGGATTGTGGGCACAGTCAAATGGAGCTTCCCAGGAGCAGATGATTGCGACAATCGCCGGTACGGCACTTTTAGGGTCCAGCGTTGAAATCATCTTCAGCAGATTCATACCCCTCCTTCAGAAGATCATTACACCTCTGGTCAGCGGTATCATAGTACTGTTGATCGGTATCAACCTGATCGCTGTGGGAATCAGGGACGTGGGGGGCGGTGCGTATGTCTATGCGAATCTTCCCGAGCAGTTCGCCTCCTGGGAAAATCTCATGTTAGCCGGTATCGTACTCCTGTCGATAGTCCTGTTCAACAGGATCAAGAACAAATGGTTCAGGATGGGGTCGATCTTCTTCGGTATGCTCGTGGGGTATATCGTTGCAGTGTTCATCGGCAAGGTGGACTTCTCAGTTCTCACTTCAATGAATGTGTTCACAGTCCCTGTTCCTTTCAAGTTCGGCCTGAGGATAGCTGGACCATACATCATTCCCATGATGCTTCTGTTTTTGATCACCACCGTTGAGACAATGGGAGACCTTACTGCAACAAGTATGATCAGCGGAGAGCCGGTGGAAGGCGAAGTGTATTTGAAGAGAATCTCCGGGGGAGTACTTGCCGATGGTGTGAACAGCGCTATCTCGAGCTGTCTCAACAGCTTTCCTGTCACGACATTCTCTCAGAATAATGGTGTCATTCAGATGACAGGTGTCGCTTCGCGTTATATCGGGTTCTTTATCGCAGGGTTTCTTGCCCTCTTCGGCATATTCCCGATCATCGGGGGGGTGTTCAGTGTGATTCCCTATCCGGTTATCGGCGGTGCTGTAGTCGTACTTGCCGGAACTATTGCAGCTGGGGGCATCAGGATTATCTCAACGAGTATACTCGACCGCCGTGGTGTCCTTATCATTGCGATTGCCCTCGGCCTTGGGCTTTCGGTCATTCTGTACCCCGAGATTCTTAAGAACTTTTCCCCCTTTTTTAAAAGCATGTTTTCCTCTCCGATCACCACAGGAGGTCTTACGGCTATCTTTCTTAATATAATATTGCCCAGAGAGTTGCGAAACCGAAGCCTTTCCAGGGATCCTTCAAAGGACATGATGGGCCAGCAGGAACTCTAGTCATGAGGTTTTCAGCCCCTGCAGGAGGTACCTGCAGGGCAGAAAGACCGTGGTTTATTCGGGTGCACACATTTACTGTTCAATGACTCTGCTAATCTAACACAGGTAGAAAAAGATTCTCTTTGCCGGACTTGTTATTGTCTGAGGAGTCAGCAGGAGGTATAGTGAGGTTTATAGACTGAGGAGGATGAATGTATGAAGTTTTGTTGGACAACTATCCTGGTGAGCGATATGGAGGCCTCTCTGGCTTTTTATACAGATATTATCGGCCTGTCACTGAACCGAAGGTTCTCGCCTCCGTCTGGTGGAGAGATCGCCTTTCTCGGAAAGGGAGATACTCAGCTGGAGTTGATCTTTCGTCCCGGTGCTGATATCCAGAGTTCATCGAGCATGACTCTAGGCTTTGCCTCTGATGTACCTATCGAAGAGGTCATGGATCTTGTAAAGGAAAAAGGGATTACCATCAAGAGCGGTCCCTTTCAGCCCAATGATCATATCAGATTCTTCTACATCAGCGACCCCGATACCTATAACGTACAGATTTCATATACCTTCTGACCCTCTGGGCTTCGTCCGCTCCTACACGCACTGGGAATCGCGAACAGAACCAGAAAGTTTGTGTGGTCCGGTTATATTGCTGGTGCTGCTGGCTTTAATGCGTTATCGTTGTGAGTAAAGGTGATAGAAAATGGAGAATGTCTTTAGAAAACTGCCACAGCATGCAGTACGGTATGTCAGCTTCCTGCATGTGAGTGCCGACGAGGGTATACGGCGAGAGACCTATCGGGTCAATCTGCACCGTCTCGTGCTCATCGGACCGCTGTTTTTTGTAATAGAATTGAGTCTTCTTCCTCTAGAACACTACCTTCTCGACGTAGGCAATATACTGCTGATCTTTCTGTGTGCGAATGTGATCGTCTATCCCTTTGTCTATTTCGTTGCACGACACCAGCAGAGAATGTCAGAAAGAGTCATCCGTTTAGCGACCTATGTCTATCTTCTGACCATTATCGGGCTCGGCACCGGATTATCCTTGAAAGGATTGATGGTTACTGACCTGGTACATGTCTATCTCATGACCGTAGTTGCTGTATCGATTTTCTTCATCATACCCGCTGTTGATCATATTGTTATAATCCTGATTGCTATGATCCCGTATCTGCTCATCTATCCGCATGTCCTGCTCCATCAGGAAATCAGGTTCGTAATATTGAACAATGTCGTTGTTTTCAGCATCATGTCGTGGCTGTTGGGCAGAATGGTATATTCCGTGACCATACAGATGTTCAAAGACCGGGAAAAACTTGAACATCAGAACATACTGCTCTCAGAACTTGCACGGAAGGATCCCATGACCGGACTCCTGAATCGTGGTGCCTTACAGGAATTGGTATGGAGTACGGTTCGGGAGGTTCAGGAGAAAGGCAGGACATGTTCTATCATCCTGTTTGATATCGACAACTTCAAAAGTGTCAATGACACCTATGGGCATCTGACTGGTGACAACGTTATACGGCAGATATCACGCATCACTTTAGATCTTATCGGGAAGGAAGGTATGGTCGGCCGATATGGAGGAGATGAATTCCTTGTCATTCTTCCCGAAGCCTCGATGAATCGTGCGAGTGTGATCGCTGAAGCACTTTGGGCTGCTGTAGAGACCATGCCTCGTAATGAAGTATCCTTGCCTGTCACCCTGAGTGGAGGGGTTATTTCCTGCAGGTGTGAATCTGTTCTGTCTATTGAACAGATTGCCACTCACATCATCAAACGTGCTGATGAGAATCTGTTCAAAGCAAAGGCCGGGGGAAAGAACCAATTCGTATCCGAAACGATCATGTCAGTATGAGCGGTATACGATCAGTGTGCACGACCCTCTTCTGGAGGGGCACCTGATCAGCTGTACTTCAATCGTGGGGTATTGAAGCGGTTTTGCCTCACGCAACCTGCAACACCCTGTTCATGCTTTTCGGGCTCTGGCAAGATTCCTTGCAGCTCCCTGATGATCTACCAGCTCAAGGGTCCTGGTAAACGCATCGATGGCGGTCTTCCCATCGGAAAAGTGATCAAGAGCCAGGTGTCCGAGATTGTTCCATGCCTCAGCGAGGGAAGGATCATCGGCTACAATACGTTCATACAATGAACGCGCTTCCTGTGGGTCAGACTCTATCATATTCTCTGCCTCAGGCAGAAGAGCACTTGCTCTTAAGGCCTGTGTGTATTTCTCCTGAGAAGAAAGCAGGTCGAGTCGAAGACGCATCAGGTATTCTTCTTTTCCCGAGGGATTGTCCTCTAAGGCTGCAGTGTACCATCGTTCGGCTTCTTCCTGTTTTCCTTGAAGATACGAAATATCTCCAAGGAGGCGACACAACCGTAGACTTTCTCCATAGCGCTGGATGGCCTGTATCAGGATATCATAAGCCTTTCCTCTGTCTCCGGAACCAAGGGCGATGAGTGAAAGGTTGTAATGCAGACCCATGGAGGAGCCCTCATGGTTAATCAGTTTGCGGGTGAAACGTTCTGCTTCCTTCCACCTGTTCTGTACCATTGCATTGAGCATCCTTCTCTGGTAATACCATGTGATCAGATTCATAAGGCCTCCGATGGGTGATGAAGGGCCTTCGCCCGACATCACCGCTGTTTACCCGCTACTATAGCACAAACATTCCGATGACCATCAGGATGATGATTGTCGTCACACCTTGTACCAGGGTCACCCCGGTCTGATTCTTGTAAGCGGTGGCAGTATTCATATCGGAGAACTGCGATACCACCCAGAAATAACTGTCGTTTGCGTGAGAGACCGTCATGGAACCCGCGCCGATGGCCAACAGGGCCAACACCTTCGCCATTTCACTTGTCCATCCCAGCTGTCCCATAAGAGGCGCCATCATAGCACTGGTGACGATCATGGCAACGGTGGATGCTCCCATGGCACTCTTGAGCAGAGCCGCTATGATGAACGGTATCATGAGACCCATATTCAGCTGCACGAGACTGCCTGAGAGAACTTCGGCAATGGGAAGAGTCTTCAGAACCGCTCCGAAGGCACCGCCTGCCCCTGTGATGGCAAGGATACTCGCCGAGCTGTGGATGCCATCGCTGATCCATGAGAAGGAAGTCCCTTTCCCTTCACTGGCAGGAATCAATGTGACTGCAAGTCCCACACCGAAGATAAGGGCTGTTACCGGATTACCGATAAAGTCAAAGAAGGCTTTCACATTTCCAGCTCCGAAGGGGGCTGAGGGAAAATCTGCTACAGACTTGAGTGCGATGAGAACAATAGGAAGCAGGATCGGTGCAAATGACCGCCAGACATTCGGCAACTTCCCATACCTGTCAATCAGCTCTTCCAGAGAGACTTCCGGATTCGCAGGGATATCGAACCTGCTTGAGATTTTCAATGCATAGAGGTAGCCGACCAGCATGACCGGAAGGGACACAAGGGATCCCACAAGGATCACCAGACCTAAGTCCGCGTTAAGCGTACCAGACATGATGATCGGTCCCGGAGTAGGTGGAACCAGACAGTGGGTAGCATACAGGCCCGAACTCAAAGCTGTGGCCATAACTGCAAGTGATGTTCCGCTTTTTGCAGCAAGGGCACGGTTAATCGGAGATAGGATGACAAAGCCTGAATCACAGAAGACCGGGATACTTACGATATAGCCGGTGATGCTCATGGTCAGTGGGGCTCGCTTCTTTCCTACCAGATTCAGAATTGAATTGGCCATAGTCAGTGCTGCACCTGTCTTTTCCAGGATCGTACCGATGATGGTACCGGCAATAATGACAATTCCGATACTGCCCAGAATTGAGCCGAAGCCGCCGGTGAGGGTGCTGATCAGTTCATCAACCGGCATGCCTCCAAGTACCCCTACGAAGTAGCCCGCAAGTAACAGCACAATGAATGGGTGCCATTTAAAACGTGAAATTAAAAGTACCATCCCTACAATCGCGACAATGATGACCAGAAATAGATACCATCCTGCCATATCTTTCCTCCTATTCTCTCTATTGTTTTCCTATCCTTCCAGGATAAGGCTAGAACCTGTTGTGTTGTGAAAGTGAATTGATGAGCGGGAGGTCGCCATATCAACGGCTTCTTCCCCCGTGCAGTGATTGATTCCCATCACCTTGATACCAGTGTCCTGAAAGACTTGTATGCTCTGAATCGTGCGTGCTCTGTCAGCCTCAACCAGATGAGTGCCCCCGAGAAGTGCATACAGCGGGGCTTTGAAATTTTCCTGTACCGTCTCAAGCATATTGAGTATTCCCGGGTGAGAACATCCGACGAGGATGATTAGCCCCTTGCCCGACTCAAGGACGAGTAATACTTCATCGTCAAACGGATCGGCAGACCACTCACTGCCGTTCCTCAGAACAAAACGGGGGTGAATAGTCTCTTCGGTGTGATTACGAGTGAAGTGAGTGAGAGCCCACACGTTTGGGGTGATTTCAGTCTTTCCAGTAATTTCCAGGTGTGTGATCCCTTCTTCTCTTACATAGGTATCATCAAAATCATTGCCGAGAAACTGGTAGGAAGTGTTGAACCGTGCATACTTTTCCCGAAAGAAACCTTCTCCGGTATGGAGGGTGAAATTTCGGTCTGTTCGTGATGTGACAAACGGACGGAAACCCCCGCTATGGTCGTAGTGTCCGTGACTGAGAACTACATGCTCTACACTATCCAGAGATTTCTTCAGTTTTTTCGCGTTAAACAGGAATGCATCACTGCGTCCTGTATCAAACAGAACTGTAGATTCTTCGGTTTCGATCAGGAAGGAAAGACCATGTTCGGTACGTAGACCTGTATGTTCCCCCAGAGTGTTTTCTACCAGCGTTGTAATTTCTATAGACATAATGACCTTCATGCGTTGATTATCTTGTCAGTTGTCTGACAAGTTGTCTTTACAATAAACCGATCACGCCTGTTTGTCAAATATAAATATTACAATGTTACGAAATAATGTTGGATGTCTTTGAGAGCATTGCTGAGATGGGTTTCCATTGCCAGGGCAGCAGCTTCCGGATCATGATCAAGAATGGCCTGCAATAGCCGTCCATGCTCCTCAATAGAGGAGTGAAGTCGTCCCGGTGCATGCAGACTGGCGTACCATCCTTCGTTGAGAGTCTGATCCATAGTCTTCATCAGTACAGCCAGAGTCCGATTCTTGGTTGCCTTTGCAACGGCAAGATGGAAAGCACTGTCACTGCAGATAGCCTCAATGACATTCCCGGTCTTTACCTTCTCTACGAAGGAGGCATAGGAAGTTTTCAGCGCTTCAAGATCCTTAGGTTCAGCAAATCTGCAGGCCAATGCAGCAGCATGAGGTTCAATCAGGAGACGTACTTCAAAATGTTCTTTGAGAGCATCTGCATTCTCGACAACCCATTGCTTAACCGGATATGAGTGCTCTTCAGGATCGCTGATGAATACACCTTTTCCCTGATATACCTTCACCACCCCTGATACTTCAAGCATCCGTAGCGCCTCACGGATCGAGGATCGGCTGACTTCGAGTTTTTTTACAAGTTCCTTCTCACTGTAAAGTTTATCTCCCGGCTTGAGGTTCTCTTCTTTGATTATCGTCTTAATAGCATCGGTGACCAAGATGGACACCCGTTCTTTTTTCAGGGATTGCATGCAGCTATCGTATCGTGTAGAGAAATAATCTGCAAGTCACTCTGGTCCCGGTAGAGAACTTTGGATTCTTCTTTGCCGTTTAGATGTGATAGGAACGGTTCTTGAATGTTTCCGGATGAGCGATATGTGCAAAAAAAA
>Ga0272443_10000585_pt1 | contig 64405 bp, 69 predicted proteins | sample SSMAcet12_FD_193581 | JGI IMG/M metagenome (GOLD analysis project Ga0272443, IMG submission 193581) | Marine sediment archaeal communities from Little Sippewissett salt marsh, Falmouth, MA, United States - SSM-Acet-12 | ecosystem: Environmental > Aquatic > Marine > Wetlands > Sediment ... | reverse complement strand
CATTGCCCGCTCCACCGCGGATTGAGGATATCGGCTCATTGTGCTCCCTCCTTTGAGCCTTATCCTCTACCGCATGACCGGACAATTCACATACCAAAATCACCGGACAATTCATATACTACCAACAATGGTGTTTTTCTCTGCTTGCCAAGCATAGCATTTCCCGGTAGCTTATGCCCGGGGAAAAATCACCGGTCCGCAATTAACCAAGGAGAAGGGTATATGCGCGTTTTTCTCGGTCTGATCCTGATGGTCCCGCTGGTTTTCGTCTGGTCCGGAGAAGGCCGGGCCCAGTTCGGTTTCGAGATCCACGGGCTTTACGGTTTCGATTTCAACGGGGAGAGCGACACCCTCGGCGATCCCCGGATCAAATCCGGTCCGGGCGCCGGGGCCTCATTCTTTGCCGCCTTCATCCCCGCGGTAAGGGTCGAAGCGGGGGTTGACTATATCAGGACGAAAGTTCAAGACCTCGACGACTCCGACATCCGGATAGCTCCCCTGACGGCGGCGCTCCGGGCCGGTTACAATCTCGGCGATCTCTATCTCTATCTCGGCGGCGGCGTGGGTTACGCCCTGGGAAAACTCTATCCCAAGTGGTCGGTGGAGGCGGCCTTTGCCGAACGGGGTATGTACGATCTCGGGGTCTCCAACGATCCAATCTACTTCGCCCTGGCGGGGGCGGAACTGGCTTTCTCCCGGCGGATCGGCGTCCGGGTCGAGTACCGCTACAACCGCTTGCGGACAAATCTGACTTACCAGGATTACCGGGGCTTCGAAAACAAGGAGAAGCTCAACCTCGATCACCAGCAAATCCGGGCCGGTCTGGTGGTGTATTTTTAAGGATTTTAGAATGGAGGAACGATAATCAAGTAAGCACCCCATTCCCCATTCCCCATTCCCTATTCCCACTCCAAGACCTCAATCCGGAGCTGGCCGATCAGGTTGAGAAGCTTAAGCTGTTGGGCCGGCCCGGAACGGCTCAGTTCCACGTGGCCGGCGTCGACGGGGATCTGGCCGAAGACGGGGTCGGCCGGGGTCCATTCCCCGGTATAGAGTTCGGCCCACTGGTGGTAGTAGAAGAGGCCATCCTCCATCGCCACCAGGCCGCTCACGGTCCGGGCGGGCAGCCCGAGCGAACGGGCCAGGGCGACCAGGAGGACCGAGTGGGCCTTGCAGTCCCCGCTTTTCTTATTCAGGACATCCACCGCGTTCGGGATCGCCGCCAGGAATGACTTGTCCAGGTTGCGGAAGACCCAGCCGGTGAGCAGTTCGGCGGCCCGCCGGGGGTTTTTCTCCTCTCCGATGATCTCCCGGGCCTTTTCCCGGATCCGGGAATGGTCGGCCTGGATGTAGGCGGTGGCTTCCAGTTCGGCGGGAAAATTTTCTCCGGCCAGGGGAAGATCGGGGGGCTGATCGGTCCGGGCCGGCGGTGAAGAGATCCGGACGTAGTAGGAATCTTCCGCGATCTTCTCGAATTCCTGGCGGAGCGAATTCAGGGCCGGATCCGGTTCGACCGGGCCGCTCAGTTTCAGCCGGAGCGTTCGGATTTCCCGCGGCCGGGGGATCCGGCGGTCCGGCCGGACGGCGGCGGCGAGAAAAAGATCGAAACCACTTCCCGTCCCCGGGGCCGATTCTTCTTCCTCCTCCCGGATGGTTACCATACCCACTTTGCCCTCGATGGTGCGCAGTTCCCCGTCGATCAGAGAGGAGGTGGTGAGACCGAGTTCGGGAAATTCCGTCCGGATCCGGTAAATTTTCGCCCGCACCCCGCCCGGGTAACGCTCTTCCACCTCCTTTACGGTGTGAGTGACGGTTACCGGCATCAGGAGCGTTGTTTCGAAAAGCCGGACGGTGACGGAATCCCCGGGGCGGGAATTTGCCCGGACCAGTTCCAGGTGGGCCAGGGAGTCGGCGAGTTTTTCCCCGGCCGCCGGGGCCGTCCGTTCCCCGCTCGCCGTATCGACCCGGAATACATCTCCCTCCCGCCGCCCGGAAAAAGACACCCGGCCCAGGGGAGATTCCTGGACGGAGGTAAAGGCGGCCAGTTCTCCGTCCGGCTGGTAGATCTTCTCTTCCCGGATCGCCATTTCCTGGCGGTCACCGCCGACCGAGATCCGGTAATCCACCCGGAACACCGACCGGAAGGCTCGGTCTCCCCGGTCATCGAATTCCTCCAACCGGAAGGAGCCGTACCCGACTTTCTCCCCGAAGAGGTAGACCCCGTACCAGCGGGTGCCGAGATAGGGGGCGGGGTCAAAGGCGGTCTCGCCGAAGGCCGGGGCCGCCCCGGCCGCGGCCAGGAGCAGGGCGGCAACCAGGATTCGGGGGCGACGACTCATCTGACGATAAAGCGTTTCCGCTCGATCGGGGTCGGGGAGGGGGCCGGGGTCGGGGTGACCGGGGCCCGGCTGATCTGCCAGGCGTACAATTCTTCCAGTTCCCGGGCGGGAAAATTCCCGTGAAAATCAATCCGGTCTTCCTGCACGGTCTGGATCTTCTCCAGATCGGCGACCGATCTGACGGTCCCGTCGATGACCAGGATGACCGTCCGGCCGAAATTTCCCATTTTCGCCTCCGAGTATTTGCCGACTCCTTCCGGGGTCAGGTAAATCTGGAGATAGTCCGGGTGATCCGGCAGAAAGAAGCGGAACCAGCGGATGTCGTTTTCCGTCAGCCAGGGCATCTCGTCGGCGACGAGAAAATCGTCGAGGGGCAGCTCCGGCTGACTTTCTTGCCGATAAACGGGTATGATCTTCGCCGGCCGGCGGAAATAAAGGGCGACGGGGACGATCCGGGGGGTGGGCGAAGGGAGAGGAGTGGCGGTGACGGTGGCGGCCGGAGAGGGAAGGGCCTCCACTTCCTCCCCGGCGGCGGACCCGGATCCGCAGAGCGCCGCGGCCAGCAGGGCGCCGATCAGGTATTGAAATTTTGGGGAATTCATAGTATAGATTACCCCCGCCGGCGGTTTGCCCGGGCGTATCTGAATTGATGAAATATAGCCTGGTTCAGTCCCCGGCCGCCAGGAAAAATTAAGAGGAAGTTATGCCGATCTACGAATACGGGTGCCCGGAGTGCCGGAAGATCTTCAGCTTCCTGGTCCGGTCCGCGAAGAAAAAGCGCCTTCGCTGCCCCCGCTGCGGTTCTTCTCGGCTGAAGCGGGTTTACAGCCCCTTCGCTTTTACCCGTTCCGAGGAGAGCCGGCTGGAGAAACTGGCCGATCCGGAAAACTTCTCCGGTCTGGACGAGAACGACCCTCGTTCGCTGGCCCGGCTGATGCGGAAGATGGCCCGGGAGACCGGGGAGGAACTGGACGACGAGATGCGGGAAGTGGTGGAGCGGCTGGAAGCCGGGGAGGATCCGGAAAAGCTCGAGGAACGGATGAAGGGCTCCGGGGAGGGCTATACCCGGGATACCTCCGGGACCCTCTACGAGTAACCCTTCGGCTCAGCGCAGCCGCAGCGCCCGCAGCCTTCGCCGGCAGAGGTCGAGCAGGGCCCGGGGGGTCTCGGCCCGGCGGCGGAAATCTTCGGTCCGGAGTTCCCGGTAAGCCCGGTGGGCCCGCCGCAGGATGTCGGGATCGGTCTTTCCCCAGATCCTCGACTTAACCTTCCGGAATTCGGAGAAGGGGAGTTCGTACTCCGAAGCCGGCCAGCGTTCGGCCAGGGCCTGGGCCAGGGTCATCCCCCCCCGGGCCAGTTCCTCCATCCGCTCCCAGTAGGAGCGGACGTCCTCCAGATAAACGGGGACATTGAAGGCCCGGGCGCCGCCGTCATAGATCACGCACCGCTCGAGAGCCGGGGCCGGGGAGCCGAACTGCGAAAGCTCGAATTCCGGGGCCAGAAGAGCCGGAGCCCGCATCAGGTCGGTCCCCTGGATCTTCACCGCCACCCGGGTCTTGGAATCGGCGAGGTGGAACTTTCCCTCCAGGTAGATCAGGTAGGTGTGCCGGTAGCCGGTAAAGGCCGAGCGGAAGAGTCCATCGTACTTTCTCAGGGTTTTCTCGATCTTGTGGCAGCCGATGGTGAAGAAGAAGACGTTCTCGACCCTCCGGCCCAGGTTCTTCGCCTGCCGGAAGATGATGTCGAAGCCGTTCTCCACGGTCACCCCGGTGGCCACGATCTCCCCGATGAAGAAGCTGACCCCGTCGGGGATCTCCAGTTTCCGGTACTGGTCTTCCCGGACGTACCAGCGCCCGTAACGGTCCCGCTGCCGCTGGGAGGTCAGGAACGAAGAGAGGTGGGTGTTGAACCTGCAGGCGTCGTAGAGGCCGTCCCGGATCCCGAAGTTGAGGCCGGAGCGGAGGAAATGGACCACGCTGATCTTCTCCGGCTCCAGGCCGGAAACCGCCTCCGGTTCGGGAAAATGTTTCAGGACCAGGGTGACCGCCCGGCGCAGCGCGTTGGTGAAGCGGCAGCCGTAAACCTCGGGGCGGTTGAGGAGTTCCCGGGAGAAGGGGGTGGTGGCGACGTAAGTCCGGATCTTCCCGGTATAGTCCCCGAGCAGGCGGTAGCAGGAGATCCGGTCGTCGGCAAGGACTGGTTCCAGGCGGTCCATGGTAAAATTTTTCTGCGGAAAATTTTAGTGGCGGAGATGATCGGTCATACCATCAGGCCATAATAGGGGAAACCTGAAGGTGATGTCAAACATATAGAAAGCCGAAGGGTCGCCGGGGTTTTATCTTGAGAAATCGGTTGAAGGTGATAACCTGTGCCCATGGAGAAAGAACCAGCCGCCGAATAACAGGAGAAACCGCTATGAGCGTGATCGCCGGGAGCGAACTGAAGAAATTGATCCGGGAAGGCGTGATCAGGATCGAACCCTTCTCGGAGAAGCTGATCGGACCCGGGTCGGTTGATCTTCACCTGGGGTCGACCTTCATCGTCTACCGGAAGGTCCGGGATATCTTCCACATAACCGACCGGGCCGACTTCCGGCAGATAACCGAGGAGGTCGAGGTCAGGGATTACTTCCTCCTCCTCCCCGGGGAGTCGGTGATGGGGATGACCCGGGAGAAGATCACCCTCCCCGACAACATCTGCGGCCGGCTGGAAGGCCGGAGCCGTTTCGCCCGGCTCGGCCTGCTGGTCCACATCACCGCCAGTTTTATGCACCCCGGGATCGACAACCACCAGTTTCTCGAGATGTACAACGCCAGCCCGATCCCCCTGGCCATCCACCCCGGGACCCGGATCTGCCAGTTCATCTTCGAGTACACGGTCGGGAAAGGCCACTACCGGGGCCGTTTCGCCCGGCAGTAGTTATGACCTGAATTTTTCGCATCAATCCGGGGCCGGGAGAGTAGCACAGGCATTCCTGCCTGTGTCTCCCGGGTCACAGGCAGGAATGCCTGTGCTACTATGCCCGTCGGCCGGCCGGCCGACGGGTTAATCCGGGCGCCCCTGATTTTTTCCGATAACGCCTTGACAAACAAATACTCATAACCCGGATCCTTTTCCGGGAATGCAAAATTCAGGTATGAAGAAAGACACCATCATCCGCCTGATCCGCTCGAAGAGGAACCGCCCGCTGACCCGGGATGATCTCGCCCGGCGGCTCCGGCTCCCCCCGGCCCGCCGGCCGGAACTGGACCGGATGCTCGACCGGCTGGAAGCCGGGGGGACGGTGATCCGGGTCAAGGGAGGGCGCTACGCGGTACCCGGGGAACTGGGCCTGGTGGTCGGGCGGCTCGAGGTCAACCCCCGGGGCTTCGGTTTTGTCACCCCGGAGAACGGGAAGGGCGAGGATATTTATATCCACCAGGAAAACATGAACCGGGCCCTGGACGGCGATACGGTCCTGGTCCGGTTGGAACCCGGCCGCCGCCGGCGGCGGGCCGGCGAGGTGGTCCGGGTGGTCCGGCGGGGTAAAGGCGAGATCGTCGGGACGCTGAAGCGGACCGGTTCCCTCACCTACCTGGTCCCCGACAACCCCTCGGTGATCCACGATATCTACGTCGACCGGAAAGGCTTGAAAGAGGCCCGTCCGGGGGAAAAGGTCACCGTCCGGATCACCGGCTGGCCCTCGAAGCACCTCAACCCGGCCGGGGAGGTGGTGGAGGTCCTGGGGAAGGCCGGGGTGCCCCGGGTGGACACCCTCTCGACGATCCGGCAATACGGCCTCCGCGAGGGTTACCCCGCCGAGGCCGAGAAAGAGGCCCGGCGGGCCCCGGCCGTCCCCGCGGACGCCGACCTGGCCGGCCGGACCGATCTGAGGGACCTGGTCCTTTTCACCGTCGATCCGGATGACGCCCGCGACTTTGACGACGCGGTCTCGATCGAGAAGAAGGAAAACGGCGAGACCGTCCTCGGGGTCCACATCGCCGACGTCTCCCATTACGTCCCGGCCGGTTCCGCCCTCGACCGGGAAGCCCGGCTGCGGGGGACCAGCGTCTATCTCCCGGCCCGGGCCCTCCATATGCTCCCGCCCCGGCTGGCCACCGAGGTCTGCAGCCTCAACCCGGGGGTGGACCGGCTGGCCCAGTCGGTCCTGCTAACCTTCTCCCCGAACGGCGAGAGAAAGAGCTACCGCTTCCTCCGTTCGGTCATCCGTTCCCGCCGGAGATATACCTACGGCGAGGTCAGGGCGATCCTGGTCGGGAAAGACCCGGGCCGGCGGAAAGAGGAAGGGGAACTGACCGATCTCCTCGACCGGATGTCCGCCCTGGCCCGGAAGCTGCGGGAGCGGAGGTTCGCCCGGGGGGCCTTCGACCTCGACCTCCCGGAGAGCAAGATCGTCTTCGACGAAAAAGGGCTGATCGCCGACGTCCGCCTGGAGGAGGCCGATCTTTCCCACTGGCTGATCGAGGAGTTTATGCTCGCCGCCAACGAGGCGGCGGCCGATTTCCTCGTCCGGAAGAAATCCCCCCTGATCTACCGGGTCCACGAGGAGCCGGATACCGAGGACCTGGAAGAGTTCGGACAGTTCGCGGCCGCTTTCGGCCATCCGGTCAAGAACCCCCGCAGCCGCCGGGAACTCCAGAAATATTTAAGCGCGGTCCAGGAGACCCCCCTGGCCACCATCCTCCAGACCGCCTTTATCCGCTCCCTGAAACAGGCCGAGTATTCGGCCGCCCCCGCCGGGCATTACGGCCTGGCCCTGCCCCGCTACACCTATTTCACCTCCCCGATCCGCCGTTACCCGGATCTCTACAACCACCGCCTGATCGGACGGATCCTGGCCGGGGCCGCGCCGGAGCCGGAGCCGGACCTGAAGGGTCTGGTCCGGAACTGTTCGGAGACGGAACGGATCGCCCAGAAGGCGGAGCGGGATATGCTCCAGCTGCGGAAACTCCAGTTTTTCGGCGAGCACCTCGACCGGAAGGACCGCCCGGTCTTCGAGGGTGTGATCACCCGCCTGAAGAACTTCGGCTTTACCGTCCACCTCAATCGCTACCTTCTTTCCGGCCTGGTCCACGTCTCCAGCCTGACCGACGACTTTTACCGTCTCGACCGCTCGGGGACCCGGCTTCGGGGGAGACGGACGGGGAAGGAGTTCCGGGCCGGGGACACCGTCCGGGTCCGGGTGGAGAAGGTGGATATGGAGCAGAAGCAGGTCGACTTCATTATTTCGGAATAATCGTCGGGGCGGGGATCTCCTGATTTATCGATCCGGTGATCTTTTCGGCAAATCGACAGAGGCGGGGTCGTCTCTTCCCCGCGGCCCGGCGTGATATCTGATCTTATCCCCGCCCCTGATTCGTACTCGTACTCGTACTCCTACTCCTACTCGATGGGCAAGAAAGACGAAGGGCTGGTAACGAGTACGAGTACGAGTAGGAGTACGAGTAGGAGTACGAGTAGGATTAGGAGTAGGGGCGGGAGAACGAAAGCAAAGCGAAACCCGGTTTCAATACCGTGATCAGCCGGAAGATCGAATTCTACCTGATCCTGGCGATCCTCGCCCTGGCGGCGGGGCTCCGGGCCTGGGGGATCGGCTACGGGCTGCCCTCCACCTACTGCCGCCCCGACGAGGACCGGCTGATCACAGTCGGCTTGCGCCTCTCGCCCGATGACCTCGACCCCGGGTACTATCTCTGGCCCGGGCTGCCCTTCTACCTCTCCCGGCTCCTTCTCGAGGCGGCGGCCCGGCTCCGTCCCGCCGTCTCCCGCGGGTCGGCCCTCGGGCTCTACCTGGGCGACCCGGGTTTCGTCCATCTCCTCTTCCGCGTCGTCTTCCTCCTCGCGGGGTTGGCCGCGGTTTACCTCCTCTACCGGGTCGGGCGCCGGCTCTTCTCGCCCCCGGCCGGACTCCTGGCCGCCTTCTTTCTCGCCCTGAGCTTCCTCCACGCCCGGGACTCCCGCTTCGCGATGCTCGACATCCCCTTCACCCTGCTGGCGGTCTGGTTCTTCCTCCCGGCCGCCAACGTCCTCCGCCGGGGCCGGCGGATGGATTACCTGGCCGCGGGTCTCCTGCTCGGACTGGCGGCCGCGGTCAAGTATTACGGGGCGGTGCTGGCCGTTCCCCTTCTGGCCGCCCACTGGTCCCGCCTTCCTTCGGCCGGGAAGAGGCCGCCGGGCCGGCTCTTCGCCGCCCTGGCCGCGGCGGCGGCCGTCTTTTTCATCGCCTCGCCCTACACCTTCCTCTCCGCCGCCGCGGCCTTCCGGGAATTCCGGGCAGAGATCCTGACCGGTCAGTTCGTCGCCGGGTTCCGGCTTTTACCCCGGATCGGCACACCCCGCGGGTGGCTCCACCACCCGCTCTTCTCCCTCCGCTGGGGGATGGGCCTTCCCCTGGCGCTGGCCGCCCTGGCGGGAACGGCCTACTGCGGCTGGCGGGCCTTCCGGAACGGTCCGGCGGAGCGGCTGATCTTCTCCTTCATCGCCGCCTTCTTCCTCGTCCTCGCCTTCCAGCGCTCCTGTTTCATCCGCTACACCACGGCGCTCATCCCCTTTCTCTGCCTGGCGGCGGCGGTCCTCCTCGACCGCCTCGTTCCCCGGCGGCCGGGCCGTCCGCTGCTCCTGGCCGGGGCGGCGGTCCTGCTCGCCCTGGAGCCCGCGGCGCGGATCGTCCGGCTCAACAGAGTTCTCTCCCGTCCCGACACCCGGCTCCTCGCCGGCCGCTGGCTGGAGGAGAATATCCCCCCGGCGGACCTCCTGGTCTTCCCCCAGCCCCTGCTCTGGACCCGTCCCGAGGGCCACCAGTTCCACCCCAATCGGGTCGTCCTCCCCCCGGGATCCGGCCCGGAAGAACTGGCCGCCGTCCTCGAGCTGCCCTTCCCGGGGAGAAAATGGGTGATTACCGGGGAGCATCCCCTGGCCTACGCCGACCTCGACCCAAAGATCGGGGAAATGCTGGCGGCCGCCGGTGGTCCCGACCGGGAGTTCAGCGGGCTGAGGGACGGCGGCCGGGGGGCGGTCTACGACCCCTTCGACGCCTTCTTCGTCCCCCTGGCCGGGTTCTCCGGCGTCGGCAACCCGGGACCGGATATCCGGATTTATCTCTGGAAATAAGCTTGGCGGGTTGCGGATTGTGGCGTAAATTACAGTATAAGGCAAAAGAAAATCCATCACCAGAAATGTGGACAAGATGACCAGGGAATTTAACGTTGTAATTGAGAAGGATGAAGACGGATTCTTCGTGGGCTCGGTCCCGGCTTTAAGGGGGTGCCACACCCAGGCGAAATCGCTCGATGTGCTGATGAAGCGGGTTCGCGAAGCCATCGAGCTCTGCCTGGAAATAGAAGATCCGGTTGCCATCGAATTCGTCGGCGTGCAGCGGATTGCGGTGTCCGGATGAGCCGTTTTTTGCCGGTGACCGGAGTCCGCTTGATCCGGGCGCTTGGCCATTGCGGATTCAAGGTGATCAGGACAAGAGGCAGCCACCACTTCCTGCGCCATCCCGATGGACGTTGCACCGTGCACCCTTCCCACCGGGGAGAGACTATCGGACGGTGGCTTTTTCCCGAATCCTCCGGGATTGCGAAATCACTTCCGAGGAGCTTCAGCGGGCGCTGCGGGGGAAAAACAGGTAAGTTCGATCCGGGAAAATCTACTTTAGGCCGATTTTCTTGAGGAAGGAGTCGATCCCCGCTTCATAGGCGGGACCGGTGACCAGGAAACCGTCGCCGTGGCCGCCGCGGATCGCCAGAAACTCCTTCGGCTCCGCGGCCGCCCGAAAGAGCCGCTCGCCCTGCTCGAAGGGGACCAGCTCGTCGTCGGGGCTGTGAACGACCAGGACGGGGAGGCTCAACTCCCCGACCTTGGCGAGGGAATCGTACTTGTTGCGGATCAGCAGCCCGACCGGGAGAAAGGGGTAGATCAGTTTCCCCATCTCCTCCGCCGAGGTGAAGGTCGACTCGACGATCAGGGCCGCCGCTTTCTCCCTCCGGGCGAGTTCGATCGCCACCGCCCCTCCCAGCGACCGGCCGAAGATGACGATCCGCTCCGGGGCTATGCCCTTCTCCTCCCTCAGGTGGCGGTAGGCCGCCTCGGCGTCGAGGTAGGTCCCCTGTTCGTCGGGCGATCCTTCCGACCTCCCGAAACCACGGTAGTCGAAGATCAGGACATTGAATCCCAGGCGGATGAAGACGGCGGCGCTCTCCAGCCGGTGGGAGATGTTCCCGGCGTTGCCGTGACAGAAGAGCACGGCCCCCCGGCCGCCGGCGGCCGGTATCCACCAGCCGTGGATCCGGACCCCGTCCGCCGCGGTCGTCTCGACTTCCTCGTATTCCATCCCGGCCAGATCGGGGGTCGCCTCGAGGTCGCGGACGGGGTAATACATCTGGTGCCGTTCGAATTTTCGCAGCAGCAGCCAGAGCGCCGGAAGGACGGCCAGGATCAGGCAGATGATCAGGAAAGTTTTCATCGCAGGCTCTCGATCGGGTCCGGCGGCCGGGGGTGATGGAATGATGGAGTGATGGAGTGATGGTGTATTGCGGCTGTCCCGTTCGGTGCCTTACCGGGCTTTGGGCGATACCGTGAATTAGCCGATCCCGCTTGCTCGAACTGAACTGCAGGGAATTTCTTGCTGATTCCGGGGAATATTTCTGGCCGCCCCGCGGGTGGTTATGCTAGAGTCATTCCCTGAAGCATATGCATTATAACCGATTCCCATCGGCCGGCAACCCGGATTACCGGGCCGGATATTCCGACGGCGGATAAGGCAGAACAGACATTCTTGTCTGTCAGGTAAAGCTCGCCGCGGAAGGCGTTCGGGAAAGATTGCCATTCGCGCTGCCGGAATATTATCAGCCCGGTTATGCTCAATGGAATGAAGACCCGGCCCTCGGGGCATGGTACTTTCAAAAATTTTATAAAAGAATGAATTCGGCATAGGGAAACTGAATATCCAAGTGGGAACCCAATATCCAATATTCAACAAGGAATATCCAATGAAGAAGGAAAGGTCGAAACCGCCAAGAAAAGCTAAGGAACGATAGCGACTGCCGGCCCCGAAACAAGTTCGGGATGAAAGCCCAGGCACTTGGATATTGGATATTCCTTGTTGGTTATTGGATATTCAAAAAAGGGGGTTGGCCGAAGGATGGTTCCAACCAGCTCCCAAAAAGATAATTAGGAATACAACGAGTAGATAGTTTTGACAGAACTCGGGGCATTGACAGGAGACTTAAAGATGAAAACTGGATACGGAACTGTTTTCGGCTGGCTGGTTATTCTCGGTCTGCTCCCGCTTCTGGCCGGGTGCGGGCCCTGCCCGGAAAAAGAGCGGCCCGCCGCCCCGCCGGCTTCCACCCCGGCCTCGGCGGCCGATTCCGCAGCGGCCCCCCCGATCCGGCTGCAGGCGGCCTCGGGGAGCGGGGTTTTGATTCTCGAGGAAGAAGCCGCCATCGCCCGGCGGAAGGGGTCGGCCCCCGACGGTGACGGACTCTCCGACCGCCCGGCCCCCCCGCTCCCCCCCGGGCACCAGGGCTTCCGGGACCATCACGTGATCGTGTACGTTTCGGATCCGGCCGCCGGACTCGATCAGGCCCTGAGGGCCGCCGCGGCCACCGGAGGGCAGGTGATCACCTACCCGATTGCCGGCTTCGAGAACCTGGGCCCCAACGAGAGAACGCTGGTCTTCGACGCCCGGACCTACCCGTCGTTTCTCGGGCGGATCGAGGCTATCGGAGAGGCCGACTATCCGGAGATCGGTTCTTCGGATTTTGTTACCGTCCGGCTGACTGTCCGGGAAAAGAAGTAGATAACTTAAACAGAGAAGGCCGGCATCGGAAGAACTGCCGGCGACTACGGCAAGGAGGTACGAGATGTTCGGATTCCGACTGCTGGCGATTGTCCTGGCGCTGCTCTTTCTGGCCGGCGCCTTGGCGATGGTCTTTCACGGGTGTCCCCGACTGGCTCCCCTGAGCGAGTTTTTCGTCGGGAACTTCGTTCCCGACCAGGGGGTGCGGGATTTTATCCGGTCAACCGACCCGGTGGCCGTCAAGGTCAAGGGGATGATCAAGTACTCCCTGGGCTGGCTGGCGGTCTGTCTGCTCGGGCTGGGTCTGCTCTTCCTCTGCGCGGCGGTCAACCCGCTCCGGCTGCGCCCCTTCGTCTCCGTGGTGATGATCTGCTCCGCCGCGGGGATCGCGGTGGCGGTCGGCCAGGGGATCAGGCTGGGGATCTTCAAGTCCTGGTGGATCGGGGACGCCGCCGGCGGGCTGCTGATCCTGATTCTGCTCGGCGCCCTCTACCCCCGGAAGGCCAAATCCGCCCCCGCCCCGGCGGACGCGGGAAGCGAAGCCGGGCTGGAGTAGAAGCGATACCCCGGGGACGACCGGTCCGATTCCGGGATCAGTCCGGGTTGAAAACGACGATCTCCCCGATTTCCTTTCGGGAGGGGGAAGAGATTTCACCCCCTTCCGGGTAGCCGAGGGGGATGAGGGCGGCCGGGTTCTCCCGCTTCGGCAGGCCCAGGAGCTTCTTCACCGCCGGTCCGTTGAACCAGCCGACCCAGCAGGTGCCCAGCCCCAGCTCCGCCGCCTGGAGAACCAGGTGCTCTCCGGCGATCCCGAGGTCGATCAAGGGGTAGTGCTTCCCCTGGAACCGGCCGGCCAGGTTGGGGAGGGTCTTTCCCCGGGTGGAGACGGCCAGGATCACCACCGGGGCGGAAGCGAGGAACCGGCTGTTCCGGTAGATCCCGGAACAGGCCTCCCGGCAGAGGGCCGCCCTCTTCTCCGGCTCGTCGAAGACCAGGAACCGCCAGGGCTGGGCGTTGCAGGCCGAGGGGGCCAGCCGGGCCGCCTCCAGGCAGAGCTCGACCTTCTCCCGCTCCACCGCCCGCCCGGAGAACTTTCTCACCGACCGCCGTTTCTTGACCAGGTCTCGAAATTCCACCGGTAATTCTCCTTACCGCTTACCGCCTGACGATGCGGTGACCATCCACCAAGGACGCAAAGGACATATAAGGACGAAAAGGACGCGATAAACTGCTCGCCGCCCACTCCCCACTCCCCACTCCCTGGATCAACCGCTGATCTCCACGGATCTTCACGAAAAAGAAAGAATCGCTATCGCTATCGGGATCGCTATCGGGATCGAAATTGGATCCACTGATTACACCGATTGAATACCACTCCCCACTCCCCACTCCCTATATCAACCGCTGATCTCCCCGGATCTTCACGAAAAAGAAAAAATCGCTATCGCTATCGGGATCGCTATCGGGATCGAAATTGGATCCACTGATTACACCGATTGAATACCACTCCCCACTCCCCACTCCCCACTAAATCTCCACCAGGCGGGCTTCCATCGTCGCGGTGTCGAGGAGGGCGGCGGTGGCCTGGCCGGTGATCCAGCCGCCGCCCTCCCCCGGATTGACGACCAGGGTCTTGCCCCGCCGGGAGATCTCGGACCGGTGGGTGTGGCCGTAAACGATCACGTCGTAATGCCCGCTGGCGGCCAGGGCCTCGAGCATATCCGGTTCGTGAATCAGCAGGAACTTCTTCCCGTCCAGTTCACCCTCCCAGCGCTTGGGGTGGAGGGTCCCGATATTCTTGAAACGCTCGGTGAGGAAGAGCTTGTCGCCGTCGTTGTTGCCGAAGACCCCGATCAGCGGGGCTTTAAGGGCGGAGAATTCTTTCGCCGTGATCGGGGAGATGATGTCGCCGCCGTGGAGGACCGTCCCCACCCCTTCCCGGTTGAAGAGGTCGACCGCGGTGCGGATCTTGTCCATATTTTCGTGGGTGTCGGAGATGATGCCGATCTTCATTACTCTTTCCTTATTGATTCACCGATTACACTGATTAAACGGATTGAATACCACTCCCCACTCCCTATATCAACCGCTGATCTCCACGGATCTTCACGAAAAAAAGAATCGCTATCGCTATCGGGATCGCTATCGGGATCGAAATTGGATCCACTGATTACACCGATTGAATACCACTCCCCACTCCCCACTCCCCATTCCCCAGATCAATGAGCAGGTCGGTGACCCGGGCTTTGATCAGGTCCCTCACCCGGCGGGCTTCCTCCAAACCCCTTCCGTAGGGGTCCGGGGTCGGCCAGGCGACGAGCTTGTCCTGAAGAAGCTCGGGGTAGATAAGTTCCGGGGTTCCCCCGAGGACGATCACCCGATCGGCCCAATCAATCATCTTCGCGGTCAGCTGTTTCGGCCGCTGGCCGGAGATGTCGATGTCCTCTTCGGCCATCACCTGCCGGATTTCGGGGCTGACGGCGTCGATGGCGTGGGTCCCGGCGCTCTTCACGTTCATCAGCGGATCTCCCCAGGCCCGGGCGTAGCCTTCGGCGATCTGGCTCCGGCAGGAATTGCCGATGCAGACGAAGAGGATCTTGGGCTTCTTCATCGGTGAATCCGCTTTCATCGGTCCCCGGGGTCTGTCGGGAAAACCAGGAATCTGAATTTTTCCCGCCAAACCGGTCGCGGCGGGGAAAGTAGCACAGGCATTCTTGCCTGTGGCTAAGGTTCCACAGACAGGAATGTCTGTTCTACTCTGCTGTCCGGCCGGTCTCCTGATCGGTTGAACCGGGAAATAATTTTTACGCAGTATCTCATTGACAAGCGGTGACTTATAGCATAACTCGTGTTCCGGGTATGCAAAATTCAGGGAGAAACTTAAAACAGGGATCGGCGGAGAGACTCAGTAGGCCGTGGTCAGGGTCAGGTGATAGGGCTTCTGGTCCTGACCCCCCTTGACCTGGCCGGCGGACCAGAGGAGCCGGTCGACTGCCTGGGAGGTCACCTCCGGAAACCGGATCGCCAGCCGCTCCCGGATCATCTCGCAGGCGACCAGGGTGGTGATCCGGATCTCCAGTTCTTCCCGGGTCCCCGGGGGGATCTGGAGCCGGGCGTCGACGAACTTTTCCAGTTCCGGGGCGTAGACCAGGATACCCAGCCTTCTCAGGACCTGGGGGATCTTGTAGTCGGCTGAAGCGGTCAGCTCGCCGATGTCGCCGAACTCGCCCGGGCCCGAGTTCTCCCAGCGCTCGTAAAGCATCGCCGGGGCGAGCTGGGCCCGCTTGAAAAAAAGCAGCCGGCGTTCGTCCCACTCGGCCGAATCATCGAAGGAGGGAAAATTCTCCACCAGCAGCTGGACCAGCTTGACCGCGCTCTTCTCCGCCCGTTCCACCACCTTGTGAAATCTCCCCTCGAACCGCTCGTTCAGGATCCGCCCCACCTCCCGGCAGATGGTGAAACGCTGGTAAAAGAGGGGGATCTCGCCCCGTCCCCGGAGCATCCGGGCCAGATCGTCCCGGGTGATCCCGGCCAGCCACTCCCCGTCGTAGATCGGAAGCCCCTCGTCCAGGGCCCGGGTCAGGGCGGCGAACATCCCGAAGGCGCCGTCCAGCAGTTGACCGCGGTATTCCACCGCCCATTTCGGGTTTCCCCAGTAGCAGAAATTCAGGGAGTTCATCAGCAGAAAGTAGTCCACCCCGATCTCGTCCCGCTCCGGGCGGACAAAGAAGTAATCCCAGCGCGGGCGGGGAAAATGGGAAGAGTCGATCCGGGAGCAGAAATCCAGCATCCGCTCCCGGTCGATCCGGACCAGGCGGAGTTCTTTGGCCAGGGGGGTCAGGGACTCCAGGATGGATAATTTCCCCGTGTAGGGATGATTTTCCATAACCAGCGGATCGAACAGTATGTTATGATTTGCCGGCCCTTGAAGCCGGCCGCCGAAGGGGATTTGAACTTAAGCTTACCAAAATGCCGGAAGATGACAAGAAAAAATACTTGAGCCGGCGGCCGGGAATCCCCCCCGGGGAAAGAACCCCGGCCCCGCCCCGGGCGAGCGAACTGCTCCGGAGGTTGGCGGCTTACGGGATCCGCCACCGGCTCTGGAGGGAGGGGGACCGGATCCTGGTCGCCGTCTCCGGCGGTTCCGACTCGGTCGCCCTGCTCCATCTCCTCCGGAGGTTGGGAAAGGAGATGAATTTCGAACTGACCGTGCTCCACCTCGATCACGGACTGCGGGGGGAGGCGGCCCGGGAGGACCGCCGCTGGGTGGAACAGCTGGCGGCCCGGCTGGGTCTTCCCTGTATCGCCGACCGCCGCGCGGCCGGGCCGGTGAAGAGAGAAGGCGGGTATTCTCCGGAGGAGGCGGCCCGGAGGGTCCGTTACGAGTTCTTCCGGGATACCTCCCGGCGGACCGGGGTCAGGATCCTGGCTCTCGGTCACCAGGCCGACGACCAGGCGGAGACCGTTCTTCTCCGGCTGCTCCGGGGCGGCCGGCCGGCCGCCCTGGCGGGGATGCTCCCCGCCCGGCGGGAGGGGGAACTGCTCCTGGTTCGTCCGCTGCTCTCCTTCCGCCGGGATGAGCTGCGCGCCTTTCTCGGGGAAATCGGGGAGGGGTACAGGGAGGACCTCTCCAACCGGGACCCCGGTTTCCTCCGCAACCGGGTCCGCCACCGGCTCCTTCCCCTGCTGGAGAGAGAGTACAGCCCCCGCTGCCGGCGGCTGCTGGTCGAACTGGCCGAGCGGGAAAGGGAACGGGAAGAGTACCTCCGCGATCGGCTGGCCGAGAGGTGCCGGAGCCTGGTTCGCCCGGCCGGGGGGGGGCCGGCCCTCGATTGCGGTCTCTTCCGCCGGGCCCCCGCCCTGGAACGGGGTGAAGTATTGCGGTTTCTGCTCGCCCGGGCCGGGGTTTATTCCCCCCACCGCCGGCATTTCCGGGCCCTGGAACGGCTGGCTTTCGGCCCTTCCGGCCGCCGGTTTGACCTCCCCGGTCCGGCGCTCGCCCGGCGGGAAGGTGATCTGCTTATTATCGCCCCCGTCCGGGAGACGCCGGCCCTGCCCGCCCTGGTCCTGGAGATCCCGGGAGAGGTGGTGATCGAGCCGATCTCCTCCCGGATCCGGGCCCGGGTGTTCCCGGCTCCGCCGGGACCGGCCTTTCTCCGGTCGGCGGCCGGGCAAAAGCTTCCGGAGCGGATTCCCGGCCCGGGTTCGTTAAGGGAGTATTTTGATCGGGACCGGGTAGCTCCCCCCCTGGTGGTCCGTTCCCGTCTCCCCGGGGATCGTTACCAACCGCTGGGGATGGAGGGGAGAAAAAAGATCAAGAAGATCCTGACCGAGTCAGGGGTTCCGCTCTCCCAAAGACCCCTGGTCCCGGTAGTCGCCGACCGGGAGAGGATCATCTGGCTGGCCGGGCACCGCCCCGGTCATCACTGCCGGGTCCGGAAGGATACCCGGCGGATCCTCGAAATCACTCTGGAACCGCTGGAACCGTGAGATAGGCGGTTCCGATCCCGGGAATTTTTATTGATTGGCCATCCACCGCGTAATCTGATATATTCTCATCATTGCCGTAACGAGGCGGAATCAGCTGATATGCCGAAAATAGAGAAAAACAGGAAAAACCCCGGTTCCCGGCCGCCGAACCCGATCCAGAACCCGAAGAAGCTGAAGTATCTGATCTTCTGGCTCTTTCTCGGGATAATGGTCGTCTACTATTACTTCGGAAGGGAGTTGGCCACCGCGCCACCCCGGGAACTGATGTACTCGGAGTTGATCGAGTACGCCGGGGAGGGGAGGATCGTCAAACTGGAGATCTCCGACAAGCAGGGCCGGGGCCAGTTCCGGGACGATACCGAGTACCGGGAATTCACCGTTACCCTGCCGGAGAACCTCCCCGACAGCTTCTTCGCCACCCTGCGGCAGCATAACATCCCGCATAATTTCAAGAAGAGCAGCTGGTGGAAGGAGCTCTTTCCCCTCCTGATCACACCGCTGATCTTCGTCGGTCTGCTCTGGTTTCTCTTCTACCGGCAGATGCGCGGCGTCGGCAAGGGGGCGCTCAGCTTCGGGAAGAGCCGGGCCCGGCTGAACCGGAACACGGAAAAGGTCACCTTCAAGGACGTGGCCGGGGTCAACGAGGCCAAGGAGGAACTGGAGGAGATCGTCGCCTTTTTGAAGTCGCCCAAGAAGTTCCAGCGGCTGGGGGGGAGAATCCCCAAGGGGGTGATCCTGGTCGGCCCGCCCGGGACCGGCAAGACCCTGCTGGCCAAGGCGGTGGCCGGCGAGGCCGATGTCCCCTTCTTTTCGCTTTCCGGCTCCGACTTCGTCGAGATGTTCGTCGGGGTGGGGGCGAGCCGGGTCCGGGATATGTTCGAACAGGGCCGGAAGCACGCCCCCTGCATCATCTTTCTCGACGAGATCGACGCCGTCGGCCGGCACCGGGGGGCGGGTCTGGGCGGGGGTCACGACGAGCGCGAACAGACCCTCAACCAGCTTTTGGTCGAGATGGACGGCTTCGAGACCAAGGAAGGGGTGATCCTGGTCGCCGCCACCAACCGGCCCGATGTCCTCGACCCGGCCCTCCTCCGCCCGGGCCGTTTCGACCGCCAGATTCTGATCGATATGCCCGACATCAAGGGGCGGGAGGAGATCCTCAAGGTCCACGTGCGGAAGATCACCCTGGCCCGCTCGGTCTCCCTCTCCCGGATCGCCCGGGGCACCCCGGGGTTCTCCGGGGCCGACCTGGCCAACCTGGTCAACGAGGCGGCCCTGCTCGCCGCCCGCCACAACAAGAAGTCGGTGGGGATGTCCGAACTGGAGGAAGCCCGCGACAAGGTCCGCTGGGGCCGGGAGCGCAGGAGCCGGGTGATGGACGAGGAGGACCGGAAGGTCACCGCCTACCACGAGGCCGGCCACGCGCTGGTGATCGCCCTGATCCCGGAGACCGAGCCGCTGCACAAGGTCACGATCATCCCCCGGGGCCTGGCTTACCTGGGGGCGACGATGCAGCTGCCGGAGAAGGACCGCTACCTGGAGTTCAAAAAGAAGATCCTCGGGGTGATTGCCGGGATGTTCGGCGGCCGGGCGGCGGAGGAGATGATCTTCGGGGACATCACGGCGGGCTCGCGCAACGACATCAAGGTCGCCACCGCCCTGGCCCGGCGGATGGTCTGCGAGTGGGGAATGAGCGAAAAAATGGGGCCGATGACCTACGGTGAGCACGAGGAGCACCTCTTTCTCGGGCGGGAGATCACCCGGTCCAGCGACTACAGCGAGGAGACCGCCCGGGAGATCGACCGGGAGATCAAGTTGATTATCGGAGAGTGCTACAGCCGGGCCAAGCAACTGCTGGCCGAGAACCGGGACAAGCTGGTGGCCCTGGCCGAGGCCCTGCTGAAGTACGAGGTCCTCGACGACGTCGAGATCGGCCAGATTATCGAGACCGGGAAACTGGTCCGGAAAAAGGGCCGGTCCCGGAAGCGGGTCCGGAAGGAGGAGCCGGAAAAGAGCAAGGAGAAGTCGGCGGAGTCCGAGGAGGCCAAGAAGCCTCTCCCCGTCCGGCTCCGTCCCTCGCCGGCCGGGAACCCGGTCTCCGGCTGATCCGGTCCGGCCCGGGGAGAGGTCGCCAGATGGCAGCAAGGGAGGGATCAGCGCCCCTGGTATGGTCGGACCTGCTCGGCGGGGGGGGTACGGTTCTGATGGGGATCGTCAACCTCACCCCCGACTCTTTCTACGACGGCGGTTTTTACCCGGACGCGGCGTCCGGGATCACCCGGGCCCTGGAGCTGGCGGCGGCGGGCGCGGATATCGTCGATCTCGGCGGCGAGTCGTCGCGGCCGGGTTCGGAGCCGGTGCCGGCCGCCGAGGAGATGAACAGGGTAATCCCGGTGATCGAGGAACTGGCGGGGAGACTCCCGGTCCCGATCTCGATCGATACCTGGAAGGCGGAAGTGGCCGAACGGGCCCTGGCGGCGGGAGCGGCGATAGTCAACGACATCGGCGCCCTTCGCCTTGACCCCGGTCTGGCCGCCGTGGTCGCCGCCGGATCCGGGCCCTACGTGATGATGCATATGCTGGGAACCCCCCGGGATATGCAGCGCCGCCCCGCCTACCGGGACGTGGTCGGGGAGATCAAGGAATTCTTCCGGCGCCGGATCGAGTTCGCGGTCGCGGCCGGGATCGAGCTTTCCCGGATCGCCATCGATCCCGGGATCGGTTTCGGCAAGACCTTGGAACATAACCTGGAGATTATCAACCGCCTGGGAGAATTCAGGGATCTGGGCCGGCCGGTCCTGGTCGGGGTCTCCCGGAAGTCGTTCATCGGGGCCATCCTCGGTCGGGAACCCTCCGGCCGGCTCTGGGGAACCGCCGGAGCGGTGGCGGCCGCGGTCTTCCGGGGGGCGGATATCGTCCGGGTCCACGATGTCGCCGAGATCAAGGATTTGCTCCGTGTGGCCGACCGGATCCGGTCAGCCGGAAACGGTTAAAACTATAACGAGGTATACGAGGCTGAAAGACAGATGTTCCGCCTGCTGACATCCGGGATTGAGATCGCCATCCTGGTTATCATCCTCTACTACTTCTTCGTCTTCATCCGGGCGACCGGGGCGGTCCAGGCCCTGAAGGGCCTGGCCCTGCTCGGCCTGGCCTTCGGCCTGGCCCGGCTCTTCCGGCTCGATGTCCTCTTCTCTCTCTTTGTCGGGACCATCCCCTACCTCTTTCTCGCTTTCGTGATCATCTTCGCCCCCGAGCTGCGGCGGGCCCTGGCCGAACTGGGCCGGCGGAGGTTCTTCAGCAGCCTCTCGATCGGGGACCGGGTGGTTGAGGACCTGGTCGCCGCGTCGGGCGAGCTCTCCCGGAAGAAGATCGGGGCCCTGATCGCCGTCCAGCGGGATATCGGGCTCGGGGTCTGGGTCCAGTCCGGGGTGCATATGAACTCCGAGATATCCCAGAAGCTGCTGGTCAGCATCTTCCAGCCTTTCGGACCCCTCCACGACGGCGGGGTGGTGATCCGGGGCGACAAGATCGAGGCGGCCGCCTGTCTCTTCCCCTTCTCCCGGAAAGGGACGCCCAATGACGGCCTGGGGATGCGCCACAAGGCCGGGCTGGGTCTGGCCGAGGCCACCGACGCCCTGGTGGTGATCGTTTCCGAGGAGAAGGGGTCGATCTCGGTGGCCTTCCAGGCGCGGCTTTACCGGGATATTTCCGAAGAGGAACTGAGGAAGATGCTGACGGAGAACCTTCACCTGAAACGGAGCTGAAGATGTGGGCGAAACTGAAAATCTGGGCCCGCCACAACTGGTTTCTTAAAGCGCTGGCCCTGATAATCGGGGTGGTGGTCTGGCTGCTGGCTTCACGCTGGGTTTACGCCCCGATCACCCTGACCGTCCCCGTCGAACTGCGGGTCGCCGAAGGGATGACCGTGAAATCGATCGATCCGCGGCTGGTCACCGTGACCCTGGAGTATCCCCGGGAGATGATGTCTCCGCTCGAGGCGAGAGAGATCGAACTGAAGATCGTCCACGATCTGACCTCCCTGGAGACCCCGGGAACGATCGTCTTCAATCTCGAGGACCGGGATGTCCGGCGCCCTTCCCGGTTCCGGGTGGCGGGGGTGACCCCGGGCCGGATCTCGGCCGAGCTCGACCGCCGCGGGGAGAAGGTGCTTCCGGTCAAAGTCCGTTACCGGGGGAGGCCCCGCCGGGGATTCCGGGTGGTGGAGGCCCGGGTCTTTCCACCGGAGGTTCCGGTGAAGGGTCCGGCCGGGGTTTTGGGGAATATGTCCGAGATCGAGACCGAACCGATCACGGTAATGGGGAGACAGGCCACCTTCGACGCCCAGGTCGCCCTGAACCCGATCAGTCCCTTCGCCCGCGAACCGCTCCCCGAGGTCGGCGTGATCGTGGTAATGGGCCGGGAGATGAAGGAGCGGGTCTTTTCCCAGATCCGGGTTGACATAATGAAGACTTCGGCCCGCTTCGACCAGGTTCGCGTCGAGCCGAGGGAGGTCGATCTATATTTGAAGGGACCGGAACCGGTGATGGATTCGCTGACCCCGGCCGCCCTCAGGGTCTACGTGGATATCGTGGGACTGGAACCGGGGACCTGGGAGCTCCCGCTCCAGACCGCCTTTCCTCCCGAGGTGGTCCTGGAACGGGCGGATCCTCCCCGGGTCAAAGTCTTCCTCGACCGCGGGCCGGTGGCCCCCCGCCAGCCCTGACCCGCCGAAGAAAAACAATTCACCGCAAAGACGCAAAGAACGCAAAGGAAACTTTAAAGTTGTTGTCCGGGGCGGAATCAAATTCCGGAGCCGATCTCTCTCTCAGCCCGGGCTGCTGTTTCCACCCCCGACCTCTCCCCCAAAAGCAACATTCACCGACAGAAAGCTAAGTTAGCAAGGAGAAGATCAAGTTAAGTTCGAAAATACCTATGCGGTTCAATATTGATCAAGCCGGGGTATCCTGATCTCCATCGGAATAATCAACTTAAATAATTCTTTGCGTTCTTTGCGTCTTTGCGGTTCAAATCTTTTGCCAGGAGAAGGAGATGATTAAGCTGGGAGTCAATATCGATCACGTGGCCACGATCCGGCAGGCCCGGCGGGGCAAGGAGCCCGACCCGGTCTGGGCGGCGGCGATCTGCGAGCTGGCCGGGGCGGATATCATCACCGTCCACCTGCGGGAGGACCGGCGCCACATCAACGACCGGGACCTGAGGCTGCTCCGGCGGACCGTGGGGACCAAGCTCAACCTGGAGATGGCCGACACCCCGGAGATCGTCGCCATCGCTCTCGAGGTCGGGCCGGAACAGGTGACCCTGGTTCCGGAGAAACGGGAGGAGGTGACCACCGAGGGCGGCCTTGACGTCCGGTCGCACCTGGACTCCCTGAAAGCGGCGGCGGAGAAGTTCCGGCAGGCCGGGATCCTGGTCAGCTGTTTCGTCGATCCCGACTTCGATCAACTGGCGGCCTCCCGGGAGGCGGGGGCGGAATTTGTCGAGCTCCACACCGGGGCCTATGCCAATGCCGCCGGGGAGGAGGCGGCCGGGAAGGAGCTGATGCAGCTCCGGGCCGCCGCCGAACGGGGCAAGGAGCTGGGGCTGCGGATCAACGCCGGCCACGGACTCAACTACCTCAACGTGAAACCGGTCCTCGGCCTTCCCGGTCTCGAGGAACTCCATATCGGCCACAGCATCGTCTCCCGGGCGGTCTTTACCGGACTGGCCTCGGCCGTCCGCGAGATGTCTTCAATCATCCTGAAACAAACTTAATATTTTTCTCACCCCCGTCATCCCCGTACTCGTACGTCGTACTCGTACTCGAAAACCTTATCCAGGCTGAACGGGGCGAGTACGAATACGAGTACGAGTACGAGTAGGAGTAGGAGTAGGAGTAGGAGTACGAGTACGAGACGGGAGTAAATAGATGGTCATCGGAATCGGAATCGATATCGTCGAGATCCCCCGGGTGGAGGCGTTGCTGGATAAGTGGGGAGAGAGCTTGCTGCGGCGGATCTTTCTCCCGGAGGAGATCGACTACTGCGCGGGGAAGAAATATCCCGCTTCCCATTACGCCGCCCGGATCGCCGTCAAGGAGGCGGTCCTGAAGTCGTTCGGCGAGGGCTGGACGGAGAAGATCGGCTGGAAGGATATCCTGGTCGGCCGCTCGCTCAAGGGGCAGCCCCGGGTAACCCTGATCGGGAAGGGGAAGACCCTCCAGGCGGAGATGGGGGTGGAGACGATCCTGGTCAGCCTCTCCCACGCCGACAGTTATTCGGTGGCGGCCGCGGTTCTCTGTGGGGAGTGGGGAGCAGGGAGTGGGGAGTAGGAAGTGGGCCGGGCCAACCTCGATAGCGATAGCGATATCAGGCGGGAGGAATATTAAAAATTGAAAATTGTCACCCCCCAGCAGATGAGGGAACTCGACCGGGCGGCGGTCGGGGAACGGGGGATCCCCGGCCGAGTCCTGATGGAGCGGGCGGGATCGGCGGTGGCGGCTGCGGTCAGGGGAATGCTTCCCCCCGGAGACCCCGCCCCCCTGGTCGTCCTCCTGGCCGGGAAGGGCAATAACGGCGGCGACGCCCTGGTCGCGGCCCGGCTGCTGTCCGCGCACGGGATCCGGACCCGGACCTTTCTCGTCGGCCGGGGGCTGGATCTGGAGGGAGACGCCGCGTTCAACCGGGACCGTCTCCTCCGTGTCCGCCTGCCCCTGATCGAGCTGACCGGTGAAGAGGGGATGGCCGGCCTGTCCGGTTCCCTGGCCGGGGCGGCGGTGGTGGTGGACGGGATCTTTGGAACCGGCTTCCGGGGAGCGGCCCGGGGGCTGCCGGCCCGGGTGATTGAAATGGTCAACCGGGCGTCCCGCTCAGCCGCTTCCCCCCGGGTGGTCGCCATCGATATTCCTTCCGGGCTCGACGGCGGATCGGGCGAGGCGGGGGGTGCGGCGGTCCGGGCCGATCGTACGGTGACGATGGGGCTGGTCAAGTCCGGGTTGGTCCGGGGAGAGGGCTTGAATCTCTCCGGCCGGATCACCGTGGCCGATCTCGGATTCCCCGCCGATCTGGTCGCGGGACCGGATTCCGATCTGGAGTCGGTCGACCCCGGCGAGCTGACCGCCCTGCTCGATCCCCGGCCCCCCGCTTCCCACAAGGGCGATTACGGCAGGCTGTTGATTGTCGCCGGCTCCCCGGGGATGACCGGGGCGGCCGTCCTGGCCGCCCGCGCGGCCCTGCGGTCCGGCGCCGGCCTGGTCACGCTGGGTGTCCCCCGAAGCCTAAACCCGGTCCTGGAGGGGATGGTGGTCGAGGCGATGACCCTGCCGCTCCCCGAGACCGATGAAGGTACACTGTCGGAAGAGGCCCTCGGGCCGATTCTCGAGTTCTGCCGGAAGGCCGACACGGTCGCCGTGGGACCGGGGCTCTCCTCCCATCGGCGGACCGGGCGTCTGGTCAGGGCTCTGGTGAAGAGATGCCCGGTCCCCCTGCTGCTCGACGCCGACGGGCTCAACCTGATCGCCCGCCGCGCCCGGGTTTTGGAAAGGGCCCGGTCGCCCCTGATCCTCACGCCTCACCCGGGAGAGATGGCCCGACTGGTCGGACTTAAGAGGGGGAAACCGCTCGGCGACCGGGAGGAAGCCGCCCGCCGCTTCGCCCGGAAATATCGGTTGACCCTGGTCCTGAAGGGTGCCGGCACCGTGATCGCCGCCCCCGAAGGCCCCGTCTGGATCAATCTGACCGGCAACCCGGGGATGGCCACCGGGGGGAGCGGAGACCTCCTGACCGGGCTGATCGCCGGCTTCCGGGCCCAGGGCCTGGCCGATCTTGACGCCGCCCGGCTCGGGGTTTTCGTTCACGGCGCGGCCGGGGACCGGGCGGCGAGCATTCGGGGTATGCTCAGTCTCTCCCCTTCCGATCTCCTGGAAGAAGTCCCGGCCGTCCTCAACCGGCTTTTCCCCCGCAACCTGCCTCCGGCCGGATGAGGGGGGGAAGTCCTGACTTGAAAAAACCTCCCGGAGCGGTATAACTCTCTTGGCGGCCGGAGCAGAACGACCCTGGCCGGCCGCCGCGATAGGTTGGAGAGAGAGCTCGCTGCTGGCGTAGCTCAATGGAAGAGCAGCTGATTTGTAATCAGCAGGTTGGAGGTTCGACTCCTCTCGCCAGCTTTTATTTTTTCCGGGATCGGGATCCCGGAAAAAATAAATGCGGGGAAGGAATGATCGGTCGAGGTCGGTTGAGTTTTTAACCTTGCCGGAAAATTCGACATTGGATAGTATCCCCACCACTAAATTATTTCCGCGGGAAATAATTTAACGGGGAGATACCGAAGTGGCCAAACGGGGCAGACTGTAAATCTGCTGGCTATGCCTTCGGAGGTTCGAATCCTCCTCTCCCCATTTTATTTTCCCCGCCGGCGGCGGGGGAAATAAAATGCTGAAGTATACTGTATTCGGAAGGCGGGTTGAATGAACGGTACCGGGAAGCGACCCGGTACCTTTTCTTTGCCGCGGGCGTAGTTCAATGGTAGAACACGAGCCTTCCAAGCTCGTTACGTGGGTTCGATTCCCATCGCCCGCTTGGAACGACCAAAAGATAAGGGAGAAACAGAGTTGAGGAGCTGTGGGTTCTCAGTCACCCCCGACGGGAGTCGGGGGTGCCTGATCCGGCACCGCCGGAGGCGGTGACGGAGATTCCCCTCGCCCGCGGCGAAGCCGGGGCCCGGGCTTAAAAATCAAATAATTTCCGCCCGACGGAAATTAATTTATTTTTTGTTGACTGAAGACGGGGTTTTGATACTATGGCCCGCCCGCATTTTTGTATGCGGACGGTATTTTTACGCCTCCAGGTAGTTTCGAATATTTATCTTCGCGCAGGCCGGGAGTACTGATTGATCGACGGCGGGCTGAAGGCCTGGGCAATTTCCCGTTCGGCCGGCGAGACGGGGCTTTTTGTATCGGGCTATCCGGGCCGGTCACGCTTTATCACGGCCGGCGGCGGAGGTCAGCGCGCCCTTGTAGCTCAGTCGGCAGAGCGCGTCCTTGGTAAGGACGAGGTCATCGGTTCAATTCCGATCAAGGGCTTATTTTCCCTGCGGAAAAATAAGCGGGAAAGACATACTGGCGCGGAAATTATCGGCCGGCGGAGCCGGGCGGACCGGCAAGGATACTCGACGGAACATTAACAGACGAAGACCGGAGAAAGAAGATGGGGAAGGTAGAAGCTTTTCTCTTGAGAATCTTTTCCCAATTTTATTTTCCTCCCGTCGTCGTCCTGTTTACGTAGAATAAATCTCGGCTAAACCCAATTCGGGTAGACCGACACGACAAATACGGTATAACCAAAGAAGACGACGACGGGAGGAAAAGAAAATGGCCAAGGAAAAATTTGAACGGACCAAGCCCCACGTGAACATCGGAACGATCGGGCACGTGGACCACGGGAAGACCACCCTGACCTCGGCGATCACCAAGCACCTATCGCACAAGGGGGGCAAGAGCGAGTATCGCTCCTTCGATTCGATCGACAACGCGCCGGAAGAAAAGGCCCGGGGGATCACCATCGCGGTGGCCCACGTCGAGTACGAGACGGCCAACCGCCACTACGCTCACGTGGATTGCCCCGGGCACGCCGACTACATCAAGAATATGGTCACCGGGGCGGCCCAGATGGACGGGGCGATCCTGGTGGTCTCCGCCGCCGACGGCCCGATGCCCCAGACCCGGGAGCACATTCTCCTGGCCCGGCAGGTCGGGGTGCCGGCGATCGTGGTCTTCCTGAACAAGGTCGACCAGCTTGACGACCCGGAGCTGCTGGAACTGGTGGAACTGGAGGTGCGCGAACTGCTCTCCTCCTATGAGTTCCCCGGCGACGAAATCCCGATCGTCTCCGGTTCGGCCCTGAAGGCCGGGGAGACCGACGACCCGGATTCGGACGACGCCAAGTGCATCTACGAATTGATGGAAGCCGTTGATTCCTACATCCCGACTCCGAAACGGGAAGTGGACAAGCCGTTCCTGATGCCGGTGGAGGATGTCTTCAGCATCGAGGGACGGGGCACCGTGGTTACGGGCCGGGTCGAACGGGGAGTCGTCAAGGTCGGCGAAGAGGTGGAGATCGTCGGGATCAAGGATACCCGGAAGACCACCGTGACCGGGGTGGAGATGTTCCGCAAGCTCCTCGATCAGGGCGAAGCCGGCGACAACATCGGCTGCCTGCTCCGGGGGATCAAGAAGGAAGAGGTCGAACGGGGTATGGTCCTGGCGGCCCCGGGCTCGATCACCCCGCACAAAAATTTCAAGGGCGAAGTCTACGTCCTGAGCAAGGAGGAAGGAGGAAGGCACACCCCCTTCTTCCCCGGTTACCGTCCGCAGTTTTACTTCCGGACCACCGACGTCACCGGCTCGGTTCAGCTTCCGGAAGGCGTGGAGATGGTGATGCCGGGCGACAACGTCCAGATGACGGTGGAACTGATCACCCCGATCGCGATGGAGAAGGGCCTGCGGTTCGCCATCCGGGAAGGCGGGCACACCGTCGGCGCCGGAACCGTGACCGAGATCATCGAATAGATTACTTTCCCCGCGGAAAAATAATCGGGGAAGGCGGGATACCGGTTCGGAAATTGAATAACCAGCGGCGGTCGTGGTTATAACGCCGCCGGGAGAGGGATAGAGGAGAATGCCCCGGGAACATATCATTCTGGCTTGCGGCGAGTGCAAGAGGAGGAATTACAACTTCTTCCATAACAAGGCGACCGGGAAGCTCTCCCTGAAAAAATATTGCCGGTTCTGCCGGAAGCATACTCTACACAAACAGACCAAGTAGCCGCCGGCCGGCCGTTAAGGGATTCATTAGGCCAGTAACTCTAATTGGTTAGAGTGCCGGTCTCCAAAACCGGAAGTTGGGGGTTCGAGTCCCTCCTGGCCTGTATTTTTTCGTTGCGCGAAAAAATAGTGGGAAAAAGTTCTCGGCATCGATTGGAGAAGATAATCGACGGGTAAGAGTTGACGTTGGTTAGAGGTTGATATTTCCGGAACTTCGAACTTCGAACTTCGAACTTTGAACTTTGAACTCCGAACTTCGAACTTCGAACTTCGAACTTCGAACTTTGAACTTTGAACTTCGAACTTTGAACTTTGAACTTTGAACTTTGAACTTTGAACTTCGAACTTTGAACTTTGAACTTTGAACTTCAGTCACTTTCCCCAATGATCAAAATTACCCAATTCATCACGGAAGCCCGGGGGGAACTGAAAAAGGTCAACTGGCCTTCCCGCAAGGAACTGATCGACTCAACCAAGGTGGTCCTGCTCACCTCCTTCCTCCTGGCGGCCTTCATCGGCGTGGTCGATTTTATCCTTTCCCAGTTGATCACGGCGCTGATCGGGTGAGCTATGAGTCATAAATGGTATGTCATTCACACCCTCTCCGGCCAGGAACAGAAGGTGAAGGATGCCCTGGAAAGGAGGATCACCCTCGACAACCTGGAAGATAACATCTCCCGGGTGATGATCCCTTTCGAACGGGTCTCCGAGGTCAAGGGCGGCAAGAAGATCATCACCCAGCGGAAGTTCTGGCCCGGTTACGTCTTCGTCAAGATGGAGTATACGGACCGGACCTATTACGCGATCAACGAGACCTCGGGAGTGATCGGGTTCGTCGGGACCGGTAACCCGCCCCCGCCGGTTTCCGAGGAAGAGATCCTCGCCGTCCTCGGCCAGATCGAGGAGAAGAAGGAGAAGGTCAAACCGAAGGTCCTCTTTTCGGTCGGGGAGACGGTTAAAGTCACCGACGGGCCCTTTGCCGGGATGACCGGGGTTGTCGATACCGTCGATCCCGACAAGGGAAAGATGACGGTCCGGGTGTCCATCTTCGGGCGGGAGACCCCGGTTGAACTGGAGTACTGGCAGGTGGAGAAAAGCTGATGGCGAAAGCGGAAACAGTGACGATCAAGCTGCAGATCCCGGCCGGGCAGGCCAACCCGGCCCCGCCGGTCGGCCCGGCCCTGGGCGCCCACGGCGTCAACATTATGGAGTTTTGCAACAGTTTCAACGCGGCTACCAAGGACAAGGCCGGGTTTGTCATCCCGGTGGTGATCACGGTCCAGAAGGACCGCAGCTTCACCTTCATCACCAAGACCCCGCCGGCCACCAACCTCCTCAAGCGGGCGGCCGGAGTGGCGGTCGCCTCGGCCGCGCCCAACCGGGAGAAGGTCGGCCAGGTAACCCGGGAGCAGGTCCGGGAGATCGCCCGGCAGAAGATGGAAGATCTGAACGCCACCTCCGAGGCGGCCGCGGAGCGGATTATCGCCGGAACCGCCCGGTCGATGGGGATCGAGATCAAGGATTAGCCCGGCGCCGAGGCGCCTTTTGAATATTCAGGTGAGAGTATCTTATCGGGAGAAGCGCGGAAAAAATATGGAGTGATGGAGTGATGGGGCCGGCGATGCCAGCCCGATATTCCGGCACTCCATCACTCCATTTCGATCAGGCCAGCAGCGTTCTTCAGCCCGGAAAATCCAAACCATTCGGAAAGTACAACCTATGGCCAGAGCAGGTAAGAAATACAGGCAAGCCCGCCAGCAGGTGGAGAGGTCGCAGCTGTACCCTCTCCCCGAGGCGGTGGAGAAGGTCAAGGAACTGGCCTTTGCCGGTTTCGACGAAACCGTGGAATTTATCGTCGCCCTTGATATTGATCCGAAGAAGTCCGACCAGATGGTTCGGGGCACGGTCTCCCTCCCCCACGGCACCGGAAAGAAGGTGAGGGTCCTGGCCTTCTGTCCCCCCGACCGGGTCGAGGACGCCCTGGCGGCCGGGGCCGATTACGCCGGCTGCGGCGACCTGGTGGAGAAGATCAAGGGCGGCTGGCTGGATTTTGACTCGGCGGTGGCGGAGAAGTCGGTGATGCGGGAGATCAGCTCCCTGGGCAAGGTGCTGGGCCCCCGCGGACTGATGCCCAGCCCGAAAGCGGGGACGGTGACCGAGGACCTGGACCGGACTATCCGGGAGCTGAAAGCCGGCCAGATCGAGATCAAGACCAACAAGGGCGGGGCGATCCAGGTCGCGGTGGGCAAGGTCTCCTTCGCCGCCGAGCAGCTGGCGGAGAACATCCGCTGCGTGATGGACGAGATAATCCGGCTCCGCCCCGCCGCGGTCAAGGGAAGATACGTCAAAAGATCCTTCATCTGTTCCACGATGAGTCCGGCGCTGGGCCTGGAGATCGGAACCCTGAGCCGGGGGGTGACAGCCGGCTGAGCAGGTTTTCCGGGGGATGGTAGTAATGAGAGTCGAGAAAAAAATCATCAAAGACGAATACGCCGCCCGGCTCACCGGCCGCCGGGCCCTGGTGGTGGTTGATTACACCGGTTTATCCTCCGAGGGTTTCAACCGCCTCCGGAGGGTAACCGCCGGTGAGGGGGCCGGCTGCCTGGTGGTCAAGAACCTGATCTTCAGGCGGATTTTGCCCGATCTCGGCTGGTCCGAGCTCGATCCCTTCTTCTCGGGGCAGACCTCGGTCTTCTACACCGACGGTGAACTGCCGGGATTGCTCAAGGTCCTGCTGGAATTCGGAAAGGCGGAGGGATCTCCCCGCCCCAAGGGCGCTTACTGGATGGGTACGTTTTTTTCCGGCTTCGATCTCGAGCGGTTGGCCACCCTCCCCTCGCGGGAAGAACTGCTCGCCCAGGTCACCAGCGGGGTCCAGGGTCCTCTGCGGGGTCTGGTCGGGGTATTGAGCGGAGTGCTCTCCGGACTGGTCGGAACCATAACCGCCCTCAAAGACCAACGGTCCGGAAGCTGAAGAGGAGCGGTCAAACAAATTAATTAATCCGGAAGTCAGCATCCGGAAGCCGGCGCGGTTACCGGATTCTGATTTCTGTTTATGTGTACTTTAACTCCGCCCCGGCCGGGGCGGATTGATAATTGCTGACACGAGCTTGCTGATTCAAGGAGGAAACAATGTCAGAAGAAGCGAAAGAACAGGTTGTCCAGGAGAGTCCCGATCAGGCCGCGGCTCCGGAAGAGAAAGCCCATCCGGCGGTCTCCAAGAAACTGCAGAAGATCATCGATGAAGTCTCGGCTTTGACGGTGCTGGAACTCTCCGATCTCGTCAAGGCTCTGGAAGAGACCTTCGGCGTCACCGCCGCCGCGCCGATGATGGTCGCCGCCGCCCCCGGAGGGGGTGAAGCCGCCCCGGCCGCGGCGGAGCAGACCGAGTTCACCGTGATGCTGACCGACATCGGAGCGAAAAAGATCCAGGTGATCAAGGAAGTCCGGGCGGTTACTTCCCTGGGGCTGAAGGAAGCCAAGGACCTGGTCGAGTCGGCCCCGGTGGCGGTGAAGGAAAATCTGAGCAGGGAAGAGGCGGAAGCGGTCAAAGAAAAGCTGACCTCCGCCGGCGCCACCGTCGAACTGAAGTGACCGGAATTACCGGTCCGGTAATTGAATCGGGCCGGGGGACAGGACGCGATGAAGATTCCCAGGAAAGATTCGTAGCTTCAATCCGGCCGGCGGCCCGACCGGCCGCCGCCGTATGCCCTCGGTCAGACGATGCCGGAAGGGGATGGCCAAGATCGGCCGACCTCTTCCGGCAGTCGCCTGTCCAAGGTCGGCCGGCCCGTCCGGATGAGCTTAATCGACAAGTAATTGCGGGGTAGTAGATTACAAAGTTAACCGCCAGAAGGCCATGTTCGGCGCCGCGGACCGGGAAGGGGGAATGCCCGTCGCCGCCCGACCGATGATTCACCGTTCCCGGTCCGTTGAGCAGGCGATGTCCGGGAAACCAGAGGAGCGTGTATGAACCCGATCTCCAATTTGAAGAAGAACGAACGCAATAATTTTTCCCGGCTGAAAGATCCGGTCTCGATGCCGGATTTTCTGGAGATTCAGCACAGGTCTTATCTGGAATTTCTCCAGGAAGATGCCGCTGCCCAGAAGAGAAAGCATCAGGGGTTGCAGAAGGTTTTTGAAGAGGTTTTCCCGATCTACAGCTACGCCGGCAATACCTGCCTGGAGTTCGTCAGTTACAATCTGGGGGTCCCCAAGTACGGGATCGCCGAGTGCCGCAGCCGCGGATTGACCTATGCCGTGCCTCTGCGGGTGGTCCTGCGGTTGAAGCACAGCGACTGGGTCAAGGAGGAGACCGTCTTTCTCGGCAACCTCCCCGGGATGACTCCGGGCGGTTCCTTCATTATCAACGGGGCGGAGAGGGTGATAGTCAGCCAGCTCCACCGGACCCCGGGGATATGTTTCGAGCAGGTCAAGCGCACCGGCGCGGCCCGGCTCTTTATGTTCCGGATCATCCCCAACCGGGGATCCTGGCTGGAAGCCGAGTTCAACCGGAAGGGCCTGATTTACTTCTACCTGGACAAGAAGAGGACCCGGCGCAAGCTCCTCGCCACCACCCTGCTCCGGGCGCTGGGTTACGGAACCGACTCGGCGATCATCAAGCTCTTCGCCCGGACCGAGGAGGCCAAGATCGCCAGGGCTTCCGCCCTGAAGAGCCTGCAGGGCCGGTTCCTCAGTTCCCCGGTGGTCGACCAGCAGGATACCGTCCTGATCAAGGCCTACGCCCGGCTTGACGAGGAATCCCTGGACATCCTGAAGAAGGCCAAGATCAAGCAGGTCGAGGTCTTCCAGCCCTCGCCCATTATCGAGTACCTGGTGAATATGCTCCGGATCGATCCGGCCCGGAGCAAGAAAGAGGCGGAGAAGTTCATCTACAAGAAACTCCGCCCCGGCGACCCGCCGACCGAGGCCAAGGCCAGCAGCCTGATCGAGCGGCGTTTCTTCGATCGGCGGCGTTTCGATCTCGGAGCGGTCGGCCGCTACAAGATCAATCAGAAATTCGGACTGGCCACCGGCGCCGAGGAGTTGAAGAAGGTCACCCTGAGGAAGAAGGACATCGCCCTCGCCCTTGACTACCTGATGCGGCTCCAGGCCGGGGAAGCCGGTTTCGCCGAGGACGATATCGATCACCTGGGAATGCGGCGGGTGGCGATGGTGGGTGAACTGCTCCACGACCAGTGTCGGGTGGCCCTCTCCCGCCTGGAGCGGATGGTCAAGGATAAGATGGGGGTTTACGAGGTTTCCGCCGACAGCCTCACCCCGCACAAGCTGATCAATCCCAAGGCGATGAACGGGGTCCTGCGCGACTTCTTCGGCCGCTCCCAGCTCTCCCAGTTTATGGATCAGACCAACCCGCTGGCCGAACTGGCCCACAAGCGGCGGCTGACCGCACTCGGGCCGGGCGGTCTCTCCCGGAAACGGGCCGGATTCGAGGTCCGGGACGTCCAGCCCAGCCACTACGGGCGGATCTGCCCGATCGAATCTCCGGAAGGCCCCAACATCGGCCTGATCGCCTCGCTTTCCACCTTCGCCCAGGTCAACGACCTCGGTTTTATTGTCACCCCCTATCGAAAGGTCGAGAAGGGAAAGGTGACCAACCGGATCAAGCGCCTGACCGCCGACGAGGAAGAGCAGTACGTGATCGCCCAGGCCAATGTCCGGCTGGACAATCAGGGCCGGATGCTCGACGAGATGGTCAAGGTCCGCCACCGGGGGGATACGATGCTGGCCCGGCGGGAGATGGTCGAGTATGTCGACGTCTCCCCCAAGCAGCTGGTCAGCATCGCCACCGCCCTGATCCCCTTTCTCGAGCACGACGACGCCAACCGGGCCCTGATGGGGTCGAATATGCAGCGGCAGTCCGTGCCCCTGATGACCACCGAGGCGCCCCTGGTCGCCACCGGCCTGGAGGACAAGGTGGCCCGGGACAGCCGGGTGATGGTAGTCGCCGAAGAAGACGGAGTGGTGAAACAGGTCGAAGCTGGCGCGATCACGATCGGCAAGCTGGCCTATCGGCTGGACAAGTTCGCCCGCACCAACGCCGGGACCTGTTATAACCAGCGCCCCCTGGTCCGGGAGGGGCAGAAGGTGAAGAAGGGAGAGGTGATCGCCGACGGCTCCGCCACCCGCGCCGGCGAGCTGGCTCTGGGGAAGAACGTGATGGTCGCCTTTATGCCCTGGCGGGGCTATAACTTTGAAGACGCGATCCTGATCAGCGAGCGGCTCCTTCAGGATGACTCCTACACCTCGATTCACATCGAGAAGTACGAGATCGGGGCCCGGGACACCAAGCTGGGCCGGGAGGAGATCACCCGGGATATCCCGGGGATCGGCGAGGAGGCGCTGATGAACCTCGACGCCGAGGGCGTGATCCGGATCGGCGCCGAGGTGAAGCCGAAGGATATCCTGGTCGGGAAGATCACCCCGAAGAGCGAGACCGAGCTCCTCCCCGAGGAGAGACTTCTGCGGGCGATCTTCGGGGAGAAAGCGGCCGACGTCAAGGACACCTCGCTGAGGGCCCCTTCCGGGGTGGAGGGGATCGTGATGGATGTCAGGGTCTTCTCCCGCCGGGATACCGGTGACGACAACGAGGAAAGCCAGCGGGAGAAGTCCCAGCTGGCGGAGATCAACCGCCGCTTCAAGGAGAAGATGCAGAAGGTCCGGCTCGCCCGCCGGGAAAAAGTCAAGAAGCTCCTGCACAAGAAAAAGATCGACGGTTCGGTGGTCGGCGAGGATACCGGGCAGGTTTTTCTCCCCAACAACAAGAAGATCACCCTGACGATGCTGGAAAAACTGGAGGAACACGACTACCAGGATATCGCGATCGAGGGTGATGATCCCCTGCTCAAGCAGCTGAGAACTGTTATGATGGAGTCCGCCGACAAGCTCGAGGAGCTCGACCTGAACCGGAACCAGGAATTGGAGCAGGTCCGGAGCGGAGACGAGCTGGAACCGGGGGTGATCAAGAAGGTCCAGGTCTTCATCGCCACCAAGCGGAAGATGTCGGTCGGGGACAAGATGGCCGGCCGGCACGGGAACAAGGGGGTGGTTTCGAAGATCCTCCCGGTCGAGGATATGCCCTTTCTCGCCGACGGCACCCCGGTCGATATCATCCTCAACCCGCTCGGGGTGCCCAGCCGGATGAACGTCGGCCAGGTCCTGGAGACGCATCTCGGCTGGGCGGCGAAGGTTCTCGGGTTGACCTTCGCCACCCCGGTCTTCGACGGGATCAGGGTCGAGGAAATCGTCGAGCTGCTGAAGAAGGCCGATCTCCCCGAGGACGGCAAGTCCGTCCTCTACGACGGGCGGACCGGGGAACCATTCGGCGCCCCGGTGGTGGTCGGCTATATCTATATGATGAAACTCCACCACCTGGTCGCCGACAAGATCCACGCCCGGGCGATCGGACCTTACTCCCTGGTCACCCAGCAGCCCCTGGGCGGAAAGGCCCAGTTCGGGGGCCAGCGCTTCGGGGAGATGGAGGTCTGGGCCCTGGAAGCCTACGGCGCCGCCTACGCTCTCCAGGAGATGCTGACGGTGAAGAGCGACGATATTATGGGCCGGACCCGGATCTACGAGTCGATCGTCAAGGGAAGCAACCTCCTGGAGGCCGGGACCCCGGAATCGTTCAACGTCCTGATCAAGGAACTGCGCAGCCTGGCCCTCGACGTCCGGACGGAGAAGGCCCTGCCCGAGGGAGCGGAGACATAGAAAAGCGGAATACAGGAGACAGAATCCGGAATTCGGAATTGCCTGGCTTTTGTCTTTTGAATTCTGGATTCTGAATTCTGAATTCTTTCTTGCCACACCAATCAATAGAGCGAGCAGATATACTATGGATAACAAAGCTGTCCACCTATTCGGCATCGAGAGCGACAATATCTTCGACCAGGTCAGCATCCGGATCGCCTCCCCCGAGGTAATCCGTTCCTGGTCGAACGGGGAAGTCAAGACTCCGGAGACGATCAATTACCGGACCTTCAAACCGGAGAAGGACGGTCTCTTCTGCGAGAAGATCTTCGGCCCGACCAAGGACTGGGAGTGCGCCTGCGGCAAGTACAAGCGGATCAAGCACAAGGGAGTGGTCTGCGACCGCTGCGGGGTGGAGGTGACCCTCTCCTCGGTCCGTCGGGAGCGGATGGGGGTGATCGAACTGGCCGTTCCCGTCTCCCATATCTGGTTTCTCAAGAGCGCCCCCAGCCGGATCGGGAATATCCTCGGGCTCTCGACCAGGGTCCTGGAGAGCGTGATCTATTACGAGAACTACATCGTCGTCAACCCGGGAAAGATGAGCCTCCGCGACCGCTACGATTACCTGAAGACCGGGGTCAAGCGGTCCACCCTCAACGGCGGCCTGGAAGCCAAGCAGCTGCTGACCGAGGAGGAGTACTGGGAGCACCGGGAGAAGGCGGACGACGAATTCTCGGCGGCGATCGGCGCCGAGGCGGTCCGGACGCTTCTCGGCTGTTCCAAGGAATCGATCCGGGTTCTCGCCGCCGACGATGACGAGAAGGACGCCCTGGCCGAGATCATCTCCAAGGAGTTCAGGAAGATACTCAAGCTGAAAGATATTCTCAAGCCGGAGGAGGTCGACCTGGCCCTCTCCGAGGCGACCCGGGCCTACCTCGCCACCCTGAGCTGGGGCGAATCCGGCGAAGAGGCGACCGGGGAGGATATCTTCGAGAAGGTCAGGGAGGACAAGTCCCTGGCCCCAGCCGCCGCCGGCTACGCCTCCTCCTGGGCCAACTATTCCAAGCTGCCGGCCAAGGGGTTGGCCAAGGCCACCAAGGAGATCGAGAGCGAGAAGGGAGACTACGTCAACCTCTACGTCGCCGTCCTGGCCCGGCACCTGACCAGGTACCTGGAGAAAATCCGGGTGCCGACCGGGGAGGATCTCTCCCGCCTGGCCTCGCTCCTCCAGCTCCAGCTCAACGCGACCAGGTCGAAGCAGATGAAAAAGAAGCTGGCCAAACGGCTGCGGATCGTCAATAACTTCCTGACCAGCGATATCCGCCCGGAGTGGATGATCCTGAGCGCGATCCCGGTCATCCCGCCGGATCTGCGGCCCCTGGTTCCCCTGGAAGGCGGGCGTTTCGCCACCTCCGATCTCAACGATCTCTACCGCCGGGTGATCAACCGGAACAACCGGCTCCGCTCCATCCTCCAGCTGAAGACCCCGGACGTGATCGTCCGCAACGAGAAACGGATGCTCCAGGAGGCGGTCGACGCCCTGCTCGACAACGGCCGCCAGGGCCGGGCGGTGCTCGGCGCCGGGAACCGGCCCCTGAAGTCCCTGAGCGACAACCTGAAAGGAAAGCAGGGCCGCTTCCGCCAGAACCTGCTCGGCAAGCGGGTCGACTACTCGGGCCGCTCGGTGATCGTGATCGGGCCCGAGCTCCAGCTCAACCAGTGCGGCCTCCCCAAGGAGATGGCTCTCGAGCTCTTCGAGCCCTTCATCATCCACCGGCTGAAGGAGCTCGGCTACGTCCATACCATCCGCTCGGCCAAGAAGATGATCGAGAAGCAGGAAAAGCAGGTCTGGGACGTCCTCAACGAGGTGATCCAGGACCATCCGGTCCTCCTCAACCGGGCCCCCACCCTTCACCGGCTGGGGATCCAGGCCTTCGACCCGGTCCTGGTCGAGGGCAAGGCGATCCGGATCCACCCGCTGGTCTGCACCGCCTTCAACGCCGACTTCGACGGCGACCAGATGGCGGTCCACGTTCCCCTCTCCACCGAGGCCCAGATCGAGGCCCGGGTTCTTATGTACTCCCCCAACAACATCTTCTCCCCCTCCAGCGGCGAGCCGATCGCCAACCCGACCCAGGACATCGCTCTCGGCTGTTACTACCTGACCCGGGAGGACGGGGGTTCCGAGGCCTCGCCGAGGCCCTTCGCCGACGATGACGAGGTCCTCCTCGCCCTGGCCGAGAAGATCATCACCCTCCACCAGCGGATCAAGGTCCGGGGACGGACCGAACTCCTGGCCGAGCTGGACGAGAAGGGCAAACCGCTCCCCTCCTCGCGCTGGACCGATTTCACCACCGCCGGACGGGTGATCTTCAACCAGATCTTTCCCGACCGGATCGACTACGTGAACATCCAGGTGGCGAAGAAGGACTTGAGCGAGATCATCTCCAACTGCTACCGGACGGTCGGGCACGAGGAGACGGTCCGGATCCTCGACCGGATGAAGAACCTGGGTTTCGAGAGTTCGACCTGGTCGGGGCTTTCCCTGGGAATGAACGATATGGTTATCCCCGAAGAGAAAGAGGGTATCCTGGAGAAAGCCTCCAAAGAGGCGGTCAAGTCCGACCAGGCCTACGAGGCCGGCCGCCTGACCGCCCAGGAGAACCTCAACCGGAAGCTGGATATCTGGTCGCGGGCCTCCCGGGACCTCTCCGAGCGGGTCTTCGAGGACCTGAAGGAGGACGGGATCCCCGGCCTCAACCCGCTGTATATGATGATGGACTCCGGGGCCCGCGGTTCGATGGAACAGATCCAGCAGCTGGCGGGGATGCGGGGGTTGATGGCCAAGCCCTCGGGGGAGATCATCGAGTACCCGATCGTCTCCAACTTCCGGGAGGGCCTTTCCGTCCTCGAGTACTTCATCTCCACCCACGGGGCCCGCAAGGGTCTGGCCGACACCGCCCTGAAGACCGCCGACTCCGGTTACCTGACCCGGCGGCTGGTCGACGTCGCCCAGGACATCATCATCAGTATGGAGGACTGCAACACCTTCAAGGGCCGGCGGGTCACCGCCCTGGAGGAGGAGGGCGAGCTGATCATCCCCCTGAGGGATCGCCTGGAGGGCAGGTTCAGCCAGGAGACCGTCCGCGGCCGGGACGGCAAGGTGATCGTCAAGCGGGGGCAGGAAATCACCCCCGACCTGGCCCGCCGGATCGAGGAGAACGGCGTCGGGACGGTCCGGATCCGCTCGATCCTCACCTGCGAGGCCCCCGAGGGCGTCTGCGCGACCTGTTACGGCCGCAACCTGGCCAGCGGCCGGATGAGCGCTCTCGGCGACGCCGTCGGGATCATCGCCGCCCAGTCGATCGGGGAGCCGGGGACCCAGCTGACGATGCGGACTTTCCACATCGGCGGCACGGCCAGCATCTTCACCCGCCAGCCGGAATACCAGGCCCCCGCCGACGGCGTGGTCAGATTCGACCCCCACCTGGAATTCATCGAGGCCGGGAAGGGCAAGCTGCGGGTGCTCAAGTCCGGGGCTTCGATCTCGCTCTGGGATTCCGAGGGCGATCAAGCCCGGGAAGTGATCCGCTACAAGATCGAGGTCGGCTCCGAGCTCTTCGTCGCCGACGGGGAGAAGGTGAAGGAGGGGCAGACCCTGGTCCGCTGGGACCCCCACAGCCGGCCGATCCTGAACACGGTCCCCGGCCGGGTCCAGTATTCCGATATCATCGAGGGCGAGACGATGAAGGTCCAGAGAGCGGGGAACCGGGTCGAGCGGATAATCGAACCGATGACCGGACACGATCTCCACCCGCAGATTATGATCGTCGACCCGAAAAACCCCGACCGGATCCTCGACCCCCTGATGATCCCCTCGGGGGCGATCGTCGAAGTCGATGACGGAGAGCTGATCGAGCGGGGGACCCGGATCGCCCGGACCACCCGGGAGCTGACCAAGACCGCGGATATCACCGGGGGGCTTCCCCGGGTGGCCGAGCTCTTCGAGGCCCGCCGTCCCAAGGATTCGGCGGTCATCGCCCAGATCAGCGGGGAGGTGGGGTTCGGCCAGCGCAAGCGGGGCAAGCTCACCCTCCTGGTGACCGATCCCAAGACCCAGCGGACCGAGGAGCACCTGATCCCGCTGGGAACCCATATCATCGTTCACGACGGCGAGCGGGTGGAGAAGGGGCAGAAGCTGACCGACGGCCCGGTGATCCTCCAGGAGATGCTCGACGTTACCGGGATGGAGCGCCTCCAGGAGTACCTGATCAACGAGGTCCAGAAGGTTTACTCGCTCCAGGGGGTGAAGATCAACGACAAGCACATCGAGATGATCGTCAAACAGATGGTGGGCAAGGTCCAGGTGACCGACCCCGGGGCCACCGACCTGCTCTACGACGAACAGGTCGACCGGAAGACCTTCCTCCGGGAGAATGAGCGCATCAAGGCGCTCGGGCTCTCCCGGACGGCCCGGTCGAAGAACCTCCTCCTCGGGATCACCAAGGCTTCCCTGGCCACCGAGAGCTTCATCTCGGCGGCGTCCTTCCAGGAGACCACCCGGATCCTCACCGACGCCGCCTCCTCGGGGAAGATCGACCCCCTGAAGGGTTTCAAGGAGAACGTGATTATGGGTCACCTGATCCCGGCCGGAGACGGCCTGCCCGCCTTGAAGAATAGAAAGCTGGCGGCGGTGGTGGAGGAGGGAGAAAAAGAGGAAGCCCTGACGGAGTAAGGATAGAATACAGAATCCAGAATACAGAATACAGAATACAGAATACGGCCTCCTGAATTCTGGATTCTTACTTCTGAATTCCAAAAGGAGACAATTATGCCGACAGTCAACCAACTGGTGAAGAAGGGACGGAAGAAGCCGTCCCGGAAGCGGAAGTCGCCGGCGCTCAACCGCTGCCCGCAGCGGAGAGGCGTCTGCCTCCAGGTGAAGACCGCCACCCCGAAGAAACCGAACTCGGCCCTGCGGAAGATCGCCCGGGTGAGGTTGACCAACAATATGGAAGTCACCGCCTACATTCCGGGGACCGGACACAACCTCCAGGAACACTCGCTGGTCCTGGTCCGGGGCGGCCGGGTCAAGGACCTGCCGGGGGTTCGCTACCATATCGTCCGGGGAGCGCTGGACTGTATGGGAGTGGAAGCGGACAAGGAAGGCCGCCCCCGTTCCCGGTCCCGTTCCCATTACGGGGTGAAGAAACCGAAGAAATAGGAGGATACGCCAGATGGGCCGAAAGAAAAAATCCATTCAGCGTGATCTGATCCCGGATCCGCGCTTTCACAATCAGCTCGCCGCCCGTTTCATCAACAGCCTGATGCTGGATGGGAAGAAGAGCACGGCCGAACGGATATTTTACGGGGCGATGGACATCGTGGAAGAGAGGACCGGCAAGGAGCCGCTCGAGGTCTTCACCAAGGCGCTGGAAAACGTGAAGCCCTTTCTCGAGGTCCGTTCCCGGAGGGTCGGGGGCGCGACCTACCAGGTCCCGGTCGAGGTCTCCCAGAACCGCCGGACCGCCCTGGCCATCCGCTGGATCCTCGATTTCGCCCGATCCCGGAAGGGTCAGCCGATGAGCCAGCGGCTGGCGGCGGAACTGATCGACGCCTACCAGAACCAGGGCTCGGCGGTGAAGAAGAAGCAGAACACCCACAAGATGGCCGAGGCCAACAAGGCCTTCGCCCATTACAAGTGGTAGAAATTCAGAATTCAGAATTCAGAATCCAGAATAAAGGAGGCGGAAGACAGAATAGAGAATTCAGAATGGCGTTTGAACAGGTGCCCGGCGCTTGGCAGTTCTTTCCCCCCTCCGCCGTAGCGGGAAGTTTCCCGTCCCCGTTTACTCTTTTCCCTCCACTGTTGGATTGAGTCCCCTGGTCTCCTGAATTCTGTATTCTGACTCCTGAATTCTATTTTAACTATGCAAGTCGTACCCTTAAATAAATCCCGGAATATCGGGATTATGGCCCATATCGACGCCGGGAAGACCACCACCACCGAGCGGATTCTCTTTTATTCCGGGAAGGTCTACCGGATCGGCGAAGTGGACGACGGGACCGCCAGTATGGACTGGATGGACCAGGAGCAGGAACGGGGGATCACCATTACCTCGGCCGCCACCACCTGCTACTGGAAGGACCACCGGGTCACGATCATCGATACCCCCGGCCACGTCGACTTTACCGCCGAGGTGGAGCGGTCGCTGCGGGTGCTGGACGGGGCGGTGGCCGTATTCTGCGCCGTCGGCGGGGTGGAGCCGCAGTCGGAGACGGTCTGGCACCAGGCCGACCGCTACCGGATCCCCCGGATCGCCTACGTCAACAAGATGGACCGTTCCGGGGCCGACTTTTTCGAGGTGGTCCGGGCGATGAAGGGCAAGCTCGGGGCGGCCGCGGTCCCGGTCCAGATCCCCTGGGGAGCCGAGGATACCTTCCGCGGGGTGATCGATCTCGTCAACAGCCGGTCGATCCGGTTCTCCGCCGAGGATCAGGGAATGGCGCCCGAGATCGGCCCGATCCCGGAGGAGCTTTCCGCGGCCGCCCGGGAATACCGGACCGGGCTGCTCGAGGCGATCGCCGATCACGACGACGCGATAATGAACGACTACCTGGAGGGCGGGAAGATCGGCGGCAGCCGGATCAAGACCGCTCTGCGCCGGGCGGTCCTGGCGGGCAAGCTGGTCCCGGTTCTCTGCGGGGCGTCTTTGCGGAATATCGGGGCCCAGCCCCTCCTCGACGCCATTATCGACTACCTCCCTTCACCCCTCGATGTCCCCCCGGTCAGGGTGATCAACCGGGAGGGGGAGGAAGAGGAACGGGGCGCCGACCCCCAGGGGCCGCTGACCGCCCTGGTCTTCAAGGTCGTCAATGACGATTACTGCGGGCGGCTGGCCTATATCCGCGTCTACTGCGGAACCCTGAAGAGGGGGCGGAAGGTTCTCAACGCCAGCAGCCGGCGGAAGTGCCGGGTCAGCCGGCTGCTGGAGATGCACGCCAACCGGCGGGAGGAGAGGGAGGTGCTCGGGCCGGGTGAGATCGCCGCGGTGGTCGGGCTGGAAGTGGTCGGCACCGGCGATACCCTCACCGACCTCGATGCGCCCGTCATCCTGGAAGGGATGCAGTTCGCCGAACCGGTGATCTCGATGGCGGTGGAGCCCCACAGTCCGGCGGAGTCGGAGAAGATGGAGGAGGTGCTGGAAAAGCTTTCCGCCGAGGACCCGACTTTCCGGACCCACCGCGATCCCGAAACCGGTCAGACCCTGATCTCGGGGATGGGGGAGCTCCACCTCCAGGTGATGGGGGAGCGGGCGCTCAGGGAATACTCGGTCCGGATGCGGATGGGGACGCCCTCGGTCGCCTACCGGGAGACGATCGAGGAGCGGAAGGCCGGGGAACACAAGTTCTACCGCGCCGCCGGCGGGAAGAGCCAGCACGGTCACGTTATTCTCGAGGTAACCCCCGCCTCCCGCGGGAGCGGTTTCAAGATCGTCGAAGCGGTCCGGAGCGACGAGATCCCCTCCGACTTCATCCCCGCCGTCCGGGAGGGGATCGAGGACGCCGCCCGCACCGGCTATATCGCCGGTTACCCGATGACCGATATGACCGTGACCGTGACCGGGGGGAGTTTCTCCGAGGGTGAGTCGACCGAGCTGGCCTACAAGGCCGCCGCCTCGATCGCCTTCAAGGACGCCGTCCGCCGGGCCGGCCCGGTCCTCCTGGAGCCGATTATGAGCCTGCAGGTGATCACCCCGCCGGAGACGATCGGGGCCGTAATCGCCGACCTCGGTTCGCGGCGGGGCAAGGTTCACGAGACGATCAAGAACCCGAAAAGGGTGGTGATCCGCGGTCACGTTCCTTTGGCCGAACTCTTCGGCTACGCCACCACCTTGAGATCCCTGACCCAGGGTCGGGGCAGCTACACGATGGAGCCGGCCTATTTCGAGATCAAGTGATCGTCTGCCTTCCAAACAGGAATCGGAGAATAGCGGCTGAAGAATCCGGTCGGCGCCGGCCGGTGGAACGGTAATGGAGTGATGGAGTATTGGAGTGATGGAGTAATGGGGTCCAGGGCGGCACTCCGGCACTCCGTTACTCCGACACCGCGGACCGCGGATTCGAAAAACAACCTGGCTGAGCTTACGCTTGATCCCGCGAAAGCAATGGCGGAGAACCAAAAAATATTTTTTTATTCGTTGCCAATGGGGAAGGGTTTTTGCTACATTACCGGGCTTGACTGGAAATATGGGTTGGCTTCACCGAAAAGCGCCCCCGGGCGCTTATTTTAATGGGTTGATATCGCAAAGGAATTGCCGTGCAAGGACAGACAATAAGAATCAAGTTACGTGGTTATGACCATCGCCTCCTCGACCAGTCCACCATCGAGATCGTGGAGACGGCCCGGCGGACCGGCGCCAAGGTGGTCGGCCCGACGCCGCTGCCCACCCGGACCGAGCGTTTTACCGTTCTGCGTTCGCCGCACGTCAATATCAAGTCGCGGGAGCAGTACGAGATCCGGACCCACAAGCGGCTGCTTGATATCGTCGATCCGACCCTGAAGACCGTGGACGAACTGAAGAAACTCGAACTCCCGGCCGGGATCGAGATCAACGTGGAGATTTAAGGGGCGAGGTCGATGTCCGGTTTGCTGGGAAAAAAACTTGGTATGACCCAGGTCTTCACGGAGGCCGGCGCCGTGGTGCCGGTGACCGTCATCGAGGCCGGCCCCTGCACTGTTCTGGAGGTGATGGAGGGTCCGGGCCGTCTCAAGATCGGCTACGGGGAGATCAGTCCCCGCCGGTTGAAGAAACCGCGGGCCGGCTACTTCAAGAAGGTCGGCCAGGCACCCCGCCGGTACGTCCGGCAGGTCGACTTTGACGACCCGTCCGCCTATCAACCGGGACAGGAATTGAAAGCCGATCTCTTCACGGTCGGAGATTACGTCGATGTTACCGCCAACAGCAAGGGCCGTGGTTTTTCCGGCACCATCAGGCGCTGGGGACACGGTCGCTATCCGGAGAGCCACGGGCATCCCCGGCAGCGGATCCCCGGCTCGATGGGGAGTTCCGCCACTCCGGGTCACGTGGTCAAGGGGAAGAAACTTCCCGGCCGCCACGGGGGCAGGCGGTGCACGGTTCAGAGTCTGGAAGTGGTCGGGGTCCGGCCCGAGGAGAACCTTCTCCTGGTCAGGGGAGCGGTCCCCGGTTGTCGTTCCGGATTGGTTTTAATCAGAAAAGCGCTCAAGAAAGCAGGCAAATGACCTCATTACCGGTAATTAACAGCCGCGGCGAACAGATCGGGGAGGTCGAGGTGCCGGAGAGCATCCTCGACCTGGCCCCGGTCTCCGGGGTCGTCAATGACGTGATCCGGCAGCACCAGGCCTCCCTGAGGCGGGGAACCGCCGCGGTGAAGAACCGCTCCCTGGTGACCGCTTCGGGCCGCAAGCCCTGGCGCCAGAAAGGTACCGGCCGGGCCCGGGCCGGTTCCCGGTCGTCTCCGATCTGGCGGGGCGGGGGTGTCGTCTTCGGGCCCCAGCCGAGGTCCTACGAATTCAAGGTTACCAAAAAAGCCAAACGCAAGGCCCTGAAGTCCATCCTCTCGATCCGTTTTCGGAAGGGCCGGGTGACGGTCATCGATCAGATCGATTTGGAAGAGCCCCGGACCCGGAATGCCGCCGCTGTTCTCCAGGCGGTCGGGGCCGGACCTTCGGTCCTGATCGTCACGTCCCGCCGGGACCGCGACCTGGCCCTGGCGGTCCGGAACATCCCCGGGGTCGAGACCGTGGGGATCCGGGACCTCAATACCTTCACGGTGACCAGTCATCCCGAGATCCTGATTACCCGGGAGGCGCTGGGCCATCTCCAGTCCTGGATGGAGAAGATCAAGTGAACGAGAGCGAAGCCCGTCAACTGTTGATCGCCCCGGTGATTACCGAGAAGGGGACGGTTCTCCAGGAGAAGCATAACCAGTATCTCTTCCGGGTCGCCCCCCGGGCCAACAAGATCCAGGTCCGGGAAGCGGTCGAGAAGCTGTTCAAGGTCCACGTTACCGGGATCCGGACGGTCACCGTCCACGGCAAGATGCGGAGAATGGGCCGGAACCAGGGCCGCAAACCCTCCTGGAAGAAAGCGATCGTGACTTTGAAGGAAGGCGAGACCATCGATCTGGGTTAGGGAATAGGGAATAGGGAATAGGGAATAGTACAACTGCTCACTGCTTACTGCTCACTGCTCACTGCTTACTGCTTACTGCTCACTGCTTACTGCTCACTGCTCACTGCTTACTGATTACAATGTCCGTCAAAAAATACAAACCGTATACCCCCAGCCGGCGGTTTATGACCGTCTCCGGTTTCGACGAAATCACCAAGAAGAAACCGGAGAAGTCGCTTCTCCGCCCGATCAAGAAGTCCTCCGGGAGGAATAACCAGGGGAGGATCACCTCGCGACGCCGGGGCGGCGGTCACAAGCGGAAGTACCGGGTGATCGACTTCAAGCGGGAGAAGTTGGGGATCCCGGCCCGGGTGGCCGCGATCGAGTACGATCCCAACCGCTCGGCCCGGATCGCCCTGCTCTTTTACGCCGACGGCGAAAAACGGTATATCATCGCCCCGATCGGGGTCAACCCGGGCGACCAGCTGATGTCGGGACCGGAGGCACCGATCCGGGTCGGCAACCGGCTTCCCCTGGAGAAGATCCCTTTGGGCACCGCGGTCTACAACATCGAACTCCACCCCGGCCGGGGCGGGGCCTTGGTCCGGTCTGCCGGAACGACCGCCCAGTATATGTCCCGGGAGGGAAAGCACGGTCACGTCCGCCTCCCCTCCGGGGAGGTCCGGCTGGTCCTCTTGAGCTGCGCGGCCACCATCGGTCAGGTCGGAAACCCCGAGCACAGCTCGATCGTCGGCGGCAAGGCCGGCCGCTCCGCCTGGAGAGGCCGGCGGCCCAAGGTCCGGGGGGTGGTGATGAACCCGGTCGACCACCCGATGGGCGGCGGCGAGGGCCGCAGCTCCGGCGGCGGTCACCCGGTCTCCCCCTGGGGCAAGCCGGCCAAGGGGGGCAAGACCCGGAAGAAGAGCAAGTCCCGCCGGCATATCGTCAAAGCCAGGAAGTAAAAGATAGAGGATTATTAATATGGCCAGATCGATTAAGAAAGGTCCTTACGTCCATCCCGGCCTGCTGCGGAAAATCGCCCGGAACCAGGGCGGGGGCGGGAAGGCGATCAAGACCTGGGCCCGGCAATCGACGATACTCCCCGAGTTCGTCGGACTGACCTTCGCCGTCCACAACGGCAAGCGGTTTCTCCCGGTCTACGTTACCGAGAATATGGTCGGTCACAAGCTGGGCGAGTTCGCCCCCACCCGGACCTTCCGGAAACACGCCGGGATCAAGGCCAAGGCGACGATTCAGAAAAAGTAACGGTGTGTGATGGAGGCGATCGCGAAATCCCGGTATTTGAAGATCTCGCCCTTCAAGGTCCGGCCGGTTATCAACCAGGTCCGCGGGCTGAAGGTCGAGGAGGCCCTGGCCCTGCTCTCCGCTTCGCCCCGGAAGGCCGCGCGCCTGGCCGAGAAGGCGATCCAGTCGGCGGCCGCCAACCTGAAAGTCAAGGGGAAGGTCGACGAGGGTTCGATCCGGATCAAGCGGATCCTGGCCGACGGCGGCCCCCTGGTCCCCCCCTTCAAGTACCGGCCCCGGGCCCGGGGGATGGCCAACCGGATCCGGAACCGGACCTGTCATATCACCGTGGTGGTCGAAGAGGGGGTAAAGGATACCGGCCCCGGCGAAGCCGCCGCTTCCCCGAAGCGGAAGAAAAAGCAAAAATAGGGATCATCTATGGGACAGAAAGTCAACCCAATCGCGTTCCGGATCGGCTTTAACAAGCACTGCAGCTCCCAGTGGTACGCCAACAAGAAAGAGTTCGGCGACCTGCTGCTGGAAGACAATAAGCTGAGGGAATACATCAAGCGGAAGTTTTTCCACACCGGGATCTCCCGGATCGAGATCTACCGGAGAACCCCGGAGAAGGTCCGGATCAAGATCCACACCGCCCGTCCCGGGCTGGTGGTGGGCCGCCGGGGAGCGGCGATCGACAGTCTGCGGGAGGAATTGCGGGACCTGATCGGCCGCGAGGTTATCATCGATATCACCGACATCAAGACCCCGGAACTGGAAGCCCAGCTGGTGGCGGAGAATATCGCCCAGCAGCTGGTGCGGCGGATTTCGTTCCGGCGGGCGGTCAAGCGGGCGATCGGGGACACGATGGCCCGGGGGGCGGAGGGGATCAAGGCCCAGGTGGCCGGCCGCCTGGGGGGGCGGGAGATGTGCCGGACCGAGACCTACAAGAAAGGCAAGATTCCGCTCCAGACCCTGAGGGCGGATATCGATTACGGTTTCGCCGAGGCCTTCACCAGTTACGGGACGATCGGGGTCAAGGTCTGGATCTGCAAGGGCGAGAAGCTTTCGTTTAAAGAGGTTAAGTACTATGGCGATGATGCCGAAAAGGCTTAAGTACCGAAAATCCCAGCGGGGCCGGATCCCGACCTTCGCCACCCGGGGCGCCACGCTGGAATTCGGGGAGTACGGGCTCCAGGCCCTGAAAGGGGGCTGGATGACCGCCAACCAGATCGAGGCGGTCCGGGTGGCCCTGACCCGGAATATCAAGCGGAAGGGCAAGATCTGGATCCGGGTCTTCCCCCACAAGCCGGTCTCGAAGAAACCGGCCGAGACCCGGATGGGGAAGGGCAAGGGCAATACCGAATTCTGGGTGGCGGTGGTCAAGCCGGGCCAGATTCTTTACGAGATGGAAGGGGTGACCGAATCGACCGCCCGGGCCGCGATGCGGCTGGGCGCTTTCAAGCTCCCCTTCCCCTGCCGTTTCGTGATCCGGGGGCAGGCGAGGTAAGCCGATGAAAGCGAGCCAGATCAGGGAGATGACCCGGGAAGAATTGGAACAGAAGCACCGGGAGCTGCGGGAGGAGCATTTCAAGCTCCGGTTCCAGGCCGCCTCCGGCCAGATGGAGAAGCCCCACCTGCTCAAAGCCGTGCGGAGGGACATCGCCCGGGTCCTGACGGTGAAGAGAGAGAAGCTGAGGGCGGAGAAGCAATAACGGGCAAAGGACGGCCGGTCGGACCGGCGATAATCGGGAAAGTATCTTATGAATAAAATCGACCGTGAACGCGCCCGCCGGAAGATCCGGCGGGGAAAGGTAACCAGCGACCGGATGGAGAAGACCATCGTGGTCGAGGTGATCCGGAAGTTCCGCCATCCCCTCTATAAGAAAGTGGTGAAGAGGATGACCCGGTTTTCCGTCCACGACGAGAATAATCAGGCCCGGACCGGCGATCTGGTCGAGATTATGGAGACCCGCCCCCTGAGCAAGAACAAGCGCTGGCGCCTGGTCTCGGTGATAAGAAAAGCCGCTGAAGAAGCGGGAGAGGATGGTAGTCGGTAATCGGTAATCGGTTACTACTCCCCACTCCCTACTGCCCACTGCCTAAAATGATCCAGATGCAGACAATACTGAGGGTGGCCGACAACACCGGGGCCCGGCGGGCCGCCTGTATCAAGGTGGTGGGGGCCGGGGGGAAACGTTCCGCCGAGATCGGTGATATCGTGGTGGTGGCCATTAAGGAGTCGATACCCAGCGCCGCGGTCAAGAAGGGAGAAGTGGCCCGGGCGGTGGTGGTCCGGACCCGGAATGACATCCGCCGGCCGGATGGGTCGGTGCTCAGGTTCAGCGAGAACGCCGTGGTGATCATCGATCCCCAGCGCAACCCCCGGGGAACCCGGATCTTCGGTCCGGTGGCCCGGGAATTGCGGGAAAAGGAATTTCTGAAAATCGTCTCCCTGGCCCCGGAGGTTCTGTAAATGAAAGCCCGGATCAAGAAAGGCGACGTGGTGATCGCCATCGCCGGCAAGGAGCGGTTTTCCCAGAAGACCGGGAAGGTTCTCCACGTCGACCGGAAGAAGGGGACCGCGGTCGTCCAGGGCTTGAACTTCGTCAAGCGGCATACCCGCCCCTCCCAGAAGAACCAGAAGGGCGGCATCATTGAACAGGAAGCCCCGATCGCTCTCTCCAACCTGATGCCCTACTGTCCGACCTCGAAACGGGGGACCCGGGTCGGGACCAAGCGTCTCTCCGACGGGACCAGGGTCCGCTATTCGAAGAGATCGGGCGAGATACTGGATAAGTAGTTATGGAACAGGCCAATCTCTGGAAACAGTACCAGGAGTCGATCGTCCCCGCGATGATGGAACGGTTCGGTTTCACCAACCGGTTGCGCGTCCCCCGCCTGAAGAAAGTCTCGGTGAATATGGGGGTCGGGGCCGGTGTCTCCGACGGCAAGGCCGTCGAGGCGGCGGTTGAGGAACTGGCCCTGATCACCGGCCAGCGGCCGGTGGTGACCCGGGCCCGCAAGAGCGTGGCCGGTTTCAAGCTCCGGGAAGGGATGTCGGTCGGCTGCCGGGTGACCCTGCGGGGGAAGATTATGTACGAGTTCCTCGACCGCCTGATCAACGTCGCCCTCCCCCGGATCAAGGATTTCCGGGGTCTGTCCCCGGCCGCCTTCGACGGGCGGGGGAATTACACCCTCGGGTTGACCGAGCAGATCGTCTTCCCGGAAGTGGATGTCGACAAGCTCTACCGGACCCAGGGGATGGACATCACCATCGTGACCAGCGCCGGGAACGACGAGGAAGCCCGCCAGCTGCTGCGGCTGTTCGGGATGCCGTTCAAGCGGGAAGAGGAGAAGATCTGAGCAATGGCCAAGAAATCATTAATTGTCAAGAGCGCCCGGGAACCGAAGTTCAAGGTCCGCGGCTATAACCGCTGCCGGCGGTGCGGCCGTCCCCGGGCCTACTACCGGAAATTCAAGATCTGCCGGATCTGCCTGAGGCAGCTGGCCAGCCAGGGGAAGATTCCCGGCTTGACCAAGGCCAGCTGGTAGCCGGTTAAGGAGATTTTTTCAGTATGACGATGACCGATCCGATCGCGGACCTTCTGACCAGGATCCGCAACGCCAACACCCGGGGGAAGGATTCCGTCGATATCCCCCACTCCCGGCTGAAGCGGGAGATCGTCCGGATCCTGAAGGAAGAGAAGTTCATCAAGGACTTCGCGGTCCTCGAGGACGGACCCCAGGGGACGCTCCGGGTTTACCTCCGCTATGGTCCGGACCGGGCCAGGATTATCCAGGGTTTGCAGAGAGTGAGCCGACCGGGTCGCCGCCTCTACGGCCGGCGGAGCGACCTGCCCCGTCCCCGGGGAGGACTGGGGGTGGCGATCGTCTCAACCTCCCGGGGGGTGATGACCGACCGTCAGGCCCGGAAGACCGGGGTCGGGGGGGAAGTGCTCTGTTATGTATGGTGATCGGGAAATATTTTTAATCGCTATCGCTATCGGTATCGGGATCGCTATCGAACCCCGGACCGGCAAACCAGGAAAAACAGGTCAGGTAAAATCAGGGCTTCGATAGCGATTTAGAGAGGAAGATAGATTTTTATGTCCAGGATAGGAAAAACTCCGATCGAGATCCCGGACGGGGTCACGGTGAAAGTGGAGGGACGCACGGTCGCGGTCTCCGGGAAGAAGGGCGAGTGCGATCTCATCCTGCCCGCGGTCCTCAGAGCGGAGCTGGAGGGGAAATTTCTCCGGGTGGCCCGCGCGGCCGAGAACAAGCGCGCCCGCTCCCTCCACGGACTCTACGCCCGGCTGATCTCCAATATGGTCGTCGGGGTGAGCCGGGGTTTCGAGAAGCGCCTGGAAGTGATCGGGGTCGGCTACCGGGCGGAGATGGACGGGAAGACCCTGGTTCTCCAGCTGGGCTTCTCCCACCCGATCCGCTTCGAGCCGCTGGAAGGGGTCGAGATCGAGATCGAGGGGAAGTCGATTGTCGTGGTCCGGGGCGCCGACCGCCAGAAAGTCGGCGAGACCGCCGCCCGGATCCGCCGCTTCCGCCCCCCGGAGCCTTACAAGGGTAAGGGGATCAGGTATCTCGGCGAATATATCAAGCGCAAGGCGGGTAAATCGATAGCTTAAGATGAAATCGGGAAGAGCGAAATTAATCGCCCGGCGCCGCCGCGCGTTGCGGGTCAGGAAGAACCTGAGAGGGACCGCCGACTGTCCCCGGATGTCGGTCTACCGCAGCCTCCGCCAGATGTCGGTCCAGTTTATCGACGACGAGGTGGGGAGGACCCTCGGGGCCGTCTCCACCCTCTCTCCGGCCTTCCGGGAGAAGCATCCCGGGGGAGGGGGGACCGTGGCCGCGGCCGGGGAACTGGGGAAGCTGGCCGGGGAGCTGGCCGGGCAGTTGAAGATCGAGCGGGCGATCTTTGACCGCGGGCCCTACCGGTATCACGGCCGGATCAGGGCCCTGGCCGAGGCGGCCCGGAAGGCGGGGCTGAGGATATAGAATACAGGATACAGAATTAAGAATTCAGAATCAGCAAGGGCGAAAGCGGGGAAGAGTTCGTAAGGTATTCTGAATTCTGTCTCCTGACTTCTGAATTCTGACTTAAAGGTGAACATTATGGCATTTAAGAAAAAATATCGCCCGGAGCCGGAGCGAACCTCCGAACTGGAAGACCTGGTGGTCGATATCCGGCGCTGTTCCAAGGTCGTCAAGGGCGGCCGAAGGTTCAGCTTCAGCGCGGTGGTGGTGGTCGGAGACCGGGCCGGCCAGGTCGGCCTGGGGATCGGCAAGGCCAACGAGGTGGCCGACGCGATCGCCAAGGGTTCCGAGATCGCCAAGAAGAGCATCTTCACGGTGCCGATGAAGGGGAGCACCATCTCCCATTCGGTTCTCGGAGTTTTCGGCGGAGCGAAAGTGCTCCTCAAGCCGGCGCCTCCCGGGACCGGGATCGTGGCCGGCGGCGGGGTCCGGGCCCTGCTCGAACTGTCCGGGATCGAGGACATTTACGCCAAGGCCCTGGGATCCCGGAACCGCTTCAATATGATCAAGGCCGGAATCGCGGGCCTGCGTCGGATCGGCCGGGAAGTTGAAGCCTACCGGATGAGGAGGAGCTGAGGTATGGAGCTGCATAATCTCAACTCATCCCCCGGGTCCCGCAGTTCCCGGAAACGCCGCGGCCGCGGCCCCGGCTCCGGGTTGGGAAAGACCGCCGGCCGGGGACATAAGGGTCAGAAAGCCCGTTCCGGCTACAGATCGAAACCGGGTTTCGAGGGAGGTCAGATGCCGCTGAAGCGGCGGCTGCCCAAGGTCGGGTTCACCTCCCCCTTTCCCACCGTCTATACCGTGGTCAATGTCGGCGAACTGGCCGTCTTTCCCGAGGGGAGCGAGGTCACCCCGGAACTGCTCCGGGAGCGGAGGATTATCCGCAGCCTGAAACGGCCGGTCAAGGTTCTCGCCCGGGGTGAGATCGGGAAGAAGCTGACGATAGTGGCGGACAGTTTCAGCTCGGCCGCCCGGGCCGCAATTGAAGCCGCCGGCGGCAGGTGCTTGAGCCGTGACGAATCCTCTCCCGCCGGGTGAACAGCCGGGAGCTCCAGTAAGTGATGACCCCCTGACCGGAAGAACCGACCGATGCTCAGCGCTTTTACCAACACATTCAAGATCCCGGAACTGCGCAAGCGGATCTTCTTCACCCTCAGCCTCCTGGTGGTTTACCGGGTCGGCTGCTATATCCCCACCCCGGGGATAAACTCCCAGGCCCTGTCGGAAATCTTCGCCCGCCTGGCCCAGGTCCGGGGCGGGAATATCTTCAGTATGATGGACATCTTCTCCGGGGGGGCGATCTCCAACGCCACCATCTTCGCCCTGGGGATTATGCCCTACATCAGCGCCTCGATCATAATGCAGCTTTTGACCGCGGTCATCCCCCACCTGGAGAAACTCTCCAAGGAGGGCGAGGTCGGCCGGAAGAAGATCAACCAGTACACCCGTTACGCCACCGTGGGCCTGGGTTTGTTCCAGGGATATATGATCAGCGTCGGCCTCCAGAATCCGGGTTCGATCTTCGGGTCAGCGGCCGAGAACGCCCAGATCGCCCCTCCCGGGCTCGCTTTCCGGCTCCTGACGATGATGACCCTGACCGCGGGAACGGTATTCATTATGTGGCTGGGGGAACAGATCGACGAACGGGGTATCGGCAACGGGATCTCCCTGGTCATCACCGTCAGCATCATCTCCCGGGCCCCGGCGGCGATGATCGACGCCTGGAACGTCTTCTCCCCCCTCGACCCGGAGAAACAGACCCAGCCTCTGGGCCTGCTCCTGGTGATGATGGTCCTCTTCGTCGGGGTGGTGGCGGCGGTGATCCTGATCACCCAGGGCCAGCGCCAGATCCCGGTCCAGTACGCGAAAAGGATTGTCGGCAGGAAGATGTACGGGGGACAGCGGACCTATATCCCCCTGCGAGTCAACCAGGCCGGGGTGATTCCGATCATCTTCGCCTCGGCGCTTTTGATGTTCCCCGGCACCCTGGGCGGTTTCATCCCCCGGCTTCAGTGGCTGGCCAACCTCCTCGCTCCCGGCTCTCTCCTCTACACCCTGATCTACGTGCTCTGCATCGTGTTTTTCTGCTATTTTTATACCGCGATCACCTTCAACCCGGTGGACGTGGCCGACAATATGCGCAAGTACGGCGGATTCATCCCCGGGATCCGGCCGGGGAAGAACACCGCCGAGTACCTCGACCGGGTGATGACCCGGATCACCCTCTCCGGGGCGATCTTCCTGGCCGCCATCGCCATCCTCCCCACCCTGATCAGCGGGCGGTTCCAGCTCCCCTTCAACATCACCCAGTTCTTCGGCGGGACCAGCCTCCTGATCCTGGTCGGGGTGATGCTGGACACGATGCGCCAGGTGGAGTCCCATCTCCTGATGCGGCACTACGACGGATTTATGAAGAAGGGCAAGCTCAAGGGGAGGTTCTGAATTATGAACACGGTATTTTTAGGACCTCCCGGGGTCGGCAAGGGGACCCAGGCTTCCCGGCTGGCCCAGGAATTCTCCATCCCCCACATCTCGACCGGGGACATCCTCAGGGAGGAGATCAAGGCGGGAACGGAACTGGGCCGTCTGGCCCAGAGCTTCATCGACGACGGGAACCTGGTCCCCGACCGGGTCGCGGTCGACATCATCCGTCGCCGCCTGCGGCAGCCCGATACCCGAAATGGATATATCCTCGACGGTTTTCCCCGGACCGTTCCCCAGGCCGAGATGTTCGAGAAGCTTCTCGAGGAACTGGGAAGCCGTCTCGACCGGGTCATCTACCTCGAGGCCTCCGAGGAGGTCCTGGTCAAGCGGCTGGGCGGCCGCCGGGTCTGCCGGTCCTGCGGGAAGATCTTTCACCTGGTGAATATGCCGCCGAAGGTCGATGGTGTCTGCGACCTGTGCGGGGGCGAGCTCTACCAGCGGCCCGACGATGAGCCGGATTCGGTCCGGCACCGGTTCCGGGTCTACCAGGAGAAGACGGCCGACCTGATCCGCTGGTACGATGAAAAGGGATTGCTCACCAGGGTCCCCGGGGACATTCACTGGCACAAGACCTTCGAGATGCTGAAAGAGATCTTTTCGGCTCCGGCCGGGAGCTGATTTATCTGTATTCTGAATTCTTTATTCTGTATTCTGTATTCTGATTTCTATGAGTAACGACGAACCGATCAAACTGGAAGGCGAGGTCAAGGAACTCCTCCCGAGCACTATGTTCCGGGTGGAGGTGGGCGACGGGCATATGATCCTGGCCCATATCTCCGGGCGGATGCGCCGCCATTTTATCAAGATGCTCCCCGGGGACAAGGTCCTGATGGAGATGTCTCCCTATGACCTGACCAAGGCCCGGATCATCCGGAGGCTCTAGCCGGATCGGGCCCGTCTCCGGAACCGGGTTGGCGGGCCGGGGCGGAACAGAGAGAAAATGAAAGTCAAAGCTTCAGTCAAGAGACTCTGCGAGCGTTGCAAGATCGTGAAACGCAAAGGGGTGGTGCGGGTGATCTGCACCAACCCCCGGCATAAGCAGAAGCAGGGGTAAAGGAGAGTAACGATGCCCAGAATTGTCGGGGTCGATATCCCGAATAACAAGCTGGTGGAAATTTCCCTGACCTATATCTACGGGATCGGGCGGACCAAGGCTTACGAGATCACCCGTCAGGCCGGAATCAAGCCCGGAACCCGGGCCCGGGATCTGACCGAGGAGGAGGTGGGCAAGCTCACCTCCATCATCCAGAAATCGCACCGGGTGGAAGGCGATCTGAGACGGGAGCGGGCCCAGAATATCAAGCGCTTGATGGATATCGGCACCTACCGGGGTCTGAGACACCGCCGGGGTCTGCCCGTGCGCGGGCAGCGGACCCACACCAACGCCCGGACCCGGAAGGGCCCGGGCCGGGGAGTGGTCGGGGCGAAGCGAAAGAGAAAAACCCAGTAGCACAGGCCGCCGGCCTGTGTAGTCCAGCACAGGCCGCTGGCCTGTGTAGCTTCGGCGTAAGGGAGAGTTGAATGGCCAAAGAGAAGAAAAAAATTCGCAAGAAGAAGATTGCCCGCTCGGTGGTCTCCGGGGTGGCCCATATTCAGGCCACCTTCAACAACACCATTGTCACGATAACCGATTCCGACGGGGCCGTTATCGCCTGGTCCACCGGGGGAAAGGCCGGTTTCAAGGGTTCCCGGAAGAGCACCTCGTTCGCCGCCCAGGTGGTGGCCCAGCAGGCCGGCGGCGAGGCCAAGAATTACGGTCTCGACCGGATCGAGGTCTGGGTGAAGGGGCCCGGCGCCGGCCGGGAGTCGGCCGTCCGCGCCCTGCAGTCCCTGGGACTGAAGGTAACCGCGATCCGGGACGTCACCCCGGTTCCCCACAACGGCTGCCGACCGCCCAAGAGGCGGAGGGTATAGGAGTATTCAATCGGGATCGCTATCGGGATCGCTATCGGGATCGGGAACTGTAAGGAAAAGCCGGGGATTCGATAGCGATAGCGATCCCGATAGCGATAGCGATTATTTTAACTGGAGTTACATTATTTAGGAGCAAATATGGGAAGGTATATTGGTCCAGTCTGCAGGTTGTGCCGCCGGGAGAAGATGAAGCTCTTTCTCAAGGGTTCGAAGTGCCTGATGAGCAAGTGCCCGATCGAGAAGGAGCGGCCCTCCCCCGGAGATCACGGCCTGCGCCGTCGGAAACAGTCGGAATACGGCCGGCAGCTGCGGGAAAAGCAGAAGCTGAGGAGAAGTTTCGGGATGGGGGAGCGGCAGTTCAGTAATTACTTCGCCCGCGCGGCCCGGGCCCGGGGGCGGACCGGGGATAATCTGGTCTCGATGCTGGAGCGCCGTCTCGACAGCGTGGTCTATCGTCTTGGTTTTGTGACCTCGCCCCGCCTCGCCCGGCAGTTCATCCGTCACGGGCACATCCTGGTCAACGGGCGGAGAACCGATTTCCCCGGATGTCAGGTCAAGGTCGGTGACGTGATCACGGTCCGGGAGCGGGGAACCAGCCGCCAGCGGGCGGCCGAGGCCCTGGAAGCGTCCCGGGCCCAGGAAGTCCCGGAATGGCTGCGGCTGGACAAGAACCGGTTTCGGGGCGAGGTACTGCGTCTCCCCGGGGCCGGCGACTCCCGGGTCCCGGTGGACGTCTCCCTGGTGGTCGGGTTTTATTCCAAGTAATCCCGCTCGGCCGCGCGGGGAAAAATCCGCGTCTTATCGGGTAGCCGGGACGAGGCCGGCGGGCCGCTGAGAAATATTCAAGGAGGAAGACTTATGGCCATAGTGATGGGAAAGTTCGAGCTTCCCAAGGTTCTGATTGAGGAAGAGGATTCCAGGACGTCCACCTATACCAAGTTTATCGTCGAGCCCTTCGAGCGAGGCTACGGATTCACCCTCGGCAACGCCCTGCGCCGGGTCCTCTACTCCTCCCTGGAAGGGGCGGCGATCACCGATGTCAGGATCGACGGCGTCCTCCACGAGTTCAGCACCATCGAAGGGGTCTACGAGGACGTGACCGAGATCATCCTCAACCTGAAGCGGGTGGTCCTGAAGATCGACGGGAGAGAGCCCCGGGTGATCCGGCTTTCGGCCAAGGGGGAAAAGGAAGTGACCGCCGGAGATATCGAGACCGGGGGAACGGTGGAGGTGGTCAACCCCGAGCAGCCGATCGCCCGCCTGGCCAAGGGAGCGACCCTGGAGATGGAGATGGGGGTCGGGATCGGCCGGGGGTTCAGGTCATCCGAACTGAACAAGGACCCCGAAGCGCCGATCGGGGTGATCCCGATCGACTCCATCTTCAGTCCGGTGAAGAAGGTGAAGTACGCGGTGGAGGACACCCGGGTCGGGCAACGGACCGACTTCAACCGCCTGATCCTGGAAATCTGGACCGACGGGCGGATCACTCCCCGGGAAGCCCTGATCCAGTCCGCCGCCATCCTCAAGCGTCACCTCGATCTCTTCGTCGACGACGATCTCTACGCGATCGAGTTCGAGGAGGAGGTGGAGGCGGAGGACCAGGAGGACAAGCTCCAGAAGCTGCTCAGTATGCCGATCAACGAGATCGAACTCTCGGTCCGCTCCGCCAACTGCATCAAGGCGGCCGACATCCAGACGATCGGGGACCTGGTCCGGAAGACCGAGGCGGAGATGCTCAAGTACCGCAACTTCGGCAAGAAGTCCCTCGACGAGATCAAGAGTATTCTCTCCGGTCTCGGGCTCTCCCTGGGTATGGAGCTTCCGGAGGGGGATATCTTTCAGAAGCTGACCGAGGGCGGGAATCCGTCGACGGAGTAAAAATCGTGCGCCACCGGAAAAAGACAGTCAAGCTGAACAGGACCTCCTCCCATCGCCGGGCGATGCTGGCCAATCTGGTCTCCAGCCTGATCCGGGAGGAGGCTATCACCACCACCCGGGCCAAGGCCCGGGCCGCCCGGCCCCTGGCGGAGAAGATGGTCACCCTGGCCCGGGCCGGCACCCTGGCCGGCCGGCGGCGGGCGGTCGCGATCCTTCGGGACAAGGAAGCGGTGAAGAAGCTCTTCGACGAGGTCGCTTCCCGGTTCTCCGACCGGCCGGGGGGGTACACCCGGATCCTGAAGCTGGCCCTCCCCCGCCGGGGCGACGGGGCCGAGCTGGTCCGGCTGTCCTTCATCGACGCCCACGGCCCGACCGCTCCCGCCAAAGACCGGAAAAAGAAGAAGGCCGAGCCGGTTTCGGAAGAGAAATGACCGGGGAAAACCAACAGCCGCGTCGCGACGAGATAAAGATTCTCCTCGGGATGCTCCGGGCCCTGCTCAACGACCTGAAGACCATCCAGCAGCTCGGGGCCGGCTATTACGATGCCGGCTCTTTCATCACCCGCTACAACAAGCTGCTCGAGGTGGCCCGCGACCTTCTCCCCGACTCCCGCCTGATCCAGACCTTCTCCCCCCTCGAGACGTCCCCCTCCGTCGATCCGGTGGAGAAGATGAAGGCGACCCAGAAGGTCCTGATCGAGGGCGGACAGCTGATCTCCCTGATCCAGTCCGTCCTCGGCAAAGAAACCCCGGAAGAGTAGCCCGGGCATTCCTGCCTGTGGGTAGCACAGGCATTCCTGCCTGTGTGGAAAGTAGCCCAGGCATTCCTGCCTGTGTGGAAAGTAGCACAGGCATTCCTGCCTGTGTGGAAAGTAGCCCAGGCATTCCTGCCTGTGGAAAGTAGCCCAGGCATTCCTGCCTGTGGAAGGTAGCCCAGGCATTCCTGCCTGTGTGGAAAGTAGCACAGGCATTCCTGCCTGTGTGGAAAGTAGCACAGGCATTCCTGCCTGTGGAAAGTAGCACAGGCATTCCTGCCTGTGTGGGAAGTAGCCCAGGCATTCCTGCCTGTGGAAAGTAGCACAGGCATTCCTGCCTGTGTGGAAAGTAGCACAGGCATTCCTGCCTGTGTGGAAAGTAGCACAGGCATTCCTGCCTGTGTGGAAAGTAGCCCAGGCATTCCTGCCTGTGTGGAAAGTAGCACAGGCATTCCTGCCTGTGGAAAGTAGCACAGGCATTCCTGCCTGTGAAAAGCCCCCCCCCGCTCCCCGTTTCCCCGGTTTTTGTCCTTGCCGCAATTTTCCCGGAATGCTATCATTGACTTAGAATCTTATCGATGGCGGTTTGGCCGGCCGAGACAAACTTCGGCTTCGGGGCCGCCGCTCTTGGCAATTTCCGCTTCCGTCCCCGGCCGCAACGGCCGGGCGGCGGAAAAGGAGTGCGAGATGAAGAATTTCTGTTGCCTGGCCGCGATCGGAATTATCCTCCTCCTGCCCGGTCTTATCTCCGCCGGGGTTCCGCCCCCCGAAGTCGAAGCCGCGGCCGAGGCGGGCCTGGCCCGCTTCCTCGCCGAGATCCCGCCCGCCGAACTGGTCAAACTCGGCTTCCCGGCGGGGGAGGACCCCGCCGGCGCCGCCGTCGGCGAACCCTGGCTCCTCTACACCATAACCCCCGCCGCCCTCCGTTCGGCCGGGGCGGAGACCGAGGTCGAAAGCCTGGTCACCCCGACCGGTCTCTGGTTCTTCCCGGTGATCCTTTCCGGGGCCCCGCGTTGCGTGATCACCGTGGCCCGGATGGATGGGGAGTGGGAGGCGGTGGAGATCGGGAAGGCGGGTCTGGCCGGCGAACTGGGCAAGATTTCCTCCCGCTGGCCGAAGGCGTCCGGCTACAGCCCGAAACTGGTGGCCGTTTACCAGGCAGTCGCCTACTTCTTCACCGTTCCGGAACTGGACCCCGGCAACCTCACTCCCCTGACCTTCGACGGGGTCGGCTTCGGGGGCTGGCGTCAGCAGGCCGGCCCGGCATACTCCGCCACCGCCGAACTCGCCGACCTGCTCGCACCCCTGCAGAAAGCGGTGGAGGCGAACATCTCCGCCTCCGGCCCGGCGGGGCAAGGAGGTGGAGAATGAGAAAGTATGCCCCGTTTTTCCCGGTTCTGCTTCTCCTCGCCGCCGTCCTCCCCCTGGACGTCTCCGGCGCGATTCTCCCGGTCCCGGAGAAGTTCCAGCAATATGACCAGTGGTGTTGGAACGGTACTTCCCAGGCCATTCTCTTTTACTACGGATACTATCCTTCGCAGACCACGATCGCCCAGTACGGGACGCATGGATATAATGTAGACAATTATCTCTATGGCTATGATAACACAGCTCCTTACTACCGTCGCGGTGTCGACTACATACTAAACCACTTCGGCTCCATCTCCAGCACCGGTCGGGCCTATGCCCTCACCCAGGGGACGGTGACATCGGAAATCAACGCCGGGCGGCCCTTCGGCATCCGCTGGGGATGGGGGGGAGGCGGCGGTCATATTCTCGTCGGCAGAGGGATAGTGGGAAGTAATGTCTATATTATGGATCCCTGGCCGGGGAACGGTTACGAGACCCGTACTTACAGCTGGGTGGTCAGCGGAGGGGTGTACCCCGACAACCACACCTGGACTCACAGTCTCCAGCTCACCACCAACCCGCCTTCCTCCTCCTCCCGGGCCCCTCTCCAGCTCTTCGCCGGGGATTTCGACAACGACGATTACTCCGACATCGCCATCTTCCGCCCCACCACCGGGCTCTGGTCGGTCCGGGGGGTGACCCGGGTCTACTACGGGGGCTCGGGGGACATCCCCATTCCGGCCGACTTCAACGGCGACGGCCGGTCCGACATCGCGATCTTCCGTCCCACTAACGGGCTCTGGTCGGTTCGGGGGGTTACGCGCTTCTATTACGGCCGGAGTGGGGATTACCCGATCCCGGCGAGTTACCACACCGGATACCTCACGTCCGGGATCTTCCGCCCCTCCAACGGGCTCTGGGCCTGGCGCGGCGGCGGGTCGACCTATTTCGGCCGAGATGGAGACATCCCGGTCCCCGGACAGTACGCCAACCGGAGCGGGAGATGGGGGCCGACCTACCACGCCGTCTTCCGTCCCTCGATGGGGCTCTGGGCGATCCAGGGAATAACCCGGTTCTACTTCGGCGGCTCCAGCGACACCCCGGTCCCCGGCGCCTACACCACCGGCTCGAGCGACCCCTGGCGGGCGGCGATCTTCCGGCCGTCGAACGGCCTCTGGGCGATCCGGGGTGTGGGGAACTACTACTACGGCAGCTCCGGGGACATCCCGGTCCCGGCCGACTACGCCGGTTCCTGGGGGGACGAGATCGCGATCTTCCGGCCGTCGAACGGCCTCTGGGCGATCCGGGGAGTGGGCAACTACTACTACGGCGGCTCCGCCGACACCCCCGTGACCAGGTAGCACAGGCATTCCTGCCTGTGTGGAAAGTAGCCCAGGCATTCCTGCCTGTGTGAAAAGTAGCACAGGCATTCCTGCCTGTGTGGAAAGTAGCACAGGAATTCCTGCCTGTGTGGAAAGTAGCCCAGGCATTCCTGCCTGTGGAAAGTAGCACAGGCATTCCTGCCTGTGGAAAGCATCCCCCCCCAATTCCCGTTTCCCTGGACATTACGGAAGCCTGTTTTTCCGTCTTTTCCCCTGGCCTGAATTTCTTGAAAATGGTATCATTTATCTTGAATTCAATTGATAGCGGTACGTCCGGCGGAGACAGCTTAAGCTTACGCCCCCGCCGCTTTCGGTAATCCCCGCTTCCGTCCCCGGCCGCGAAGGCCGGGCGGCGGAAAAGGAGTGCGAGATGAAGAATTTCTGTTGCCTGGCCGCGATCGGGTTCATACTTCTCCTCCCCGGTCTTATCTCCGCCGGGGTTCCGCCCCCGGGAGTCGAGGCGGCGGCTGAAGCAGGCCTGGACCGTTTCCTGAATGAGGTCATTTCCCCTTCCGAACTGATCAACTTCGGTTTCGCCGCGGGGGAGAATACCGCCGGGGCTTCTCTCGGCGAGCCCTGGCCTCTCTACACCATCACCCCCGCCGCCCTGAAGGCGGCAACGGAGGAGACGATGGTCGAAAGCCTGGTCACCACGACTGGGCTCTGGTACTTCCCGGTGGTTCTGGGCGGAAGCCCCCGGTGCGTAATCACGGTGGCCCAAATGGATGGGGAGTGGGCGGCGGTGTCGATCGGGAAGGCGTCGCTGGCCCCTGAACTGGGGAAGATCTCCCGCAGGTGGCCGAAGGCGTCCGGATACGATCCTCGGCTGATCGTTGTTTACCAGGCCGCATCCTACTTCTTCACTGTCCCCGAAAAAGATGCCCGCAACCTCACCCCTCTGACCACCGACGGAGCCGCTTTCGGCGTCTACCAGAAGACCGGTGCTGAGTACTCGTCCACCGCCGAACTCTCCGATCTGCTCGACCCCCTGAAGGAGGCGGTGGAGGCCAATATCGCCGCCCACCGGGCGGCCGGCCGGGGAGGTGGAGAATGAGAAAGATCCCTTCCGTTATCGCCGCGTTCGCCTTTTTCGCCGTACTTCTGTCCGGATCCGCCCCGGCCGGGACCCTCGCCGTACCGGTGATCTACCAGCAGCAGAACCAGTGGTGCTGGGCCGCTTCCTGCCAGATGATCCTCTCCTACTACGGCTATTCCTCCAGCCAGTGCGCGATGGCCAACTGGTGTTTCTACCAGTCAAGCTGTTGCAATAACGTGGTCTGGCCCACATCGACCGGGTCCTCCTGCAACCAGCCGAACTGGATATTCGGTTATACCCGGGATATGCAGGATGTTCTGATCAACTGGGGGCCGGTATACGGCGTCGGCGTCTACGGCGCCCTGTCCTGGGCAACGGTCAAGTCGGAAAGTGACGCCGGCCGCCCATTCGTCATCGGATTCACCTGGACCGGCGGGGGAGGACACGCCATGGTCGGGAAGGGCTACTCGGGTAGCTACGTCTACTACAACGATCCCTGGCCGATCGGCGGGGGGGCGCAGTACGATCTCTACAGCTGGATGGTCTCCGCCGCCGACCACGTCTGGGACGAAAGCTACCGGCTCACCACCAGCCCTCCGACTTCTTCTTCCCGGGCCCCCCTCCAGCTCTTCGCCGGGGATTTCGACAACGACAGCTTCTCCGAAATCGCCATCTTCCGCCCCTCCACCGGGCTCTGGTCGGTCCGGGGGGTGACCCGGGTCTACTACGGGGGCTCGGGGGACATCCCCATTCCGGCCGACTTCAACGGCGACGGCCGGTCCGACATCGCGATCTTCCGTCCCGCCAACGGGCTCTGGTCGGTTCGGGGGGTTACGCGCTTCTATTACGGCCGGAGCGGAGATTACCCGATCCCGATGAACTATCACGCGGGCTACACGGTGGCCGGGATCTTCCGCCCCTCGGCGGGCCTCTGGTCCTTCCGGGGAGGCGGCCAGTACTACTACGGGGGATCGAACGACATCCCGG